>JAABUO010000063.1_pt1 | contig 305635 bp, 305 predicted proteins | sample 5559291 | NCBI WGS metagenome assembly JAABUO01 (sample SAMN10711878, study PRJNA513372) | rock metagenome | isolation source: Antarctica rocks | place: Antarctica: Victoria Land, Finger Mt sud | reverse complement strand
ACTCTCGCCACGGCCGCCATCGCGCTCTGGATACCGTGTACTTCGAGAGGGCGGTCCAAACCTTCGCTCGAAACGATTAGGCCCTCGACCCTGAGCTGTTCAAGTATCTCTCCCCGCTCGGCTGGGAGCACATCAACCTCACCGGCGGCTACCAATGGAAGGGCACCAGGCTCGCACAGGGCAGATTCAAACCCTTACGGACCCCGAACCATTCCTAACGTGCTCTATTGTCCGTTTTCTGAAGGGACCCCGATAGCAACAAAGTCCCATCGCCGGCGGCTTGGTGATAATGGAGGTTCTGCGCACAACATCAGCATGTGGGGCTAGCCGTTCGAGAGATAGAGACAAGCGATGCTTATAGCCTTTGGTGGACTGCCCGGAACTGGCAAGACAACCCTCGCGCGGACAGTTGCGACCAGGTACGCTGCGGTTTACCTTAGAATCGACATGACGATCTCTCCGTGATCTCGCTCGCCAAGCTCGCGGACGACGGCTTCGCGCCGTGCGCCGTTGTCAAGACCAGTGCCGGTAACTTCCAGGCCTGGCTCAAGCACACGACCGTCTTGCCCAAGCTGCTCGGGACGTTTGTGGCACAGACCCTAGCGGCCCGCTACGATGCCGATCCAAGTGCGGCGGACTAGCGGCGGTTTGGACGGCTTCCCGGCTTCACCAACTGCAAACCCAAGTACAAGAGGCCGGATGGACTCTTTCCTTCGTGCAGCTTCGCATTCACTCCGGGCAGCCGTACCCGAAGGCTGGAGTCTTCGAGCAGGAGATCACGAAGCTCTACGAGGCAAAGGAAGCAGGAACGGGAGGCAAAACGGTTGCAGAGCTCTCTTTTCCCAAAGGGTTTCGAGGTCTTCGAACTTATCCCTTGAACGCTTCCGGACATCCAGCAAGTACCAGGACCGCCCCGCCGCTGCAGACATCGCCTTCTGTGTCGCCGCTTATGCAAACGGGATGGATGAGATCCGGATGCAATGTGCCCTTGAAGATGACTATCTCTCCCGCGATCCCAGCCTTTCCAAACGAGCTGCCTACATCCGAAGAACTATGACGAAGGCGAGAGACTGGGCGAACCGCTAAGTGATATAAGCTTCAACTCGGTCCTGTATTCCTCCTCCCGAATCGCGACGTAGAGGATGAGGTCGAGGGAGTCGCCTTCAAGCACCGGATCGCTGAGATCCACGCCTTCAGCATGAAGCGACTTTCGAAAGTTGAGACCGCCGATGATCCCTTCGGACGGAGCCGACGGCGAGTAGTCGTCGGCCTGGGTGGATGAGCCGGGGTTCATCCACTCAGATGTTCTACATCAAACATCACAAACTGCTACTCAGGGATTCGTGCAGACCTCTAACAAGCTTTGACTATGCTCCTCTACAAACCAGTTTTAATTCGTGTTCAACTGCTCGCCAGCGGCGTACCGCCCCGCGACGTGGCCGGAAACCTCGGCGTCTCTGTCCCTACGCTCTACCAGTGGATTCTCACCTCTGGCCACTCTTATCGCCGGGGAGCAGAGCGGCGAATCAGCAAAGCTTCAGTTTCGATTAAACTCAACAACAGCACAGAACGTATGCCGCTAGGAGGGCAAGATGATCCGTTTCACCGCAGGTGTCGTATTCGCAGCTGGGTTGATGCGGGTCTATGCTTCAGCTCATGAGACGCCTATGCTCAAAGCCGCGCCCAGCAATATCAAAGTCTCTAGCAACGACAGGCGATTACGAGATCCCAAATCCGTCCGTCCAGTGCTGGAGAAAATATTCCTTTTCGTCGCGGGCAAGAAACCAAACGTAGATCTTGATCCCAATTAGGCTCACCAGGAACGCGAGTGAATAGACCGCATAAACTTTAGGGATAGTGGCAGAGCTGCCATCTTTCCAAAGCGAAGCCAGGAGCATCACCCCACTAGGAAACACAACGCCCAAGCGCAGGGACACCACAGCGCAAAACATACAAACGATAACGCACATTATGAGACTAGGCTGTTTCTTCATTGCCGTCATACTCCATACTCATCGCACCCAGACTACTCCTCGCATGGAGCTGCACCAACTTACAAGGAGTGGAGTGTCACCTATTTCTCCAATGCTAAGCAGCGTGGGTCTTTGCTCTCACCGTACCACGGCCTTACGTTGGCTCCGCAAACCAGAAGGTGTTTCGGCGCATACCCCTTATAGTTGTATTCCTGAGTACAACTACTACTTTGTCGTGGGTAATAAACATCCCGTGGGTAATAACGTCTCGTTTGGTCAGAAATTAATGCGCATACGCGCAGCTATTCCATTCCTTTGAAAAATCATCTTAAACTCCTAATACGTAAAAGAATGTTCCACGGAGGGACGATGCCACGACCCATCTAAGGGCTCACTCGTCTACACGAAATCCGGCGGGCTGTGACCTCTTCCGTTCGTTCCCACTGCGAGCGTAAGGAAACCGAGTAGCTCTTCCAGGTGCAGCCCCGCGCCGCCCAACTCTTACTGGAGATGCTCCCAACTACAGTCATCGGCCGGTCGCGGCTCGTAGAACGTCAGGTACTTGCCGATTTCCCTCGATCGCATCTACAAAAGGCCGATGATCCTTCTGGTGAACTAAATTTCATCCGTGCCCAGGGCGCAGAAGTCTCACGCAAGAAGCTCCGTACCCTCGTTCGCCGTGACCTTGAAACACTGCAACTCGATTCCCTGCACGCAAAGATTGAGTTCATCCCCGGCCGGATGATTGTGAGCTTTCGCACCATCGAGGATCTCGCCCAGGCAATGTGTAGCCTCGCTCGCGTAGTCGAGACGGACGGCGACAAACTGGCAAGGAGGTACGAGGTTCACGAGGTTGAAGACGACGGGAGCCCGAATCGATCCGAGTTCGAGACTATGCTGCAGGAGCTTTACAACCTAGAGGCTAATCGCGCGGCAATAGTGCTACTCCCCAGCAGCGTCCAACGGTTTTGTAATGGCGTCGTGATAGGTCAGCTTGTATCGATCAGCGTAGCCGACGAACCGATCGTACTGGGACTTCACCATCCTCACCGCCAAATGACGTGTAGGCTGCGACGGTACTGCTCGGCGTCGTCGTCCGGGCGTAGCTGCCTCTGCAACTACAGGAGCAGCCTCGCGACTCACAAACCCATGCGGCGCCGCAGCCGCATCCACCTCAGCGAGATCAATGGGAGATCTTTTTCTGGACTGAGGCGAACCTCGACAGGCCAATCTTCCCCTCTGATCGCTCGACAACGTCGTCCGGATCATCTATGAGCCAGATTTACCACTCATTTAGATACCTCTTTCTAGCTCGCGGAGAGTCTCGACCAACTCCTCTACCAACTCATGAATATTTGATAGGCGGCCTCGAGATTGCCGACCTTATGCTCACCAACTCCGCAAGAGTAAGCCTTTCAACGAAGATCGCCTTATACGCGAGACGTTCCGCAAGGCTCGTACGGAGTCGAGGCACCTTCGCGTCCACCAAGTCAGACTCCAGTTAGCGTTGCACGGAGGACACCGGAGCACCAGGCGCGGGAGTTCGCGTCATCAATACTCGGTAATGAATCTTGCGCAACATATTTGATCGCTGAGCTACCTTCTCTTCATTTTTTACGGTCGAGTTGCCTTACCTGCTTGCCTCACGTCGACAGCACTGGCTTGTACCGGAATAATTACGAAATCCGACATAGCAATGGAACGAGATACGAGGACATTGGCGGTTCTCTCCAGGTCTGTGGAAAACAAATTGATCGTTTTGCGCGTCGAGGACCTCCATCAAGTTCGACTCTTTGATTCCACCAATGACCTTTAAAGTAGTCTTCGATAGCCCGTTCGTCTTCCATCCATGATCGGTTGATTTGGATCTGCATCGAGAACACACACCGACGCTCTGCTTTGAGCGAGATAAAATGCAAGCAGCAATGTGGCTGTGCTCTTCCCTGCCCCACCCTTCGGATTTGATACTGCAATTACAGGCATAAACACTCTTTTTAGCGACATGTCTTGTCGCTGCGGTACCGCAGCGACAGTTTTGTGTTGCAGCGATATTGTGACTATGTTTGATACTGCAACGATATCGCAGCTGTATTCGGTGCCAGAGCTATTTCGCGACATATTATTCTTTTCCGCAATTCGCAGCTTACAAAGCGATACCTTAGTTGCGATATCGCTTATCGCAGCCATATCGCTTGTTGCAGTATTCGGGAAATTAGGAATTTGCTCGGTTTGCCTGGAAGAGGTCAATCTGTCCGTTTTGTGACTGCATTCTCGAAAGAGGGAAGAACGAGACCGTCGCGGATCTCTTATATAATTTGCATTGCGAGGTTCCGATGCTGGGCAGGAGGTACGTGCCGGAAAATCGTGTCGCCTTTGTTATTTCTCCTGATGACTTCGGAGAGTTTAGCTTCGAGTTCCTCGCTGAATAGCGTTCGGCCAACGCTTCTTGACGCTTGCCGTCTACCCAGCGCATGTAGGCCGCTTCCAAAGCCTGTCGGGCCTCTTCCTTAGCACGTTTGCATTCAGCGGTTTGCCGCATCACTTCGCGCCGGCGGCTGCTGATGAACCCAGCAGGGACGGGAAGATCTTTCTCCAGCGAGTAGATGATAAGCCCGGCAGCGTTCTCAACGCCGTTTCGTTTACCAGAATTCATCTGCGATGCGAGGTACTCGACCGTAACACTAGGGAGGACCGGCCGGCCGATGCTGCCGAAGAGGTTTTTACGCTTCTTGATGGGCGTTGGAAGATGATGATTGTCTTTCATCTCTTCGACAAAGGCACCATGCGCTTTTCGGAACCAGAGCGCGCGATCCCCGCTTGCTTCGCAGAAGATGTTGATACAACAGCTCCGTTATCTCGAAGGCAACGGCATCCTTAAGCGAACTATTTATCCCGAGGTTCCTCCCAAAGTTGAGTACAACTTGAGCGGCCTGGGTGGTGCGTTGCGACCTGCACTTAAGGAACTTGTACGGTGGGCTGTGCTACGGCGGAACACGACCGCTAAATCGTAAGCGCTGCGGACACGAACTCAATTTCAGTGGCCTTCCCGCTCGACAGTTCAAAGAGTTCGCCAACCTTCCCCACATTACTAGTGCTATGTGGGTCGAAGTCCGGTCTCGTCGGTGCGCATCTCACTGGCCAAAGCCTGCAAGTAATCACTTGGCTACAAACTTCTGGAGACCACAATGTCTATGCAGTTTCGCTCCGTCGCGCAGATCCAGGGCCTCGCCGCTCTGGCTCTTCTCTTTGCTGTACCCGCTCTTCGAGTTCCAAGGTCTCCCAAGTGTAACTCCTCTCATACGTGCGCAGATCTTTTGCCAGCTCGATCCCCCATACGGCGGAGGTTATCCTGCTCTTCGATGCGATCAGGGCACACTCATCATGGATCTCACACCCCAGGATGCTCGTCAGCAGTTCTCTCCGCCTGGATTAGGACTCGAGCCTCACCGGCATGGCTTACTTATGCAGCTTTGCATGACTTCGTATACTTCGGCTACGCCTACATACCTTGAAGAAGAATCAGCGATGCCGTCGACCGACGGATCACAGATCCTGCGCGGCGTCGTCAGCGAGAGCCGGCGACCTCCCACAATCGCGGTCACCAGCTTGAGTGATAAACCGCAGACAATCACGATTTCGTGTTTATACGCTGATTCCTCCGCGCAAAACACTCGTCCGCTCAAACCGCATGCAATGTCGCTCATCCGAGCCTGCTGGAAAACGTACGCTTCTATGGGTGAGGATGTGCTTCCGAAGACTCAGAATGCTGACAGATGACGCTTCATCGTATGGAGTAGAGATCAGCAGCACAGGGATGTCAGGAGATTTTGTTGCGTTCGGCGTTGTAAAGAATACAAATCAGACAGAGGCAGTCGATTTCACTGATCCTGCGCCTCTTCATTCTCCCGGCACCGTCTATTCCGGGGTCTCAGCCGGTCATGCGGCTCTCATTCCGGACACCACCTATGTGCCCCCGTGGTGAACTTCACCAAGACACCGCAAATAGTCTCCGTCCTCTACGCTTCCACAACAGAGCAGAACGAATCCACAATCCGGCCGCTCAACGAGATTACGATCGACCCCTTGTCGGCAGAGATTATCCCGCTTGCCGACTTGCCAGCCAAGGAGGACTTGACCAACTCGTTCATCTTCCGGGCGACTGGTAGGATCGGTGCGGTTCAGACGCGGTTATATGCAAAGGGTGGTCCTCTTCTGAAGTGTGTCGAGCTTCTAGGCAAAGACGAGAAGAGCGGTCGTAATGGAAACCAATCACCCTGGTCTACTGCGAATTGAGACACCTCAACATTTTCTTCTTTTCAATACACAGGCGAGGAGTAGACCGTTCAGGTGACAATCTTCGGCTTGCAAGCAGCTGGCTTCAGGTCTACACGATGAAGCCTTACCAAACCAAGAAACTCTCCAAACGATCTCATCACCAATTATGTAATGGACAAGAACAAGCATTTTCTCCGAAAAACTGAAACTTCGGGAGAGATCCAATGGTTCACGAATGGGGTCAATCGTGCCACGGGTCGCCTGCTTCGTCGCGAACACAGCTTCTTCGCTCGCTCGCAGCTTCAGTTGCTACACGCTCGCTTGATGGGCAATGAATGTGTAAGCGCGTCGGGACCGACGTGCAACAGCACCCAAGTGGCAGGACAGGCTCAGTCCCTTCACAACTACGTGGTATGTTCCTCAAGGCTCACCAGCCAGCGTGAATAGTTCAGGCCAAACATTGATATCGCTTTTGGTACTTGTTTTGGAGTACCTCCTGGAGTAAGTACCTGCCAAATCACTATCAAACTTTCGAGGCAAACACAGTGCTACGGTCGTGTCAATCTCTGGTAGTGTTGTTGCCCGCCCTTGCTCCCAAGGTATTAGTTGGACTAGCTCGAAAATCCAGCGGGACAATAGGACACACAGCCAAGGGCGTGGTTCAGCGAAAGGTCTATGTCTTTGTATGATAGTAGCTATCATCTTCTTGTACTTTCCTTGTGCACATGCTCAGGCCGAATCGCTGAATAATCCTGCGCGCAAAGCCGAGATGGTAGTGGAAGAAGTTGTGCGGAATACGCTAAAGCGAGTGGAGGAAGTAGTTAAGTGACTATAAGACAAGTACCTGGGTATCCATAAGCTTTAATGATCGAGAAAAAGTAGCTGATTTAGGAACCAGCGCTGTTGCATCCCTATCTTTTATGCGTGAACTCTAACATACTGTTCATTCAGCTTATAGCTGTACAACTGTTAGGGACGATTGGAGGAGAGCAAAGCGTCGTTCCTCTGCAGCAGGCATTGTCCAGTGATCGATGGGTTGTTGTTCGTATACAGTCCTTGACTTCTTTGACAAACACGTCGGATGCAAAAGCTATACCGCTCATTGTTGGCATGAGCAAGGACGGGAATTCACTCGTGGGTGAACGAGCGGAGTCGACTTTGCTTGATCATTACAGAATTAAGAGTGAAGTGCTGCATTGAGGGCGTGCAGCAGATAAGCGCTAAGCGCGACAGCTCGATAAATCGTGGCGGGGTGAACGCTGAAGGTGCGAGCCACTCTATACGGATTTGCCCGATCAGACGGTGGTGCTTGAGTCGAACAGCGACGGACCTTCTAGGAACACCTACTATGCCCTCAATGACGATGACCGACCATATTCCCTAACTCCTGAATTCTCGGCAGAGTGGCAGCGCGTCATGGCTATGCAGCCTGGACCCGATCGCGTCGCGCGAGCAAAGCATGGCATGCCAAATATCCAGGGGGGATCATCAATCGAGGCTATTTTGGACGTGGGCGAGATAAATCTGTAACGCTCAGCCTTAAAGATCAGCAAGGGCGTGCGCGCCTGGTCGCCAGCGTCGGGCCTGACGGCACACCAAAAATTGACTTTCTGGATGCAAGTGAAGAGTCATCCGGTCGATAAACGGTGGTACGAGATGAAAGCGTTACACAAGCCATTTGACGGGCTGTCAATTTATAGACAGCCTTGATTCTTGGACCTGCGGGACGCATCTTAGACGTATGAACGTCTTCAAGGAAAATGCATTGGAGAGTTGTCTCCCGGAACACCCCCGGCCGCAGCTTCAGCGTAGTGGATGGATATCACTCGATGGAAGATGGGATTTTTCGCTGGACCGGAGGGCTGAACTCCGCTCACCCATGCAGGTGAACTGGGACACCACGATCGTTGTTCCCTTCGCGCCCGAAACCAAGGCGAGTGGGATAGGTGATACAAGCTTTTTTTGTGCGGTGTGGTACCGACGTACTTTGTCCGCTCCTGTTCTCAGAAACAGAGAAAAGCTCATCCTCCATTTTGGAGCGGTAGATTACACCACGTGCGTATGGGTGAATGGAACAAAGGCTGGTCACCATATGGGTGGCTACACACCATTCTCTATCGACATTACGGAGTTTCTGATCGCCAACGGTCTGCAGGAAATCGTTGTCCGCGCCGAAGATGATCCGTCGGACCTCGAAAAGCCGCGTGGAAAACAGGACTGGAAGCTGGAGCCTCATTCGATCTGGTACCCGCGAACAACGGGCATCTGGCAGACGGTGTGGATGGAGGTTGTACCAGAGGTTTACATTGAGTCGCTGCGGTGGACCTCAAGTCTCGATCGATGGGAGATTGGCCTGGAGGCGAAGGTAACGGGGCCGATACCTGAAGGCGGCCGGCTCGCGGTTCGCATGCAAGCGGCGGAACAATTGCTGGTGAAGGACGAGTATTCATTCGTGGGCGCATCCACAGTGGCGGCACTGTCATACGGTGGCGAACTGCACCGCAGGATCGCGTTATCTGATCCGGGGATCGACGATTTTCGCAACGATCTTTTGTGGAGTCCTGGAAAGCCGACGATCATCGACGTCGAACTCAGTGTGCTCGACGGCTACGGCAACGTGATTGATACGGTGAAGAGTTACACCGCACTGCGATCTATTGCGATCCAGGGAGACCGCTTTATTCTAAATGGACGGCCTTTTCCGATGAGGCTGGTGCTTGACCAGGGATACTGGGAGGACAGCGGGCAGACCGCGCCGAACGAGCACGCCTTCCTCCGCGACATCCTGCTGGTAAAGGCACTTGGTTTCAATGGTGTTCGCAAGCACCAGAAGATCGAAGATCCAAGGTTTCTTTATTGGGCGGATCATCTCGGTCTGCTGGTATGGGAAGAGATGCCGAGCGCTTACCGCTATACGCAACGTTCTGTGGAGCGCCTCACGCTGGAGTGGATTGATGTACTCAAGCGCGACCGCAGCCATCCATGCATCGTGTCGTGGGTTCCGTTCAACGAAAGCTGGGGTGTTCCCGATCTTCCAGATGTTGCATCGCAACGCCATTACGTGCAAGCGCTGTATTACCTGACGAAGACCATTGACCCGGAGCGTCCGGTGATCGGCAACGACGGATGGGAGAGCGTGGCCACGGACATCATTGGCATTCACGATTATGACGATCAGCCTGAGCGTCTGGCCAAGCGTTATGGGAGAGACGAGATCGAAGACAGGCTGTTTGAGGATGAGCGCCCGGGCGGCCGCATACTTCGGCTCGGTGAAGGGCACATCGGTCGTCAGCCCATTGTGCTGACCGAATTCGGCGGCATCTCGCTTAGAGCAGAGGGCGACCAGAACTGGGGCTACAGCAGTTGCCCGACGCCGGAGGAATTGGTCCAGCGGTATAGCGCCTTGGTCAGCACTGTTCGCGGACTGCGGACTCTCGCGGGATTCTGCTACACACAGTTGACCGACACTTACCAGGAAGTCAACGGGTTACTGTACGCCAACCGGACCCCGAAGATTCCTCTGGATGCAGCTTCGCTGGCGACGAGCGGGAACGTGAACGACGATCGGGATCCCACGGTGGCTCTGTGGCGAAATCGATTGATTCAGATGCAGAAGTAGACGGTATCGTGCCGCCTGCTCGGGAAATCTTTCGGTTTCGGCCACCCCAGACATGACGTCTCCATGAGATTCCCGCTACCGTTGTTAAAGGAGCGACTTCAACCAGAGCTGCAATGTGTTGGCAATTCATGGTAAAATTCATTGGCATATGCGCTAGCTTCACCCATTGATCAAAGGTGATCTCGACAGGTGTGGTCGCTCGCCCGAGAGCTTCGGACATAATCTGTGTCAACTCTACCCCATCCACCATTCCGGGGGAGCAAAGCTCAAATGTTCCATAATCAAGCCTGTCACTCGTGAATGCGATGGCCGCTGCTTCGCCACGTCACGACAGTCCACATAGCTCGCCCGCTTGCTGTTCGGGTACGGCAATGAGAAAGTATCCTTTTCAGTCACTTCCTTCCATCCATCTGCGAAGTTTGCATAACATCGTCGGTTGGAGCACTGTAAATGTCAGGCCGGATTCAAAGAGCGCTTCCTCGACGGGCCGCTTCCCTGAATGATTGCTCATCTTCCAGAGGGATGGGTGAATCACCCTGGAAAAAAGTGAATTTCCTAACGCCTGCAGCCACCGCTGCAGTGACCATCGCAACACCGAGCTCTGCTTCGTTTGGTTTGAAAACAGGGTTGATGTGAAAAACACCGTCCATGCCTTCGGCTGCATTCCTTAGACTCTGGTCGTCTTCGAGGTTGCCCACGATAGCCTCGTCTGCTCCCTGGGCGATGGCTTCTGCTCGTTTGTCCGCACCTGTAACGAGGGCTCTAACGGTTGCCCCACGTCCCTTCAACGCGGGCACAACATAACGAGCATATTTGCCGCTCGCACCTATCATAAGAACTTTCATTTCCATTCTCCTTAAGGTCATCCAAACAGATGAGTCCCGTCTGTACATCTTGGGCTACCCTGCCAGTTCCGACTTTGAGATAGATGCCTCAGTGCCGTGCTGAAGCAGAACTCCGACGAGACATCTTTACTTTGACTTTCCGGCGGCCCAATGCTGCTCGAGTGCCCGCGCCACTTCCGCCGGTTTCTGAATCGGCGTCCAATGACCGCAATCCAGCTTGAGCACACGAAAAGCTTTCGTGTCTTGCCCGAGCCGATCGGCAAAGCCAATCGGACAGGATGGGTCTGTAACACCCAAAAGACTAAGCCGGGAGCGACCATCTTCACCGGATCCGGTCCCCATTCGCTGCCGACATGAACAGCTGACCGGTAAGGGCGCAAAATGCTTGCCTTCATGGTTTCGTCCATGCTTTCCGCTGTAGCCACAGCCAAATCAGCTGGGAATCCAGCCCCTTACATTTGCTTTGCAAACTCACCCTTATCGAGCTCCGCCATCCATTGCTCTCCAACGTCGAGCGTTTGGATGCAAGAAATGTGGAAGTTTGTACTCTCTGAAACAACCGTTTCAATTTTCTTCTTCCGTATCGTAGAAGAGAACTTGGCCTCAGCTCGACGCTGGTGGTCCGTGAAGTCGAGCGCAACCTGCTCATGCCCTTGCGGATGCTGCTCACGCCAGAGTTCCAAAAGCAAGGGTGACATTCGCTTGTCCGCAACCTGCAATCTTCCTACCTGCGCGTGGTGCGCCGCGCACAGTGTAAATCATGAGGTGCAGCTTCGAGACGCCAAACACCCGGTGATGCACCGAGGGCGGCTGGCCGACGCACAAGCGTTCCACCTCCGGCAGCTCCGCACATACACGGCAGTGGTGGCCATCTCGCTCCAAAACCCGTTCGCGGAAACCACCAAAGTGCGACGCGTCCTGCCGCGTCAGCAAGTAGCACGTCCAGCAAAGCCATGCGCGATAATCTGCGCATTCTCGCAGCGGCATTGCATCGTACCTTGGACCGGTTTTCTTACTTCCCTTCCCTTCGCACATACAGATAGACCGTGTTCCGGGAGATGTCGAACTCCCGCGCAATCATCGTCACCGGTTCGTCGGCTTTCACGCGCCGGACGACCTCAGCGACTTGCGCCGCCGTCAGACTTCGCTGTCGGCCTTTGTAAATCCCGCGCTTCTTCGCCAGCAGGATTCCCTCTCGCTGACGCTCCCGGATCAGCTCCCGCTTAAACTACGCGAACGCACCCATCACGCTTAGGAGCAGATTCGCCATCGGCGACTCTTCGCCGGTAAAGGTCAGACTTTCCTTGACGAAGCGAACGTGAACGCCGCGCCCGTTCAGGTCATGCACCAGCTTTCGCAGATCGTCCAGGTTGCGGGCGAGCCGATCCATCGAGTGGCAGACCAGCGTGTCGCCTTCTCCCACGAAGTTCAGCAGCAGCTCCAGTTGGGGACGCTTCAGATCCCGCCCCGACGCCTTATCGGTGAACGTCTTATCCAGTTCTTCGCCGTCGAGCTGGCGCAGCTCACTTTGGTCAGCCGCACTCACGCGCAGGTGGCCAACGTGGAGGCCTTTGCGCCGCGTTTCACGTCGTGCTGTCCTATTAGGCTGGCGGCATCTGGTGTCATAATAGAATGGAAATGACTCTAAATGAGCGGAACCTGTATCGCTCACCATGTCCTCAATCGGTATACCCCATTGGCACACGTTCATCGAGAGGATCGATCAATGATGTGTTGCGTAGATTGCTAATAGACTCAGCGAATGGATAAACCACTCGCACTTGTGGCTGGGGTTGGCAGATCTGTCGGCATCGGTGCTGGGATAGCGAGGCAGCTCGCTGCTGATGGCTGGGACTTGGCTCTTAACTACTGGAATTGATATGAGGAGAGGATGCCGTGGGCCTCCGCGTTGTACTCGCAAGCGCAAGAGAACTCGCAGACCGACATATTTTAGCAAAGGTCATCAACACAGGCCCCATCGACATCGGATGAATGACTGATTCTGTTCGGCAGGTCTGCCTTAATCGTCAACCCACGGGCAGATTGGGGACCCCTGCTGATACGGCTAACCTAGTTAGCTTTCTGTTTTCTGACCGAGGTTCTTGGATCAACGGCCAGCTACTCAAGTCCGACGGCGGATTCTCCGCATAAGCCTCAATGGGTATACCCTATCGGACTATCCAAAGCGACAGTAATATTCCGCCGTTGTGACTTAAGGTTGAAGCATGATCAAACTCGTAACCCTCGACGGCATGGACTACTCTCAGCTCTTTTTGCGATGCGTGCGGTCAGCGAATCACAGATCCGGATATGGCTTAGTCAGGTTCAAAGATGCGTTTGACACAACAACCGGCGGTTCTACTGAAGTGCTTTACGCCCGTAAGCTCGCCTGCGGCGAGGCCTTAACAGTCCAGCTCGGTGGCCGCCATGAATGGATGGAATTTAGATACTTCTTCTTAGATCTCGCCACAAACGTGGAATCCGCCGGAGAAACTTGCGGAACTTCGCGACGCTAAGGCAAGCCAGTTGCGAATCGGTTAATCATTTCGCAATGCACTCAGTTGTCACCTAACGATGTAGCGTTCGAGGGATAGGGATCAGTCGCGCACTCATGCAACAAGCCGAGGACGTTGCACGACAGCGTGACTGCACCGGTGTCTGGCTAGACACGTTTGCTTTCCAAGCCCTAGGCTTTTACAAGAGGATCGGGTACACGGTTTGTGGAGAGCTGACAGATCAGCCGCGAGGCATCTCGCAATACTAGCTACAGAAGCGACTTCGATCCGTATGTCATCTGGGACAAACTTCGGCTCGCGCCAAGTGAACCAGCAGAAATCCGGCGCCGACACCGCCTCACGTGCAAGCCAGGCGTCCGCAATGAGATCCGCTTTGTGAACCAACTCTTCCAAGTTAACGCTTGATCGCTCGCCCGGAAAACGAGCGAACTGCGCTCCAGCTACTTACTGCAACAGAGCCGCTGTGCGAGATGATTAAATCTGGAACTGCTCGTCCGGGAACACGAATGGGCGTGCTTCTTGACGTTTACACCGACAAGTCCTTCTAATGAAGGCAACATGGGACGTAAGCATGAATCCACCGTTACGAGTTGGTATTGGTGTGAGTGCCGATAGTGGCTGGGCAGGGGATGGACATGTCCCCGCCGTACAGGGACTTGCAGGCCTGGAGCTTGCGGCGGTCCCCGCCAGTAATCAAGAGAAGGCCGATGCCGCTGCGAAGGCATTCGCAGTTATGGCCGCCTTTGCCAATAGCGCAGAGCTAATTCACGATCGCGATATTGACTTGGTCGTGGTTTGCGTTCGAGTGCCCGATCATCGTGAACTGGTGATGGCGGCGATTGCAGCGGGCAAGCACGTTTACTGTGAATCGCCCTTGGGAAAAAGCATGGCCGAGTCTGAAGAGATGGCGCTGCCACACAGGTTGCAGGAATCCGAACGGCCATTGGTCTCCAGACACGAGCCAATCCTGCAGCCAAGAAGGCTCGCGACCTCATCCTGTCCGGCGCAATTGGCCGGGTGCTAAGTGCTCATGTTCACTCCAGCACGGCGGGATTCGGACCGGTCGTACCCGCATCTGATCTGTACCTCGCGGACCCAGAGAATGGTGTGAACATGGTGACCATTCAGGGAGCCCACACCATCGACTTCGCACTTTTCGTAGTCGGAGGATTGCGCAACCTAAGTTCTCTGACGATTGGGGAGGTTTGGCGCCTTACGTCGTCACCTGCCTGTGGCCTGAACGTGTGAGCGGACTCGTATCGCTGGCAAGTTACAACATTCTTGATCGCCGTCGTCTCCAGTAAGCGTATCCTCCAGCACTCGAACACGCTCTCTGGTATCAACACCTCTTCCAGATCGAGCGCGGTAGAGACTGTTTGGCGAAATACCGCTCGGAGCTTTGCAAGCTCCTATGGCATCAATGGTCTCCTGAATGGCACTTCGAGAATGCGACATTTAACCAGACCGGTGTTAGTTTCTTCAATCCCGACTTTGTCGACGTTGTAATTCACTCCTATCGTCATGCCTTTGGCACGACGACAGGAGACTCGGAACTCGAAGAGTTGGACGCCCGACTTGTAGATCACCCAAAGATTGCCGTGCCATCGGTGACACTCGATGGAGCACAAGACACGCTTAAGCCCGGAGGCACGGCTGATCAAGCTGGCATGTTTACCCATCGGCATGAGCATAGACGGATTGAGGCAGGTCACAATCTCCCTCAAGAAGCTCCAGCTGCCTTTACAGACGCCGTACTGACCGTCGGGAACTGGTCATTCAAGTTTGCTAATCCGACAAGTTGATTAACAATTACGACACGGACATTCGCTCCAGTAGCGTCAATCTATCCTCCCTAGCGACGGCGGTAAGCACCTCACGCGCTGTGAAATGGTAGTGCTCGTACGGAGAACGATGTCGCGCCGTTCGGTGGGCCGGCCTTTGAGGGTGAGCGGGATCTCGGCTGCGGCGGCTAGGACCATCGCAGCCGCAGGCAGCACGCCCGTGTAGATCAACACGGGAAGCTTCGTATTATTTGGGATGGGCCGTTCAGCGGCGGCAGGAGCGCTCGCGGTTCTTGCAGATGCAGGTTCGATGTATGCTTTGTCATGGTTCATCAAAGACGGAGCCATTGGTCTCGCAATCATCCTCTTGAAAGCGTTGAAGCTGGGCGAAGCTCTCGAAGGTGGAATCTGCGCCCGCGCCGAGCAACGCTTTGGCCGTGAACGTTCCGTCAGAGCTGAGACGCGGCAGCCGGCACACCTGGCGGAGAGAACGTCGCTCGGTGCGTCTCCATAACCATGCATTGCAAGGGGTCGAGCTCTAGGCGCAATACTGCAGTCAGATAAATTCCAGGGAGAGGGCTTGGGTTCGGATACATCCGAAAAGTCAACAATGACCTCGAAGAAGCCGGCGATTTCCGAGCAGTTCCAGAGTTGCAATGCGATTGCGCTTCGTCGCTGAGGTTGCAAGCGCCACGCGGTAGCGCCGGGCCGTCCACTGCACGAACTTGATCTCACCGGGAACGATCTTCAGCCTCTTTTCTTCCTGCTCGTAGACCTGCGTCTTCTCGCGGAAAGGTCATGACGCGCTGCTCGCTCGTCAGCTCGTAACGCTCTCCAAGCTCCTCGATCACGGCAGCATCACTTTGCCCAACATACGCATGCAGGTCAGAATTTGTCAGGACGATTCCTGCAAGGCAGAACGCGATACGCTTCACCTGTGTGCAGCTCTTCGGAGTCAATGAGGACTCCGTCCATGTTGAAGATGATCGCCTGTAGGATCATGGTCATGAGCTTAAGTCATTCCCGTTTGGTGGGGTAAACCTTCAGAAGTCACATGCCGGCTCAGAGCCGGTACGGATATCAGCAGCGCGGCCAGAAACCAGAAGGCATTGTGCAGGCCGATTTCCTTCGATAGGAATCCGATCACGGCAGGTCCTATTAGCATGCCGCCATAGCCGGCAGTGGTCAGGGCCGCAACCGCGAGGCCCTTCGGCATCGCATGCTGCGTGCCCGCAAGCCTGAACAAGATGGGCACGATGTTCGCGGCGCCTAACCCGACGAGAAGGATGCCTCCCAACGCCACAGGAGCGACCGGTGCGAGAAGGAGCATGCAGAGTCCGAGCAGCGCCGTCAGCCCGCCGCAGGTCAACACGGTGAAGTTCCCGAACCGGGCCACGATGCGGTCGCCGATCAACCGGCCGAACGTCATCGCGATCGAGAAAAGCATGTAACCCAGGCCGGCGCGCGCTGGAGAGAGGAGGCGTTCGGCAACGAGCAGCAGGGCGCTCCAGTCGAGGAGAGCACCCTCGACCAGAAATGAAACTGCCGCGAGCAGCGCAATACTGAGGACAACGCCCTTCGGGACAGCGAACATCGGTTGAGATTGCGCTTCCCGGTTCTCAAACATGCGCGGCATAGCGAAGAGAACAAGGGCGATGAGGACCGTGGAGCAGAGCGTAGTGCTTACGCTTGGCGCGAAGCGCCGGGACAGTAGCGCCGTTACACTCCCGGATCCAAGAAAGCTTCCGATGCTAAAGAGGGCATGAAAGCTGGACATTAAGGGCTTTTCCGAAGCGCGCTCGAGATCGACCGCGTACAGATTCATCGCGACATCCAGCGATCCCAACGAGGCACCGAAGACGAACAACGCCGCGCCGAGCGTGACCGGCGATGATGCCACGCTCAGGAGGGGAAGCACGATCGCCAGCCCAGTGCCGCCTACAAACACGACGGGCCTGCTGCTGAAGCGGCCACAGAGGTTCGCGGCAAGAGGCATCGCAACGATGGAGCCCACCCCGAGAAGGAGCAGGATCAAGCCCATCGTTCCGTCATCCACTTGGCAACGCGCTTTCGCATAGGGAACGAGGGGGGCCCAGCATGCAACACCGAATCCCGCTGCAACGAAGGCAAGCCTGGTCGCCAGCTTTGCTCGCGATTGATCGACAATTTTGCTCACGAATTCTTTCCGTCCGGCATGGATAACCGGCATGTCAGCAGTCGCTATCCCTGCAACGCCCACATATATTGTAAATTCCTCGATTTAAAGCGTCTCACAGGGTATACCTCAAACGCACGTCGATTAGCGACGAGAGAAAGTCTCTATAGGGCTCACAAGACCCGTGTACCGTTACTTCGAGGAGCACACATGCAAAAGGCTGTTCATCGTCACATGCGTAGAAGGCTTGCTTGCGTCTGGCCCGGATCAGTAACGACAAGTCGTCCTATGTTAACTAATGCACCGGTGTCGAGCCGTCCAGATGTGAACGGGCCAATTTCCGAAAGCGCATTTCTCAGGCCCTTGGAAGGGAGAATAAGCCCTGACATGCTGCTCAAACCGCGATAAGCAGATCAGCGATCATTCCGGGTTGGTCTGGCTTCCAATCTAACTCCTGCCTTGTCTTCTCGCTTGATGCCGAGAGGTTTAGTCCTACAGCTCTGGCAAGCCAGCCAAAGTGTTGCTGCGCTTCGTCTGGAGTCAGCGAGACGACCGGAACGTTCAACCGTTGACCGATGGCTCCGGCGATATCGCGCATCGACACCCCTTCCTGCGCGACTGCGTTATATACGGCACCTGCGCGCCCCTTCTCAAGAGCGAGTCTGTACAGCTGCGCCGTATCGACAACGTGTGCCGCTGGCCAGCGGTTAAGCCCGTCGCCGATGTAAGCGGAGACGCCTTTCTCGCGTGCTGTCTGCATCAGGTATGTCTAGAGCCCCTGCTTCCGCGTGTCATGAACCTGAGGCATGCGCATCACGAGAACACGGCAGCCGAGCTTTGCTACAGCGCTGGCTGCCTCTTCGGAGGAGGCACGGGGATGAACCTCGGCGCTCACTGGCGCATCGTCTTCCGTGGTGACTGCGCCAGGTTGAATGGCAGTAACCCCAGTGGCAGAAGTGATGATAAGCGGACGAGTCGTGCCAGCGAGCACGAGACCTAGAGCTTCGATGACCTTACGGTCGTTCTCGCAGTGCATAGCGAACTTTGAGAAATCATGATCGAAGGCAGTGTGCATCACCGCGTCGGCGGAAGCTGCACCGGCACGCAAGGTATCCAGATCCTCCAGGCTTCCAAGGTGAACCTGTGCTCCCTGGCGAATGAGCGCCTGTGCGCTCGCGTCCGATCTTGCGAGGCCAAGAACCTCGTGTCCAGCGTTGATGAGCTCGGGAACGATCGCGGAACCGATAAAGCCCGTCGCCCCTGTAAGAAAGACCCGCATGAAGATGCTCCTTGTTCTTGAAAGTTAAAGATGGCTGACGAAGGGCGCAGACAAAGATCCGCATGGTGCGGCGTCTTCCAGGTCGCACCACGCGGCTAGGGGGACCAGTTCCGTTACCACGGCACCGTTCCGTTCTCGTCAGAGAAGGTGCCAGTAGGACCGTCTGGGCCAAGGAGCGCCAGACGGACAGGCTCGCGTGCGCCTTCCTCGACGCTGCGGGTACCCCTGAAATTGTTGAGCGCCGTCGAAGTAAAGCCAGGACATGCGGCATTGACCTTGATGTTGGTTGATTCAAGGGCCAGGGCAAATGCAAGCGTCACCGCGTGAGCCGCCGTCTTCGAGACGGAATAGTTGCCGTACATCGTGCGATGCGGGTGTGCAGGGTCCTGATTCAGTGTCATTGAGGCACCGGAGCTTGCGGTCAGTACAATCCTCCCGGCCGGTGATTCACCCAGGAGCGGCAGCATCGCTTGTGTAACGGCAATAAAACCAAACACGTTCGTCTCGAACACAGCCCGAATATCTGCGAGGGGTGCGACGGTCAGGAGATTGGAGGCGACGGCTTTTTCGAAGGTGCCGCCCGAATTTGGCGCGCGCGAGATGCCTGCATTGTTCATCAGAATGTCCAACCGCCCAAACTCCTTCCGGATGCGGTCGGCAGCGGCATCGATTGAGGCCTGATCCGTCACATCGAGTTGGATCGCGTGTGCATTCTCTCCAACGCCCTCTATTGCCGCCTTTGCATCGTCGATGTTCCGTGCTCCAAATAGCACGATGAGGTCGTGCTTTGCGAGGTCTTTCGCAATCTGGAGCCCGATCCCTTTATTGGCCCCGGTGACCAGGGCGACGCGTTTCTCTTCCATGTGTCTCTCCTTTTTGTTTGCAACAAACATCCTGATATGATTTGACTACTGGAACACTGTTCCGAATCATATATGGAACAACGTTCCGAATGCAAGGCTCACACATGAAAAAGTCGGAACAGATTCAAAGGGATCATTCGGAAGCTGAAGACGGCGAGCCCCGCCAGATGCGGGCCGATGCGCAACGCAAGATGAGTGCGCTGCTACAGGCGGCAATGAAGGTCTTTGCAGAATCGGGCGTGGATGCTCCCGTCCGCGAGATCGCAGAGGCTGCTGGCGTCGGCCTCGGAACGGTGTACCGTCACTTCCCGCAACGCTCAGACCTGATAGCAGCGGTATTTCAAAGCCAGGTGGACGCTTGCGCTGATGCCGCAGCTGTAATCGCGGGTCAGTACGAACCGGGAGAAGCGTTGGGTCGGTGGATGCACCGCTATGTTGATTTCATTGGGACGAAACGAGGGCTCGCCGCCGCGCTGCACTCAGGTGACCCTGCCTACAGTGCTTTGCCGAAATACTTCGACAAACGTCTGCAGCCTGCACTCAAGATGTTGCTGGATAGGGCCGTTGCAACAGAGGCGATACGGCCGGGAATAAAAGCAAATGAGCTGTTAGGAGCGGTGGGCACCTTGTGCTGTCAGGGGCCACACATGGAGCTTGATGCCGCGCGGAGAATGGTTAATCTCCTGATCGATGGCATGCGGTACGGAGCCGCGGCGGACGCCAAGTGCTAAAGCGTGAGCCGGCAACTTCGCTAACAATAAGTCGTCTTCTATTGACCGAACTGTTGCTGACGAGAAGCGCGTTTAGCAGGATGAATCGGTGGCCGTTGGGGTTGACGCTTGCAGCGCGATTTTTTGCAGGTGTAAGTTTTTGCAGGTGTAAGTTATGGTTATGCTTCTTCACAACCCTTCATGAAGCGCCACGTCCTCATCTTCGGTCTTGTCGGCGGCCTCCTCATCGCCACCCTCCAATACACCGAATACCGCTTCGTCGTCATCGAGCACTCCGTCGAGTTCTACAGCGCGCTGGTCGCCATCCTCTTCGCGACCTTCGGCATCTGGCTCGGCCTGCGGATCACGCGCCGTCGCGAAACCATCCGCGAAACGGTCGTGGTGAAGGAAGTGCTTGTCCCCGCAGAAGCCCACGCCCTCCAACCCTTCGCTCCCAATACGGCCCGGCAGCGGACCCTCGGCATCACAGCCCGGGAGCTCGAAATCCTCACCCTGATCGCCCTCGGCTTCAGCAATCGCGAGATCGCCACGCAGCTTTTCGTCTCCGAAAACACCGTCAAGACACATTGTGCCCGCACCTTCGACAAGCTTGGAGCCGCCCGCCGTACCCACGCCGTCTGGCGCGGCAAAGAGCTAGGCCTCCTGCCGTGACGGTGTCACCCGAAAGCACGATTTCCTCTCCCTTCCTGCAAAATCGTCCGAAAGGGTGACGACATCTGGCCCGTTGCACCGCATTGTGGTTCCATTCTCACTCGCCGCAGGAGTCTCCCATGAAGAAAACCGTCCTTACCTTCGGCCTCACCTGCGGCTTCATCCTCTCCGTCCTTATGGGCGGCTCGATGGGCGGCCCGCTTCTCCCCGCAGACAAGATGGGCTCCGGCCACAGCCTGGCTCTCGGCTACACCAACATGGTGGCGTCGTTCCTGCTCATCTACTTTGGCATCCGCAGCTACCGCGACAACACCCTCGCTGGCCAAATCTCCTTTGGCCGCGCCTTTGCCTGCGGGATCCTGATCACCCTCATCACCACCGTCTGCTACGTCGCCATGTGGGAGGTCCTCTACTTTCAAGTTCATGCCCCACTTCATGGACAGTTACTTCGCCTCGCAAGTTCACAAGGTCCAGTCCTCCGGATTTGACCCCGCTACCACCGCCGCGCAGGTCGCTGCGATACAGCACTCTCAGCAACTCTACCAAAACCCTTTCGTCAATATGGTCTATGCCTTCATGGAGCTCCTGCCCATCGGCCTTATCATCACGCTTATCTTCGCTGCCATTCTCCGCCGGAAAGCCCCTGGCGACCCGCGGCCGCGGCGCTAATCGTGGCTACATAAATCGAAGGCCGTGGGCGTAAGGCCCCCGACCTTCCGTCTTTCCCCCCCAAATGCATCGATCGTTGGGACAAACGGTTTTATAGGAGGCAACATGGCTTCAATCACTGGCTTTGGCGGTATGTTTTTGCGCGCAGATGATCCAAAAGCTCTGTACGAATGGTACGAGCGGCATCTCGGTCTGGTGAAGTCCAACGGATCGTTCGCGTTTCCTGCACCGACGCAACACGCTCAGGTCATCTTCGCCCTTTTCAAACAAGATAATGAATACTTTCCTCTGGCACAGAAAGCGATGATCAATCTCCAGGTGGATGATCTCGATGGAGTGCTGGACCGGTTGATAGACGAAGGCGTCACGGTCGATCCAAAACGCGAAAGCTACGATTTCGGGAAGTTCGGCTGGATCACCGACCTGGAAGGAAATCGCGTGGAGCTTTGGCAGCCTGTCACAACGGACTGATGCTGATCCGTACCCGTTCGGGCGAGGCGGCCCAGCCACCTTCTCAAGGCCTTGCGATCATGCCGCTCGCCGCCCAAGGCGTGGTTGCCGCCGAAACGATGGTGGACGTCGGGAACGCAGTCTTTCAACAGAGAGTCGAAGTCCCTCTGGTTGACTCGCTCGAAGTTCTTCTTGGCAATTCTTTTGACGATTGCGTGGTACATGTTCTTGCCTCCGCTGTTGGCCCTTGCGGGTTGTGATGCGGAAGACCGTTTATACCTTACATAAGATAAAGCCCGGCCTTGTACTCTTCTACATTTATGGGCTTACGGCTTTGCGGGTAAGGGACAGTTCTGGGGTGACTTCGAGCGGGAGTTTGTGAGCGAAAGGGGTGGAGGGTGGGTGAGTGAGGGCGTGTGGGGATCCTTCGACTGCGCGCTGCGCGCTTCGCTCAGGATGACCGTCGCTGGTTTGGTTTGCGCTTTCCATATGCCAAGGCAAGTGCGGGTTGCGATCAGCTTGCACCCTCGCCAGCGACCAGCGTGCGGGTCCTTTCTAGCTTGCAGATTCCTGAAGTGCCGAGAAGTCGATTTCGGAGATCTTACGTCAGCATTCATCCAAGTGACTACAAGCGCGTTTTCTATGAGCAGGTCGTTGGTGTCAAGGGTTGTTCTTTGCTTATTCCTTCATAGGGCTTTTGCTTTGTTGTTGCTCTTGGTTTCGTTGCTCTCCACCGGGTTTCTATGCGCACTCTGGATGAGCTGTCTTGAGGCAAGTTCGATGCCGGTTGAGGTTCGAGAGGAGAGTCGATGCTGCCATTTATTGGTCGGTCTTAGAAGACCAAAACGCGCACGCAGTCATCGGAACACGGTGTCGTCGCAACGGGTGAACATGGTCATCACTTAGGCCGCTTTTTCGTAGAACGGTATGTACGACTCTTGCGTGCTCCAGAGGCGATGGAGCAACACGGCTAACTTACGGGCTACGGCACAACGGCCTTGCTCTTGGCCTGCTTGCCGCCTCTGGCAGCCAGATGGAGACCCCACTGTCGAAGCGCCGAGTCTCGTCCGTGCGGTCGCAGGATGTGGTTGGAGCACTCGATCAGCAGACTTCGAAGGTAGGCGTTGCCGGCGTGGGTGATGCCGAGCTGAGGATCATGGTCTCCGGACTGACTTCGACGTGGCCGTAGGCCAACATCGCGCCTTCGACTGAACAGCTCCTTGCTGCCGAGCGTCAGAACGAAGGTCAAGGCGGTGAGGTGGCCGACGCCGTGAACCTTCAGCAGCGCCTGGGTCTCCGGATACTCGGTTTGGCCGAGCTGCTGGATCTGTCGGTCGTACTGCTTTGATCTTGGCGGTCATCTCCGCGATCTGCTGGAGCACCGAACCGAGCGCATGTGCCAGTCCAGGCGGCATAACGGCTAGGCACCGCTGAGCGAAGCACGTCGTGGCGGAGGCGGGCATACGGAAGCCGCAGGACTTCGTCAGACCACGAACCCAGGGTCGATCCCGATCGTGATCTCAACCTTAGCCTGCCTGCGTGGAACTTCAGCAATGAGGTGCTGCGCTGGCTTCTTCATGGGATACAGTCTCTCTCCGATCTGGAAGACCTGCTCATCCCATTTATTATTACCGTTTTCGAAGTCTCATGAGCGCTTCGCAAGCCGATGTATTCTGCTGCTGCAGAGAAAAACTCGCCTAGGAGAAGCTGTGATGAACTGTTTTTGGATTTCACTTCAGCATTGTTCTTCGGTTCTGCTGCAGCGTCCGCGCAGACAAGGTCTGCGACAACAGCACATAGAACACCGAACATATTGTCAGAACGGTTCCCCGGCCGTAATTGGAAGTACATTGCGCGACGTGAACAGACATGCTGGTCCGCTAAAAAGCTCGCCATTGCAAAGCAGTACGCTGAATCTCTACACGACTCTTCCGTTGTAATTGAGCAGGGAGGTCGGCTCGTAGCTGAGTGGGGGAATCCGGCAAAGAAGATCACAACCTTTTCCGTCCGCAAGAGTCTGCTTAGCGCCCTTTATGGTATTTACTCCGCAGAGGGTGTGATCGACATCAACGAGACGCTAGTACAGGCTGGAGTAGACGACCAGCCCTCTCCGTTGACCCAGGATGAACGCAAAGCGCGGATAGTCGATCTTCTAAGGGCTCGGTCCGGCGTTTATCACGCGGTCGATTTCGAAACTGACTACCAACGCAAAACTCGCCCCGCGCGTGGAAGCCACGCGCCTGGAAGCTTTTGGTTCTACAACAACTGGGACTTCAACGCTTTAGGGACCATCTTCGAAAAGAAAACCGGCCTCAACATTGGTGATGCGTTCTATCAGCGCATTGCCAAGCCAATCGGGATGCAGGACTTCAAACCGAGCGACGTGTACTACGTCGGCGCTGGACCAATTCAGAGCATCGGGCATACATGTTTGAAATGAGCGCTCGTGACATGGCCCGCTTTGGGCAGTTGTACCTCGCCGATGGTCGCTGGAAAGGCAGACAGATTGTGCCTGCAGCTTGGGTCGAAAAGAGTTCACACACGTCCGAGATGGTGAACGACGGGCATATGGACCAGAGTGCTACGAGTATCTGTGGTGGGTGGAACATGGTGGCATACACATGGGAGAGGCTACGCTTCCGGGTATGTACTCAGCCCAAGGCGCTGGAGGCCACTACATTCTCATCGTGCCGAGCCTAGACCTTGTAATCGCGAACCAGTTCGACAATGAACCCCTAAGCAGAGACTCCAAAGCAGTGCTGCTCGCCGCACAGAATCATCATGCAATCTTCGACGAGCAGTTCGATCATCTGCTCAAACTTATCCTCGACTCACGGACTCCCTCGTAGAGGAGCTTCCGCCACAGCACCAGCAGCAACGGCGGTACCTCTGTAAGCGCGGCGATAGTCCGATGTACTTTCGCGTGGCAACCAGGACAGAGCGAGATCATTCCAAGACCTCTTCGCGCAGGCCGCCAAAGTATTCCTCGTCTTGGCGCTTGAGGGTGTAACACGTCGAACAGAGAACGAGGGCGAGAATCTTTGGATCCCCGCAGCCGCAGTGCATTGCCCTCTGTACACGCTTCTTCATAGCGACACTATCCCATGAACGCCAAAGTTGATGTCGGCATCGATCCAACCTTCTTTCCGGGGAGCCGTGCGATTATCATCAAACGGTATGCTGTTCCCCGTGCATCGCCACGAGCGTCGAACAGGAGACCCCGGGTATCCCGGTAGTGGTCTTCCCTGCCCTCCGCAATAACCCTGCTATGCCGGGATAACTCCAGCAGCTCAGTATCAGCATCTTCCCAACCAACGCGCCAGCAGTGATGAGCCTGCTCTGAGTCGGGTATCGATGCGAAGCGAGCACGAAAGACCGCAGCGTATTCGGCTTTGTCCCACTTACCGTTGAGTGCTGCCAAACCCGGGTGCATCATGAACTGCTGCCTCTTTATGAGCTTTCACATATTGTCTCTGACTATTTTTCGTGAGGTCAGCCGTAAGACCAGACGATTACTGTGTCTCGTGCGGAAAACCGATCAGGTTCTCCCGCATGGTCTTGCGATTTGGATTAACTCGGTAGTCACCGAAACAGAGCTTCCTGAGAATGCTGGCTGGTCTCAGATACCAACTCGCCCAAGACAAAGGTGTGTCGTAGTGGGCATCACGAACCTCCCGTTGCGCCCCCGCGCCCATAAGCATCTTCACGGTTGTTTCGTTTCCGAACGCCGCCGCCCGATGCAAGGGGGTTTCCCCCTTCGTTCGTGCATCTCTCATGAAACCTTCCGTTTCAACCCCATCCGCAGCGTGAAGGTTAGGATCAGCTCCTCTGGCTAGAAGAACCTTTAAGACTGGGTCATACAAGGTTCGATCGGTATGACACAAAGCTGCATGGAGAGGAGTCTCTCTGGATTCTCCAGCCTGATCATTCACGTCGGCTCCATGATCCAACAAGAACCTGGCAGAGTCGCCAGTGTCCGTGAAAGCAGGCTTCCCCCAGACCAGATTCGCCCCGAGTTCTTTGAGCGAGGCACCTAGGATAAGCAGACTGCGAACAGCACTGACATCCCCGTAATAGGCGCAAGTCTGCATCAGAGTCACTCCATTTGGGTTTCGGACGATGCAGGCACGCCTGCGTCTAGCAAAGAGGTCAGCAGGTCCGTGCGACCATCTTCGAATTCCGTAATGAGCTTCTCAGATTCCATGTTGATCGATCCTCGCGATCAAAAAGTAGCCAAGTTGACGCTTGTTTACTCGCCCATTCACAAACGACCGTTCTTGATTGTCTTTCCCGGTTCAGTTTCTCACTGACGTTTGGAATGCGGAACACGATCATAGCCCGCTATCAGGATCATACTCTCAGCTCGCCCCGTCTATGATACGTTTCTCGCATGATTGTTGGATATGGCAGAGTGTCAACGAGCGACCAAAATTCGCAGCTCCAAATCGACGCGCTGAAGGGCGCCAAGTGCAAACCGATCTTCATTGAGCAGAAGAGCGGTCGCAACATGAACCGACCGGAACTGACCCGCTGCCTCGATATGTTGCGGAAAGGTGACACGCTCGTTATCTGGCGGCTCGACCGATTAGGCCGGTCAATCCGGGATCTACTGGAGATCGTCGAGCGGATCGAGGCCGAGGGCGTCCAGTTCATCTCCCTTACAGAGGAGATCAACACCAAAACCGCCAGCGGCCAGCTCATCTTCCATATGTTCGCCGCATTCGCTCAGTTCGAACGCAACCTGAATCGAGAACGAACGCTCGCAGGCCTTGCTACTGCACGATCGCGCGGACGGCTCGGCGGCAGCAAGAAGAAGACTACCCCGCAGCAGGACAAGCAGCTCCAGGCACTATGGGAGAGCGGAAAGTTTACGGGCACCGAGATCGCAAAACAATTTGGGATATCAGTCCCAACCTTCTTCCGTAGGGTGCGGACAGCGAGCCTGAAGAAGTGAATGTGAGGCGTTAGGTGCTCTAAAGCTTTGCCCATCGCGTGTAGCACAGCTCGTGAAACGCGCCTAGTGACTCACTTTCTCAGATCAATCGTTACGTCCCAATTGGGTTATACGTCAGACCGACGAAAAGCTGGCTTATGAGGATCCATCCTGAAGGTTACGAGCGATGCGGTGGGACTTTTCTACGACGTAGGAAGCGGTAGCCGGAGGGAAGGTTTCATGGGCAGTCTCGGCAAAAGCTCGAGCCAGCGGGCAAAATGCTGCGGATCGAGTCTTAGCTGAAGATGACGCATCATGGGATCGCCTTTGTAACGCCCTGTGGTGAGTAGAACGGTAGACCAAAAATCCTTCAGAGTAGCGAGGTGTTGAGGCCAGTCGTCTACGATGGCATTGAAGATGGGACCGATTTCTGGATCAAGCCGGGCTTTCCTGTAAAAGGTATCGACAAGAGTGCTGATCCGAGCTTCAGAGATCTCTGGGTTCATGGCTAGTCATTCAATCTGATCACAGGTGATCATAGTTGCGGTCAGTTGAGCGTGGCCATGGCGGTACACGTCAGATTGACGAGAGGCCGATTTTTCGTTACTGATCGGATGGTCTAAAACCCCTTGCGCTTCGTTATGACTAGGAACATGACTGAACAAGAAGAAAACTTACGCAGCTAACATGGATGAGGCCGTGGCATGGGGACGCAAAGCCATCGGCGCCTGCCGCGCACGGTCGAGGTGCGCGAGCTCCTCGCAATGCCAACAGAATAAAACTCAATCCCAGAACACGGAGACTCAAATGAGAAAGCTCAAAATCATGGAACACATCTCGCTCGACGGCGTGATCCAGCACTCCGCCGATGACGGCGATTTCTTCTACAGCGACTGGACCGCGCCCTATCGGACCCCCGCTGGCAGAGATGCAATCCTCGCCGCGTATGGGGAGAGCTTCGATCTGCTGCTTGGCCGTCGCACCTACGATATATCTGGTCGGGCTTCTGGCCAAAGGCGCCGAGCAGTCCGATGGCGAACGGCCTCAATGCGGCAACAAAATATATCGCTACCCACCGTTCGGAAAGTCTAAAATGGGGCCCGTTCGAGGGCTTTGGGCCGGACATCGTCGAGGACATTCGCCGTATCAAGTCGCAGGACGGCCCGGGCCTTATCCTTTCAGGTAGCTCCACGCTGACATCGACGCTGCTCGAAGATGGGCTTGCGGATGAAGTCCTGCTGGTCGTCTATCCGGTCCTGTTGGGCACGGGAAAGCGCTTCTTTGCGGAGGGAACCCCGCCACGCTCATTCGCGCTCGTCAGCGCGAAAGCAATGCCGTCCGGCATCATCCTCAGTACTTACAAGGTCGCCGGCCCTTTGAAGACCGGATAGTTCGGAGGCGCGTGTAGAAGTCCAACGCGCAATCGCAATTACGAAGAATATGCGGGAACAGGAATTGCTGGAGAACAGGTTGACACAATTGGGGTAGGCAGCCCCTATCTGTATAGGTGCGGTCTTGTCTCCTAATACGCGCATCTCGTAACTTAGAGAGTTGCTCTAGCGGTGAGGTGTACCCGAATGCTACGCATGACTCGGAAGATCAGAGTCCCTCACCCGAGACCTGGGCCGTAGCCGCCCTGATTATTCCAACCACTCCCTGAAGTGCTGCATTGTGGCATTGTTCTTTCCGAGATTGCAGCCAAGATGCGACAGATGGAGTTCTTTGGCCCATAGCCACCAGCGGTGCTATATATACAGTCATGCCAAGGCTGGAGCGGGCGGTTCGATGGCTGAAGCAAATCTGCTCTGGACAGTCCCGGATGTAACGGCTCGAGTTTAGAGGTCTGCGATGCGGTTCGCCTCTTGGTTGAGTACGGCACGAGCTGACGCCCGTCGTGCCTAGAGGCTGTTGTGACATTGCGTCGAGTAGGCGGAACATCCTTTCTGAGTCATCCCCGAAGATGGGCTAGTTTCCGAGGTTCCAGTCCGGACTTGGCGAGAACGGCATAAATTGCGAAGCTCACGAGGAAACTGTAGAGCGGAGCAGGCTGCGAATAGCTTCTGATGGCTGGCGAGACTGGAAGAATAGGCAGTATTCCAACGAGAAGTCCTCCGGCCCAGGCTCCGTATCCAGCCCAGTTAATTCCCAGTCTGGGGCCAGCCCACTCTCGACCGCTCAACAGGTAATCGGCGGCGATGGCGCCGCAGACGGGACCAAACGATGCGCCAACAATTCCGAAAAAACCGATCAAATCGCCAGCGATACCCGTTACGGCCAAGATGATCCCGATGGTGACACCAACCATGGTCGAGAAGAGACGTGAGACTTGCGGAATCATCGTCGAAAAACTGTTGCCGATAATGAAAGAGCAAAAGCAAGTGGCCGGAACCGAGGTCAAGGCAAAAAGGAAAAACATCGCCGTCGCAATAGGGCCACCTATCGATTTCACTACGTCTTCGTATTGATAGCCGGTTAGAGATGGATCGAGACCGTGCGCGCCTGCCACGGAAAGCAGCGCTAGGCCACCCGCGATCAGAGCCGCAAGCGAAATGCCCACCAGTCCACCCCGCTTGACGTCCTTCGCGTTCCGGCTATTCATCGCGAAATCTGCGCCTGCAGCTCCCCCCGTACCGAAAAAGCCCAAAACAATTGCCAGCATTGCAACGAAGGCACCATAGGTGTCCGTTTTCGCCGGGTTCGGCACATAATGAGCGATGCCGCGTGCTGTGTGAAAGAAAACAACGATAAGCATGATAAGCGGGACGCAATTTAGCAGAAGCGAAACCCTTCCAACATATTTAATCCCCTTCACTCCGACATAGGCCATCGCGTATCCCCACACCACCCCCACGACGACGAATGGGATTGAGCCAGGTCCGCCGGAGAGGCCCAGTCCCTTTAGTATGAAGTCGGTAGCGAGGAACGTAGCGACCGCGAACCAGCCAACTTGCACAAAGCCCATAAGCAGTCCAGGCACCGCATATGCTCCGATGGTGCCGAACGTTGAACTGGCGATGACATAGAGCGGATATCCGCTCTTCATGCCCAGCATCGCCGAGGCGAAGTAGTACAGAACGTAACAGAGCACAGCCGCAATCATCAAAGCTGCGAAGCAAACTCCCAGGCCCGCATGGCTAATGGTCTTTTCGCCAATCGACTGATAGAACGCGATCCAGAGGAAGACGCCAGCATAGCTGGGTGCTGTGTTCGTATACCAGGGAGCGCGGTTCTGCGGTGGATTCGACACGGCTTGCAAGATGTAGCTGGGGCGTTGGTTCATGGCGTGGATACGAGAGCACCGGTGAAGCGATTGCCATTCCAGTGGAACGAAGGTGCATACGTCGCCGTCAGAACCCAACGGAGTCGCAGGTCAACGTCGGAGTTTCCTCGGTCCAGTCTAAGGTTGGTGCTCATCAACGGGAAAGGACCAGCAGTATTTCCTGGCTTGCAACCGCCCCGGCAGGGAGCATCGTCGATCGCGTGTCCATAGGTAAAGTTCGTCGACAGGCCAAATCCATTCGCAAAGCGCCTCTCGAGAGAGGTTTGCAAGGCGTTGTAGTTTGAGTTGCCTTCAGTAAACGCCTCCGAGATGGAGGAGATTCCAGGCAGCTGAGAGTAGTACCTTCTGCGTGGCTGGATAGCACCGGGGCCCGGAGACGCCTGGTCGATCTCATAGGCGATGCCCAGCTTCCTTCCGCCCAGGCCAACGTAGCTGACTGTCGCAACCAGGCCTGAACCGAACTCCCTCTGCAGGGTCAGGTTGTATTGCTCGACATACGGCATTCGGTTTCCCATATAAAGTGCGTTCAGGCTTCCCATCGGGTGTGCGGGGTTATCGGGTACCGGGGCTGGAAAACCGGCAGACAGGATGTTCGCAACGGCCGTTGGTGACGTCGTGATGTTGAGCGTGCTCACGAATGGAGCGTTCCGTAAGCCCTGGCTGTTTCCAACGACGGGCGGGAAGAAGCTGATTCCGAACCCGCCCCGCACCACTGTGCGCGGTGTCACGTTGTAGGCGAAGCCAATGCGAGGTGAGAAATCGTTGTACGGAATCTCGAGGCCGCCGCTCTTCGAGATTCCGTCCACAAGGGCGTTCTCAATGCGGAAGTTGCTCAGGTTCAGGTTGGCTCCCTGCGCATGTGCCTCTGAGGGAGGAGTGATGATGTCGTAGCGAATTCCGAGGTTCAACGTAAGCGCTTTGCTGAGCCGCCAGTCATCCTGCGCATAAAACCCGTACTCGGCAGCATGAAAATCAGGCCGGTACAACGTTTTCGACCGAACGGTGCTGGTCGGATATCCCAGCAGTAGCGATGCGATTGCGTGTCCGCCATTGCCTTTCCCATCGCTGGATGACTGCGAGTTGAAAGTGAACTGACCTTTGGCCTGATTGCTCTGAAATTGCACCAGGCGCCGAAAGACCAGATTTGTCCCGATCTTGACGCTGTGCTTTCCAGCTATCTTCGTGGCAGCTGCCGCGTATTGATAGACGTTGTTGTAGTCCGTAATCGGAGTAGATGTGCCATCTCCCAGACCTCGGAACCCGCTCACGCTGATGGGCGAGAGGCCGGAGCTGTCGTCATCGACGTTTGCGCCGGGAATGCCTAGCTGCGTATCAACGTTATTGCCGTAGTTGGGAGGCTGTGTGTGATTGGCTAGCCTTGCATAGCTCAGGCTTTGCTGCAGGATTAGTGTGGAATTGAAGGTGTGAATGTAGCTTAGAGCAGCGTTCTGCGCTCGCAGCCGCGCCGGTCCGGCAAAGTAACCCGTGTCGCTGCCGGCCTGGATGGAACCGACAGCTGGCAGCTCGGGTGGAAGAAAGTTATAGACGTCGTCAAACGAATAGCGTGTGAAGAAGGTGCCCTTCTGTCCAAACTGATGGTCGAACCGAGTGTCGAACTTGCTGTCCAAAACGCGTCGATCCGGGCTGTAAGTGAAGTTGTTCACTGCTCCGGAGGTCTGCGGCAGAGGATAGAGGTTCAACAGCTTCTGACCCGCGGGATCGATGCGGCTGGACGGAATCTGATTGCTGGCAAAGGGAGCGCGGGTGAGCGGATCGTAAATATTAGCAATGCCTGCGAAGTTGCCCTGTCGCATCGCCAGCGTGGGGACCGAGCTGGTGTAGGTCAGGCCCTGGCTGAGGCGAGTTCCTTCATAGTCGACGAAGAAGAATGTGGCCCCTCTCTTGATGGGACCTCCAATACTTCCGCCAAACTGGTTCTGCTTGTAGTCAGGCTTTGGCCCGGCCGGGGCAAAGTAGTTCTTAGCGTCGAAGGCCTGGTTCCGGAAGAACTCGTACGCGGACCCATGAAAGCTGTCGGTACCGGCCTTAGTAAGCATTACGATAACGCCACCGGCGGTGCGGCCCAGCTCTGCGGAGTATCCGTTGGTGACAACCTTGAACTCTGACAGCGCGTCAACCGACGGTTTGATGATGATGGTGCCGATGTACCGCTCATTGTCGTCCATGCCATCGATCAGGAAGTTGTTGGCGTACGACATTTGGCCGTTGACCGTAACGCTTCACTTTCGTCTCTATAGCTCTAAGCATGTAGCGCGTTTGATGGTGGAAGCGGTCTGCTCCTATGTGTACGGCTTCTGAGTGGAGCGGTGGATCTACTCCGAGCCATGATGGAATCCGCGTCCTCTCTCTCCTCATTACCCCAGCGGTCTCAGCTGCAGACCGTATACCTTATCAGGTTCAGAGTGGGCCGGTTCGGGTGACTTTCGGCTTGCAATCGCCCGATCTGTCATTCGGTAACGAAGGGGCCGTTAGTCCTCATAAACCGCATTCTCGTCAGTAATCGATGATGGCCAGAACTGTTGTCAGTAGACACCACCATTCTCGCAAAGGGAGGTTTTTGAGAACGCTTACGGTATTCTCGGCGAACCGCCTGAAAGCTCATCTTTCGCATTCTCACAAACAGTTCTCAAATGCTATTATCATTTACTCGTATGTTCACGAGTTCTGAGAACAGAGGATGGTCTTTCCATGTTGATCGGTTATGCACGCGTTTCCACGCAGGACCAAAACCTCGAGCTGCAGACCGAAGCGCTCACCAAAGCCGGCTGCAAGAAGGTTTTCTCCGATAAGCTCAGCGGCAGCCGGGCCGTTCGGCCCGGACTTACCCAGGCGCAGGAAGCCCTACGCGAGGGCGACACCCTGGTCGTCTGGAAACTCGACCGTCTCGGCCGCAGCGTCAAGCATCTGGTGAATTTGGTCGGCGAGCTTCATACGCTGGGCGTGCAGTTCAATAGCCTCACCGACGCGATCGACACCGGCACACCCTCGGGCCGTTTCTTCTTTCATGTAATGGCCAGCCTCGCAGAGATGGAACGGGAGCTCACGATTGAGCGAACCCGCGCCGGCCTGGAAGTTGCTCGACAGCTCGGCCGCAAGGGCGGCCGCAAACGGCAAATGACGGAAAGTAAGATCAAATCGGCCAAGAAACTGCTCGCCAGTGGCGTTCCGCCCCGTGACGTGGCAGGCAATCTCGGCGTTTCCGTTCCTACGCTCTACCGCTGGATTCCCGCCTCTGCCCATTCTTAGCGCCGGGAGCAAAGCGGCAAGGCATCCCTATTGCTTTGCGAACTGAGCGAACGTCAGCAGATGACCAGCCGGATCGGTCACGGTGAATTCAGTCGAGCCGTAAAACGTCTTGTGGATCTCGGAGACTAGGGGCGCTCCCTTCATCGCGGCTAAGATCACATTCACGTCTTCTACCTCGATGAACAAGGTGGACGTGCCGTGCTTGTAAGCTTTCGCCGTTGCCGGGTCCGCCTCCAAGCTGGCATAGCTTCCGTACATCAGCTCGATGGTACCTTTTTGGAGAGCTGCGAAGGCCAGCTGACCCCCACCCTTTACCTCCAGCGTCTTTTCAAAATGCAGCCGTTCGACCCAGAACTTGACGCATGCCTCCACGTCATTGGTGTAAAGGTTCGAAGTAATTTTCTTCACGTGAGGCATAGCGGCCCGACCCTGAACTGTGGTCATGAGTATCTTCTCCTGTGCGCCTGCGAAGGCGGCTCCACCGTGAAAACCAGAATGGTCGTCAATAAAGCTGCTCTCATCCCTGACCTCACGATGGCTAATCTAATTCAGAATAGATGCTAGTCTGAATTAGACTATTCAAATGAGTGGTGCGTCAAGTGAAAGACTAACCACGCCTGATCTAGTGGTCCTCAGCCTGTTGACCGAACGGCCGATGCACGGCTATGAAGCCAACGCTGTTTTAGAGTTCCGGAATGTACGGGACTGGGCTGGTGTATCGAGGCCACAGGTCTATTACTCACTGGAAAAGCTGGCAAGTCTAAGATTGATTCAAGAGGCCCATGCGGCGGGCGAGCAGGGACGGGGTGACGCTGAGCCGGAAAAACCGGGGCCGGACCGGAGAATATTTGGCACGACGGCTAAAGGACGCACTGCGCTCGCTGATGCGTTAGAGCGCGAGAACTGGGGTGAGCAGCTTGATCGGCCGCCATTCTTAACTTGGCTGGCGTTGTCGTGGCAGTGCCGTACTGTTGTGGCCACCAAACAGATCGAGAGACGCCGGCAGTTTCTCATGCGAGAACTCACTCGAAAGAACGAGATGCTGGATAACGTCGTTACGGAAGTTGGTCACCAACACCATGAGGCAGTGTGGATGTTGAAGCTGACCACACAGCAGATGGAAACAGAACTGCGGTGGCTGGAGCAGTTAAGGCGAGAGCTCTCGCTGCGAAAGGGAGCCGAAAAATCAGCCCTGCCGCAGCAGTAGATTCAGCATGTCGTACAGCTTTGAGAGAAGGTGCCTACCTGTGCTTTTGCCCGCACCTGGAATGCTTGGCTCTGGAGCCGGCACCGCCAGCGTGATCTACTGTTGAAGCTCATCCTTCAGGCACGTAGGGGTAAACCCAACACTCGTGTCATCAGCCGCAAAGTAGCCGTTCAGGGACTGGGCGCGACGATGCGGTAGAGGGTGGCGGGTGGACGTTGAAGGTGCGGGCGACCTCGCGCACAGACTTGCCTTCCTTGAGTAGGCGCTGTGCCAGCCTTCTTGGTCCTCGTTCATTTTCTTTGGCCTGCCGAAACGGACTCCACGCTTCTGTGCGTCGGCTCTTCCGGCACCTGTCCGTTCACGGATGAGGTCGCGCTCGAACTCCCCGATGCCGGCGAAGATGGTCATGATCATCTTGCCGGCATGGGTGGTGGTATCGGCCCAAGGCTCGGATATGGATTGGAACCGGGCGCCGGCCTGGCTGATGGCTTCGACGATTTCAAGCAGGTTACGGGTGGAGCGGGCTAGCCGGTCGAGCTTCCAGACGGTACGATGTCGCCGCCTCGGAGCTGATCGAGCATCCGGTTCAGTTCCGGCCGTTCGCGGTAGGATCCGGAGACCTTTTCTCGGAAGATCTTGCCACATCCGGCCTGCTTGAGGGCTTCCAGTTGAAGAGTAAGCCGTTGATCTTTCGGTGGAGACTCTCGCATAGCCTATCTTCATCGGATGCCTCCTTGTGCTTCGCAAAATATATCGCACACATAACTGCTTTTGCGAGATACTTCTGCAACACGCGATTGGCCTATTTTCATTAAGCGCGCTATTTTGTCGCGGAACTTACAAATTTTATGACGGGCGCATAGGCCTCTGGCTGGGAGAGGGTACATGGAACCGGAGCTTTCCGCGGACGATCTCGCCGAGCGATGGACCCTCGACGCAAGCAATTGGGAGTTGCTGGCGAACAAGTCTGGGGCCACGCGTCTGGGCTTTGCCGCGCTGCTGAAGTTCTTTGAAGCCGAAGGCCGCTTTCCCCGGAGTCGAGAGGAACTGCCGCTGGCGGCGACCGGTTCCTGGCAGCTTCACAACTTCGTCCGGCCCATCATGTAGAAGCCAAGCGTCAATGCGGGTCTTTCCATCTGGTGCGATGAAGTGAACCGCCCAATCGCTTGAGGCGATATTTACTAAGACGCGGTTCATCTGCCTCTTTACCTCACTCACGCTAGGACCTAACGGCTGGTTCCTTTTATGAACTTAGTATGGGCCGGTACAGCCGGCGCACCTGGAAGGCCGTCCAAGATTCACCCCGGACCGATAATGGACGCGGAACCATGAGCCTTCGCGATCCACTCGACGTGTGCCCGGTGGCGTCTTACGGGGCAAATTCACTGCGATTCTCTCCTGCGCCGGGACTTGGCCTGTTGATCTTCCATACGTTCAGCTCCCTCCCCTGAAGATTGCCTGAACTGAGTTTTGACATACTTTCGTCAACGCATCATCAGCGTACACCGCTCGCCCACTAAAATTCAGCTACGCTCCGCGAGTTCACATCGCACGGAGTCCATCACTGGAGACTTACCCATGGGTCCATCGCTTCGCTCCGCCTTGCACGTCATCGCCTTAAACGCTATCTTCTGCATCGCCCTGTTGGCTGCGCAGCAGCCGGTTTCCTCGCCATCTTCCGGGGAAGCTCTGCAACCCGCTCAGACTCTCGCTCTGCCCGCCAACATCAAGGGCAACTTCGATCATTTCGGCATTGATCTTAAGCGCAATCGTCTCTTCGCCACGCCCGAAGACTATAAGGCCGTCCTTGTCTTCGACCTCGGAGAAGGCAAGATCATCCATCAGATCGACGGTATCCTTCGCCCACACGCCATCCTCTATCGGCAGGACACCAATCGCCTCTATATCACCGATGGGGGCGACGGCAGCGTGAAGGTCTACGACGCCGAAACCTATAAGCTCATCACGCGCATCCCCCTGCTTAAGGACGCCGACTCCATCGGCTACGATCCCTCTCGCAAGCTCCTCTACGTCGATAACGGCGGCGGCGACGTCCATCAGCCCTACTCCATGCTCAGCGTTATCGATACCGAACACAATCAGAAGCTCGCCGATATCAAGATCGACGGCGACACCCTTGAAGCCATGTCGCTCGACACCTACCGCCCTCGCCTCTACGTCAACGACAAAGCCAAGAACACTGTCGTTGTTATCGACAGAGTCAAGAACACCATCGTCGGCAACTGGCCCATCACCTTGGGCAAGACCAACGTCACCATGGCCCTCGACGAACAGCATCAGAGACTCTTTGTCGGCTGCCGCGACGGCAAGCTCATCGTCCTCGATACCAACACCGGCAAAGAGCTCCAGGCCCTCCCCATCACACCCGGCGTCGATGACACCATCTACGACGCCACCTCCAAGCGCCTCTACGCCATTGGTGGAGGCAAGGTGGACGTCTTCGACCAAGCCAGCATGGACCGTTACATCTCTCGCGGGTCAGTACCCGCCGGGGCAGCCGCAAGGACCGGTAAGCTTGTACCAGAAATCAACCGGCTCTTCGTAGCTGTACCCGCCACTGCCAGCGATCCCGCCCGCGTCGCGAGCTTCACGCCCACACACACGGGCAAGGGCGAAGTCCGTGGCCCCGAGCCGCAGGAGCCCGTGAGCGCGCCGCGCGCCGAGTCCCTGATCCTCAGTTTTCTCTCTGAGCATCCGTGCTTGCGCAAGACCGGGCTGCATGTAGTCCCGCCTGGCGGCCAGCAGATGATCCTCATCGCCAACGGCAACGCAACCCGCATCGGCATCCACACCTCACCCGGCGACTTCGCTGCGACCAAAGACGGAAATATCTCCGGGCCTCTCAACACCGATGCCGGCTACTACAACATGAAAATGCCCATGTTCGATGCCCAGCATCGTCCCATCGGCATCCTCGTCATGGAGATCCCTAACACCACCGCCAGCAGTGAGCAGGACGCCGCATACAGAGCGAATCAACTCCGTCAGGAGCTCGCCTCCCGCATTCCCAGCCTCGACTGGCTCTTCCAGAAGCCCTGATCCAGCTAAGCCCCTCTCGACCTCTCTCCGCCCGGTAACTCCCTTCGAGTTTCCGGGCTCTTTTGTCGCCATGGCCCGACCCTTCCAACCTGAAAATTGCCTGAAGACGTTTTCAGGGAAATGCAACCGCCCTGCAACGTGACTGCAGGATTCGACTGCTCTACTAACACAGATCAGCCCCTTGCCCTCCAATTCAACAACTTGACTGGAGAATTCGTGAAATTGCCTTCCACTTACTCCCCTCTGCGGCTTCTTCTCCTGCTGGTGGCAGCCGTCATACCCGCTGCCGCCCAGATCGACCGCACCGAACTGAACGGCGTTGTCACCGACACCACCGGCGCCGCGATCCCCGCCGTGAACATCACAATCACGCAGGAGGGCACCAATCAGGACCGGGGCGTCACGTCCAGCAAGAACGGCCTCTTCGTAGCCTCCTCGCTGCCCGTTGGACGCTTCTCCATCATCTTCAAGCGCGTCGGCTTCAGTGACCTCCGCATCGCGGACATCGATCTCCACTCCGGTGACGTCAAGACGATTAACGCCCGCCTCCAGCTCGGCGCCGTCGACCAGACCGTCCAGGTCGAAGCCGACCGTGAAGGTGCCCTCCTCGATAAGAGCGACGCCACCCTCGGCGGCACCATCCAGACCGTACAGGTCGCCGAGCTTCCCCTCAACGGTCGTAATCTCACCACCCTCGAGCTCCTCGCCCCCGGAAGCATCGATTCCGGCTCCGGCCAGCAATCTTCCATCCGCTTCGCCGGCAATGGAACCGACGACAACAACTTCCGCCTCGATGGAATCGACGCCAGCGGGGTCTTCCACGCATCGCTCAAGTCAGCCCTGCGCCTGCAGTTTTCAACCGAAGCTATCGCCGAATTCAAGGTCGACACTGCCAGCTACACCGCCGATACTGGTGGCTCAGCCGGAGCCCAGGTCAGCCTGATCTCGAAGACCGGAACCAACGCCTTCCACGGCAGCATCTTTGACTACCTCCGCAACAGCGTCTTTGATGCCCTGTCGCCCATCAAAGCGACCGTTCATCCCGTCTTCCACCTCAACCAGTTCGGAGGCAACATCGGCGGTCCGATCGTCAAGGACCGTACCTTCTTCTTCGTTAACTTCGAAGGCTTCCGCCAGCAGCTCGCCGGCGTTCCCTCGACCGGCTTCGTGCCCAGCCCAGCCTTCCGCGCCCAGGTCGCCGCGCAGCCCTCCCTCGCTTTTATCGTCAACGCCTATCCCGCCGGCCAGTCTCCCACTAGCGATCCAAATGTCTACACCTTCACCGGAGTCGTGCCCAGCCCCAACAGCGAGAACGCAGGTACTGTTCGCGTCGACCATCGCTTCTCCGACAAGGACTCTGCATACATCCGCTACAACATTGACGACGGCGTCTCCACCCAGGCACTGAACGCCCTAGCGCAAGGCATCACCGTTAATGCCCGCACCCAGAACTTCGTCCTCGAAGAGTCACACATCCTTAATCCCGACGCAGTCAATGAAGTCCAGCTCGGCTTCAACCGTAATACCTACATCCAATTCCAGCAGACCAGCCTGCCCTTCAACTTTGCCGTCACCGGCTTCACCTCGCTCAACGAGAACTACTCCAAAGAACAGGTCGGGCAGACGTACAGCATCAACGACACCGTTACTTGGACCAAGGGCAAGCACACCCTCAAGTTTGGCGCCGAGTTCACCACGCCCTGGGTCGCGGTTCCGTCAACGGAATTCTGCTCGTTGAACCCTTCATCAGCGAGCAGACCTTCCTTGCGAACCAGCTCAGCACCTTCCTCACCACCGCCGCCCTGCCCGACAAGGGGATGCGTAAAATCCACGTAGGGACCTACGTTCAGGACCAGTGGAAGGCGAGCTCGGCACTGACCCTCAACTACGGCCTGCGTTATAACTTCTTCTCGCCCTTCCACGAAAATCACAACAGCGAAGACCCGTTCGACATCGCAGACTGCGGTGGCTACTGCGGCATCGGAACCTCCTTCTACCGCACCAACTATCTCAGCTTTGATCCGCGCGTGTCCGCCGCCTACGCCCCCGATTCGCTCAAGGGCAAGACAGTCTTCCGCGCCGGTTACGGTATTTATCACGGCGAAGTTCAGCTCGGAGACGAGGACAGTCCGGTCGTCAACGTCGAGCCATCCACCCTACTCACCAGCGGCCCACAGTCGAACGGCACCACCGTCCAGTACACCTACCCCGTGCCGCCCGCCCTTACCCCGTCCACCGGTCTCGCGCTCACCCCGCGCTCCATGGCGCGGCAACACCCCGACTCGTACGTCGAGCAGTGGACCACCTCGATCCAGCAGGCCCTCCCCGGCGAGACCGCGCTCACCCTGACCTATCTCGATTCGCACGGTGTCCACCTTTTCCGCCGCAGCTATACCAACGTCCTCGACCCAATCACCCGCACCCGGCCCCTGCCCCAGTTCCCCAGCGAAATTGACACAAAGTACAACGAAGGCGCATCGAACTTCAACGCTCTCCAGGTCAGCGTCAACCGCCGCTTCCACAACAACCTCTTCCTTTCCGGTAATTACATGTACTCCCACGCCCTCGACGATGGCTCAGTCGGCGGTGGAGACGGTGACTCCCCGGAGAATGTAGCCTGTTATACCTGCGACTACAGCAGCTCCGACTTCGACTCCCGCAACAGCGGAACCGTCAGTGCGGTCTATGACCTCCCTTTCGGCCGCGGTCAGCGCTTCCTCAACTCCGGAAAAGCGATCGACCTCCTCGCCGGTGGCTGGTCGGTCAATTCCCTGCTCCTCGCCCGCGCCGGCCTCCCCATCAACGTCACACTCAGCCGCTCCAGCTCCGAGCTCCCCGACGGAAACAACACCAGCCAACGACCCAACCTCGTTCCCGGGCAGCTCATCTACCTGCCCGGCCACGGAATCTCCAACTGGATCAACCCCGCAGCCTTCAGCCTGCCCGCCGCATGCCCCTCTTCCGGACCCTGCACCCTCCCGGCTGGCGTGTCCGCCTTCGGTAATCTCGCCAAAAACATAGCCACCGGACCGCTGCTCTGGCAGGATGACTCCAGCGTTCAAAAGACCTTCCACATCACCGAGCGCAATAACGTCATCTTCCGCGCAGAAGCGTTCAACCTCTTCAACCGCGCCCAGTACGGCTCACCCTCCGCTTCGCTCAGCGTGACCGGAACCGGTGCCGCCCGCACCCTCACCGTTCCATCCTCCTTCGGCAAGATCTCCTCGACCGTTAATTCCGCCGGTCTCGTCGGAACCGGCACCCCGCGCGTCATGGAATTTTCCCTGCGCGTCACTTACTAGCCACGCGTGGAACTCCGCTATTGGCCTTACGCCGGTAGCGGAGTTTCTTTTTCAACTGAGCTCGCCTCCCCGACCGGGCGCATCTCACTAAAAGCTCTCCACTCCATCCCAGCCCTGAGGAACCAAGACATGCGAATCCTCCTCGTCGAAGATGATCGCAAAATGTCCATCATCCTGGCCGAAGCCCTTGAGCGCCAGATGCACCGTGTCGTCTCCGCAACCACCGGTCCAGAGGGCCTCAGACTCGCCCGCACCCAGCCCTTCGAGGCCATTGTCCTCGACGCCATGCTCCCCGGCATGGATGGCTTCCACATAGCCCGCAGTCTGCGCCAGGGAAAAGTCATTACTCCCATACTCATGCTCACCGCCTGCGACCACAAGGCCGACGTCGTCCGCGGTCTGGATAGCGGCGTCGACGACTACCTCACCAAACCGTTCGCCTTCCAGGAGCTCTTCGCCCGTCTCCGCGCCATCACCCGCCGCCCCGCCACCCACGCCGTTCTTTCCTTCCAGGTTGGTGACCTCGAGCTTGACCCCATGACCCACATCGTCAACCGGGGCGGCAGCCCCTCACGCTCACCCGCACCGAATTCCTCATCCTCGAGTTCATGATCCGCCGTCCCGACATTGTCCTTCGCCGCCAGCAGATCATCGATGCAGTCTGGGGTTATAAGGAAACCGTCGAGAATAACACCCTCGATGTTTTTGTGAAGCAGCTCCGCGCCAAGCTCGACGAGGGCGTCGATCAGAAGCTCCTCTGGACGGTCCGCGGCGTCGGCTACCAGCTCTCCGCGACGGCCCGTTGAATGCGCCTCAGCATTCGTTCTCTGCTGACGATCTGGTATGCCGGAGTTGCTGCCATCATCGTGCTTGTGCTCGGTGTCGGCGTCTATTTCAGCGCCTCCTGGAGCCTCGACCACGCCATCCACAGCGATCTCACGTCGGGCATAGACGGCGTAACCACCTTCCTCCGCCACAAGTATGCCACCCGCGACATCAAACATCTCGGCGATGAGCTGCGCGAGCACAGCTCCCTCCTGCCCAAAGGAAAGTTCTCCCGCATCAGCTTCGCCGATGGCTCGCTTCTATTTCAAGACTCCAGCATGCTCAGTCTGCCGACGCTCCCCGCCTCCAGCAACGGCACCTACTCCAAACGAGACACCCTCATCGGTGAAAAGTCGATCCGTTACTTCAGCCGCGTAGTCTCCGCAGGTCCAGATCACTTCCTCGTCGAGATCGGTGTCGACCATTCAGCCTACGTTGACCTGGCTCGCCGACTCGCCTGGCTCCTCGCCCTCAGCATCCCCGCCGCCGCCATTCTCGCCGCCCTGGGCGGTTATTGGATGAGCGGCCGAGTTCTCGACCCCATCCATCGCATCAGCAGAACCGCGAGTCGTATCGACGCCCAGAACCTGAAGCTCCGACTTCCCCTGCGCGGCACCGACGACGAACTTGATCAGTTATCAACCACCCTCAATTCAATGTTCGACCGCATCGAAAACGCTTACCAGCGCGTCACACGTTTTACCTCTGACGCCTCGCACGAGCTCCGCACCCCTGTTGCCCTCATCCGCTCCAACGCCGAACTCCTCCTTATGTCGCCCGACGATCCACCCCGCATCTCGCGCGGCCTCAACGATATCCTCAAGGAGAGCGAATACATGACCCAGCTTATCGGCGACCTACTCACCCTTGCCCGAACCGACCGTCTCCATGACTCCCATATCAAAGAACTTTTTGAACTCGGCGAGGCCTTTGCCGAAGTCGTCAGCCGCGCCGAAGCGCTCGCCGCTACCAGGGCCATCCACGTCGTCCATCGATCCGCCCACCACGTCGTCGCCATTCGCGGTCATCGCAGCGAGTTCCAACGCCTCGCCATGATTTTCATCGACAATGCCATCCTCTACTCGCCGCCTGGCTCCACCATCAGTCTCACTACCTGGACCACCGCCTCCACCTGCGGCTTCACCGTCGCCGACAGCGGCGTAGGCATCGCACCCGAAGCACTCCCTCACATCTTTGAACGCTTCTACCGTGTCGACCAGAGCCGAACCCCTCGCGACGCCAGCACCGGTCTCGGCCTGGCCATTGCGAAAGGCCTCGTCATCACCCACGGCGGCGACATCACCGTCCAGAGCCAGTCCGGCCAAGGCTCAACCTTCAACATTTCCCTGCCCCGAGCCGACACCGAAGAGTCGGCCCCCGATCCCAGCCCCGCGTCAGCCGTCTCCATCCCCACTCCGATCATGAAGTCCCGCTGACCTTCCGCTTACTCCATCGAAGATCACTGGGTAGCTGGATTGGTTGACGCGACCCCCCTTTCGCCTTGGACCAAGCGATAAGCCAAATCAGCGCCTTGGGGTGACTGAGGAGTTTGACTTTCATGAACCCAAGGGGTGAAATCAGTCCCACTAATGCGTTATCTGGACAGCCCGCAATTCCAGCTTTGCCGCCTCTAGCTCCGGCTTAAGCGCGCTGTTGTTCAGCAGCAGGGCTCCAAGGGTAGTTCCGAGAACATGGCCTGCTTCAACGTCAGAATGGTAGTGATCTCCGCAGACCTCGCGGCTATACGCATAGCTCGCAGAACGCTCGAGGATTGCTTGCGACTTCTCTGGAATGAGGGCAGCTAGGATAACTCCGAACGAATAGGCCATCGTTGCGTGGCCACTGGGATATGACCTCAGCGGCAACGCGGAGGGCTTCCGGTCGGCCTCATCGCAAGTCCATTCGCGATACGAATCGCCGGGCATTGCGGCAGCCGCTGGAAACTTGCGCCGAAAGAAGCTCTTGGCCTCGCTGGTGGCAACGGTCTGGTCGTTCAGAACGTCGTCCAGCAGCTTCGCGGTTGCGGGCAGCTTCTTCAGGTCGAAGCCATGACCGATGACAACCGCGAAGGGCGTCGGGTCTTCATGCCGCGCATCCCAGACGGCTGCGTCGTAACGCTCTTTTGATCGGGTATGGATCAATTCCTTAATCTGGGACATTTCTTTCTGCTGGACGGCCGATCCGTCGGCGGGCGGTGCCGGCAGGAGCCGGGATGGATTGACCTGTTCGTCGGTGAGGAACCTCAAATTGGTCGGCAGCGGAGCCTTGGCAGTGGTGACCACAGCCTTTCCACTCTGGGCGATCTGCGCGGAGGCGGCAGTGACCAAAAGCGTCGCGGCTAATGCCATGACTGAACCTGTAGTATTCAAGAGATTCTCCTATGTCAAATCATCTCGCTGAAAAGAGCATTGATGAGGGCCTGCGCTCCGCTGCATGGCTAAGAAACAAGTGGAAGCAAGGTGCGGATGCAGGCCTTCTGAGCATCTGACCAAATCTTACTTAGCAGGCCCAAAAAGTGCAGCCTCAACTGGCACCTGCTGTTCCACTTCATTCCGGATCAAGGTGCCGACCTTGATTGCGCCCTCAAGCGTGTTGGCGGTGGTGAAAGGAACTTCCATGACGAGAAAGCCGATCACCTTGCCGGCGCGATCGTGGAACGGCACGAAGGTATCCCAATATCCTTCGGCTGCTATCTTCTCGGCCTACGGTGCGCCGCTCGCGACGTGCTCCATATCGCTGGCCGCAGACACCTTCCCGATCTTTTCAGGCAGATTGCTGGCGACAATGACATTCTGGGTCTGTCCTGGGGGCACTGCATGCAGACCCAGCTTCTGGATCTCAGGATGCATCATCTTTTCTTTGACGATCATCTGCTGAGCAAACGGGGCATTTACTGCGACCTTCGCCGGCGCGGTGCCCTGTTGCGCGATCAGGGTGGCGCACCCCAGAAGGCAAGTTGACATCAGTCGAACCAATGTTAATGATTTAGTCTTCATTTGAATCCCCATAGTTTGCCCTGGTTTTTTCTGCCTGATTATAGATTCGTGTGCGACGCTGGAGACACACTGCTGTTTGACGATTACCACTTCACCTTGAGTCCAAACTGGATCTGTCTGGATGAGGTGCTTGTAGCGGTGAGTAGGCCTGCACTGCCGGTTGACGCCCCATTTGCGTCAAAGACGTCCGTGTTGCCCGGCAGCGCGAAGTTAGGATGGTTGAGCGCATTGAATATCTCGGCGCGGAACTGAAGATCCAGTTTTTCGAGCTTTGCCGCGAGCCTAAACGTCTTAAGAAGCGAGCCATCCAGGGTTGCGACTCCTGGCCCGGTGATTATATTGCGGCCTGCATTTCCTAATTTCCCGGGTGCGGGCACCGCGAAGCACTGAAGCTTTACGTAGTTGGTTAAGCTCTCAGGATTGGTGAGATTGTTGCAGCCGGACCCTGTGAGACGATCGGGATAATCCTGAAGGCCTGCGCTGCCCAACGGGTCGCCGTTCGAACCGTAGGTTGGTGTGTAGGGATTGCCCGTGCTGACATGAACGCTTTCCGGCGAGGTCGAAGCGGATGAGACGTTCATCGGCGGCAAGGCTCGGAACATGCACACGAACGTCAAGGCTCGTCGTATTACCGGCACGGGCACGAAAGACAAAGTTGCTGTTATGGGCATCCTTGAGCGCGGCGGGAAGATCCGAACGACCGTTGTCCCCAACCGCAAGAAACATGCTCTCCAGTCTGAAGTTCGCAAGCATGTAGAGGCGGGATCGGCTCTCTACACTGATTTTCTTCTCTCTTATGATGGCCTTGCGGGAGACTACGCGCATCAGGTTGTTGACCATGCTGTTGAGTACGTCAATGGACGCGCTCACACCAATGGTCTTGAGAATTACTGGAGCTTGCTGAAGCGGGGTATCAGCGGAACCTACGTCAGCGTGGAGCCCTTTCACCCTTTCCGTTACCTTGACGAACAGGCCTTCCGCTACAACCAGCGCAAGAACATGACGGACTTCGACCGCTTCCAGTTTGCTTGCTCACAGATCGTGGGCAAGCGGCTAACGTGGGATAGCCTCACCGGAAAGCAAGGAGACCCAGGTCCGAGCGTTAACTGAGAAGGAACGTACTCGCCAGAGGCGCGGAAAGCGGAAAGCCGGTTAGCCTTTAGCGGCGACCGGCTTTCGTTTGGCGAAAGGGCTTGGCGGCAAGGAACTCTTGGGAACCGTGAGGACGGCTTTCATCGCTTCCTTGAAGCGGTCAAACGCTTCCTGCCCCTCAATCATTTCGGGATGCGGCCTTGGTCGCTTGGCTTTCATGTGACAGATTCTACGCCTTTCTGTACATTGGCCCGATGCCGAACATCCTCGTTAGGGGAAGGGTTCTACCGAGTACTTACACAATCACGACCGGTACCTTACCTGCTATCAATTGGCAGGAGGAAGCCGAAGCGTTAACCGCGACGTTCGTCGTCAGCATTGTGGAGTCGTCTATTTCTGTAGCTTGTTCTCTAGCTTCGTTCAATCCCGATGATTGTTCCTTGCTTTTGATACGCGTGTTCCAATTCGCCAGAGCGGTAGTTGACTGTATTGCGTTTGGTCACGGCGAGGGTTTGACCGTCATTTTGGAAGAGATAGAAGGCGATTTTGGAATCCGACCGATAGCCTTCACGTCCAGCTTCCTAGCGCCATTAGCCACCACATTCCCCGCTCAAGACCCTCGTGCACTCTCGGAGATGTACCGACTCGTACTCTCCGAGCCTCCGCTGTTCTTGTGCCTGAATGACCTGATTATCGCCATAGCTACGCCGGGCCACGTAGCTATTAGCTGCGCTAGAGCCGTGGAAGGTTTACGGCAGATAATCTTACCAAGCGATGACTCACGCTTGCGCGCTTGGGAGGTCTTACGTCATGTACTCAACTTGCATAAAAGCTACATCGATTACATCACTACTGCGTCAACGAGCGGTAGGCACGGCAACAAGTTTGATTCTGGCGAAGACAACGCGGAAATCATGCGAAGGTCGTGGATCGTAATGGATCGGTTTCTTGCTTTCCGCAAATACGGGAGTAAACCATTACCTATCGACACCTACCCTATGCTTGCGTGATGTCTCATATTCTTCGATCATCAACTCCCAAACAGTTTTCGCGCTCTCCGCAAGAGCGCCTTCCCATGCCGCATCAATCATCTCTTTGGTAGGTATTCTAGGTACAAGTACCATCTGCTCGCGCTGCCCTGTCACGGTGTCTCCAATCTGGGCCAGATTTCTTGGTCAGTCAAGTGAGTAAATACCCAATCTGAAGCTCCTGCTCCGAGCCAAGATATCTCTCTGTCGTCTGAATAGACGAGTGCCCGAGCAGAAACTTGATCTGTTCGAGGTCGCCCCCTGCCTTCCGACAGAGCTTCGCGCAGGTACGGCGGAGATCATGTGCTCCGAACTGCTCGATTCCTATCTGCTTCGCGGCCTGCTCGACGACCGACCAGACGGCCCAGTCGCTTAGAACATTGCCTTCGATCTTGCCCCCTTTGCGGATCGGGCGCAGCAGCCTCCCATCCTTAATGTTGGCGGCGGCTGTCCACGCATCGATGCCCTGCTTGACCCAAATCGGAATCGCCACGGTCCGAATCCGTCTTCCCTTACCTTCGAGATCGGCGAGGACCCACCTTCCCTCTCTCTGCTGAATTGTTTTTACGTCCAGTTCGGCTAATTCGTCCTGCGCAGGGCACACGCCACGAGAAGAGAAAGGATCACGTAGTCGCGCTTGCCCTTGAGTTTTGAGGGGTCGGGGAACGGCGAGAATCTCCTTTGCCTGCTCACGGGTCAGCCAATTTCCCTTCCGAGTCCCGGCCTGTTTGATATTCGGGATCTCAGTTAGTTTCGCCGCGTCTTCGGACGAGAGCATGCCGGCTCGTCGCGCCTCAGTGACTAGGCTCCGCATCGCCGAGAGTCGTATGTTGACGGTTGAAGGAGACTGTTCCTCCATCGAGGTGCGCCACTCGAGCAGCAGCTCCCGGGACAGCGGGCGCGCGCCAGCAAAGACAAAGAGATGATCGAGCGCCTTCGCGTAGTTACGTTTCGAGTTGGCAGCGGTTATCGCGTCAACCACCATCTGCTTGAGCCGGAGAAGCCGGGCATCGACCGACGCGGGGGCACCTTCCTCAGTCAGCATCGAAACCAGTGCCGTCGAATTCACAAGCTCTCCTCTGTGGTTTGCTAAGTTCTAGAATTTAGCAACAGGTTATTGCCAAACCTCCGCAGCTCGCAATTTGGGAAGAACGGGGGCCGTAACGCTAATGCTCACCCGAGCTCTCCTCCATCTCGGCACGCAGCTTCAGGACCACCTCTTGCAGATCTTCGACACTCGGCAGTTCCTCCCGCACCGGCGCCGGCAACTCCTTGGTGACCCGGTAGGTTGACACACCGATGGGCTGGATGAGATTTTGTAACGCGTATTCGACGATTGTGCCCCTCCGGTTTTCGCAGAGAAGCAGGCCGATGGTCGGGCCGTTCCCGACTGTGCGCATGGTGCCATCGATCGCCGAAATGTAGAAGCTCAGCTTGCCGGCATACTCCGGCTCGAACTCGCCCGTCTTAAGCTCGATCACGAAGTAACAATGCAGTCGAAGATGATAGAAAAGCAGGTCTACATAGAAGGAGCGGCCATCGACCACGAGCGGCACCTGGCTGCCACGAACGCGAAGCCGCGGCCGAGCTCCAAAAGGAGGTTGCGAAGATGGGTGAGAAGCCCCTTTTCGAGCTCACGCTCAGCAAAGGAGTCGGACAGCGTCAGGAACTCGAAGTTGTACGGATCGCGAAGGATCTGTTCCGCCATGTCTGACCCCGGAGGTGGAAGAGTGCGCTGGAAGTTGGTAGAGCCTTCGCTTCCCTCGTGCAGTTCGGACGAGATCATGTGGACCAGAACGTTCTGGCTCCAGCCGTTTTCAAGCGCCGCCCGGAGGTACCATTCCCGGGTGGGACGATCCTTTATTCGGTCGAGAACCCTGAGATTGTGGCCCCAGGGTAATTTGGCAATAAGCTGTTGCACAATCTCCGGCTCCGGCCACGCCTCGGCGAGTGCCCGCATATACCGAAGCCTGCCACTGCGTTTCTTCGTCGTCCGCTTTAATCCGGCCCGCGTAGAGAACCACTGCATTCCGTTGCATCCCCTTGCACCGGAACCGCGAGTGCAGTATCCCAGAAGTATCCCAATTCCAAATAGAAGGATCGAATGCCTCGATACGACTTCTCTAAGACATTCATATGGATTGAGTTATAGTGGCCCGGGCAGGAGTCCAACCTGCGACCTTCGCGTTAGGAGTGCGCTGCTCTATGCAACTGAGCTACCGGGCCATTCCGCCTAGTGTATCGCAGCAGCTAATCGCCTGATGCTGCCGGTGATACCCTTGAGGCTGGAGAATTGTATGCCGTCCATCACACGTCGTCGTGCCGTAACGGTCAATATTGGAGGAGTCGCGGTCGGTTCCGGTAGTCCCGTGGTCGTTCAATCCATGACGAACACCGACACCGCCGATGTCGAATCCACCGTCCAGCAGGCTGCCGCTCTCGCCCGTGCCGGCTCCGAGATGGTTCGCATTACCGTCAACAACGATGCTGCCGCACAAGCAGTTCCCCACATCGTAGAAGCCCTCGCAAGCAAGGGCTGGAATACTCCTATCATCGGTGATTTCCACTACAACGGCCACCAGCTTCTCGCTAAGTATCCCGACTGTGCCAGCGCTCTCGCGAAGTACCGCATCAACCCGGGCAACTGCTCCATCGGCCGCAAGGACGATGACAACTTCCGGACCATGATCGAAGTCGCCGTCAAACATCAGAAACCCGTTCGGATCGGTGTCAACTGGGGCTCGCTAGACCAGGCGCTCCTCACCAGGATGATGGATGACAACAGCCGCACCCCGAATCCAAGAGACGCCCGGGACGTCATGATGGAAGCCATGGTCGTCTCTGCGCTCGATAACGCAGCCGCCGCCGAGCGCTACGGCCTTCGTCGGGACCAGATCATCCTCTCCGCAAAGGTCTCAGGCGTCAGAGACCTCATCGACGTCTACACCGAACTTGCCCGCCGCTGCGACTACGCCCTCCATCTGGGTTTGACGGAGGCCGGTATGGGCATGAAGGGCGTCGTCGCCTCCACCGCCGGTCTATCCCCTCTGCTACTCGCAGGGATTGGCGATACCATCCGCGTCTCGCTCACCCCGACTCCTGGCGGCGACCGGTCCGAAGAGGTCCGCTGCGGCCAGCAGATCCTTCAATCCCTCGGCATCCGCTCCTTCATGCCCCAGGTCACCAGCTGCCCCGGCTGTGGCCGAACAACCTCCACGTACTTCCAGGAGCTCGCCGAGCGCATCCAGACCTATCTCGTCGCATCCATGCCCGATTGGAAGCTCCAGTACCCCGGCGTCGAAGAGCTCAAGCTCGCCGTCATGGGCTGCATCGTCAACGGTCCCGGCGAGAGCAAGCACGCGAATATCGGCATCTCCCTCCCCGGAACCTTCGAAGACCCCAAGGCACCCGTCTACATCGACGGTAAACTTGCAGTCACCCTCAAAGGCGATCGCATCGTCGAAGAGTTTCAGGTCATCCTCGACGACTATGTCCAGAAGCGCTACGGCCATGTCTTGGTAGAGGTGTAGCTAGCCGCAACACTTCAGGCGAAAAGATCGCTCACGAAGACAGGCCGATGCAAGCTAGTCCATCGTCTTCTGGTTCGCATCCCAGAAGGTGACTTTAAGAACAAAGGCGGCGAGATACTTAGAGGCGGGCCGGAAGGTGAGATGTCGGGAGGAGTTGGAGATCTTTCGCTCAGCGACCACCTCCGGCTACCCGAGAACAAGGCTTTTTGGGAACTTCTATCGATCAAGATTGATCGAACGTCCTTCGTGAACGTCCTTCATGAGGTCAGGAAAATTAGGAGTCGTCTCATGCACTTTGATCAAGACGGGCTGAAGGAAAAGGACAAGTTGCGGCTTCGGAACTCCTCGCAGTTCTTTTAAACTCTTAGTATCCTGTTACGTTTGAAATCGAAACCAAAGAAATAAACCAGACATTATCACGGCAGCGGAGCCGCAAACTTCCTCAATCTCTCCAGCGGATAGAACGTTCCCCGCCACACCACCCCGCCCTGCCGCAGCGTCGTCACCATCGATCGCAGCAGCGTATACAGAAACAGCATCGCCGCAAACGGCGAGAGCAGCGCCTGCCAGGCGGAGATCCCCGAAGTCCTCCCATAGAGCCAATACACGCCGCCAACCGCGAGGAGCGTGAGCGAAGCTGGAACCCGGGTTCCAGTCACCAGCAGCCCAAATACCGGAGCCACGCAAAACATCGCCAGCCACCCGCAAGCCACCAGCGTCAGTGATACATAAAACCGGAACGCCGAAAAGATGTTCTTCGTCATTACCTCGACGATGCCGAACGCGCCCGGCGCCCAATGCACGCTGACCAGCCCGCGCCCAAACGCGATGCGTTGCCGAAGTCCAGTCCGTTTGATTCTCCGTCCAAAGCCGATGTCCTCGACGATCTCCATCCGTAGGGCTTCAAACCCGCCCACCTGCTCATACGCCTCGCGTCGAACCATATTGAAGGCTCCGATCCCGATCGCATCCCGCTTTGCCTTCAGGTCCGCAACCTTCCAGGGCCGTGCCGCCCACAGTCCGAAGATCTGGAAGAAGCCAAGCAGCGCGCCCTCATCCCACCGTTTGATAATGGTCGTCGGTACCGTGACGAGATGGTCCGCCCTACTCGCCACCGCGTACGCGAGGGACCGCCGCAGGCTATCGGCACGGAACAGAATGTCACCATCTGTAAATAGAAGCCACTCCGAGTCACTCCGACCCGCAGCCATCGCCATCGCATGGGTCTTTCCCAACCAGTCCGGCGGCAGTTCGGCGATGTGCATCACTCGCAGCCGCTCCGGATACTCCGCAGCAAACTCCTCCATCATCTCTCCCGTCCGGTCGCTTGACCGGTCGTCAACCCCGATGATTCGCAAGTTGGGGTAATCCTGTCCAAGCAGCGACTCTAGGCAGGCCCGGATGCCAGTCTCTTCATTGCGTGCCGGAACGATCACAGTCAGAGAAGGGACATGCGCAGGCATGGTGTCGTACTCAGCCTCAAGCAGGTTGGCAATCTTCGGCAGACCAACGGCCGCCTCGACGAGCTTCAATACCCAACTTACAGCCACAAGCCATGCGCCAGCCTCGATCACGCGCGTGAAGGCGGGCGACATCAAGCAGCAGGCACGCCACTGGCCGCATGTAAAGGCGGAGCGTATCGTGCTCCAACAAACAGCAGCACCGCCGCGATGACGAACGTGATCAGCGTCACGCCCAGCCCCATACTCAGGTTGCTGTGGTCGCTCACCAGCCCAATGATGCGCGGCGAAGGCGCATCCCCCAGCACATGGATCAGGAACAACTGTCCAGCCAGCGCCGTCGCGCGGATGCCCGGCCCCACCGAATTCACTGTAGCCGCATTCAGCGGCCCAGTTCCTAGAAAGATAAAGAACTGCGCCGCGGCAAGCATCGGCAGAATCATCTCCTTTGGCCCAAAGAAGCACACCAGCGCCGGAGGCACAGCCAGCAGCGCGCTCCAGGCCGGAACCAGGTACAGCGCCCGATGGTTTGTCCTTGACCATCGCTGGGCAATCCACCCCCCGGTGATCGTGCCAAGGATCCCCGTCACGACCGTAATCGCTCCCATCAGAAACCCCGCCGATGCCGGCGATCGCCCATCGACGCGCTGCAGGAAAGAGGGCATCCACCAAGAGATTCCACCCAGCGAGAAGGTCACCGCGGCCAGTCCAAGCACCGCCGTCAGGTATGCCGGGTTTCTAACCAGCGAAAGCACCACACCCTTCTCGAGCTTCGGCCTCTCACCCTCGCTCGCTCCGCGTTCCGGCTCCTTCATGAAGAAGAAAATAAGCAGTGCGATGACAACACCAGGCACAGCCGAGACATAGAACGGCATCCGCCAACCGTACGTGCCCCCCACCGAGCCCCCGATCAGGTATCCAAGCGCCGCACCCACAGGCAGCGCCACATTGAAGATTGTCAGCACCCGGTTGCGCTGATCGTCCGGGTAGAAATCGGCCAAGATCACCGGCCCGAAGATTCCGAAGCAGGCCTCGCCTAGTCCCAGCGCGGCATGCCGGATCATGAGTGTGTCGAAGCTGTGAACCGTAGCGGTAAAAATGTTGATTCCGCTGCAAAATAACGCAGCGCCCACGATCAGCGGCTTTCGCCGATATCGGTCACCTATCCAGCCTGTAATCGGGGAGGCGAGCACATAGGCCAGCATGAACCAGAACGTCAGCGCCCCGATCCGCTCGTCCGAGACCGAAAACTCGTGCTTCACCATCTCCTGTACACCCGGCAGAATGTACCGGTCGATGTAGTTGACGAAGTTCAACGCAGTCAGCAGCACCAGCGCAGTCGTCGCCCCCGCAACCGAGGCGATGGGAAGCTTGGATTGTGGCACTTGAGGCATCTGTGGGGAGCATAGCAGGGTGTCCTACGATAGGAGTCCCTGCTGGTGCAGTTTGCTTCTCTTCACTGCAAAACTAACCCAACCCTGTCATCCTGAGCGAAGCCGAAAGGCCTGCATTTAGCTCTAGGCGTTGCTCTTCTCCCCACACCCACAGACAATCTGTCATCCTGAGCGAAGCCGAAGGTCTGCATTGGATGTTGCCTTTGTCGCTGCCTACTCTCCTTCATCACCGTCAACGTTCGTCATCTCGACCGAAGGCGGCGCACGTGCCGCCGCAGTGGAGAGACCCCCGTATTTCGCCCTTGCCCGCTCTCCATCACCACCCCAAAAACTCTTTCATCCTGAACGAAGGGCATAACCGAAGCCGAAGGACCTGCATGGGCCCTTGCCTTGATCGTTGTCTGCCCGCTCTCCTTCACGACCGTCAACGTTCGTCAACTCGACTAAAGGCGGCGCACGCGTCGCCGCAATGGAGAGACCTCCGCATTCGCCTTATCCTGATCGTGCCGCCCTCCACCACTTCCAAATCTGTCATCCTGAGCGAAGCCGAAGGACCTGCGTTGGCACTTGTCGTTGCCTTTTTACCTTATCCAAGCCCTCAAGCTGATGAAGTATGACCCTACACCTCCCGACGCGGATACCTCGCTTCGACCACCGTCGAGATCCCCCCTCGCGGGCGGAAGTCGCCCACTACATGCGCCCACACCGGATCACACGTCCTCACCACGTCATCCAGAACCTGATTGACGATGTTCTCTTGAAAAATCCCAAGGTTGCGATACGTGAACAGATACTCCTTGAGCGACTTCAACTCGAGGCAGCTCTCGCGTGGCATATAGCGGATGGTTAGACGGCCGAAGTCAGGCAGCCCCGTCTTCGGACACACGCTCGTAAATTCAGGGTCATCCACAAGGATTTCGTACGCCTTGAACTGGTTCCGCCATGTCTCGATCTCTGGAAACTTCGTATCGAGACCCGCCTTGGCGTGATCGTCGGTGTAGCCGGTGCTCTTTGTACTCATGAACAGAGTTTATCGTGGACGCGTCCTCAGCAAGGTGCGAAGTCGCCACCATCAGATCTGGCCCACTTAGAACGCGAGTTCAAAGCGAAGATCGAGAGTCGAACCGTCCAACTATCAATACCCCTGCACATGACGATCCGTTTTGTGCAAGTCTTAGGACGTGTCAAGCCCCTGCGCCGCAAATTCGATGCTCGTTCAAGGCCAGATATAACAAAACAAATAGGTTGTCCAGCAAAATACTTTGCTGAAAGTTGGCATACTTACCTACCTCGGCTTGCTAGAATATAGGGAGAGGCTTCGATGCGAGCAGCTTGGAGAATCAACTGCTTCATCCCGTCCTCTACTCACTGCAAGTCCTTCAGAATGAATATTTTAGCTGTAAGCCCTTTAGATACAATATTTTACCTGACTTGCAGGTGCTAAATTATTGATTCTATTGAATTTACTATTTTTCCCGAAATAATTTATTTACTCAGTTTCTTCGGCTCAACGTCGGACGATCATCCCCTGCGGTTGAGGTAGGGTCTTTGGAATTCGGATCCGAGTTACTGCCGACACGGCGCAGCGTCGGCTTATTGCCGCCCTTGCCATCGTTCAGCTTCCGCTTGTTCTCGATGCGAGCCAGCCGCCCCTTGACCATGTCAAACTCTGATGTTGTGACCATATAGTCGGGCTTTGCAGGCATGATCGTCGCAATCTCATCCTCCGAGCGACCAATCCGATCCGGGGTCTGAGGATGGTCCGAGAACACCTTCGACAGCGTTCCAGGCTTGTGCTTTTCGAGCGCATCGATCTTCTCGAAAAATTGAATGAACGCCTGCGGATCGTATCCGGCGCGATACATGTACTGCAGCCCCAGGTAATCAGCCTCCGCTTCATCCATCCGCGAGAACTTGAGGAAGGCCATTGGAATGGCCAGCTGTGTCGCCTCATAGATTCCATAGCCCGTATAGGAGCCGGAGGTCATGATCATCAGCGGCACGGAAGCGATCTGTGCGTAGTTCATCTTGGTCATCTGCCGGGCAGCATGATGCGCGCACACATGGGCGATCTCGTGCGACATCACGCCGGCTAACTCCGCCTCTTCATCAGCCGCCATGATCAGCCCCGAGTTCACATAGAAAAATCCACCGGGAAGCGCCATCGCGTTAATCTCATCGGAGTCGATGATCTTGATCGTGAAGGGGACCTTGCAATCGGAGTTCTTGACAATGTTCTGTCCAACTCGGTTGACATACTCCACGGTCACCGGATCGGTGACTAGATGAGCTGACTTCTCGATCTCCATCGAGTACGACTTACCGTTCCGGATCTCCCAGTCGGTCGAGTACCAGTTGCCCATGCCCCGTCCGCCGATGTTTCGCGTGCCGACGGCATTCACATCCTCCTCGCTACCCGCCTTGATGTGCGGGTCCATTGCCTCGCCGGGCGACGGAAGCGAGTCGGTCTTCTTGCTGGCCTCGTCCCGTGCCGCATTCATCTCCTCCGCGGTCGGCGGAGTCGGAGGCACTGGAACAGTAGTCGGCTGCGGTCCTTGCGGACTTGTCTGCGGAGAGGTCGTCGGCCCGGTCGAGACAGGCGGTGTAGGCTGTTGGCCGTAGACCGGTCCAGCGATCAGAGCAGTAAACAGGCTTACCCGGAAGAGTGATTCTATCGAGAAAGAGAGAGGTCGCATCATGGAAACTCCGGATTCTATAACGAGGGCCGCTTTCCTGCGGACGGACGCAGCTCTACAAATCTATGGACGTAGTATGCACCCTTTTCGTAAGCGCTGGCGAGTGGCTTGCGCTCAAGCGGCCGAGAGACCCGGTCTACCACGTCGAGTAGGACGTGCCTTCGCTTGAACTCTCCTGCGCTCCGCTATGCACGTCATTAATGCCGGATTGGGTCTGGTCAATGCTCGATAGCGTGTCTTCCTGGCCCGGAACCCACGTATCCGTACGGTTCGTGATCGGGTCCTTGGGCATAACCTTCAGATAACCGGCCTGCACGAGGTCATCGAGGGCTTGGGGCGCCTTCTGCTTGTCCACCGTGTATGCGTCGATTGCGGAGCGCATCACGTGCAGGTCCTCTCGAAGGACCGCCTCTTTCGCCTTGCGAACCGACTGCAGGTAGGCTGGCACGGCAATAGCGGCGAGAATGCCGATAATGATCATCACGATCATCAGTTCCAGCAGCGTGAAGCCCTGCTGCGCCTTGGAGCTGGCGCGGGTGCAAACGCGGGTTGTGAAGGCCTTTACCATGTTGAGTACTTTGTGCCGTCGAGGCCCGTATCGGTGCTCTTTGTATGAACGTCAAAGACATTTTGGCCACCGAACGAGTCCGAATCGGCATCGTCCTGGTTGGAACGAAGACCCCATTCACCGGTTCCAGTCATGGGATCGACCGGGATCCGGCGAAGAAATTTGACCTTCTTATCCTGAACATCGACTCCTTTGACCAGCGACTCCAGATCCGGCGGATAGTTATAGCTATCCGCCTTCGTCATGAAAGCGCCTTTATCCGCCGCATCCTTGTAGCGGTCGATGGCATCACGCATCTCCCACAAGTCTCGGCGCAGCTCCCGCTCCTTTTCGCGTTTCACCTGAAACCGCGCGATCGGTATTGCCGCCGAGGCCAGGATGGCGACAATGGTGATCGTAACGATCAGCTCTACCAAGGTCACTCCGGACTCAGAGTGCCTCGGCTTAGAGAGCCCTGGCTCTAGGTTCCTCGGCTCTGGGTTCCTCGTTCCAGGCTGACTCTCAACGACGATCACTTCACATGCACCATCGCCCGGGAACCCACGGCGGGCAGATTCGCCTGGGCGCTGTTCTTTGCACCCACCTTGACCAGAGCGAGCGGTGAATCCCCCGCAGCCTTCGCCTTGAACGTAAGCGTACAGACATTGCCCTGACCCGTAACTCCCGCAACACCCGGCGGCCGCGAGGTAGAGATCGTCACCAGACCATTACCATCATCGCGATGGCCGATCGCGATAGCCTGACCGTCATGGCCCAGGAAGTCTCCGGAATCGACGTTCACCAGATCGAGCACCTTCGGATCGAACTGGAGTTGAAGGGGAACCGAATACACATCACGTCCATTGTCCAGCATCACCGAGACCTGGAACGTCGATCCGATGGTCTGCGTGCTGTCATGCGGCATGACAGTCAGGCTGACCGGCGCGGCGGTGGGGGCGGCGGGCGGTACGGTTGAGGCAGCCGGTATGGGCGTCCCGAAGCCACCCTGCGCCGCATCGGCCGCGCTGCCTGGACGCTGCGCCTGCTGTTGCAGCTGCAGCACCATGGCTGACGCCGCATTGGCCGCTGTCGAATCTGAAACCCCTGGTCGCTTGCTGGATGGCTCAATGTAGTCATCGATATCAGCCCGTGGGTTCGGATCCCGGCGCAGCTCGACCGACGTTCCTGTTCCTGTATCGATCGCGCGCGTATTCATGCGGGTCAGCACAGACTCCCGTACGATATGTGGGATCAAAACGAAGACCACCTCATCCTGCCTAGCCTCTTTGAACTGCGAACCGAATAGATATTTAATAAATGGCAGCTCGCCCAGACCGGGAGTACCGGTTACATTGCGGAGATCGTCTTTTTCCAGCAGTCCTGCAAGGATGCTGGGCTCGCCCTCTTTCAACTGGATAACCTGCTCGACCACGCGCTGCGAGATGATCGGTTCAGTCACGCCCTGTAGGATGGCGTCGCCATTGTGTGTCGACACTTCGATCCTCATCTTGAGCGAGATCTCATGGTCGTAGTGAACTGTTGGCGTCATATCGATATTCACGCCGATGTCGAGATAGGTGAACTGCGTCTGAACGCCGATACTCGCAATTCCCGTAGATACGCCGGCATTGTAGGAGCCTGTCGCAACCGGGATCCTCGAGCCGATCTTGAGCGTGGCGCGCTGGCCATCCGTGGCCCTGACCTTTGGATTCTGGAGGATGCGGGTATCTTGATCTGTAAGCAGCGCGTTCAGCGTTCCACCGGTAATCGTGACCCCAAAGTTGTTTGCGTTCAGGTGCGCAAGATTGTTCAGGGTGAGACTGGCCGAGGTCGTCGTACCGGTCTGAGCGCCGTTGCTACCGACCGTGGGCGATGCCGGAGTCGTGGACGTCGAGTTGGCGACCTGGGGCGTTATTCCAATGGACTGGGGAAGCGTGATACCAAGATTCCTGACCTTATCCCGATTGACCTCGAGAATCGCGACATCAACGACGACCTCAGGCTTCGCCCGATCGAGATCGTTCAACAGCTTCTGCGCAAGGAGCAGTTGGTCCGGCGTAGCCCGCATCACAATCGCATTCTGCGATGGCACGAGATACACCTTCACGCTGGGATCGAGCAGATTCCGAATCGCGGTCAGCACCTCGGTCGCATCGGCCTGCTGGCTGGCGTTCGAGAGATAAAAGGTCTGGACCGCGACCTCATCAAGGTCCGTGCGCTTGGTTCGCGTGTTCTGCGCGATGAAGATCGTATTGGGAGTGACGGTCTTATAGAACGTGCCGGCGATCGTGCCGACGATCCGCAACGCATCTGAAAGGCTGACATTGGTCAGGTCGACGGGGATGCGCTTCGAGGTATAGTCCGGGTCAAAGAGAACGTTCAGGCCGGCTGCCTTGCCGATCGCCTGATAGATGATCTTCGTGTCCTCGACCATATGCAGCGTGATGGGGTCGTTCGAGACTGGCTTAAGCTCCACAATGCCCGAGATTGTCCCGATCGCGCTCTGAGTCTCGCCCGGCTTGGGCGCCTGGCCGGCACCTGTCGGCGCAACTGGCTGCTCCTGGCGCTGTATGATTTCGATCTCCTGCTCCGCCACCTGGTTTGCGGGATCGATCATCAAGGCGCGAGCAAACTCCGTGAGTGCGCCGTTCAAATCTCCGCTCTGCTTCAAGACCCTGCCGCGATCGACGTGCGCGGCCGCTGCCTGAAATCGAATCCGCTCGACCCGCGTCTTATAGCGTATGTCAGCGGGAGCCCTGAGGTGCGCCTGGCGATAATCCTCATACGCTGCGTCATAGTCTTCGCGGGTTTCCGCACTCTGCCCCCGCCTGTCCCAGGTTCTTGCGGACTGCCCATAGGTCATGCCGGAACCAGCTGTAAGCGCGCCACAAACAAAAACGAAGACATAGCAAATAACATGCCGTCCCCGTCTCGGGGACGCTATCGGAGCTCTGCCCCGTACTTGAGGTATCGCCTGTATGGAAAGAGATAAAAGCCTACGACTCATGCTGATTCTGTTTGCGTCCTTTGCATCATGCGAAGTAGCGGTTGACCAAACAGCTGCCTGGCCGACTGTATAGCCGAGACTCTGCGCTGTACAGGTATGTCCAGAGATCCAGAAACCATCCATCGCCTGTCGAGGCGGGCTTCCCGGGTTCGGGTGAGTATAGCATTCGTATTCCGTGCGACTCCTTATAAATCAGCAGCCTGACTTTGCCGGAGTACTGAATCGGGAACTGTCTTTTCCGTCGCCTTAACCTTCTGTATTCCTGCCGCTTGAGACGAAGGTTAGACGCGACGGTCTCCCGGTGGTGAGTCCGCATTACGAGCAGCCGTTAAGATCACATGGAGACCAGTGTTAAACTAAGGGGATCGATGTCTCGCTCTCTCTCCAATCCGACTGTCGCCAACGTGCCAAAACCCGTGGTTAAGGAGAAAGATCGCGATCCGGTAGCGTCTGGTCATCGCGATGCTGCCTTCAATCGCTCGGCAAGCTTCAACTATTTCCTGTCCGACAAGTTTGAGGCCGGCGTGGCCCTTCGCGGCACGGAGGTGAAGTCCATTCGTGAAGGCAAGGCGAATCTCAAGGATGCATACGGGTTGTTAAAGGACGGTGAGTGTTTTCTACTTAATGCCCACATCGGCCCCTTCTCCCACGGTAACGCCATGAATCACGAGGCGCTGCGGACGCGAAAGCTGCTGCTCCACAAGTCCGAGGTGCGCAAGCTCGAAGGAATGACTAAACAGAAGGGCTTTACGTTAATTCCAGTGCGACTCTACTTCCGGAATGGCCGTGTGAAGTGCGAACTGGCGCTGGCAAAGGGCAAACAGGAGTGGGACAAGCGCGCCACGGAACGCAAGCGTGAGGCCGATAGCGAAGCTAAAGCCGCCATTGCGCGCAGTCAACGTCGGTAGTTCGCCTTCCAGAAAAAGATTCAACACATCAGTTCTCCTGCATTACTCCAAGAGCGTGGATGGGGTTACGATTGGGACTATGGACATCAAGCTTCTCTTTCAGGACGCGGCCCAATTTTCAACGCCGATGCTCGCCGTTTTTGCGGTGGATACTGCGATCGGCAAAGGTTCCGACGCTTCACCTGCCCTCCTGACAGCCTCAGCCGCAATCACCAGTGCGGCTGAGCGCCTGCTCGCTTCTGGCGAGTTCAAGGCCGCTTCGGGCGAAACTTTATTGCTGCATACGCCGAACGGGATTAAGGCAGAGCGGCTCTTGCTGGTTGGTCTAGGAAAGGCAAAGACGCTTTCCTCCGACGAAATCCGCAAGGGAGCAGGAACGGCAGTGCGCTTCGCAAAGCCGCGCGGCTTCCGGGACATTGCCATTCTCTCCCCTGAAGACCATGCGCTTCATGACGAGCGTCTGGGAGAACTTCCCTGTGCCCTGGTATCCCGCGCGCTGGTGGAGGGTGTGGAGCTTGCGAATCCCGACTACGATACCTACAAAAGCGACCGCATCGATAGATCCCTTACGACGCTCACCGTTCTTGCGCATGAGTCAGAGAAGGCGAAGATCACCGAGATGCAAGCTGGCTTCCAGGAAGGCCGGATCATTGCCGCCGGGCAGAACTTCGCCCGTGATCTCGTCAACGAACCCGGCAACGTGTTAACGCCGACCGCGCTTGGTGCTCGCGCCGCCGTGATGTGCGCCGAGGTTGGTTTGAAGTGTGAGGTCCACTCGACCGAAAAGCTGCATGAACTCAGGATGGGAGCGTTCTGGGCCGTCTCGCAGGGCTCAGCCGAGCCACCGGCACTCATCGTCATGACGTACGAGCCAGAGTTGGAGAAGGACAGGACGATTGCGCCAAATGCGCCAGTAATCGGCCTCGTTGGAAAGGGAATTACGTTCGATACGGGTGGGATCTCTCTCAAGCCCGGTGACGGCATGGAGAAGATGAAGTACGACATGGCAGGCGCCGCAGCCATGATCGGCGCGATGCGGGCTATCGCTCAGCTCAAGCCGGCAGTGAAGGTGATCGGGATCGTCTGCTCGGCCGAGAATATGCCGGATGGCAAGGCGTTCAAACCAGGCGATGTTCTCACGGCCATGTCAGGTAAAACTATCGAGATCATCAACACGGATGCTGAAGGCCGGTTGGTGCTTGCTGATGGCCTGCACTACGCGAAGACACTCGGCTGTACCCATCTAATTGACGCAGCTACCCTGACCGGAGCCTGCGTAGTCGCGCTCGGCAAGGAGAATGTCGGCCTGTTTTCAAATGACGACGCAACCGTGGCCCAGTTTCAGGGTGTTCTGCCGACGAGCGGCGAAAAGTATTGGCGCCTCCCCTGTACCGACGACTATAAGGAGCAGATCAAGAGCCAGATCGCCGACATCATGAACACCGGCGCTCATCGCTGGGCAGGTGCCATCACGGCAGCCTTGTTCCTGAAGGAGTTCGCTGAGGAGACACCCTGGCTTCATCTCGATATCGCCGGATGCGCCTGGATTGACGAGCAGAGATCCTGGATTGCGAAGGGTCCTTCCGGCGTCGCTGTTCGTTCTATTGTGGAATGGGTCCGCAGCTACGCCCGGTAGGTGTCCGTCACAAAAGCTGTCATCCTGGGCGGAGCTGAAGGACCTGCGTTTGCATTTTCCCAATTACCTCAGCTACATGACCGGTGGCGCCTCAATTCCGAGATAGCCCAGCGCTCGCACCATCTCGCGGCGCGCAACTGCAGCCGTTGCCAGAAGCAGTGCTCGTCGTGCCGAATCCGTCTCGTTCAATACGTGGTGCCGATGATAGAAATTGTTGAACTGCTGCGCCAGCTGAAACGCATACTTGGCGAGATAGGCCGGTTCGGCCGTCGCAATTGTCTGTTCGATCAGCAGCGTCAGCTTGGAGGCGAGCAGCCACATCTCCCACAGGCTGTCACCCTCTTCATTGAGCATCGAATGCAGCGCGGAGAGATCGAGTGTGGCCACGGCCGCCAGCGACTCCTCCTCAGTGGTTCCGGCTTTGCGAAAGATGTTTGAAGCGCGCACGATCGCATACTGCACATATGGTCCCGTCTCACCTTCAAAGCTGAGGGCCTCCTTGAAGTCGAAGGCAATCACGGTATTCCGGGTAAATCGCAGCATGAAATACCGCAGCGCTCCGATAGCGATCTGGGTCGCAATCGCCAGCCGCTCAGCCTCTTCGATCTCCGGGTGCCGCGCGTCCACCTCCGCCTTTGCCGCAGCAATCAGCCGGTCGAGCAGGTCGTCTGCCTTGACGCCGAATCCCTTGCGTCCGCTGACCTCTAGATATGCCTTGGCCCGGTCAGCTTCGCTCACTGTGTAGCCTAGTTCGATCGCGCAACGCGGCGTCAATGCGACCATCTCGTAGCTGAAGTGGGTGTAGTGATCGGCGGCATTCGTGTAGCCCATGCCCCGCAATGCCTGAATAACGTTATTCTGTGGATCATTCTGGCGCGAATCGATGACGTTATAGATGGCGTCCGCCTTTCCAAAGGTCGGGTGCGGATCTTCGCCATGCACAGTCGAAATCCAGCAGAGGCGAGCGGGATGATCGTTCCGTTTGTACTCATAGAATGGAGCGTAACCAAAGTCCTTGCCTGGCAGCAGACCGAACTTCCAGAGGTGATAGGCAATGTCCTTTCCCACATAGGTCACTGTCCCATTGGAACGCACGATCACCTTCGCGTCCTCATCCGGAAGGCTGGAATCAGCCCTTGCAATCTCCTCGGAGGTTCCTGCTCGCTGCATCACATAGCATCCCTTGTTCTTGCCCAACGTCTCCAGATAGAGGACGCCTTTTTCGAGCATTAACTCCCGTGCCGCATCCCAGAAGTGAAGTGCTAAAATTTCGCTCTCTCGCGGTAGAAAATCATACTCGATGCCCAGCCGTTCCATCGTCTGCAGATGCCGATACAGCACAGCAGTCGAGATCAGTTCAGCGATAGCAGCGGTTTCGTTTCCGCCTTCTTCTAGCGCATGCAATGTGTCGAGCCGAAGCTGCTTTCGGATCGCCAGATGCTCCGGATCAACCGTGTACCACTGCGACACACGCGCGTACAGATCCCAGCAGTAGAAGTCGATGCGCTGGTTCGTCTCAATCAACTCCGTCAGCAGTTCGCGCGTACTGTCGAGCGTCTTTCCTTCCAGATGCATCAGCCCCACGACGACATCTGCCACCTGAACGCCGGTGTTGTCGATGTAGTTTTGGACGCCCACTTCGTAGCCCCGCTTGTAGTTATCCGGCCGAAGCAATCGCTGGAAAGTATCGCCGAGAATCGCATTGCGCAGATGACCGATGTGCGCCGCTTTGTTCGGATTGATGCTCGTGTGCTCGATGAGCCGAAAGCCTGCCCCCCCGATGTCTGCATGATGGTCCACCGCAATCTGACGCGCAGTCGCAGCCCTGTCCAGCCGTACGTTGAGATAACCGGCGCCCGCCACCTCCACACTTGCAATACCTTCGAGCTCAGGCAAAGCAGCGGTCAACTCCGCTGCCAGTTCGGTCGCGATCACGCGCGGAGCTTTTCCCAGACGCTTCGCCAACTCGAAGGCAACCGGAAGCGCAAGCTCCCCAAGAGCGATGCTCGGCGGCTGCTCGACCGCAAGCTGCGCGATGCTGGTCTCGTATTTTGCAAGAAGAATTGCTTGGAGGCGGCCAAGGAGATTCTGCTGAACTGTGCGATACATAAGAACAAATCCTATCTTCTTGTGGGGGTAACAATTTGACGTTCAGTGTAGCCACGATCTTGGTGGGCCCTTCGGGTACAGTTCCTCACTGATCTACTCGGGCTACGATCATTCTAGAGTTAGGGCAATTCGACTGGCAGCTCTTCTATTTCGGAGAGCAGCGCTTTGTGGGTATGCATCCTGAATCGATGCAGCAGAAAGACCAGGCCGCCCACTCCCGTCACGGAGAGCAGCAGCCATGCATGCAACACCAAGCCGAAGAGCGCTGCCTGCGGCTCCGGCGCGCCATGACTGACGAGCGAAGTCTTGGCTGCTATCTCAAATGTTCCGATCGCACCCGGAGAACTTGGAATCAAGTACGAGAGATTGGTAGCCGAGACTGCCTGCCAGGGGCCCACCTTGTCTGTCAATAGTCCAAGAAGATGAACGGCGGATACAAAGATCATGCCTTCGCAGAACCAGATCACCGCCGAGTAAAGCAGAAGCTGTACCGAACCGGCAATCCCGATCTGGCGTATGCAATCGAGCGCCAAGAAGATCCAGTGATCGATTTTCGCGATAATTGGCTTATTCGGCAGCCTAGCAAAGAGGGTTTGCAGCGGCTGAACCAGCAACTGTGCGCCGAATATCAAAACCAGCAATCCTGCTACCGAAACAGCCAGTGTCATCTCTGCCAGCAGCTTGAAATGCGAATTAACGCCGGGTCCCATTGTCGAGACAAAGAGCAGCACCAGGATGAAGATATCAAGCAACTTCTCAAGTATGACAGTGCTGAGGATCACCGATGGTGACGCGCCCAGGTCACCTGCATACGTGAAGACACGCATGATGTCGCCGATGCGCAAGGGCAAGATGTTATTGGCAGCCAGTGAGGTCATCAACACCCGCGCGCAGACACCAAAACGTGCGCCCGTCGGAAGCATCATCCGTGTCCAGCGCACACAGCGCAGCGTGTAGCTTGCAACCGTGAATCCGAGAACTCCGAGTATCCATATTGGATGGGCAAGCCGCACGGCGCGGATCTCAGCAAACGAGATTCCTTTGAATGTGTACCAGAGAAAGGAGATGCTGATCAGCAGTCCCGGAACGGTTTTCAGGAGATTGCGTTTGCGGCCGGACTTACCCTTACTCACGCGCACACCTGGCGCGTGACCTCATAGTGCATCGCTATCGAAGCTGAAGGGAGAACGCGGCTGGATGACATGAGCATCACCTATTGTAACGTTGCCTTATCGATTGTCTGAACCACCTCTGATCGAGAGAGGATCAACTTTCCGGCCAGACATCCACCCTTTCAAGCTGAAGCCTGAAGCTTCATCCAAGTTTTTTGAAATCGAAGAGTATTGCATATGATGCGAGAACTTCGGCGTCCACTCCCCGTCTATATACGATATCTGTCACCAACCGTCGATTGCAGCATCGTCTAGGAACTACCGTTTGGGAGTGCGCATTTGAGTACGACCGTTATGATTCACAGCACCGATCAGGCGCCCAGCCTGCCAGCACAGCGGCAGAGCGAGCGTCGCTTTGCATTCACGCTCATTACTATCCTGACCATTTTCTCTTTGGCGGTGCATGGCTTTCATCCTTACGCCGAGGATGGCGGCCTCTACGCTGCAGGCATTAAACTCATGCTTCATCCTGCACTGTATCTACACAGCAGGGCTTTCGTTGGAGCGCACCTGCGCTTCTCTCTCTTTGCCCCGACGATGGCGATGCTAGTCCGCGCATCGCATCTCAGCCTTTCGACTGTTCTCCTAGGCACGTATCTCGTCGGCATCTGGACGACTCTGTTCGCAGTATGGCTTCTTGCGAAGCGCTGTTATAGAACGCAGGTCGCGTGTGTGGGAGGGGTGGCGCTCACGGCAGCGTGGCTGACGCTTCCGGTTGCAGGGACCTCTGTCATCCTGGTTGATCCGTATGTAACGGCACGCAGCGTGTCCCTGCCGTGTGCGCTACTTGCTCTCGTTAGCACGATTGACTTGATATCCGCGGCCGGCGCGAGACGACGCATCCAGCATCTGCTTATTTGCTCGACACTTCTCTTAGTGGCGGCTTTGGCGCATCCGTTGATGGCTGCCTATGCGGTAAGCGACGTTCTTCTGCTTGCGCTTGCACTCTCTCGCAGACGAGGCGTCAGAGTATGGGGAGTCGCCGCACTCTGCGGAGCTGCCGCCGCAATGGCGGGCGTCCTGCGGATGTTTGGGCAACAAGAGCCAGCGGGCTACGCGCAAGTTGCCGCCACGCGCTATTACTGGTTTCTCACACATTGGCAATGGTATGAACTCATAGGGCTGGCAGCTCCGCTGGCGATTGTTGGAGCGGTGGCATTCAGCAAGGAAAGCAGCAACAACAGCAGCCGGACTGATGCCGTTAAGCAAGCCCTCGCTACGATGGCTGGAGCCTCTGGCACAACAGCGGTTCTGGTCTCGTTAGCTTTCGTACACGAGTCCTCAGCAACATACCTCTTGGCCAGATTGCAGCCGCTGAGGACCTTTCAAACCGTATACGTTCTGATGATCATCTTTGTCGGCGCGGCCCTGGGAACGTGGGTCTTGCAACGCATTCCTTGGCGCTGGATCGGCGTGTTCACACTACTAGCCGGTACGATGTTCTTCGTGCAACGTTCCATCTATCCCGCATCGGAACACGTCGAGTGGAGGGGTACCCGGCCAGCAAACCTCTGGATGCAGGCGTTCCTCTGGATTAAAGACAACACGCCCCCGGATGCCCTCTTCGCCCTCGATGGGGATTACATCTCCATCCCTGGTGAGGACGCACAATCTTTCCGCGCGGCCGCGGAACGGAGTGCCCTGCCCGACTTTTCAAAAGACGGTGGCGAAGCCTCGATCACTCCCGCCTTGACGGCGTTATGGCACGCTGGACAGACAGCTCAGATTGGACTTAGCAGGAAGACTGATATGCAGCGGCTCGCCAGCTTAAAGCCTGCTGGCGTTGGGTGGATCGTCCTCCAGACTAATGCTTCGACAAGGTTCAATTGCCCCTACCGCAATGACGCCGTCAAAGTGTGTCGCCTGCCCTGATGTGTTACCTTTTTACAGTGGCACGAGAGCGTAGCTCAGTTGGTAGAGCATCGCCCTTTTAAGGCGTTGGTCCTGGGTTCGAGCCCCAGCGCTCTCACCATATAATCAACAACTTAGGATCAGTCAGGATGTACCGCCGGAAACCGGGGACTCCCAGGGGACGATTTGGGCCAGCACCGTGTCAAGAACTTGTAACAGTCGCGCTTAGGCTTCTCTCACTGGGCGAAATGGCCTGTATCTTGATCACGGCGAACCTCTCTATGGTCGTGGCGCTTTCAACTTGGCGTACTGCTCATCGGTGAGACTCAGCCACATCGACCCCCTGCCTGTCTGAATACCATGCTCAATAGCCTGCTTATCCTCCAACCGCATGCTCGCACCTCCACGCTGGGCTAGATCCAAGATCTTCGCCTCGTCTTGGAAGGTGAGCTTGCGTGGGAGCGAGGTCTTGAGGTCTGCTTCAAGGAACTGGCAATACCAGCCCCCCTTCGCGAGCATGAAGTGAGCGTATATCTTGTGTCGCGGGTGCTTGGCCGCGGTGCATCGATCGCAGTAGCGCTCGCCACCTGACCACGGACCAAGGTCGATCGGCACCTTGCAATTGCAGCAGATCTTGCCTGCTAACCTCATCCGCGTTGTCGTGCCACGTTCGCCACCCATAGGCGAATAATAGGCGAATATGGTGTGGAAAGTTACGAGCTGGAGACAAGAGCTCCTCTGTGGAAATCTTCCACATTGACAGAAGTCAAGTATTGCGACACTATCTTGTTGGGTCTGAAAAGCCCATAAACAGCGTTTCTCCTGCATGCGTCAGGCAGGAAAACCACAGGAAGCAACTCATAAGCTGGGGGCCGCTACCCGTAAGGGCGTGGGCTGCTCTGTTTAGCAGTTTTCACCCCCGGCGCTAGATCGCCTCTCCGCTGAAAACGGGAGCCGAGAAGTCTCGAAACAGGAGCCATCACCGTGACTACCAAGAACTCGTCGAAATCCACCGTTCAACGCGACACCCTCGATTTAGAGAATGACTGTACTGTCGACGGGGGGAGCGCAATGAAGAAACCCAAGGACATTAGGCTGATCTTTGACTGGGCGGAAAACAGTGTTCAGGAGTCGCTCAAGCAGCTCCGCAAGGGTGAAACCGAGTACGACGGCAAGCAGAAGATTGGGGAGATCATGGACGAGATCGCCAATTCGCACTTGTTCTGGACGCTGTTTGCCAAATACGAAACCGCGCATCAAGAATGTGAGGGAACACTGCGAAACAGACCGACCATATTCTGGCGCTCGTCGCACGAATGTACATTGCGGGGAGTTTCCTTCCTCGTCCGGTCATCGACCCCGCCTAGCAACGGGCGGGAGCCGACAGAGTACCTGTGGGCTCCCGCTATACCTTCAGAAAATGAAGGAGTGAGAAGAACATGCCACGCATTGAGTCAAAGGACGCAGCAAAGTATCTCGGAGTGCCGCACTCCGCCATGCAACGGTGGCGCTCGACAGGAGTCGGGTGCGTCTGCCGCACCTTCCTTCCGGCTCCGACGAGCGCTACGCAGGCGCCGATCGGAGCTCGGTTTCCATGTAACGTTTTTCGTTGTGTCGTGATCCTAGTTGCCTTGTTCGGTACGTGTTGCGTCCGTATGCAAGCACAGCGATATGCAGCGCTTCTTGAGGTTGACTCCCTCGGGTCGCCCTATCTCGTGGCCGGCTCTGACGATCAATGGACGATTCCGCTCACCGTGTACCGTGATGCAAACGTGCAGATTTTCATCCCCGATATAACCGGGGACGGCTGGCTCTTCATGAACGCCGGACACTATCCAGAGAACGGCATGTTCGAGGTTGATTTGTTCACTCGCTTCATCTCCGACGACTACCGCCGGTCGCACATTTGTACGCGCGAGGAGTGGAGCAAGCTGGCAAATCTCAATGCTATCTGTGCGCTCATTCGGTATGAAAGGAGCACCATTCTGGTAGACACCAAACGCCGGACAGTCACCACGATCATTCGGGCACCGGCAGATCGGACTGGCGAAGGGATATTAGAAGTAACGTATCGCGGCAAGGTGGTTTCCGGTTTCGATTCTCTTGCTTCAGGCGAGATGGAGGCTATCAAAAGAGTGACCGCAATGGTAGAGCGCTCAGTACAGAATGCTGTTTCCTACGAAAACGACATCCGCGCGGGGATCAAGCAGGATCAAGAACGCGCAGCACTCACAACCCGAGCACCACAAGACCAAAGCGTTCATCGCATCGGCGGCGGCGTTTCCCCACCGGTACTGGTCTTTTCGGTCGAGCCGGAGTTCTCGGAGAAGGCGCGCAAGGCCAAGGTAGGGGGCAATGTGCTGGTGAACCTCTACGTCGACACGAATGGCAATCCGATCCATGTGCGGGTCATTCGTAGCGTGGGCATGGGTCTCGATGAACAGGCGGTCGAGGCGGTGCGGCAGTACAAGTTCCGGCCGGCCATGGAGAATGGCAAGCCGGTGCTGGTGGAGTTGAACGTAGAGGTGAACTTCCAGATAGATTCATCTCCGCGCTCAAGGGCACATGTCCCTAGGCGGCTAGCCGGTTGGGCACTCCCGTGAGTTGCTGGAATTTAGCTCTTGTCATCTGGTGAATGGCGCCTGCCTGATAGACCTTTCGAGGCCAAGTCACATCATCGGCAGAGAGCAAAACGGCTGGAATGCACCGGCAGTTTGGGGCCTGACCTGGCAGATAAGCTCCGAGTGAACTCTTGATACCGATCAGCGCCTCGGGTGAGGGAGGATCGTTCCAGGTGAGCAGTACGCCGTTCATCGCGCGATGGCTGGGGCGCACCCGCTGATCGGATGATGTATCCCACTCCAGCCACCGCAGATTCAGATCCTCTGCCCTAGATTGAGTGAGCATCGAACTGGCCATCGCAGCTTGGGTGCGGGCAATGAGCTGCACGCGACTTGTCATAAGCTCCGGAAAGCGCAGACGCATTGCCTTGGCTATCCTCCTCAGCCGGTCCTCGTCATTGTCGAGATATGCTCGCTTTTCGGACTGCCACGAGGTGAAAAGGAGGAGGCAGTATGCTCCGACTTCCTGAGCGGACATCACAATTACGTCAGGAGAGCTCAAGAAGTCGCCAGCGTAAAATTGGAATGCAGGGGCCTTATTACTCATCGGTCCTTCCCGGCGCATTCCTGAGCGCAGACGGGGCAAGTCCAAGCGTGACGGTGCAGAATTCTCCTGAGTTCAAGACAAACATGGCCAAAGGTCCAGGCAATGTCGCTCGACCAGTCCTTTGCTGCTTTCCGGTATGCCTCCCGTGCAGCTGCCTCACATTCCCTAACGAATTCGCAGCGCGATCGTGTATGATCAACCATATGCATAAGAACTCCTAAGGGCCCTTGCAGGGGCCTTTTTGTATTCGTGGATTGGTAAGTGTGGGTGCCCGCCGTGCTTCTGAAATCATGTGCGGCTTCGCAGGAGAGGTGACATCGCGATCTAGGCAAGCTTCACCGTAGATACTAGACGGGGCCTAGTGCCTTCCTCCATGACTCGGTCAATCTCAGTTATGGGGATTAGTAGCCGGGAACCAATCTTGGTGCTAGCAATGCGACCGTCGTAAGCCATACGCCGCCAGCTCCAAGTGCTTATGTCGGTGCGATGGTAGGCCTCAACGACGCTTACATGCGTCTGCTGAATCTTTCTTTCCATAAAAGCTCCTTTCAAGTTATGGGCACTAAAAAGCCCCGCAGATTAGCGGGGCGTTTCGTTCTTGAGCGTTTGCTCATCCTCTCTTTGAGAGAGGTGTGCAACTTCTATATGGTCGCTATGATTGAACGCAACCGGTCAGCCTCACAGAACGCCTCATCCGAAGCTTCGTCGCTGAAGGTACGCAGCGCTGTTGCGGAGCGAGTCGCCTTGACCAACGCAAAATTTGCGACGATCTTCGTCAATCCTGCATCCACAATCCTGCAAATAGGAACAGGGCCGAGATTCTCCGACCCCTCAAACACCACAAACAAGCTGTAGTTCATAAGCACCTCCTATATATGGAGCGTTTTGGGGGGTGTCAGGACACTTACAAGAAAATTAGTTGTGGGAAATCATGGCTGCTGACAGAACATCTCTAATTCGCTTGAAATTAGATCGTTCTAAACGCTTCCACGCCGCTTCTAACGATCGTTTATCGTCGATATGCTCTATGTCCTGCATGGCACCGTACCTTGTGATGCCCTGCGACATTAAGATTAGCGCTTTCGTCTCCCAGTAATCTAGACGAGCGAGTTCGCATATTCTGTTCCAGTTCGGGACCTGTTTTGAATCGAGTTGCCACTCTCTCAACCACGTAGGAGGCTCGATTGTGACCTGCAGGTCCTTCGGCACTCGACTGATCATTGGTTCAGCGTCGGTTCGATGATGATCACTCTTGATGGATTCCCGCCAGATTCCATCTATACCTCTTTTGATCCCGTCATTATCCCAAGAAAGAGACTCGAACTGTTTGACGGAGAGTCCATAAGTGATCTCAAGCGAATGCTCAGCAGGATTATGCCGACGGACAACTTCCTTCATGATGGTCGCTCGCACTGTCTTCATGGGATCTTTTGCGAGACGCCACTTACCAGTCGCAAGCGCCTTTATCAAGGTCAGGCGGTAAGACCCCGAAAATCCTAAGAGATCTAGTAGGGCAACGAAGTCGGGCGAATCGTCGTTAGCCGAACTGGCTGCCTCGAGAGTGAGTAACTGGTGATCTCGTGCGATTGGAAGATCCAAGGGTCTCATCTCTAGGCGACTGCTAGCCGTAATCAACAATTTTACGGGAATACGTTTATGTGGAAAACCGGTCCCATACCCCCACAGCTTCCTAAGCTATTCTCTCCATATGGCAAAGCAGCCAGGCAGAGACGGGGTGTTCGAGCGGAGCGACCGGGTAGGCTGGTTCGTTTCGTACGTGGATTCGAACGGTAAGCGCAAGAAACTGAGAGTCCAAGCGCACACAAGAGTTCAAGCGCTCAACGCGCTGAACGCCATCAAGGTTCGGGAGGAGCGAGACAAGCTGCTAGGCGTCAAAACTCAGAGCCACATCAGCCTTTCAGAGTTGCTGAAGCGCTTCAAAGCACACCAGAAATCTCGCGTGCGTCCCTCGACCCTCAAAAGGCTTGATGGGGTCATCGCCGTACTTACAGCGAACCTGCCAACTGAACTGAAGGCAATTACGCGGAAGGATGTTGCGGAGTACGTCTCTTACCGATCTGAGAAAGTTGCGGCCGGAACGGTATTCAAGGAAGTGACGACACTCAAGCACGCGCTCCGGTTAGCGGTCGCGTGGGATCTCCTCCACGCGAACGTGGCTCAGGGCACTTCCCTTCCAAAGTCTACTCAAGGCCGAACACGCTACTTGTCGCCAAGCGAGCTGAAAACGGCAATGGACAATGCTCCGGAATGGCTGAGAGCACCGATGGCCCTCGCGGTCGCTACCGGCATGCGCCGCGGCGAACTCCTGGGGCTGCGCTGGACGGACGTTGACCTGTCGGCACGACACGTTTATCTCCGAGAGACGAAGAATGGCACCTTGCGCGTCCTAGCGCTGAATGATCTAGCTCTACGAGTTCTAGACAGCTTGCCGAATGATAGGACGGGGCTCGTCTTCCCCGGCGTTGATCCGATGCGCCTGACAGATAATACCCGCCATTTGTTCAAGCGTCTTGGCATCGAAGGTGCGAGTTTTCACAGCTTGAGACATACGGCCGCCTCTTGGCTTGTAATGCAAGGCGTGAACCTCTACGCGGTCTCTACCAGGCTCGGCCATAAGACTCCTTCAATGACTCAGCGGTATGCCCACCTGAGTCCCGGATACATGCAGGAGGCAGCCGGCAAGCTCGACAGCGTATTCGGAAACATTATGCCCAATCACCGGGGACTCCTAGGGGACTAAGAGCGATGCAAACTGATGCAAGGCCCTCCGAAGCACGCCTAACGCAGAACGGGTCATTACGCCGGATTCATTGATCTTTTGCAAATCCTGACAAACTGATGCAAGACCAGCCCAACATACTTCTATGCCCTTTTAAGGCGTTGGTCCTGGGTTCGAACCCCAGCGCTCTCACCATGTAACCAATTACCAAGGCCCGTTTAACTAAGGCCCGTTCAGATGTACGACAAGTCAGTGCTCCACATCGTGTACCGGTGGATCCTCGAATAAAATATCATTGTTGCGCCCATAACTTCGAGCGTGAAACTTGCGGCCCGAGAGGCTGGTTGCCGCTGATTCATAGCTAAGCGTCGGCTTTGGATACTTACCCGGTGCTGTGCATCGGCATTATTCGCTTGTCGAAACAAAGTTACCGGATGAACCATCATGCGGCGACGCGGGTATTGATTGTAACGGGACCTGTGACATAGGTATGATCCGCCCTTAGCACCTAAGCGTCTCCTCGCCTTCGGCCTTTAAATCAATCAGTGGAACTCAGTTCTTGCTGCAATGGTGAACCAGTCCGATCACCACCCACTGGATTCCCTGTCATCGTGAACAGGCCGTAAGCATCTGTACGGTAAGCCTCACGGAAGGCGCTCCCTAGAATCCATTCTCGCCATCCTTCGGCCGTGCTCAGGAAATCCGCACCGTCTCGACGTAACCGGCATCGGACAAATCGAGTTGAAACCAACTGATCGAAGCTGCTTGCGCCTCCCTGACAGCGACAGGCAGGGAACCGGCGCACCGGTGGGATCTCCACGTTGTGTCCTGAGAGCAACTCGATAACAGCGATCGTTCGAGCCATCGGACCTACGGCTTCAAGGCTGAGCCACCCTTCCCGACACGTATATCTCAGGAGTCGCTGTCACTCGTAAATTCGAGGAGTCGTATGAATCCGCCTGCTCCGGCATTATGGTGAGCTCTTATGTAGACAACCAAGAAATCGTTCTCAGTTGAATATTTTCTGTATACAGAATCTTATTTTTGAATTAGCTTTGTCGCACTCCTGGTTGGTGCTTTTAGGCGCAGGGGAGTTCCGCTAGATCTGACGAATGCACGGGACTCGTTGACGCTTACACTGTTTGTCACTATCGCCAGCCATGCTCGGCGATAGTTGCAAGTCATCGGCAATTTTCATCCTCTCTCCCGGTCAAGGTCGAGAGGATCGGATGCCGTTCGTGATGAGCTGGGCTAGCTATTTTGATGTTATACGCGCACTGAATTCATGCAATAGATCTCATTGCAATACCGTTCAAGGAGGCTCGCCATGCAGATGAAACACCGGTTTGGACTACACACGGTGCTCTTGGTAACACTACTATTTAGTAGCTTCAACCTCGTGTGCTCGGCGCAATCAGATCGTGGCAGTCTCACCGGGGTGATCTACGATCCCGGCGGCAGCGCCATCCCAGGATCTTCCGTCACAGCAACGAATGAAGCTACAGGCGTGCAAACGCACACCGTCACGACAGGTGCTGGCGACTATACGGTTCCGGAGCTGCCGGCGGGCAATTATTCCCTTACAGTCGAAGCTCCCGGTTTTAGCAAGTTGATACGCAACGGCATCACTGTCTCCGTCAATCTCAGTGTCCGCGTCGATCTCAACGTGACGGTTGGTTCTACTTTAACCACCGTCACTGTAACCGAGGATGCGCCGCTGCTCAAGACGGAGAGCTCCGAAAACAACATCACTGTGACTTCGGCAGATATCAATGCGCTTCCTTTGAACATGGCGGGTGTAGGTGCTGTCCGCGATCCACTGTCGTTTGCCGAATTGGCCCCGGGAACCACAGTGGGCGGCTGGAACGATATTCATATCAACGGCGCGCCAGGTAACACGTACCGCATTATCCTCGACGGCCAGGACTCGGGCAGCGGCCTCAACTCGCGCGTCTCCGACGAGTCCCAGCCTTCGGTTGAGGCCCTGCAGGAGTTCACCCTCCAAGCCGATAGCTTCCCGCCAGAGTTCGGCCAGACTACCGGCGGCATCTTCAACTACACGACCAAGTCCGGGGCGAACAAATTCCATGGCTCGCTCTACGAGTACTTCGTCAACGAGGATCTGAACGCGGGGCTGCCCTTTACCAACGATGGAACCGGACACCTCCAAAGGCCCAAAAGCCGTCAGAACGACTTCGGCGGAAGCTTTGGTGGACCGGTCTGGATCCCCAAGCTCTACGACGGCCACGAGAAGACCTTCTTCTTCTTCAACTACGAGATGTATCGCGACCGCGTCGCGACAAACAACGGCTTTCGCACCGTTCCTACGGCAGCCTATCGCAACGGCGATCTAAGCTATCTGCTGACCGGCACACGGATCGGTACCGATCCGCTGGGCCGACCAATCATGAATGGTGCGATCTATGATCCGGCAACGACCAGGACAGTGAACGGTCAGACAGTCCGCGATCCGTTTCCGAACAACTTCATAAACCCCTCTCGGTTCGATCCGGTTTCGGCGAAGATCCTTTCTCTGATTCCCGGGCCGACGAACGGCAGTCCCACCAACAACTATCCAGTCATTTTTCCCGCGAACAAGTTTCAGTGGATTCCCAGCATCAAGCTGGATCACACCCTTACCTCCAAGATCCACCTGGCCGGCTACTATGCTACGCAAGCGACGGATAAGGACAACGGCGGCGATGGGCTCCCCGATCCGATCTCCGCCCGGCGCTATCAGGTCATTCGCAGTCAGACGGTCCGAATCAATGCAGATGACGTCATCACGCCGTCGATCGTCCTTCACGCGGGTGTAGGCTTCCAGCGCTACTTCAATCCGGATACGACACCCCTCACCAGCTTCAATCAGTCGAGTACACTCGGGCTGAACGGTGCGATGGTAGGAGGCTTTCCCATCATATCGGGTCTCTATATCAATGGGCAGAAGCTGGGTTTTGGACCATCCAACTATGGACTCTTTATCCTTAACAAACCGACCGCTGTAGCCTCGGTCTCCTGGATCAAGGGCGCCCATGACTTCAAATTCGGTGGAGAATGGAGACACGAGAGCTGGTTCAATGAGTCTTCGACAAATGCTCTTGGCTCTTATGGTTTTGACTCTTCCCAGACTGGTCTACCCTCCACCAATGGCCAGAATCTCAACGGTGGCGCTGTAGGCAACTCATTCGCCAGCTTTCTTCTCGGCTCACTGAATCAAGGAACCATCGGCAACGTGCAAGCGCCCTGGTTTGACCGGAGCACAGCGGGCATTTACGCGCAGGACAGCTGGAAAGCTACCCATCGGCTTACCATCACCTATGGATCACGGTACGACATGCAGCAGCTGCAGCATGAGCAACAGTACCGGACGACGCAGTTCAATCCTACGATCGCCAACCCATCCGCCGGCGGTCTGCTGGGCGCCGCGCAGTTTGAAGGCTACGGTCCTGGACGCTGCAACTGCTCCTTCGAGCACTATTATCCCTACGCCTTTGGCCCGCGCCTAGGGGTCAGCTACCACCCCGTCGATAAGCTTGTCTTCCACGCGGCGACCGGCATCTTTTTCGGCCAGCAACCGTCGCTGAACTACGTTGGCGCAGGCAACAGCCTGGGCTTTGGTTGGAACACGGTCACGATCACTTCGCCTCAGGGCTCAGGCCAGGCGGCAGGGCAGTTAGCCAACGGAATTCCGTACACGCGTGGCCAATTGTATGCCACTAACTTCAACCCAGGTATTCGCCCGGATGCAGGCCAACTGGATACCTTGCCCAGCTGGAACTACCCCAACAATGGCCGCCCGCCGAGAACCCTGCAGAGCAACGTAGGCATGCAACTCGCGCTTACCCCGGACTCCACCGTCGAGGTTGCCTATGTCGGCGTTCGCGGCGCATGGTTTGAGGCGAATGGACTCGTCAGCCCGAACCAGCTAACCCAACAACGGTTGGGAACCTTCGGGCTGAATCTCACCAATCCCGCTGACCTCGCGCTACTTGGCCGGAAGATCTCGGACCCGGCGGTACAGGCTCGCGGCTTTACGCTGCCCTATGCGAGCTTTCCTCAAGACAGCTCCCTAGCGCAGGCGCTGCGCGCGTATCCGCAGTTCAGTAGCGTCGGCGTTCAGAAGGCCATGATCGGGAACTACTGGTACGACTCCCTGCAGGTGAAACTGACCAAGCGGCTCTCGCACGGGCTATGGCTGCTTGGAACCTACACCTGGTCGAAGGATCTTGGGACAGTGAACAGCGAATGGGGCGATGCCGTTCCAGTCGCCGACGCGTCTCTGCCGCCCAAGAGCCAGAAGACCTACGTCGGCGTAGATACTCCTCAGATTGCCACGATCAGTTTCCGCTACCAACTACCGACTCTTGGCTTCGCTGAAACAGGATGGAAGAAGACCCTGTTCGGGGGATGGACCACGGACGGAATTCTGCACTACCAGAGTGGCAGCCTGATCCAGGTGCCAAGCGCGCAGAATGGACTCACAGCCGTGACGTTCGCACCCAATAACTTCGCCAACCGGGTCTCCACGCAGCCTCTCTTCTTGAAGAGTCTGAACGACCACAGCTTCAACCCTCGCACCACGCTCGTCCTCAATCCCGCAGCCTGGTCCGACCCCGCGCCAGGCACGTACGGAACTTCGAAGCCGTTTTACTCCAACTACCGCAACGCCCGCTACCCGAACGAGCAAATGGGAATTGGAAAGGTCTTTTCACTGGAGAAAGGAGCGCGCTTCGAGGTCCGGGCCGACTTCTTCAACGTCTTCAATCGTCGGGCTCTGCCCAGCCTGAACAACACTGGAAATGCTCTGCAGGCGACCCAGTACGGTTCCAATGGCTCCATCACCAACGGCTTCGGGTATATCGGCGATAGCATCAGCAACGCGGGAAGCAATTACACGCCGCGCAGCGGGCAGATCGTAGGGCGCATAGAATTCTGATCTATGCTCCTGCTTCGCAGCGCGTTGCTCCTCATTCTGGCAAGTCAGGCGTTCAGCATGGCTTGCCAGTCACAGACCCCACTCCCGGCGGGACCCTATTTCGAGGTCCTTGCGCCCGAAAAGACCGGCATCACCTGGAAGCATGACAATGCTTTGTCCGAGCGCCGCTACCTGCCCGAATCCATGGGCCCGGGTGTTGCGATCTTCGACTACGACAACGATGGATGGATGGACCTGTTCTTCGTGAACAGCGGCCCCGCGGATTTCTTCCAGCCAGCCCATCCCCTGCACAACGCGCTTTACCATAACAACCATGACGGCACCTTCACCGATGTCACGGAAAAAGCAGGCGTGGGGAGCAGGGAGTTCGGAATCGGCGTCGCCGCGGCCGACTACGATGGCGACGGGTGGATCGACCTGCTGGTGACCACCTACGGCAAACTGATTCTCTATCACAACAACCACGACGGGACATTTACGGATCTAGCCCAGAAGGCTGGACTGACCGAGCCAGGTCTCTTTACAAGCGCCGTCTGGTTTGACTACGACAACAACGGCACGCTCGACCTGTATGTCGGCCACTTTGCCCAATATAGTAAGGCACTCGAACGCGATTGCAGCACCAATGGCGTGCACCACTACTGCTATCCGCGAACCTACAACGCTTGGCCGAGCCGCCTGTACCGGAACAACGGCGACGGCACATTAAGCGATGTGAGCATGTCGTCCGGGATCGGCAAATATCCCGGTAAATCATTCGGCGTCGTTGCGACGGATATCAACCATGACGGTCTCCTCGACCTGTTTGTCGCGAATGATTCTGTTCCGAACTTCCTCTTCCTGAATCGCGGCGACGGCAAGTTCGATGAGATCGGACTTGAGGCAGGCGTAGCTTACAGCGCTGACGGGGCCGCTCGATCCGGCATGGGTGTTGATGCAGCCGACTACGACGGGGACGGCCGGGAAGATCTCTTCGTTACCAACATCAGCCGGGAACAGTTCTCGATCTATCGCAACCAGGGCAATAACGACTTCAACGACGCTGCGGGAGAGACAGGCATCGGCATGGCGACCATCCTGGACACAGGGTGGGGTGTGCGCTTCTTCGACTTTGATCTGGATGGAAGACCGGACCTCATCATGGCCAACGGCCATCCGGATGATCGGATCGAGACGCTCTCGAGCACGCTGCTCTATCGAGAGCCGCTGCTGCTCTTCCACAACAATGGACATGGCTTCGACAACATCAGTGCTCAGGGCGGGCCCGCATTTCGGAATCAGTATTCTGCCAGGGGACTTGCCGTGGGCGATCTCGACAACGACGGCCACCCTGATGTCGTGATCGCGAACAATGGCGCTGCGCCAATCGTCCTCCATAATGTTCTGCACAACGGCAATCACTGGCTCGGTCTCGATCTTAGAGGGAACTCCGTGGGCGCGCGCATCACGTGGGCAGCCGGAGGCATGCAGCACAGCTTCTTCAACCGAGGTGGAGGAAGCTACCTGTCTTCTTCCGATCCTCGCGAACTCTTAGGACTCGCTTCTTCTGAGTACGCCGATTGGGTTCAGGTCCAATGGCCCGGCGCCACTGGCCACATGGACCGTTTCGAACACATCGCTGGCGGGCGATACTACACCCTGGCCTCAGGAGGCCAGCTCCACTGATCTGGTTCATCTTTGCCCTTCAACTTGGCGCTCTACAACCTGGCGTCAGCCCTCGGCGACATTACGAGATCGCCAGGGATGATCTCGCACATAAACAGACAGTGAAAGCGGATAGCGAGATCGATGCAGCGCTTCGTCTCGATCCCAACTTTGTCCCCGCTCTCCTGCTCAAAGCACGTCTCGCCCTCTTTGCGCATAGGAGCGACGTAGCCAGAAGCTGCTTGATTAAAGCCATCACTGTTGACCCCAAATCCGAAGACGCACAATTTCTACTCGGCCTGTACTTCTATCTGCAAAACGATTTCAAACTTGCTCTCGCACCGCTCGAGATCGCGCGCTCGATCGCTCCCGGTGCACCCCTTCCCTACTTCTATCTCGCCCTCTCCAACGATGGCCTTGGCGAAGCTCAGGAAGCTCTTGCGCTCTATGAAAAAGCGGCTTCGCTTTCGCCGAACAAAGACGCTCAAAGAGCTGAAATCCTGGTTGCCTCCAGTCGTCTCCTAACCTCACTTGGACGCTACAGGGAGAGCTTGGAAAAGATAGATGCCGCTCTCGATGCACACGATCTATCTCGCGACGCTCATTACGAAAAGGCTAAGCTGCTGTTTCGACAGGAGACCTACGAAGCTGCGGCCGCGCAGGCAGAGCGCGCCTTGCATCTTCCCGCGCTGGGAACCAGCGATGCGCAGGTTCACTTCCTCCTAGGCAAAATCTATCTCAAGTTGAACAAGCCGGAGATGGCCCAAGCGCACTTCGCACTCTTCCACGCAGCTCCTCAGAGCACCCAGCGATAAGCTAATGACCCGGCAAGATGCAGCGGGTCCAGGTCGACATCTCGAATGGCGATCGGCTTAGGGTGCGGCGACGGAATGCCCGGGCAGCCAATACGGCTCCCCGGCTGGGATGAACGTCACCCTGAGTCCGGGGAACAGCGTTCTAAGCCACACCGCACAGTTCTCCATGCCGATCTCTTCCGACGTGTCATGGCCCAGCAGGATGAGCGCCTTGTGCCGGCCCTCGAGCATGGCGTCTCGCGCGTACTCAACCGTCTCCCACTCGGACGATTCACCGGCAACCAGCACCTGCACATCGCTCCGTTCAAGTGCCCGAACCTGCCTCTCCTCCCCGGACGCGCCAGGCGCGTAAGCAACGTTCGTTACCCGCATTGTGGCATCTCCGACGACGCGGACGACGCGTGCCCCAAACGTCTTCTGGAGACTCGCCGCTAGAGCGTCAAGCGTGGTTGGGGGAAGCGTAAAGAAGAACTGTTCGCCGGGCTTGCGAAACGACTCCCAGCCTGCCTTCCTGACCCAGCCTTCGGCAATGCCATCCGGCTTCCGGAGATGCCAGCTGTCGTGCAGCCGAAACAGCACTAGTTGGTGCGCGCGAATATAGGCAACCTTCTCCTGGTAGACCGGGTCGTCTACAAAAAGTCCCGAGTTATCCCGGTGATCGTAAAAGCTGGGCTCGTGCGTAATGATCAGGTTGTCGCCTTCCGCAACCGCCTTGCGCAGCACGGCCAGCGTTGGGGTAAATGTTGTAGCGATTCCGGTTACATATGTCGCCGCATCACCCGCCTTGATCGTGTCGACTGTATCGGCTGGGGGATTGACGGCGAGGCTCACCCGCATGCGCTCCAGCACCTCACCAGCGGTCGCCGGGTGCACCGGCTCCCTAAGTTGAATTTGAGCCACTGCAACAACACTCGTCGTGCTCAATAGAATGGACGTGAAAGCCTGAAGAAAGCCTGCCCGGCAACCAGACCCGGCTCTCCGCAGGTCACCTCGCGACGTACCAGTCTTCAACCGCACAATGTTTTCAGAGATGACACTCTCAACGCAAGTCCGCATGCAACGATCCTCATTCCGTCATCGAGTTCGGCAATCCGAGTGTACTGCCTTATCGCCGTCCAGCTCACAAAGCAAACCGCGCTCTCCTCGACTAGCCAGTTAGTGAGTGTATTCACGCATTACCTGCAATGATCTGAAACTTTCGCGCAGTCAACCTTTGAGAGGGTTGCAACCGCTTGTATCCAAGCTGCACCACAGACTACACGCATTCGCATCCGCACGAACCTGCAGATCTATTGAGATCAGGTGATGGTGGACAATGAGGCAATTGTGCCAAAAAGCACAATGCAGACCAATCTCCCGCTCGGGTCGGCGCGCTCGCTTTGCGCATAATCCGAAACAGGCCGATGGTGAGACCGGGGCATCTGACCTACGACTGCCAATCCATCAGCGTTACGGGTTCCTCTCGCCAGCAGAGCGGCAACTACACACGCCAGGCGCCGTGACCCCGCCGCTCGAGATGAGGACGATCAGTTCGCCATCTTCGGCAGCGGTGGAGAGATCGACGCCGAGTTGAGCGACCTGGCCCTACCCGCACCTTGACCGCACTGGAAGCGCCAGTTCTTCTTCTACGCCGACGGGTTCATGGTTTATGAGAAACATGGCTTTTACGAGGCGCTGCCCTTACTCTCTCTACAATGCCGTCACGGCATGAGCACCTACCGACCCAAAAAACAAGCATTACCCAGTGACCAAGAAACCGCTGATTTCGCTAGACTAAAACAATCGCGTTGAGACCAGCTAAAAATGGATCAAGATTTTGCTTTAAGCGATCGTCTTTACGGCCCAATTCGATGAGACCACCTCCTATGAATCGCCAGCTAAGCTGGGTTGCCTGGCTCTCTCACACTAAGAGCACAGCAGATGCTTGGAGCAGGATCATTCTGGCAGTCGCACGCCAGTTTGCAGTTCGGCATCCTAGCGAGGTATTCTGCGCTAACGTTATCTCTTTTGGGTTAAGGTGTAATACCGATATGTGTAGCTCCAGTGGATTGTCTTCCCTCGTGCCGCAATCAAGTGGATGAATGGTTCAACTGCCACGATTGAGCGGATGGACCAGAGCTCTTCTTTGATGAGGGGCTTGTCGCCCGTGATTCTCATGCCGGCCCCTAGACGGCTGTTCTCAATGCGGATGTCATAATCCTTTGAAGTCGTGCCAAAGCCGCCGATATGGGCGGTGAAGGTTTCACTTCCCTTGAGCTGTTTGCGGTAGGAGATACGATTGCCCTCGACTGCGCCGAGTTCCCCGTTGACGGGTGTCCCTGGCTTCACTGCAAAGGAGAAGCTGATCGAAAGGTCTGGTCCAACTGTCGCATGATCGAGAGTAAGAAAGTTATGGTCATACACATTGGTGTCTATTGAGAGACGCCCAATGTTCTTCAAACTGTGATCTATGACGAGAATCGGCTGCCACGGATCTAGCCGGAGAACTTTTGTATATAAGTAACCATAGCCAGAGCTTTCGTCCACGATCCTCTGCGTGAACTCGATGGACATAGACCTCCGCCGTACCTTCCACGTACCATGATCAACAATCTCGTAGTTACGATACGGACTGTATCTCTGATTGTCTGGCTTGCGCAGCGTTCCAACACCAATCTTTACGAAAGTCTGCTGAGGAGACGCTCTGCGGAATCCAAGTCCGGAGCCGTCTTCTGTAACAAATTCTTCCACGGGCCCAGTAATCGCGCTACAGTTTCCGGCAGTGATATTGGGACCGTCATAGATGAAATCTGCTACATTGGCATTCTTCTTCGTGAACCACGGACCATAGTAAGAGTGACCTGCAAAGGTGAGATCACTAATCACGCCGGACCAATCGAAGCGAGTTCCGCGGTAGGACCCACGCACTGCGTTCGGAAGATCTACGGTTGCATGGATGACTCCGTTATCAAGAGTCGCCTTCGGTACCTGCGCAAAGATGATAGTGGCTTCTGCCACGACTAGCGTAAAGGCGATGCATAGCTTCTGAAGTTGTAGGCGTGGTGAAATGCGACTGCCTCCTATTTGCCTTGTCGGCGCTGGGTGAAGATTCATGATGTTTCTCTCCGTCTTCACATCGTCTTCTCGCGTGTGCTTTCCTATCGGCATGATAAAGTTCATCCTGTACGCTTCTTTGCATGAGAACGAGCAGATCTTTCGTCCTGCTCTATGAGGTAAAACACGCGTCTACCTACTTTCGCTCGCCACTCTGGAGACCCCCGATGAGCAGAATGATATCTTGTTCGATTGTGATGACACCCAGTTTATTGATAGGTGGGGTCTTCTGTGCGATCAGTGCTCAAGTTCTAGCGCAATCGCCAGAGGCAAAGGGGAAGGCAATTGTTCTGAAGATGTGTGTTGGCTGTCATAACATCAACGTGGTCACTGCGAAGCGGGGTACACCTGCTCAATGGTCGGCCACGGTGCAACAAATGGTGTCGCGTGGTGCAAATGGGACAGATGATGAGATCGATATGGTAATTCGTTATCTGTCTGAAGACTTTGGTCCGCAAAGTCCGAGATCAGAATTGCTTAATCCCGTTGACAATACCTCAGTGACTCATCCCGGAGACAACATGCCGGCTGCGAAGAATGCTTCAGCGAATCCTACATCCCAAGCCAATGGCGCGGACACAACCCAAGCTGCTACGAACGAACCGCTGATGCACATCAATGTGAATAGCGCAAATATGAAGGAGTTCGAAAATTCGCTTTCTTTATCAGCAAAGGAGGCCCAGACAGTGATCAAGTATCGAGAGCAGAACGGAAAATTCAAGGATTGGCAGGAAGTAGCTGAAATTCCAGGCGTGCCTGCGGGAAAAATTCAGGATCTGCGAAGGCGCATAATCTTCTGACGCATGCGATCACACTCATGCCTACGTTCTTGCTACTCCGGTAAAGCGAAAGCGATCACAGAATCTCCCGTAGTCCGATCGTAGAAACTGCCTCCGGTCGCTACGACAAGGACATATTGCCTTCCGTTCTTACTCTGGAATGTTATCGGCGTCGTATAGGATCCTGTTTCCAACTTCACCGACCAGAGCTCCTTACCAAACTTCGTGTCAAAGGCACGAAACTTCTGATCATCTGTCGCTGCGATAAACAGCAGGCCGCCAGCAGTCGTGATGGAACCGCCAAAGTTCAAGGAGCCTGTTCCGTGAATGCCTTTAGCATCTAACTCATCAATTGTTCCCAGCGGTACTCGCCATGCGACATCGCCGGTTTGTGTATTGATCGCCCATAGCTGTCCCCACGGCGGTTTCTGGCATGGCCAGAATTTCTCTTCATTCCAGAATCGTGCATAAGAACCCCATGGACTCGTCCGCTCATACGAGAGATCTGAGCCGTCCGCCGTTTTCACTATCTTTCCTATGTCAGCCACGTCCACCGTGTTTACAAAGAGATATCTAAGCCCTGGGTCAAAAGACATGCCCGGCCAATTAGCGATACCTAGTGTTCCTGGAAAGACAATCGTCAGTTTGCTTCCATAGGGCGTGTATGGACCCCCATACGAGACACCTCCTTCTGTGGCGAGAAGGTCTGTACATATCTTCTGGTGCTCCGGGGTCACAGTGGCAACATCTTCGAGTTTAAAGCTGTTGCGGCCTAAAGGTGGAGGTTTTAGAGGAAAGGGCTGTGTCGGCCAACTGGTCTCGCCAGGAACTTCGCTGGGAGACACGGGACGTTCTTCAACTCCGAAGAGCGGAGCGCCGTCTCGGCGATCCAAGATAAACAATAATCCGCTCTTTGAAATAACCGCAATAGCAGGAATTTTCTTCTCCCTTTGAATGACATCCATCAGCACAGGTGCGGACTCCAGATCGTAGTCCCAGGTGTCGTGATGTACGAACTGGTAATACCAGGCGAGCTTTCCAGTTTCTGCGTCCAGCGCGACGAGTGAGTTACCGAAGAGATCTTTGCCTTTACGGTCCGCACCGTAAAAGTCGAAAGTAGGCGATCCATAAGGAAGAAAAATCAAGCCTCTTTCAGGGTCGACGCTCATCAGACCCCAAACGTTGGTGCCGGAACGGTTTCTCCAACTCTCACCATCCCAGGTGTTGTTGCCGAGTTCTCCGGGATGAGGTACAGAATTGAACCGCCAGACGAGCTTTCCTGTATGCACGTCCCAAGCTCGTGTATCACCAGAAGCTCCAAGACTCGGCGATTCTTGAACAGTTACCCCGGATATTATCAAATCCTTATAGATGAGAGGTGGAGAGTTCAGATTAACTTGAGCATTGGGAAATCCATTGAGCACACCACTTTTTACATCCACAACCCCGTTCTCGCCAAAGTGCAGGTTGAGCTTCCCAGTCACAGCATCTAACGAAAACAGGCGGCCATCTGAGGTACCGAATACGATCAACGCCGGCAGGCTTTTATCTCCAGGCCAGTAGGAGACACCACGTTCTGATGGTCGTCCTCGATCCAACCTGTATGTCCACAGCTCTTGCCCTGTTCCAGAGTCGAGGGCAACGACAGTTCCGTATGGTGTGGGCATGTACAGAACTCCATTCACCACAAGAGGCACAGCTTCCGACGAACGCATCCGACCGACCGAAACTGCAGTTCCTGCTGGGTGCGAATCTCCTTGTTTCAGGTGATAGGTCCATGCCCGCTTTAGATCATGAACATTGCGAGTGTTGATTTGATCTAATGAGGAATGCCGGGTGCTTGAGTAATCATGGCCGAACATGGGCCAGTCCGATTGACACCAAACGGGACGCAGGAACAGTATCGGAAGACAAACAATGACAATGAACGTTCCGATGCTGAACCGCAATGCCAGCCTCCTTTGATCAAGGGATGATCATATACGACGATTCGACCAAGAGGAATTCATCCACGCATTTGGGATCTGTATTTCTCCAGAGAGATATACTCACTAAATGAGTCGCTTGCTCTACTAGGAAAACTCTACCTCTGCAAGCAACTCAATTGAGTTCTCACCATTATCTTCGCCAGATTTGGCAGAATTGTGCAGCGCCCATCGCAGTGGGCGAGCTATTCAACAATCCACACCAATGGCAAACTCTTCTCAAGGCTCGTGTCATCGACTACACCCGCTGTCATGTCTCTCAGGTTGGCGGTTTTAACCCCGGCACGGAAGATTGCTATTCTGGCGGAACAGTATGGCGTGAGGACGGCTTGGCACGGACCGGCGAAGTCTTAAGTGTTGGGCACCTGGCACAGATAACCCTAGATCTTGTGAGTTACAACCTTGCATACAGGAGTATTCTCCTCTCAACTCAGACTCGCAGGAAATATTCAAGAGATGTCCAGAGTTGAGGAATGGCTACCTGCGGTCAGTGAGGGACTAGGTTGGGGTATCGAGACCAAATAAAAAAGAAGTGGCCAGGCCCCCCTTTTACATAAGGAAAGGAGAATCTTAGCGATGGTTCTATAGTAGACGGACAGCACCACACGTCAGAGCATCTCCCTTCGATGGTCCTCTCTTCGTGCTGCTCACAATCCGCTATGGTCTTTCCCGCCACAGACGCATTCGATGTGGTTTATACGGCAAGAGCATGGCGTGCATACTTGTCATCAGACTTAGAAACGGAGACGAATCATTAGAATTGCTAGTTGGAACGTTAACTTAATCCGAGCGCGACTCGAGCATGTCAAGACATGGCTTAAAACTAGCGAACCGGATGTCCTATTGCTGCAGGAATTGAAAGGCGCGGATTTTCCGACTGATGTGTTTGAGGCAATCGGCTATGAGAGCACGGCTGTGACACAGAAGGCGTACAACGACGTCGCCATTTTGTCGCACACGCCGATGACGACGACAAACACGACTCTCGCTGGTGATGAGGCCGACAGCCACGCACGATTCCTGGAGGTAATGATCGGGGGCATTCGCATCGTCAACGTCTATCTACCGAATGGTAATCCAGTCGGAACCGCCAAATTTTCCTACAAGTTGAATTGGATGGACCGGCTGAATCGGCAGATGAGCCTATGGCGAGAGGATGGGATACCGACGCTGGTGGGCGGAGACTTCAATGTCATTCCCGAGGACATTGATTGCTACAAGCCTTCGTCTTGGGTGCGTGATGCTCTATTCCAGCCGGAATCCCGCAGGCGTTACCGTGCCCTGCTCGGTCTTGGCTACAAGGACGCATTTCGATCGATGTATCCGGGCGAAGAAGGGCAATTCACCTTCTGGGACTACTTTCGCCAGTCCTTTGAACACAACCGAGGCATCCGGATCGACCATATACTGCTATCGCCGTCGCTGGTCGATAGACTCGAAGGATGCGAGATCGATAGAGGGCCTCGCGCGCAGGAGAGGCCCTCCGACCATACGCCCATCATCGTATCCTTACGGTAGACAGGAGCAGCGTCAGTTTAGGCCTTACTTGCTACACCTAAGTGATACCGAATCCGATAAGCGCCTCTTAGTGGGCCCTCACCTTCACCATTTGTCGCCTCTGAACGCCCGCTCTACGCCGTTCAGAGAGCATGTCAACAGAGACAGTAGAATTCCTCTTTTGTGGAACGGCCCTTCTCTTATCTGGCGACGTACGGAATGTTTGACGACTCACGAATCGTGAGTGTCGCAGGTAACCGGACGTTCTTGCGCGGACTGTCCGCCGTTCCATTTTGAATTCGCTTGAGTAGGACTTCTACTGCCTGATATCCCATATCGAAAGTGGGTTGTACTACAGAGGTAATGCCGGGACGGAAAAAGTCTTCGGCTATTACTTCATCGAATGTTGCAAATGAGAAATCCTTTGGTGTATTTAGGCCGACAGCATACAAACTCCTGAGTGCCGCGAGGCCGGTAACACCATTAGTCGCAAAGAGTGCAGATGGTTTTCCTGCAGACCCTAGCATGCCATTCTGACACATGCTTGCCACCTGTTCTTGTTCAAAGCTCCCACTCCATATGAATGAATTACGAATGGGAACGCCGCTGTTTTGAAGTGCCTGCCGGTAGCCACGGAGACGTTCATGCTCGTTCTGTAAAGTAAGAGGGCCAGTAATGACCGCTATTTCGGTGTGTCCCATTCCGATCAGATGGAGGATGGCCATCTCCGCAGCACCACAGTCGTCCACACAAATGGAGTCCACCCACAGATTTACTGGTAAACGATCTACGCACACAACCGGCGAACTGGAGATTAGCAAGTCCAGACGATCGGATGAAGACTCATAACCTGCAGCGGTGACCAGCAGAATGCCTTCCACGCGCTGTGCTTGAAGTAGCGCGATCATGTCAGCCTCGCGGACAGGATTACCCTCTGAATCGAGAACAATGAGAAAATACCCTCGTTCTCGCGCGGCAGATTCTGCGCCACGAATGATCTTTGGAAAGAACGGGATCGTTATATCGGGAACTACAATCCCTAAGGTGTGCGTTCGGTTTGTCTTCAGACTACGCGCTATTAGATTCGGCTGGTAGTTGAGAGTGCGAATTGCCTTGAGAACCTTCTGTCGAGATCTCTCACTTACTTTTGTAGAACCACTGATGACGTTCGACACCGTTCCCGATGACACGCCTGCCAATTTGGCCAGCTCTTTCTGGTTGGGTGGCATGAGTCAAATCTTATATCAGTTCAGAAGTCACCTGCAGCTTTCTACACATCCGAGGGCAATTGTTTGAGACAGCTAGCTGCAATGTCGTTCTAGACATTTGACTGGCTCATTCGGCTTTGTATATGGTCGGTCGATGAATCTCAGCGCCGCTTCAGACATGTAAGGCAAAAGAACTGCTCGCTTCAATAGAGAGCCGGGCTCAAGGCAGAAGCAATAGGAAATTCAGATCGCCTTCCAGCAATGAGGTTGAGAATCATCTTGACAGTGGTTTGAAGAAATGAGTACGATCTGGTGCTAAATGAGACGTCTCATAATACGGGCGCCTCCTCCACCAGCCGAATCTCTTCCCATTCGCCAGTCCATGGGCATTCGCGTATTTCCAGACACCTGTCGAGCAGGCACGAACAGGCGCGGTTCCATTCAAGCGCTCAAGCGTGAAGTTATTTCAGGAGAACTCCAATGCAGGAACCAAATATGTCTCTGTATATAACAGCCCCGTTGAGGAGAGGTGAGTTGATCCCACTCTCCGGACGAAGCATAACTGTTCGTATTCCAACCATCATGATGCTCTTGAACCTGTTTGTGCTGATCGCGATGTCCTGCTTAGCAGCTTCAGGTCTCTCCCAGGAGTCGTCCACCTCCGGTGTTGTGGGGCGCATCGCTGATATGTCGGGAGCTGTTGTGGCTGGGGCTACCGTTCACATTGTGAATAGAGGGACCGGCGCGGAGCGTACTACGACCACAAACGGAAGTGGTGAGTTCTCGATTCCAAACCTGCCCCCCGCGACGTATGCACTGGATGTCGAAAAGCAGGGATTTAAGAAGACCGCGATTCAGTCCTTCGATCTGTTGGTAGGCAACGTGGCTAATGAATCTGTTGTGCTCGATATCGGCTCCGCAAGTGAGACCGTCGAAGTGACCTCCGAGGCACAACAATTGCAAACGACGGAAGCCACCGTCGGTCAGGTTATAGATCAGAAGCAAATATCAGACCTTCCACTCAATGGAAGGAACGTCTTGCAATTGGCAACTCTGTCAGCAGGCGTGTCTCCCGCGCAATTTGCGAATACGGGAACTCCGGGTCAGTTTGGTACGCGCAGCCTCTACATCACCGTGGATGGCGGACGCGCCAGTTCGACCAACTACGTCCTAGACGGAGTATATGTGCGCTCGTTGCGCTTTAATGTTCTTTCTATCCAGCCTTCGGTCGATACGCTCCAGGAGTTCAATCTCCTGCGCAGCAGCTTCGGGACGGAGTATGGTCAAGGACAGGCTGTAGTGTCGATGGTCACAAAGTCGGGCACAAACAAGTTTCACGGATCAGCGTTTGAATACACTCGCAGTTCGATTTTTGATGCGCGGAACTACTTCTCGACCTATTCGTCTTTCCCTCATAAGCCTGTTTATCATCGCAATCAGTTCGGCGGAACGGTTGGTGGGCCGATCTTAAAAGACAAGATCTTTCTCTTTGCTGGCTACGAAGGACTTCGCTCATCTCAAGCTCAACCGTTTCAAGGCCTCTTTCCCACACCGGCTCAGCTAGGGATGCCAAACTATCAGTTCGCACAAGTCCTTCAACCATCCTTTCCAGTTCCGAATTGCACGACATGCGGTGCGAATAACTATTCCATAGTTCAGATACTTCCCGACAATTACGATCAGTTCGTCGTTCGCTCCGACCAAACGCTCTCGCCCAAGCACAGCCTCTTTCAACGCTATGTCTACTACAAGGCTGCCCAGAGCGTTCCTAGCGTGCAAACAGCTACGAGCTATCCCCAGCTAGGACACAATGTCAGTCTTGGAGATACTTACCTGATCACCTCCAGCCTTGTGAATGAAGTGCGGATCGGCTACAACCGGTCCTATGGCTTCACAAATGTGGTGAATCCGATTCCGGGCAAGAATTGGGTTGCGGAGGCGGGGCTTCACAACATTGGAGGCGGAGTTAATCCCCTAGAGTTCGGTAGACCGGGAATCACGATTACGGGTTTCACCGGTATCGGCGAGGGCGGCAACTCGCAGGGCGATACCGAGAATATCTTTAGCGCCGGCGATACTGTAAGCGATGTGGTCGGCCGGCATACGCTGCGAGCAGGGTTTCAGACTCAGTATCGTCAGATCACCCAGCTTGAAGACACACCCGCCCGAGGTAGCTTCACATTCGCTTCGTTAGCAAGCTACCAGGCTGGAATCTGCTCGATCTGTCAAGCCGGTGCCGGCAGCTCCCTGGGTCACTACACCGATAACACGTATGGTGTCTTCTTCAACGATGTCTGGCAGATCGGCCGTGGTCTTACCTTCAACTACGGTCTTCGTTGGGAGTATGTCTCACCCTTCGTAGAGAAAGATGGTCTGGCAGGATCTTTCGATCCTGGGTCGGCCAAGATTGCCTTCCATAAAGTGCCAACCAACATTCCCGCGGTTCTCCTGCCGAACGTAAACACAACGCCAAACTTCTTCCCGGCAGGTATTCTGCAGCCAGACAGGAGGGGCTTTGGTCCGCGTCTCGGTCTAGCCTATCAGGCGGCGCCCGGCACGGTGGTTCGTGTTGGCTATGGAGTCTACTTCGAGAACACCAATACAAATGAACTGCAGTTCCAGCGCAATACTCCTCCGTTCTATTTCAATGCCACCCTAAACAACCAGCGGGTACAGAATCAGATTCCTCCTTTAGCTCAGCTTCCCGCCATCCCATCCCCATTTAGCGAATCTGCGAAGAATCGGTCTCCTTACACGCAGGAGTGGACAGCAAGTGTCCAGCAGGATTTAGGTCATCAAACATTATTTGAACTCACCTACACCGGCAGCGTATCCCACAAGCTCTGGAAGCGATACGATCAGAACGAAGATGCCTTTGGTGCGGTTGGAGCACTTCCTGGATCCCGTCCTTATCAGAACTTCCTCCACGGCATGCTTACTAGTTCCAACGAAGGAGGGGCCAACTTCCATGGACTCTCGGCCAAGCTTGAAAAGCGCAATAGCAAAGGGTTGTTCTACCTGATAAATTATCAGTGGTCAAAGAACCTCGACAACAACTCGGGCGAGGCTGATTCAAACGACACATCCTATGCAAGTCACTTCAACTTCGATCGCTCCTACTCGAACTTTGATTCGCCTCATCGCGTTGTGGGCAGTGCTGGATATGAGCTTCCGTTTGGAGCGAATAAGAGTTACCTAACTCACGGGATTGGAAATCTGCTCGCTGGTGGCTGGCAGGTTCAGCCAATCGTTCAACTGCGTGCAGGATATCCGTTTTCGATTAGTGCCGGTTCAGGTTCATGCACCTGCGGTCAATACGTTCCGCAGAGAGTAAATCTGGCTCCCGGTCGCATCTCTGGCAAGCTCTCTCACCGTACACCACGTCAATACTTCGACAGTACCGCGTATGTGCGCCCCGGTGGAATTACCGGAAGTCCTTCGATGTACCAGGGAGGCACTTCAAGCTATCAGGGTACTGTAACGCGCAATTCACTCCGTGGTCCTGGAACCGCTCAGGTCGATTTATCAGCGATTAAGAACCTTCCTATTTTTGAGAGGTTTACTGTACAGTTCCGCGCTGAAGCATTCAACATCATCAATCATCCTAACTATGCAAATCCGGCAGCCAACATTTCAAATAACAACGTTGGACAAATCTCTTCTACTTCATTTGACAATCGAGACCTTCAACTTGCTTTGAAGCTGCTCTGGTAGAAGTATGGTGTAGCGCGAGTAATCTGCTCGTACAAAGTGGTTGGTTACACCGCAGGAGGTCAACGATGCTTTTTGAGAGAAGGCTAACGCAGGTTTCTGTGCAGGCCGGGGCACAAAGGCGTGTAGCACGAACACAACTTCATGCTAGCTTTTTCGTGGGAGCGCTCCTCTTCGGGCAAACGCTGGCTCAGCCTTCTTCGGCGGCTCTTGCACAGGCTGGACAAGCTGCGAGGCCCGACAGCGTAGCAAGTCACTTTCATGAACCGGACCCTATCAACTTTGACGAGCACGCTGGGTTTGCATCAATTTTTGATGGGCGAACATTGAAGGACTGGGATGGTGATCCTGAGACCTGGCGCGTGGAGAATGGTGTAATGATAGGTGAGTCAACCCCAGCGAGACCGCGCTCGAACAGCTACATCTCCTATCACGGAACTAAAGCTAAAGATTTCGACCTGAAGCTGCAGATCAAGGTTGAAAATGGAGGGGGAAGCGGTATCCAGTATCGCAGCTCCGTTGGCAAGCCATGGACCCATGGCCTCCGGCCCGGAACTACACTTCCCAAGTTGGCCTGGATGATGACCGGACCTCAAGCAGATTTCTGGTATCCAGTCTCGCCAACGAGCTTCTCCTACACAGGCCAGTTCTATTCTGAAAATACTGACCTCGGCATCCTGGCATGGCGCGGCCAGGTCACCGAGTCAGAGCCGGGAACATCACAGCGCCTTCTCGGTACTATTGGAAGTCGCGACGCGCTCGGTGGATACGTCAAGATCAATGATTGGAATGAATATGAGATCATCGCTCGAGGTAGCACTTTTATTCACATTATCAACGGTCAGTTGATGGCAGTCTACATCGACGATGATCCCGCATCGTCTAATAATGTGTCTGGACTGATTGGCTTTGAAGTAGAGGGGACTCCATGCAAGGTTTCGATCAAAGATATATGGTTGAGAAAACTGAATTAGAGTTGTCTTGAGCTGAGCGCTATGAATCCCCTGTCCCTGTAAGGGTATTGAAGATGTGAAAGGAGGGTTTGTGACAAAGGAAATTGAGATGCGTAGCCTCCCTCACCAGAAAAAGTTCTTTGGCAGACAGGGCCTTCTATATGTCGCCTGCCTGCTTGCAGCGCCCAGTGCTATGTGCCAGCAGCAAATTGGGCCGTCACAGCAGCAGCAGGTGCATCAAGATAAGAACCTGGAGTTTCCAGCTGGTGCGGGAAAAGAGATCGTGCTCAAGACCTGCAGCAAATGTCATTCGCCAAACGTTATCCTCGCGGCTGGAGAGGATCGAGAAGGTTGGGAGAATACAATAACAAAGATGGTGTCGCTAGGTGCAACAGGTACAGACGAAGACTTCACAGCAATTTTGGATTACCTTGTGAAAAATGTACCTCCAGCAACTGCCAAGATTAATGTAAATAAAATTACGGGTTCACAGCTTGAAACCCAACTAGGCCTCTCTGCCAACGAAGCGAACGAAGTGATTAGCTACCGGGAGAAGAATGGCAGCTTCAAGTCCATCGATGATCTGAAGAAAGTTCCAAACGTGGATGCAAAGAAGTTGGATCTTAGGAAAGATCGCTTAGTTTTTTAGGATAAGGATCCCTATCTTCAGGCCATGTGAGCAGATCCGGAATGCTGTCTGCAGGCTGAATCATGACCCAGTAGTCCACTTCAATAGTTCCTAGGGCCGGGAGCCACCGATACGTAGAAGTGTTGAAAAGCAGGCCGCGTTCAACCATTTCGCGCCGCGATTCTGGAATGGGAGAAGCTCCAAATTCCATTCCACGCGTCACTGTCCGTCCATCCCATGGAGAATTGTGACGGCTACAGTTCTCCTCCCATATCCCGAGCCACGGAAAGTCCGCGCGCTTCCAAACGTATCCAAATGCGAGCTGGAAGTCTCGCGTGAAGGCAACGAAGAAAGCGTGCTTTCTTTGAGGATCAGTCAGGTGAGCAGTATACCCGCTCGACGGCTTACTCGGATTCATGTGCCTCAAGTCGGCTGTTCCGCCTCGAGTGTGAGGCGCTGTAGGCCAGTCAAATACACTACCCTTCTCTAAGTAGGCATCAGAGCCAGGGTCAGTCTCGGATACGAGCGACTTTGTTATCGACGCGCGAAACTCCGTAGTCGCCGGGTCGAGAAAAGGAGGACCAAGTGTCACATGCTGGGTCCAAGCAATTGGGCGATCGCAAGCAGTAAGATTTTTCACACGTTCGTGTATTCTCACTCTTTGATCTTGGATCTCAATCGATCGCTCGAAATAAAGTTGAGCCAGGGGGAGATGCAGGCTGCAGTTGAGCTGACCATGCATCTCGAGAATATCGAATCGATTGACGGATCCTTCGCCATGCGCTGTCACTCCGGCGGCAGCCTCTTCCGGGGACGGACTTCCAAAAATATCGAGGCACAAGTTGTGGCCTATGATCCCAGCCAGGAGCTTGGCGTCTGAACCCACTCCGAATTCTGGATGCCTGCATAGATCGTAGGTAGATGGCTCTATAGAGGACCAGTGCGGAACCCAAAGCGGACTCACTTTGGCACATTTATCGAATATCTCAGCAATGTGTCCGCCTTCTTCTAACACGGTCACCCGCAGATAATCGTTCTCGATGGTGGCTCCACGGCGGCCATGAAATGTAGTGGTAGGCAAATAAGTCTCGAATAGAAAAGCGTATTCTCTGTAATGTCGATACTAGGTACGAACAAAGCCAGTGTCCTTGTAGACCGAAAGATCCTAGGGGAGTTCCTTTAGCCAAATGTCACGATGCGAAATTTTTAGGTTGCCTCCACCTTCTATCTCCAATGCGATGAGTCCTTTCACCTGACTGAACTTTGGATCCGTGTCAACGAGGATCGACATGACGTGTCCGTTGATGATGTTGACAAGCGTACTCCCGTCCGCAATGATCTGTACCTGATTCCACTCACCCGGTTTAACGAAGGACTTCAGTTCCTCAGGCGTCCCCAGCACGGACATTAGCGTCGGCTTCTTGCCTGGCTCCGTGGCCACTACCTGACCTCTCCACGCGATAATACCGCGGGACGTGCCTTGCTCGTAAAGCTGTCCCGTATAGCGGTTATTGAAGTCGAAGTCTGCTTGGTAGCCCGTAAGATTCCACTTGGCATGCCTTTGTGCAAGCGCGTCATCTTGCTCCATCCGTCGTTTTTGTTCTGGAGCCATCTGCGCGAGTGCCTCCGAAGAGATTTGTCGAGGTTTTGGGGGAGTATTATCGCTTCGATACTGCACGCCACCATTCGCTCCAGATCCTTCAAGTTTCATCTCCAGCTTCAACTCAAAGTTACCTGGTGCCCCGCCCCTCCAAATAATGTTTGTGGTGCCAGAGGGGTGCTCCGTGCTGGATTCGCCAACGATCGAGCCTCCTTCGACGTGCCACACATCGGGAGGGCCATCCCATCCGTTGAGAGTCTTACCATCGAAGATCTGAGTCCAACCCGCATGATCGTTGAAGTTGATTGGCTCAGGTTGGACAAATCGCGATGGAGGCGCACTGCGAGGAGCAGCTTGCTGAGCATTGAGCACCGTCGTCTGTGTCGCGATCACCAAAGGCGCTACGAAGATAGCCAGAGCTAAAGATTTAGAATTGACGAAAAAAGGCTGGCTGCGTCGTTCCGACATAGCATTCTCCTGAAATTAAATTCGGGCTTAGGCAACGGGCACTTTTTCCCATTGTTTTGTCTTCGCTGATCTGAGAACGCTATCAGTGACATATTCTGTGGCAAGCCCGTCCCGGAAAGAGGGGGCCACAGGCTTGTTTTGACCGACTGCTTCAATAAAATCTGCAGCTTGATGAATAAAGGTATGTTCATAGCCAATCTGCAGTCCCGGAACCCACCACTTCTTCATGTAGGGGTGATCGCCGTCCGTAAGGTGGATAATTTTCCAGCCGCGTAGCCTGCTTTCATCGCGGTGATCGAAATATTCGAGATGATGCAGATCTTGCAGATCCCATGAAGCCGAAGCGCGCTCACCGTTGATCTCCAGTGTGAAGAGCGCCTTATGGCCGCGCGCATACCGTGTAGCTTCAAACAACGCCATCGATCCATTCTCGAAGCGGCACAAAAAGGCACTCGCATCGTCGATCGTGATCGGTGTCATGTCACCAGTAAGATTGTGCTTTCTCTTTTTGGTAAAGGTCTCTGTCATTGCAGACACTTCAGTAATAGGCCCATTCAGCCAGAGAGCCATGTCGATGTTATGTGCCAACAGATCGCCGGTGACACCGCTACCTGCAACCGAAGCATCGAGACGCCACAGACCTTCGCCACCTTGCGGAAGATCCTGCGAGATCGTCCAGTCTTGCAGAAATTTTGATCGGTAGTGGAAGATTCGTCCAAAGCGATCTTCGTCAAGAAGATTCTTCAACAACACAACAGCAGGAACACGGCGGTAGTTATACCAGACCATGTTAGGAACGTTGGCGGATTCGACTGCATCTACCATAGCCTTTGCTTCTTCCGCAGAACGCCCCAGCGGCTTTTCGCACAGTACCATCTTGCCGGCTTTGGCGGCAGCAATCGCGATCTCGGCGTGCGTGTTGTTCGGACTGGCAATATCGATCAGATCGATATCCTTTCGTTCGATGAGTCGTTGCCAATCAGTTTCGATCGACTGGTATCCCCAGTTTTCAGCAAAGCCCTGAACACGCGCTGCGTCTCGCGCGCACACCGCCTTTAAGACAGGTTTGTAGGGCAGATCGAAAAAGCGGGGCGCCTGAAGAAAGGCATTGGAATGCGTGCGTCCCATGAAGCCATAGCCGACCAGACCGATATTCAGTTCTCTCTTCTTAGTCAAGGCTCCAGCCTCCATCGTCAGTTCCAGCCGTGCGCATCGCGCACCTTGATCATCGTTGCCAGAACCTTGCGCCAGGTATCAGGCGCGAGCATCATCTTATTCGGGAACATGCATCCGTCCCAGCAGATATGTTCGAACGCCCGAGTCGGCTCACCCTCTTCGTCTCGCATCCACAATCCAGCGACTTCGACGATGTCCATCTTGCCATGAGGATCGTCGGGAAGGCAGTGGCGGCCAGTCTTGTCATGCGATCCGGATCCTTTCACTGTGCCGTCATTCTGGGCTACGTGAAAGTCGTTCGTCCACGGACGGAGTGCATCTGTGACCTGGCGAAGAGCATCCATCACGGCTTTCGAATCCGACCAATCAAACTTCTCAGGAAGGATACGGCTCTCGGGTGAGTTATAGCCGAGTGTATAGAGCAAGGTATGCGCCATATCCGCTTGAAATCCGAGTGTTTCAGGGCGGTTCACCAACTCCAGCAACTCGGTCATATGTCTCCACCCGTGCATGCCTGCCCAGCAGATCTCGCCCTCAGCAGCAAGCCGTTCGCCGTACCCTTCAGCAATCTCGCATGCATCGCGGAAGGTCTCGGCGATCAGCTTGGTGTTCCCTGTTGGATTACTGGCCCAATCTGCAGGGGCAGCAGCCGAATCAATACGGATGACCCCATAGCGCCGAATGCCTAGCTCTCGAAGCTTTTGGCCGATAATGCAGGCCTTGCGAACCTGAGTGCGGAACCGACTGCGCTCTTCCTCGGAGCCCATGGCGGAACCACCGCCGGTCGGTTGCCACACGGGAGCCACTAGAGAGCCGGCCACGAGATTGTAGCCGGCTAGCCTATCGGCAAGGCTCTTGAGGTTGTCGTCGGTCGAATCAATATCCGTGTGCGGAAGGGATAGAAACAGATCAACGCCGTCGAATTTCACCCCGTTGACCTCCGCCGCTGCCGTCAGTTTAAGCATGGTCTCGAGGTCAATTGCAGGTTCGGAACTTGGTCCCTTACCCACAATACCGGGCCACATTGCGTTATGAAGCGCCGGAGATCTGTGCTGGCGTGCCGCCCTCATGTCTCTCCTCCTACCTGTCCTTCCGCAGCGGTTCGGCTTCCGGATTACCCGGGCCAAAGTGCTTTAGGATTACCAGAGGGTCGGTAGTGCTGGAGTTTTCGATGCGGACACCTTCTTTGGCCGCATCTGAAGTAATAAACAGCTCGTCCTGGGTTAGTTCGCCGAAGCGAATCATGGAAGGCGTTGCAACCGGGCTTTTCCCGAACGTGCCGTAGCCTTGCGTGAGAATCAGACCATACGCAGCAGCATCTCTGATGATGACGCTACGCTTCGGCAACACTGTAAGCTCCTTTGCCGAATAGTAAGGCGTGCCGTAGGTGATCCACACCTCGCGATACCCCGCATCTGCCATTTCTTCGAGAGGACGCACGAGCTTGGGGAATGTCTTGTTAGTCTTAGCAAATTCAGGATCCACGTTCGCATCCCAATCGAGCATACTAATCAAATAATCCGCATCGTGATGAAATTCCGGCATCACATCCTTCGTTAGGAGGCGTCTATCGACGATACGTCCATCGACCTCGGACTGGAACATCGCGAACACGTCGCTATTGACTTGGGGTTCGTAGGTCACGAGCGATCCGGGAGCGTGAAGAATGCCTGGATTAATCTGCCAGCCGGTTCCCGGTTCAAGTCTGTATGCGCGAGCGTAGAAGATAATCCCGTTATCGCCGCGATTCCAGCGCTCGAGACAGCGGCGGATATCATCTTTCGTCGTTCCAGGTTCAAGACCCATATAGGTATGGGGGAAGTTATTTTGAATCTGATTATATTGCGGCGGAAAGTAATAGGCTTCCGGCTTGCCTTTGAATCCGACAAGCTTTGCAAACTCGTCTGACTGGTGCATGTGGTGCGGGATCGGACCCATGTTGTCAAAGAACTTACAAAGAAGATTCCAGCCGCCTTCCCGGGCCATCACATCCGCGCCAAGCAGGAGGTCGCCGGCGCATTCCACGGCATCCTTAAGGAGGAACTTTTCCCCTGCAAGTGGATGGACATAGCTCAGCCCTTCATCATGAGTGGTATCAGGACCGTTCGAAGCCTTAGTTGTGGAGGAGAACCATCGCTCGTTGATTCCTCCTCGATGAGCACCAAAGGAATAAAGGTCATCCGAATGTAGCTTCAATCTCCGCCCAGGAATCATGAAGGACCGCGGCACCCATGAAGGTTCTAAGCGAAGAATTCCCTCCCCTGCGTTAACTGCATCCTGAATACAAGCTCGATCCAACATTGCTTATCCTTCCGAGTTGCGTTGTGCCGTTCTGAATAAATGCAACTGCCTCACATCGTGCAGATCCTTTCAACAGGTGGCACTTCGCTCAAAGATGAAAGTGAGACGTCTCATCTGCAACAAAACTTTATGTCAAGAACTCCTGGCTGTCAATCGTCAACGTTGACGATCAGGTTTTTACTTTGAAGACACCGGAGGCCCGCTCCTCAGGACTTCAACGACGGCCCACCGCGGGTAAGTACATTCGAATATCAGAACGATTGGCGGGCATCATTGTCCATGTCCCCTCGTGCAGTATTCCCCTTTAGATCCGAGTCCTGCATGATCTTGACAGATCTATAAATTAGCGACTAAAATTCTGCCGATAATGAGACGTCTCAAAAAGTAATCCCAATCAGCGCTAGAGCAATGAAACTATCGTCCTCCTTTCAAGGCGCTTGAATGTGCCACACCGCTGTTCCACAGCAACGGCTTTGATCTAATCAGACTGATATACGGTAGCGGCTTGTAGCACAAACGAATAAAACAACGCAATCTTTCTAATTAGGTGAATTACTTACCATGCCCATGTGCTGACAAGGGTTCAAGATCTATCTGTGAGGTTGTTATCCGAATGTCTATGAATGTAATACCTACAATGGAGCGGATGTCTCGTGGTTTGCTTGCACTAGCCTTTTTGGGCTGCATATCGCTACGGCCGACCTCAGCAGGTGGACAGGCTAAGGGAGATGCGGAGTGGACAACGAGCAGCGGTGATCCGGCCCGTGACGCCTGGCAACGCGGGGATTCGCAGATTACCCCGCAGACTGCAAAGGACATCCAGTTGCTATGGAAGGTCAAAGTCGTCAACAAGACAATGGGACTGCAATCGTTTCGCGAGCCGCTCATTATCTTTGGAGTTAAGACAAAGAGTGGTGTCAGAAATCTTGCATTGCTGGTCGGCGCTTCCAATGATGTCTTCGCGATCAATACAAGTAGCGGCACGATCGTCTGGCAGAAGAAGCTGCAGTGGAACTCGGATAAACCGCAAGAGGCTGGGGAGGGTCGCGGCTTCATCTGCACCAATGCTCAATCCGCTACGCCGGTCGTAACCCCGGCTGGCGCCGCGTCCAGGCATCTCTATGTGCTCGCCAGCGACGGCTATCTGCACATCATGGATTTGGCGACCGGAGATGAAGGTGAGAAAGCAATCCAGGTTCTTCCGCTGCCGTATGGCAAGCCATACGGCCTGAATCTGGTGAACAATGTCGTTTATACAATCACAGGCCAGGGGTGTGCCGGAGACCCGAACGCGCTGTATGCGGTGAACCTTGCGAATAGAAAGGTCACTGTCTCTCAACCTCCGCAGGGGGGCTTGTGGGGAACAGCCGGGCCGGCTGTTGACTCCGAAGGTACTATCTACTTTGAGTCTGGTGACCATCCCTATGACGCTGCGGCTGGTCTTTTGTCTACAAGTGTAGAAGCATTCACCTTCGCGAACGACACACTGACCCTCAAGGATTACTACACGCCTTCCAATCACAAATGGTTGACGCAGCGTGACTTGGATATGAACGTGACGCCTGTAATTTTTCCTTATAAGGGGCGTGACCTCCTGGTGGCCTCGGGCAAAGAAGGTCGTTTCATCCTTTTGGACAGTAAGTCGCTTGGCGGAGCAGATCATGAGACGCCCCTATTCCGCAGCGCCCTATTTTCGAATACTAATGTGAACTTCCAGACCGAAGGCACATGGAGCAGCCTTGCGAGTTGGGAGGACAAAGATGGGACCCGCTGGGTACTGGCGCCGACTGGAGGGAAGGTGGCTGTTAACTTTCCTGTCTCCTATGGTCCCACGCCGAACGGCGGCATGCTGGCGATGAAGCTGACTGAAAAGAATGGCAAACCGGAACTGGAGCCTGCCTGGCTGTCCCGCGACATGATGACCGCTGAACCACCCGTGGTCGTCAACGGCGTCGTCTTTGTGCTTGCGGCTGGTGAATTCACGGGTCAAGCGAATGATGCTCAGGGTGGACTGTTCAGCGCCGAGGAGAGGATCAAGCGCTCCATCCCTGCGAAACTATATGCGCTCGACGCGCTGACCGGAAAGGAACTCTATTCGAGCGAAGATCAGGTCTCGTCGTTTCTGCACCAGGCTGGCCCTTCTGTTGCCGGAAACCAGATCATCTTCGGCACCTTCGATGGAACGATCTATTGCTTTGGCATTAAGTAGGAGCAGTGTGCGCGAGGCGACACGAGCCGAATCGTGAGTTCGCATGAAACGGGATTCCATTCCGGCGAGACCACCTCACGAAGTGAATCGGACCATAACATGCAATTGAGGAAAGTCACTTGATCGAACGATTTCTTGCCATACTGAGGCCTTTATGTTGCACAGGAGCACTTATTTGGTCGGGTGTAGCTCTCGCGCAAAGCGGCGCGAAAGGTGACTGGAGCATGACCGGTGCCGATGCCGGACAAAGCGGTTGGCAGAAAGCTGAGACGAATCTCGCAAAGGACAACATCGCAAGTAGTTTCAAGTTTCTCTGGAAGATCCAACTTGGGAAACCTTCGAAGGAGACGGAATCTTTCAGCGAACCTCTGCTTGCGTCTCGCCTCATCAACGCACAAGGTTTCAAAGACATCGTCTACTGGGGGTCCCCTGATACCTTGTACGCTGTGGATTCCGAGTTGGGAGACCTGCTCTGGCAAAAACATTTCGCGCCCAGAGCGAAGGGCTCAGCCGGATGTGTCTCTTCAAATCTTGGTCTTGTCATAGAGCCGCCGGCGGTTATCAATTTCAATGCCCGCCGTGCCCCGGGGTCGCCGCCCCCGCCGCCGGCAGTTCCCTTGGAGATTAAGGAGCGCCGCTTGGGAGTCGCTGCGGGTGGTGGTGGCTTCGGACTCAAGGGCATCTACGTTCTTGCCAATGATGGCTACCTCCATGAGCAGGTGCTAACCACAGGAGATGACTTTGCTCCGCCCGTAAAGTTCTTGCCGGCCGCTAACGGGAATGCCCTCGGCCTGAACATTCTCGGCAAGACAATCTACACCGCGACTGGACACGGTTGTGGAGGCGTTTCGAATGGAGTTTGGGCTATTAATGTAGGAGATTCGAGCTACCCTGTTGCTCAGTACGCGACGCAAAAAGTGCGCCCGTTGGCTCTCACCGGCCCGGCCATTGCGCCCACTGGGACGACCTACATCGTTACCGGCAGTGGCTCTACCGGCGTAGGAGTGCATGCCGATAGCGTGGTTGCGCTAGAGCCCAAAGATCTTACCGTGAAGGACTGGTACACCCCTGCTGGGGGCTCGGGCAACATCCAGAACGTCTCTCCAGTCGCCTTTACCTACAAAGGAAAAGAACTCGTCGTGGCTCCTGGGAAAGATGGCAGCTTTGTCCTGTTAGACGGAGCATCGCTGGGTGGGCCTGATCACCATACGCCATTATCTATGACGGCCAGCTTCTTCAAGGCAGGCGCGAAGCACACCTGGGATGGGCTTTCTGCTTGGCAGGACAAGGATGGAGTAGCGTATGTTTTGGCGTCCGTCTCCGGTCCTGTCGCGACAAAACAGAACACAGATAAGAAAAACGGCTCTACAGATCATGGTGCGATCATTGCCTTCAAAGTGGAAGACGCGGATGACAAGCCGGTTCTCACACCAATATGGACTTCACGGGACATGATCAATCCTGCTCCGCCTGTGATTGCAAATGGCATGGTAGTTGCCCTGGCAAGCGGAAGTGTCACAACGCATGCCACACTTTATGTACTCGACGCGAACACGGGTGAGATGCTGTACTCCAGCAAGGATACGATTCCGACCTACACACATCTCGCGGGTATCGCTCTTGGGGATAGTCACGCATTCTTTGTGGATCATGACAATACGCTCTATTCCTTCGGCATCGGCATGGAGCACTGATTTTTCTTACCGACTGTACTCCTGAACATTTGAAAACCTTGGACCTCGAGTTCATACCAGTTCAGGACTTTCGTTCACGGCAGATTCTTCCTAGGATCGAATAAAGCTGCATGATTGCTCGTCAACATGCCCATGGCTTGTGCTCTGAATTTCAGGGTGTCTACTTACGTCTGAGTACTACTCCAAAACCAGGATGCCCCAAGGCCCCATGCCTGCTTTAATCTTTCTAGTGACAGTATTGGTTCCTAGATCTACGACAGAAACATCGTTTGAGGGCCCGTTCGCGGAGTACAACGACTTTGCATCGGGTGAGAGCGCAATTCCCCAGGGTCGCTGCCCTACAGCAACTGCTCCCACGACTTTGTTCGTCGCTGTATCGATCGTAAAGACCTGATGTCCACGGCCGGTACTGACATACAGCCGTTTTGCGTCGGATGAGAGCAGCACATCCATTGGTTTAATGATGCCAGGCTTGCCGATCGGAATAGTCCCGACTACCTTGTGCTTCACTGTGTCAATAATGACAACATCGCCATCATTCTCTGCATTCACATAGGCGTGTAGGCCATTTGGCATAAACGCAACGTTCCGCGGACGATGACCAGTCTTGAAGGTCGCAGTCATCTTCCCAGCTTCAGGGTCAAGTACATAGATCGCGCCTTCTTCCTCCGACGTGACGTAAACGAGCTTTCCGTCTGGAGTCACTTGGATTCCCTCAGGTTGTGCGCCCACCTTCAGTGTCTTCACTACCGTGCCAGAAGCGATATCAACGATGCTGACGGCGGAGATATCTTCATTGGAGATATAGAGTTGCTTGCCATCTTTGCTGATGTCGAAGTTTTCCGGATCGGAACCGCCATGGATGGTCCGGATTATTTTATTCTGCTGCACGTCGAAGATGCCGATGCCGTCCGCGGTCTTGTCTGACGGGGGCAGTGTACTCTCATCGACATCGGGACCTGCAATGGGTGTTCCGCTAAGCGCGACGTATAACGTCTTGTGATCTGGACTGACATGGATACCGCGCGGGCGTTTGCCGAGAGGAACCGTCTCAATCACCGTGGACGTGCCCGCGTCAATTACGGACATGTCGCCAGACGCCTCATTCGTTACATAGATCCGGGGGCCAAAAAATTTGAGCGGTGTCTCCGATAATGGCTGGGCATTCTTCTTGGAAGAGCATCCGACGGAGAACACCAACAAGCCAAGGACAAACAGCGCGTATTCCAACTTGGCCATGAATTATTCTCCTCTGAATGTGAAATGAGTCACTGCATCTCTGCCTGGAGCAATCCTCATTTGTTGCTTCTGCGTGCCTAGATTCTCTTCCCACACGGCAATGGTATAGGTGCCAGGAGGCAGGTCTTTTATTACGAAAGATCCGTCATCCTTCGACACTGCATAGTAAGGATGATCCACAACGCCGATAAATGCGTGCATCCAACTATGAATATTGCATTTGACCGGGATCATGATCTCTGTCTTCAGAAATTTGCGGCTCAAGGGAGCATCCCCTGGCCCTTGGCTGTGGTTCCATTCCCGGTTTATCTCTGCTAAAGGATGAATATTGTGCGTGACTGGGTCAGAGTTTACGACCTGCAGTACCTGACCTGTCTGAACACCCAATACCCGCGGTCGGAACCAGCAGCCACGTTGATCGATCGTCACAGGAGTGATCGGTACTTCGAACCGTTTTCCCTCAAGCCCTTTTTCGATGTAAATAAAAGCATTAGCGAGCGCGCCGGTGGAACTGACAACCAGCGATTCGTCAGATGCTCTTCCATGATGAGCCTCGACGCAGGCAGGGTCTTCACTCATGTCGATTGCCTTACGGGCAGTCCTCTTACCGACAAAGTGCACGAATCCGCTTGCTGATCCCGCCATTGCCGAATCAACCTTGAAAAAAGGAGGAGATAGTTGACTTGTCGAGCCTGACGGCAAATCCGTCCTTGCTTTTGTCTTGCATCCGATTGCAAACGCAATCACACACCCGAACCAGCAACACTGAAGTAAACAACGAAGTTTCATATCAGATGTTCAACTTTCTACTTTTCCGGTGGTCCGATATTCTGCGGCATCTCGCCAGTAAGAGACTGAAGGAATTCCACCAGATCCGAGCGATCCTGACCTGATAACTTGATCACGCGCATATCTTTGTCGAGATAAGGATTGGAATTACCTCCACCTGCATAGAAGTCGACGACGTCCTTCAATGTCTTCAGGTTGCCATCGTGCATATAAGGAGCGGTCTTGGCTATATTGCGAAGAGTCGGCGTTTCGAAGGCGCCTTTGTCGCTTTCCACCCCGGTCTGATGGAATCGGCCAACGTCGCTGAGTTGTCCGTCGTCCCTCACCCCTTCCCCGGTGTTATGGAACTTTCCATCGGTAAAGAGTGCAAACTTGTTGCCGACGCTGTGACAAGCTGCGCAGTTCCCCTTCGATGAATCGAGGAAAATCTTAAGCCCCCGAACCTGGGCAGCGGTGAGCGCACGCTTGTCTCCGCCATACTGATATTGATCGAACGATGAGTTCCCGCTGAGGATCGTTCGTTCAAAGCTTGCAAGAGCCTTCTCAACTCTGCCGAGAGTGATCCCACCGGAACCGAAGGCCGCCATAAATAGTGGCTTATAGGCTGTGTCTGCGTTGAGTTTAGTGAGAGAGACCTCATGGGTTTGATTCATCTCGACAGGATCGGCAATCGGACTCGCCGCCTGCTCCTCGAGGCTGACAGCACGGCCGTCCCAGAACTGTAGCGGAAGATACGCGGCGTTCACGATCGTGGGAGCATTGCGAATGCCAGTCATCCCGCCCACACCTCGCGAAATTGAAAGACCGTCGGTAAAACCTAGATGAGGACTGTGACATGAAGCGCATGCCAAGGAATTGTCCTTGGAAAGTTTGGTGTCATAAAACAACTTGCGGCCTAAAGCGATCGATTCTTCAGTAGGCGGATTGTTTGTCGGTATCGGAACCGGAGGCAGACCAAGCGGAGCCGGGATCTTCACTGCCGCGCCAAGAGGTTTGGCACCGCCGGACCTTCTACATCCTCCAATAGTCAACTGACCAGTGAGAACGACAACAGCCAAAGCCGATCTGAGAAACCTGACGTTCTCGGAGCGGAAGACGAGAGAAGTCTCAGGAAAAACACTCTGAGGATCGCTCTGACCCGGGTTTGATGATGCATCCATTTAGCCGTTTCCGTTAGAGCGAGTCGTCCAAGCGCTTTCTCAATCGACTCTGGATCGAAAATCAAAATAACGCAACAACTGTTTTGAACTTTTCTAAGCCGAAGAGCGCTGAGTGAGACCAGCCGGAAGAAACACTAGCTAGTAGTGTACCAAGGCCGCCTGAGTCGTGTAGGAACACAGATACGAACGACGCCACACGTGATCTGCCTAGAATCCTGTCGCAAGAACAGGGATCTGCCAGTGTCAGCAGATCCGAACACAGATTGAGCTTGGAACCTCCTTGACAACAAACTGAGAAGATGCCTAACATCCTTATGTGCTAAGACGTCTCACACCACACTTTGTCATGCAGTTGCGCAGCCTACTTGCTCATGGTTCAAAGTCACAGATCCTGACCGCGCTACTGTGTGTTACATAAGCCAGGCGTTACGCTGTATTACGCAATCCAGCAAGAACGTCACTTTCGGAGAACTCATGCACAAGGTATTTTTAGTGACCTTCATGGCGATTGTCACTATCAGTTGCCCTTCCGTAACGAAAGCGCAGGCATCTCATCCGGCCGAAAAAGATGCTGCCAGCGTTCATGCGGGAGAGGAAATCTTTACGCAGCGGTGTTTTCAGTGTCACTCCGTCGCTGAAAATCAAGTGCGTTTTGGACCTAGCCTTTACCACGAGATGAAGGCTCCACATCCTAAAAAGACTGCTCCCCAAATTCGTACAATCCTCAAAGAGGGAAAGGGCAAGATGCCCTCCTTCAAGGACATCCTCACCCAGGAAGATACAGACAATATCCTGGCCTATCTTCACAGTCTTTAGATCCTGGATGCCTACAGTTCTATCCCGGCTCAGGAGCTAGCGGGCATCTACTACACGGGTTCTGCGAAACGCAGTTCGGGATGAACCAGCAATGTCAGTCGTGATAGGCCCGCCAATAATGCAAGTCGTGACAACAAGGCACTTTTAGAATGTAACGCTTACTGATTACGAGGTAATGGGGTTCGATCCCGACTCGCGTCTCCAGTAGTTCTCCTCAGAATGGATGAATTGGCTTCTTTACTTCCTCGCAACTCGTAGCATCTCGTCTGGCGACTGCTGATCGGTCCTGCTGCTTACGTAGGAGGTTACCTTCTGCGTGCCTACATGTGTGATGGAGGGTGGCAGCTAAGAAAAGTGTGTGCCTCGATCATGTGGATCAGCTAGGTACAGTAAGCATCAACTCAGATACGAGAATGCTGGCTGGTCGTGATCTCATCCGCTGCGGTGCCATCTTCTCGATGTGGAAGCACGCCGGCAGAAATGATGCTCGACAGGTGCCCGTCACTCAGCACAGCTTCGATACAGTTACCAACGTTTCAAAAAAGCACATAATCCGGCGCACCACTAAGCGAGTATCGAAGCATGTCGCGAAATCGTGGCCGATCTGCGCTACGAACTGGCAGGTACGGTTATCAAGGAAGCAGCCTAAGACTCCTTTCGCTTCTAATCATTCGTTGGCTTTACGCCAGTCGTTGCCTCCATAAAGAAGGCAACGAGATCGGTTCCTCGCCACTTTATCAATCGCTTTAGCGATTCTGATCTCTGCCGTACGTTCTAGTCTGGAAGATATAAGGAGGACCGTGGCTTACAATCTCGTCTTTGCAATTGAAGAAACTGAAGTAAATGGTCAAGCTCCCGACTTCATCTTGACAAGAGAGACCTCCTACAGCAACATCGAGGAAGCCAAGAAAGCATTTTGGAAAGCTTACGAAGATGCGACGCCTTTGCTGTGAGTAAAGTCTTACCTAACGTACCAACTGAAGTTACATACAACGACAACAATCGGGTTTACCAGAGATTTGTAAACAAAGCTCCGGGTCACAGCAATTCCTCCCGCGTTCGCTCCAGCAGCTCGAGAGGTAAGTAGGAGGTCCTGCGTAGTTCGTAGACGGCCTGCCTCCGGGACCGTCATCACGCCCGCGCGTTGTCGGCCCCTAACGCGGCTAGGTTCGCCGCCGTGGGTACGCCTAGCCTGGTCAGCTTCGCCGTAGACGCTGCGCCCTGCGTCCTACTTCTTCGCTGGAACCCTAAAGCCCGCTCTACATTGGCGATCATCCAACCCTACGAAACTGCTTCGCGAAGTACTCGCTTGCCTGAAGCCGCGAAACTATCCACTCTACGGCCTCAATGCTGCAATCATCTTGCCTCGTTGAGCACAGACGAATAAGCTGTGTCAGCTTGCAGGATCCTCTACCTTGTGCTCTTGACCACAGTAAGCTCGGCAATGGTGAGAACAAACGCTTCGTTCTGCAGCAGGCGCAGCTTTAGAAGCCGATCGCAGAAGATGGACGACCTTATGCCCCGCCAATGGACTATGCTCTATCCACACATTGCTGGCGTGCAGATGTTCTCCCCTTGCGAAGACAGTCTCCCGTCGTTTCACCCGGCGCTGCAGCGCCACGGCGGTAGGGTCACGTCGCACGACTTGTCCGAGTACACTCGGAGTCTTACGACCGGAACCATCGTCAGCCCACGTCTTCGTATAGCCTGGGGGACGTGATTCACAAGCTGGCCGCCCACCGCATTGAGAGGAACGGATGAGTACTTCAGCTCGTCACGCGTGTCTTTGCCTTCTCAGCGTTCTTGCGTTTGGCGCAGTCTTGGTTGAAGGCCAGACCATGCAGGAGGTGGTTAGGAGTGCCTGGTATGGCCATAGCTTTCACGTGGATACGGCAGGTGTGATGGCCCGGTCGACAATCGTACTTGAACGGCCGAACCTCCACCCCAGCGAAGCCATGCCGCTCGGCAATGGACAACTCGGAGTCGCTCTCTGGTCCGCGAATGGCCTCACAGCGCAGCTCAATCGAGCGGACACGCTTCCCCACCGCCTGTCTCCCGGTCAGGTGATCGTTCCGGGACTCGCCCGCTTGACGCACGCGAAAGACTATCACGGCAGGCTTGATCTTTTTCGCGGCGAATTCATGGAAGAGGGCGGTGGAATGAAAGCCATCGCTTACGTGCGACCAGAGTCCGACGTGCTCATTATCGACATCACCGGTGCGGAACCAGACCACCTGCAGACTGCGGACCTGATGCTATGGCCTCCGCGCTTGCCGATCGCCAGCGCGAAGAAGAAGAGTGGCGTCTTGGCGGAGGAGTGGGCCGACACCTCCGAGCCTGGTGCATCGGGTCAGCGATTTGGGTCTGTCTCCGGAATCTCCGCCGAAGGCCGCACCGTGCGTGTTGTCGTGCAAGACGCACGCACGCTCCGACTGTCGGTCATGCCGAGAGCCGACGGCAGCTTTCGACTGCTGATTGCCGCATCCCACTGGAGCACCAGTCAGACGCCCCATGCAGCCGTTGCGCGCGCACTCGCGAGCCGTTCTCCCACGATTCACCGCGAGTGGTGGAGCCGCTTCTGGCAGCGCGCAGGTCTGATCCGAGTCGACTCTGCCGATGGCTCGGGTGACTACATGGAAAATCTGCGGAACATCTACCTTTACGCTGCTGCTTCCGAGCGCGGAACTGATCTTCCAGGCTCACAGGCGGGAGTTGCGGATCTCTTCTCGGCGGTCCGCGATACTCACCGGTGGGATCCGGCGGCGTTCTGGCATCTGAATCTACGCATGCAGGTCGCTGCCAATCTCGGCGCGGGCCTGCCCGAACTGAACGATGCATACTTTCATCTGTATCGCAGCAACCTCGCGAATCTGCAGAACTGGACACGCGAGCACATGAGCGGGCGCCCGGGTATCTGTCTGCCCGAGACTATGCGCTTCAACGGTGTAGGCGTCGAATACGAAGTTACTGATAGAGCGTTACCTGCTATCGGCCTGAACTGTGACGCTGCTTCCAAGCCGTTCTACAACGCGCGTACGCTTTCAACTGGAGCCGAGGTATCTCTCTGGGTTTGGCAGCAGTATCTCCAGACGCGAGATCGACACTTCCTCGAAGAAAACTATCCTTTGCTCCGCGAGTCCTCACGTTTTTTGATCTCCTATGAGCAGATCGGGAAGGATGGCCTGCGGCATACCTTTCCCTCCAACGCGCATGAGACGCAATGGGATGTCACTGATCCTGTTACAGACCTCGCGGCGCGTCGCACACTGTACACGGAGACCATCGAAGCAGCGAACCTTCTCGGCAGGGATGCCGGCTTCGTCTCTCAATTGCACGCGGCGCTGGTTCTGATTCCGGCACTCCCTCGTACACCACAACGCAGTTCCGGTGCGCTGCTCGCCGCCTCCGCCAACGCAACATACAACGATGTCATTACGGAGTCGGCCGAGCCCTCTGCACCGCAGCATAACGTCGAAAACATTGGCCTCGAACCAGTATGGCCCTACGGCCTGATTGGCGACGACTCTGTTCTTACTCCACTGGCGAGGCGGACGTTTCAATTCCGGCCGTACCCAACCAACCAGGATTGGAGCTTTGACCCGATACAGGCAGCGCGTCTCGGCCTCGGTACGGAGGTCGCAGCAACTTTAGTCAAGCTGACGAAGACGTATCAGGCATTCGCGAATGGCTTTGCCAACTGGGGCGGCGACTCGGGTGAATTCTACATCGAGCAGACCGGCGTAACTGCGACGGCGATGCAGGAGGCGCTCGTGCAGAACTACGATGGTGTTATCCGCATTGCGCCCGCCCTCCCACCCGGCTGGGACTTTGCCGGTACTGTTTCCGTTAGCGGACGCACAAAGATACACGTTCAGACAAGATCAGGCGTGGTGCAGGTTTGCATTATGGAAGCGGGTACATCCGAAGTTCTGCGTGTACGAAATCCGTGGCTTGGCGAGCCTTTCGATGTCGTGGAGGATCACACCGGAGACGTCATCCTGCATTCTGTCATAGGACCCATCGTGAGCTTACAGGCCATCACCGGTCACCGATATATCCTGCGACGCTCGCAACTAACAGCGGAGCACATCCGCTTCGCCCCGATCACAGGTACTCCGGCTCGCGGCGCAAAGCAGCTAGGACCGCGCCATCTGGGCCTCGCAGCTGCGTCAGCGCGCTAGGGCCCTTCTTCTCTGGGAACAGACGATGCAGAGACATTGAACGACTTCAGCAGTAGAATTCGTTTGCTCTGAAGTTGGTCTGACAACCTGAGAATATAACTCTTGCACATTCTCTGTTCTCAGGTTTACAGTTTCTGACTGTACAACCAAAAACGGTGCACTTCGTTTTCGTCCCTGACATCCTGAATGAAAGAGAGACCTTCATGAACGTACGGGTGAACGTGGGCCTTGCTCTTGTCGTGTGTGTTTCGCTGGTCCGACATCTGCCAGGCCAAGGCTTCGGCACGATCAATGGAGCCATCAGCGATCCGGGAGGAGCCACCATAGCGGCAGCTACCGTAACCGTCACCGAAGTCGCCACTGAACAGACGAGAACAATCGTGTCAGGAGACGATGGGCACTACATCTTCACTGCAATGAAACCTGCTACCTATGTCGTCAAAGTGGACAAAGCGGGATTCAAGCAATTTCTGCAAAGCGGCGTCGTTCTTCTGGCTAACCAGAGTCTCACTCTCAACATTCCACTGGTGATCGGATCGATCAGTGAAAGTGTTAACGTGAACACCTCAGTCGTGCAGGTGGACACCACAACACCTACGCTCCGTGAGGTCGTCGACACGGCCAAGATGGCGGAGATACCGCTCAACGGTCGCAATGCGGCCACGCTTACGACCCTGGTCGCTGGTGCGGTGCTCGCGCCGTCCAACAACTCCGACCAGGGCAATGCAAAAACCTTTCCCGCCGCCGTGCCGGTGTCCATCAATGGCGCCCGCGAAAATCAGGTCGGCTATTATCTCGATGGCGCTCCCAACCTTGACATTCTCAGCAACATCAACCAACCTTTTCCATTCCCAGACGCCCTCCAGGAATTCAGCGTACAGACAAGCAACTACAGTGCGGAGTTCGGGCAGGATGCCGGCGGTGTCGTCTCAATTGTGACAAAATCAGGTACAAATCGGTTTCACGGGAACGTCTTTGAGTTTCTTCGAAATAGTGCCTTTAACGCTCGCAACTACTTTGCTAATACCGTCGACCCGCTGAAACGAAGTCAGTTTGGCGGAACCATTGGTGGTCCGGTCATCCGGGATCGCACCTTCTTCTTCGGTGGATATCAGGGAACAAGAATCCGCAGCAACCAGGGGGGACAGAGTTCCTTCGTTCCGACGGATGCGAACCTGGCCGGAGATTTCAGCGCCATGCTGTCCGCATCCAATCCAAACAATCCTCTCGGTAAGGCCGTCGTGATCAAAGATCCGCTCACGGGGCGACCGTTCCCAGGCAACCGGATAGCACCCAGCCGCTTTGATCCTGCGTCTTTGGCACTCCTCAAGCTCGTGCCCCGCGCGCAGGGAAGCGGACTTGTCGCGTATGCGACGCCCATCATTCAGAACTTCGACGAATACATTCTTCGCGGTGATCACAGCCTCTCGGAGCAGGACAAGTTTGTCGGTCGATACTATTACAATCGCTTTTTCAACGTTGGCAGCTATGGCGGGAGTCTGCTCGCGTACCGGCAGGGCTCGACCATCACCTCGCACAATGCCGTTCTTCAAGAGCTGCACATCTTCTCCCCAAATCTGGTTAATGACTTCCGGGTGGGCTTCTCCCGGATCGTCTCCATTCGCCAGCCTCCGGCCGGGGTTCCAGACGTCAACGACTTCGGCGTGCCTATCTTTGAGCCACGGCCGAAGGCCATCCAGAGTATCTCCATCGCGGGCTACTTCTCCACTGGCGCCATCCCTACAGCCAAATTTCCCCGCAATACTTTTTCTTACACCGACGATCTCCGTTGGACGCACGGGCGACATAGCTTCAGCTTTGGCGGCAACTTCGAAAAAGATCAGATGAACATGGTCAACCAATCGGGCTTGCCCGGTAGCTTCAGCTTTACAGGGGATACGACCGGATCGGCTTTGGGAGACTTCCTGCTTGGCCAGCTGCGCACCTTCCAGCAATCCAACGGTCAGCACCTCAAGGATCGCCTCTGGATCCTGAACGGGTATGCAGAGGATTCATGGCGGGCTACAAATCGCCTGACTCTCAGCTATGGCATCCGCTACGAGCCAGAACGCGTGTGGCACGATGCTTACATGCAGAACCAGGTCTTTGTCCCGGCTAGCTACACAGCTGGTGTGCGCTCCTCAGTATTCCCGAACGCGCCTCCAGGGCTGATGTTCACCGGCGATAAGGGAGTTCCGGAGTACGGCACTACCGGCGACTATCGCAACGTGGCACCACGGCTTGGTTTCGCGTATGACGTCCTGGGTACAGGGAAGCTGAGTATCCGCGGTGGCTTCGGTGTCTTCTACGACTCGCGTGTCACGTCCTTCTTCAATAATCGCCAGCTCAGCACATCGCCGTACAGCGCCAGTGTCTCGCTTACCACGCCAGCAGGCCCGTTCAGCAACCCCTATCTCGGCATCACGAACCCCTTCCCTGCTGTCTTTCCTCCGCCGTCGAACTCGAGCTTCGTCCTTCCCACCCAGGTCTACAGCTGGGATCCCAACAACAAGCTGACTACCCCACGGAACTACAGTGGCAATCTCTCTGTTGAACGGGACTTGGGACACGGATTTCTCGGCAGGATGGCCTACGTGGGATCACGGGCCAATCACATGACTACAAGCTTCGATCTCAATCCGGCCATCTATACTCCGGGCAGTTCGCTCACGACGAACCAGCGCCGTCCCTATCAGAACTTCTCCAACATCTTCCAGGTGAACCAGTCGGGCAATTCCTGGTACAACTCCGGACAGTTCAGCTTGCTCAAGCCTTTCACCCACGGCTTCACCATCACGGCAAACTATACCTGGTCGAAGAGTAACGACACGCTCCCTTTCGGAACCGACGCGGCCTCGTTCGCCACTGCAGGCTTCTACACGCTGCCCTATAACTCTCCAAATTTTCGCAGGTACGATCGCGGTCCATCCGATTTCGATCACACCCACGTCTTCGTCAGTTCCTACGTCTGGCAGGCACCCGCCCTGCGTAAGAGGAACGCTTTGTACGCACTGCAGTTGGCAGCTGTGAGATCTCCGGTATTCTCAGCGCTCAGTCCGGACGTCCCCTGACGCTCTATGCGGGGCAAGATCAATCCAGGACCGGTATCGGTTCAGACCGTGCGCAATTTGCCGGCGGCCAGGCATATAACACCGGTAATTGTACGAATACCACCGCACACTGTCGTAGCTGGCTCAACGCAGCTGCCTTTTCGCTTCCAGCCATAGGAACGTTCGGCAACGTCGGCAAAGGTCAGTTTCGCGGACCGGGCTTCTTCTCCTATGACATGGGCATCTTCAAAAACTTTCCTATCCGGGATGCGTTCGGCATCCAGTTCCGGGGAGAGCTTTTCAACGCGTTCAATCACACGAACTTTGCGACTCCGAACACGGGCGCCCTCGGCCAGAACCCGGTCACCACCGTGAGTTCAGCTGGGTTCGGCAATATACTGGCCGCTGGCGATCCCCGCATCATCCAGCTCGCTCTCAAGGTGACGTTCTAATGGGGCTTCAATATCTCTCCCTTCCGCTCCTCCTCGGTCTCGCGGGCGTGGCGGCGGCGGCGCAGGCGGTTCCCGCCAAAAACCCGCTGGGCACGGGACAACCGGTCGTCGCGGCCGGACACCTGCTCTTCAATCGCACGTGCACGGCCTGCCATGGGATAGACGGTGGCGAGGGCGAACGAGCCCCTGCCCTGGTCGGAGATCGTCGATTCTTCCGGCTAGTGAAGCCGCCATCTTTCAGACCATTAAAGGCGGTATCCCGGGTACTACCATGCCGGCCATGCCTCTTCCCGACGAGGATATCTGGCGCATCGTGGTCTTCATTCGAGCTATGCGCGGTTCGGCTTCAGAGACCGATGTCCCGGGCGATACGGCGCACGGGACAGCGATCTTCTCTGGCAAGGGCAACTGCGAACACTGCCACATGCTCGACGGAAAGGGCGGCATGATCGGTCCCGATCTCTCCAATGTTGGAGCCCAGATGACGCTTAAACATCTCCGCGAGTCGCTCTCCGAAGACGGCCCGATTCCGCCCGACTACCGCCCTGTCAAGGTTGTCACGTGCTCCGGCGCGACGGTCGAAGGCATTGCCAAGAATGAGGACGCGTTTTCCATTCAGATCCTCGATTACGAGGACAAGCTTCATCTGTACGATATGGCCGATCTGCGATCCGTGGAGAACGGCAAAAAATCGCTTATGCCGCACGACTACGACAAGGTACTTAGCGCCGCGGAGTATCAGGATCTTGTCGCCATGCTCGCCCGCCAGACCCAGACCAACGTATCGCATAAGCAAGAGGGAGAAGGGGAGGTCGGTCGATGAGGCACGCAGCGCTCGTCGTTCTTTTGAGCATCGCCTCGTCAGTCCACGGGCAGGTCACCGAACAGTACCTCAAGTCGCCCCCCGCTGGCGACTGGCTGCATTACAACGGCAACTACGACAGCCAGCGCCACAGCAGCCTGGATCAGATCAAGCTCTCGAATGTACATAGTCTCGTCAACCAGTGGGTGTATCACGTGCCCGGCTCCGGCGGCCTTCAGTGCGTGCCGATCGTCGTCGCGGGCGTCATGTACGTCACCGCGCCCAACGACATCTATGCCCTCGACAGCCGCAGTGGACGCCTCATCTGGCAGTTCAATCATGCCTTGGCCAAGGCGCCGGACCGCGAAGGACCCAACCGTGGTGTGGCCGTCTTTGAAAATAAGGTTTACTTCACGACGACCGATTCCTTCCTGATTGCGCTCGACGCAGCCAGCGGCAATGTTCTCTGGCAGAGCAAGATCGCCGAAGCCAGTGCAGGCTACCACTCGCCAGCGGCCCCCATGGTTGCCAGGGGTGCGGTGCTGGTTGGCGTCGTCTACGGCGATCGCGGCCTCAACGGCTTTCTCAAAGCCTTCGACGCGAAGACCGGAAAATCTCTCTGGACCTTCAACTCCATCCCCAACCCTGGCGAGCCCGGCTCAGACAGCTGGGCTGGCGACTCCTGGCAGCACGCCGGCGGCGCCACCTGGCTTACCGGAAGCTACGATCCGGATCTCAACCTGCTCTACTGGGCAATCGGCAATCCCTCCCCCGACTTCAATGGCGACGTTCGCGCAGGCGATAACCTCTACACCGACTCTGTCGTGGCTCTCGATGCAAGCACCGGAAAACTCAAATGGCACTTCCAGTTCACCCCGCACGACGTCATGGACTGGGACGGGTCCGAGATCCCGGTCCTGGTCAACACACCAATCGACGGTAAAATGCGCAAGCTGCTCGTCCAGGCGGATCGCAACGGCTTCTACTACGTTCTCGATCGCGAGACCGGCGTCTTCCTCCACGGCAACCCGTTCGCAAAGCAGCTCAACTGGGCCTCCGGTCTCACCCCGGAGGGCCGGCCTATCCGCATCCCGGGCATCGAGCCTAGCCTCAAAGGAACCAAGGTCTGTCCCTCCTCGATCGGGGCCACCAACTGGATGTCGCCCACCTATGATCCGCAGACTAAACTCTTCTACTTCGTGGCTCTCGAAGGCTGCGGCATGGCAACCAAGAACACCGAGAAGTTCCGCCCGGGCGGATATCAATACCGCGCCGGTGGTGATGTGCTGCTGCGTGACAGCACATGGACGGTCTCCGTGCGCGCGCTCGATCTGATCTCGGGCAAGCAGGTCTGGGAGCGGGAACGCGTTGGCTCCAAAGGACTCGGTGGTGGTCTGCTCTCTACCGCCGGCGGCATCCTCTTCTCCGGCGAGCTCAATGGCGAGTTCGTCGCCATGGATGCCACCACGGGCAAGCCCATATGGCACTTCAACACCGGCCAGCCCATCAACGCGCAGCCCATCACCTACCTCATGGATGGCAGGGAGTACACCGCAATCGCGGCCGGCTCCGACATTCTCAGCTTCGCGCTCTTCGAGCCTCAGAAGGTGGCCTCCCGATGAGCATGCGATTGTGGCAGCCCCTCGTCATACTCATTCTCTGCACGATCGCCCGCCTTTCCATGGCACAGGCCCGCTACTCGATCTCCGAAGATGTTGCCACTGGTCCGAGCGCACCACGTCTCGTTGTGCTTCACGACAACGTGGCCGGAACAGAGGCGGCCATCGCGCCCTCCGAGGGTGGAGAGCTCAGCAGTCTTCGCGTCAAGCTGGGCGGCAAGGCGATCGAGCTGCTCTACAACGCCAGGAACTACGCCGCCGGCCCTGGCTTTCATGGCAGGGCGCCGCTGCTCTGGCCTGCTGTCGGTCCGCAGTATCCGGTAGACACCATCCCCAAAGCGAGCTGCGGAGACGGCACCTATCTCGTAGCTGGCACGATCTACCCCATGCCCTGCCATGGCTTCGCCAAGAGCGTCCCATGGACCGTCGTCAATCAGTCCGCCGATGCAGGGGGCGCCCAGGTTACGGTGGAGCTGCGCAACTCCGGCCGCACCGAATCGTTCTACCCGTTCGCCTTCACACTTGACGCCACCTATCAGGTCAGCAACGGCCAGCTGACCATCAACTATGTCGTCACTTCTGGCACGTCCAACAAGCAGACCATGCCGTTCTCGATCGGCAATCACATCGCCTTCAAGATCCCGTTCGTTGAAGGTACCGATCCAGCCGCAATGATCTTCGAAAGCCCCAGCACTACCCAGCTGCTTCGCAATCCCTCTGGCGCTGGTCTCAACGGGAAAGAGAAGCCCCGTTCTTTCGTGCCGCCAGAGCGTCTCGGAGACTTCGACTCCCGAGTCGCCCTTCCCCTGTCCGGCTATCGAAGCCAACCCTACGCGCTCCTTACCGATCCTGGCGGAGTCTCCGTCCGCATCACCCAGACCGCGAGTTCGGATTTGCCAGGACAACTCATCCGCTTCAACCTGTTCGGCGGTCCTCATGAGGGATACCTCAGTCCCGAACCATGGTTCGGTCTCCAGAACTCCCTGAACTCCCATCACGATCTCATCCATTTGCTGCCCGGTGCATCCTGGAAGTGGCGCATCCTGGTAGCAGCCTCCGGTCCCGCACCAGGCATGCAGTCGGCCAGTCCCGGGGTCGAACGATACGGTGGCAGCTTCGGCTATGTGGAGGGTCCCGTCTGGTCCAGACAAGGGACCCTCCTCTTCAGCGACATGTTCGGCTCACGCATTCTCGAGATGTCAGCGGCCAACCACACCCGGATCTATCGCGACTCAACCCATGCGGCGAACGGCAACTCCATGGATGTTCAGGGACGCCTCTACTCCTGCGAGCGCGACGGTCGTCGGGTCGTTCGCATGGATCATGATGGCAAGCTTACGGTCATTGCCTCGGAGTTCGAAGGCAAGCGGCTGAATGATCCCAACGACGTCGTCGTCCGGCGCGATGGCCAGGTCTACTTTACCGATCCCGCGCCCAAAGACACGCTCGAGCCGCTGGCGCTCGGATATGCTGGCGTCTACCATGTCACGCCGATTGGCAAAATCACTCTCATCACCAAAATGCTCCGACCCAACGGCGTCGCCCTTACACCCGATGGCAAGACCCTCTTCATCGCCGACACCATCGAGCGGAAGATCCTGGCCTACGATCTGGACGCCGCGGGCAGACCCTCCCATGGACGGGTCTTCCTCTCCGGTATCGACGGAGGTCCGGATGGTCTGCGAGTCGCCGCCAACGGCAATCTTTATATTGCCTGCCGCGGTATCGCGATCTACACCAAAGAAGGAAAGTTCCTCCGGATGATCGAGTTTCCTGAGACGCCTGCCAACTGCACCTTTGGCGACGAGGATCTTCGCACCCTCTACGTCACCGCCCGCACCTCCATCTATCGTGTTCGCATCCCAGACAAAGGCTCGCTCCAATACTAATCAGCCCTCGCTTCCATAGGGCACAAATCCGTGTCCTGTCGCTCTGTGAAGTTGCGTCCCAGTAGAACGGGTTTCGATGAAGAATTGACACCTGTCAGACCATCAGACTAGGATTCGCGCTATGCTCCACAAGTCTGTTCGTGTAAGCCGGCCGTGAGCCCTCGACAGGATCATGACGCATACCCAAAGCAAAATCGCTTGTACCACAACGCAGAATGAAGCAAGGAGTAGGGATGAACCGCCGCGAATTTATTGAGATCTCAGCAGCTTCCGTCGTCGTGGCTTCAAGCGGAGGGCTGCAGGCGATGGCTGCCGGGCAGGGTAAACCCTGGTACGAGACAATGCTGCGCTGCGGGCAAGTCAACTTCAATGAGCAGGATCCATTGACGATGAAGGCTGATGAGTGGATCAATTACTTCGCATCGCTCAAGGTCGATGCCGTTCTCTTAAATGGCGGCGGAATCATGGCCTTCTTTCCAACGCAGGTTCCCTATCAGCACCGCAGCGAAGTCCTGGGCACACGCGATCTGTTCGGCGAGATGGTGTCAGCAGCTCGGAAGAAGAAGATGCGCGTTGTCGCCCGCATGGATTGCAACTTCGCCTACGAAGAAGCGTTTCAGGCGCACCCGGAGTGGTTCCAGAGGAACGCAGATGGATCGCCAGCACGGCATGCGGAGTGCCACTGGCTTTACAAGACCTGCATGTTCGGAAACTACTTTACCGATCAAATGCCTGCGATCTATCGCGAGATCAACCAGCGATATAGCCCGGACGGCTTCTATACCAACGGCTGGCCCGGAACGGAGGCGCTCGAAGTCTGCCACTGTCTCAATTGCCAGAAGATCTACAAGGACCAGACGGGAGGAGTTCCGCCCGAGACGACCGATGTGCAGAGCGAGGTCTATCGCAAGTACTACGAGGTCTACATGGACCGCGTGTCCCTGGTCTGGAAGCTATGGCAAGACACGGTAAAGGAGAACCATCCCGAGTCTGTGTACGTGGGCAATCTGGGTGGAGGCATTCGGACCGTGAAGGATGTGAAGCGTCTGAGCAAGGTCGCCTCCTGGTTCAATGCAGACAACCAGGGCAGGTCGGGTGATACACCGATCTGGATGTGCGCGCAGCAGGGGCGCGTAGCGCATTCCGTGATGGATGGCCGCACGGTCACGAACGTCATCGGGTCGTACAGCAATGGAAGCATCAACTGGCGGCACACCAGCAAGACGCCGGCCGAGACAGATCTCTGGATCGCGCAGGCCGCGGCAAGCGGCATGGTGCCGTGGTTTCATTGGCTCGGAGGGCAGCCGGAGGATACGCGCTGGCGGGGGACGGGGCGCGTCTTCTTCGATTGGCTCGCAACGAACGAGATGCACTTTCGCAACAAACGCTCACTTGCGAATATTGCCGTGCTCTATCCGCAAAGCACGATTGCCTTCTACGGATCAAACGGAACACACACCAGAAAGCTCAATGGAGCGACCATCGATGCGGCGGACTACCTGGAGGGGATGTATGCCGCCCTTCTCGAAGGCCGCTTTCTCTTCGACTTCGTTCACCAAGAGAACCTGAGCGCTGCATCGCTCCAGCCTTACCGCGCGCTCCTGATCCCGAACGCAGCGTATCTGCGCGATACCGAGTGCGATGCTATTCGCGAGTACGTGAACGGCGGCGGGTCCGTGCTTGCGACGTTCGAGACATCCCGCTACAACGAATGGGGCGCGCAACGTGAGGATTTCGCTCTGCGGGACATACTCGGCGTAAGCGTCACCGGCGATGTCATCGGACCATACAACAACAGCTACATGCGAATCGAGAAGCCGCACCCGGTGTTCGCAGGGTTTGAAGGAACCAGTATCCTGCCTGGGCCGGAGTTTCGTGTGCCAGTGAGTCATCAGCCTGCTGAAACGCGCACATTGAGTGTCGTGCCGCACTATCCCGCCTTCCCGCCCGAGATGGTCTATCCACGAATTCGACAGACGGAGGAGCCGGCCGGGATCTTCCGTCAGCAGGGCGACTCACGAATCGTCTACTTTCCCGGTGATATCAGCCGCTCCTATTGGCGTTCCGGTAATCCGGATCTCAGCCATTTGCTCATCAACTCAATCAAGTGGCTGATGAGAGACCAGCCCGCTCCTGCCGTGATTGAAGGCAGTGGGCTGCTGGAGAGCTTTGCGTGGGAGACCGAGGCCGGTCTGGCCCTGCATATTCTCAACTACACGAATCCCACCGCCATGCGACCCTTCGTCACGCAGCTCTATCCGGTGGGACCGCTGCAGGCGCAGGTTCAGGTCGCAAGCGACCGAAAGGTTTCGTCCGTACGCGCCTTGCGCAATCAGAAGAACCTTCCTTTTCGTAACCAGGGAGGGACCATCAAGTTCGAGATTCCTTCCGTAGCAGATTACGAAGTGATCGCACTGACTTAGAGCGGTGCAGGGTAAATTCGCACCATGATCGAAGGAGATTCGATGAATTGTAGAGAGATTTTGCAATCCGCTTACGAGACCGCCCTTGTCCCCGCGGCTTTCGTCCTAAACGGTAATCCGCCTTCAGCACACGCCGAGAAGATCAACAGGATGGGTAGATTACACTGCTTTGCCCAGATCGTGATGTACTGCATCCTTGCCGTCCTTTTGACAGGATCTCCGCTTGCAGCCCAGGAGACACGAGCCACACTGAGCGGTACCGTCTTCGACCCGGGCGGTGCGACGGTCTCGGGCTCGATCCTCAAGCTGACAAACATAGATACCGACGTTTCGGTCACTGCGAAGACGAACGCCAGCGGTCAGTATCGCTTCCTTTTTATCAATCCCGGCAACTACAGGCTCTCGGCTGAAGCCACGGGCTTTCAATCCTATGTCGAAAATGGCATCGTCCTGAACGTGAGCCAGGCGTCTACCGTAGACATCAAGCTTTTGCTCGGATCGCAGTCAGATACGGTTACGGTGACAAGTGAACAGCCTCTGCTCGAGACGGAAAAGTCCGACCGGGGTGTGGTCCTCAACGAGCGCAGCCTCGAAGAGCTTCCAATCGCTGTGCGCAACCCGATCGTGCTGGTCGAGATCGTCCCCGGTGTGACCCAGGTCACGCAGCGCTATGATCTGCTTCCCTTCACCAACAACGGCAACTCCGGCTATTCGATCAATGGTCTGAACGGAGATGCGACGGAGAACCTGCTGGACGGCGCCCCCAATGACATGATTTATCAGTCTCTGAACAGCATCGCCTACATCCCGTTTGTCGATGCGGTTGCAGAGTTTAAAACGATCACGTCGCCCTACGACGCACAGTACGGCCGCAACGGCGGTGGCGTCATTTCCGTTGTCACCAAGAACGGCACGAACAAGTTTCATGGCACCGCCTATGACTTCGTCGAACGCACCTTTCTGAACGCAAACTCCTGGTCCAACAATGCGACCGGCGTGCCGCGCAGCAATCAATCACTCGATGAGTATGGCTTTAGCCTTGGCGGCCCAGTTCGCATTCCGCACCTGTATAACGGCAAGGACAAGACCTTTTTCTTCGGCGGCTGGGAGGGTTACAGGCAAAACCTGAACCTGGCCACCGGCACCTCGGTTCCTACCGCTTTGCAGCGTGCGGGCGACTTCTCCCAGACCTTCAATGCACAAGGCAAACTCATCACCATCTATAACCCGAAGTCAGGACGCCTGGTCAAGGGCGTGTGGACGCGCGATCCATATCCGGGTAACAAGATTCCCGCAGGCGACATCGATCCGGTGGGCCAGGCGCTGGCAAATGCCTATCCGCTGCCGAACTCGAACCAGAACGCCACTGTTAACTGGCAGAACAACTATCTTGGAGCCAGCATCACGACGTACAGCTTCAACAATGTGATCGGCCGCGTCGACCATACTTTCTCCGACCGCGAAAAGGTATATGTCCGCTATGCGTGGAACGAGGCGCATATCCACCAGAACGCGAATACTTTTTCTACCATCGGGATCGACGATCGGTTCGGCACCAAGACCAACAACGACGTGGTTGCTGACTCTGTAACCGTGCTGACGCCTAATACTGTCTTCGATATGAGGGCGTCGCTTACCCGCTGGGTGCAGAATCTGCTTCCCGCGAACTACGGCTCCTTCGATGGCACACAGATCGGCCTGCCCGCCTCCACCGTGGCCCAGTTTCAGCAGCCCGGCCGGTTTCCGTATGTCACGGTAAGCGGCTATCAATACCTCGGGAATTCAGCAGGCAACATCGACTTTGCTCCGACGACCGCCCTCACCGCGGAGCCGACCATCATCTTGACGAAAGGCCGGCAGACCATCAAGACTGGTCTCGACTATCGCTGGACACGTTGGACAGACTATGCGGGTGCCTATGCCGGCGGAACCTTTGGCATCACTCCAGGCTTCACGCAGCAAAATTATCTTACCGCCGACGCTCTGAGCGGAAACAGCATCGCTTCCATGCTTGTTGGTGGTGCGGCCACCGGCGAGGTCGATACTCTACCGAAACCCTACTGGAGCCTCAAATACTATGGCCTGTGGGTCCAAGACGATATCAAGCTCACCTCCAGGCTGACTGTCAATGCCGGCTTGCGCTATGACTTCCAGTCGCCCATCACGGAGCGGCATAATCAGCTCGGTCGCGGCTTCTCCTTCAACGTAGTCAATCCCATCAATGGACAGGCTAATCACGCCGCTTATCCTGGCACGATCCATGGTGGGCTCGGCTTTGTAAACGTCGGCGGCAACTCCCGCTCCCCCTTCAACACGGACTACAACAACGTTCAGCCCCGCATCGGCGCTGCGTTCCGCGTCACCAATGGCTTCGTCGTGCGTGGCGGTTGGGGCGTCTTCTTTATCCCGGCGGTCTCTACGGCAAGCAACAGCGGCTTCAGCCAGATCACACCCTACGTTGGCACGCTCAACAGCGGCGAGACGATTGCGAACCCGCTCTCTAATCCATTCCCGTCTGGCGTTCTGGCAGCACCTGGATCGGCCCTTGGACTGGCCACACTGAACGGGAGCAGCCCTTCGTTCTCCGATACCAGCGGCCAGATCGGCCATGTGCAGAGCTTTTCGTTCGGATTCCAGAAGCAGCTCCCAGCCCGGATGACGCTTGACATGTCGTACGTTGGTACGCGCGCCAATCAGCTTCCAGTGAGCGTCAACATCGACGGTCTGTCGACAGCGGACCTTGCGAAGGGCAATACCGATCTAGGCGGTACATCGAGCTATCTCACGGCACAGGTGAAGAACCCCTTTCAGGGCCTGTTGCCGAGCAGTTCGCTGAATGGAGGCACCATCAGTCGCCAGCAGCTCTTGCTGCCATTTCCGCAGTACACGTCGGTCACCGAAAACAATATTCCGATCGGGAAGAACTGGTACAACGCACTCCAGATGACCTTGCAGCAGCGTACATGGCATGGTCTGGATATGACTGTGGCGTACACCTTCTCGAAGAATCTTCAGGCGACTACCTACCTGAACTCTCAGGATCAGGCATCCAGTTCCCTAACCCCGCCAGCCAACGGAGCAGCTGTTGCGGACGGTCAACTCACGCCGCCCACGCATGCGTTCACGCCCTATGACCGCACGCACCGCGTCGTCTTTGCCCCAGTGTATGAGCTTCCATTTGGCAAAGGCAGGCAGTTCTTGAACAACACCAACAGGTACGTCAACACGCTTATCTCAGGATGGCAAGGAGCCGGCGACATCAGCTGGCAAACCGGAGCACCCATGACGGGTCCAGTCGGGCTCTATCTTGTTGGCAACCCGAACGTCCCAAACCCCAGCTACGATCATCGGTTCAACAGTGGGACTATCGGTCTGAACGGCGCTGTCTCCAATCAGGTCGACGGCCTCGCGCCCGCATGGCGCGTGCAGCCTGCCTTCTCGCTACGCAATGTTCCGCTTACCCTCGGCAACGTGCGCAATGCTTGGGGAACAGAATCTCAGCTTACCGCCGCGAAGAACAATTACTTTCACGAGACCATGAATCTACAGATCCGAATCGAATTTCTGAACGCCTTCAATCATCCCATCTTCGGTGGCGATCCGGTAATCCGCTATGCCTCCCCGCAGTTCGGATCGATCATCCGCAGCAACGGACAAACAAACGTGCCACGGACGATTCAGCTGGCAGCTCGATTTGTCTTCTAAGGCTGACTCCTGCTGGCTAGTTCTAGCCCAGGAGCTAACCGTTTAGTCTGCGAAGAGTGAGTCCGGCTACATTTCTAATCAACATATAACTCGAAACAGGAGAAGCTCATGAAGCAGAATCGGCGCGAGTTCACGTGGATGGGTGCAGGTACCATGATGGGCGCAATGACAACACCGGCTCTTGGCTCCCTCCTTATCGACCGAAAGGACACACCCGCCCCGCAAAGCCTCCAACCCGCGGAGGTCCCCTGGTATCACCTCATCCGGCGTGCCGGACAAACCAACTTCAACGAAAAAGATCCGCTCAACGGCAATGTAGAAGAGTGGGCCGACTACTGGGCATCTGCCAAGGTCGAGGCCGTCGCGCTCTCCGTCTCCGGCCCTGTCGCCTTCTATCCCACTGATGTTCCCTTCTATCGCCGAAGTCCGTTCCTCAATGGACGGGATTTCTTTGGCGAATGCGTAAAGGCTGCCAAGCTCCGCGGCATCCGTGTCTATGGCCGGATGAGCCCCGACATCGTAAAGATCGACAAGGAGTTGTTGGCCACACATCCTCTCTGGTTCCGGCGTGAGAAGGACGGCAGCCTGCAGTCCCCCGCGCCCGAAATCGCGTTCACCTGTCAGTTCAGTAACTACTTCTCAGAGTTCCAGCCCGCAGTCATCCGCGAGCTCAACTCCCGCTATGACATTGATGGCCTGTACATGAATGGCTGGCCGACAGTGCAAGTCTGCTATTGCGAAAACTGCCGCAAAATCGCCGACCCGCACTCTAAAGAGTATCGGGAGGCCCTCATGGCCAGCGCTTCCGAACTCATCAGCCTCTATCGATCGGTTGTCACTGAAAAAAGCCCAAACAATTTCTACAGCTGCAATCTCGGGGGCGGCCTCAGCGAGTCCGGCCTTGACCAGTGGAAGCTCACTCGTAATGCCCTCTGGTACACCGCCGACAATCAATCCCGCCATGCAGTCGTTGCCCCTGTGTGGGGGGATGCGCAGCAGGTAAAGTTCGCCAGGGCCCTCATGGGCAACCGCCCCGTCGCAGCCGTAACCGCCAGCTACGCGCGCAGCGGCAAGATCATGTGGCGCAACGTTACCGGCGAACCCGCCGAGTCCGAGTGTCGCATGGCGCAAACCTCCGCGGCGGGTGGCATCATCTGGTATCACTGGCTCGGTCTCGAGCAAGGATTCAAAGACGACCGGCGCTGGCAGAAACCCGGCCGCGACTTCCTCAGTTGGCACGCCAGCCACGATGCGCACTTCCACAACGTACGCTCCCTCGCAAAGGTCGCCATTCTGGCCGCTCCAAAGTCCGTTACCCTTTACGAGGCGCCCTCCACTGAAGACAAAACGGACGCCATCGAAGGCATGTATTCCGTCCTTACCAGCGCTCGTATTCCCTTTGAGTTCGTTCACGAAGAGGACCTCACCGAGGAGCGGCTCAGCCCCTATACCCTCCTCATCCTGCCTAACGTCGCTCTGCTCAGTGATGCTCAGGTCCATGCACTCGAGAGCTTCGCAAAGCGGGGAGGCTCCATGCTTGCCACCTTTGAGACAGGCCTCTACGACGAGACCGGCAAGCCCCGCCCCGACTTTGCCCTTGGCCACCTCTTCGGCATCTCGAAGACTGGCCCGCGCGAGCGTGCCGAGTACAAGACCACGCAGCCCATCTTCTCCGTGCATCTCCAAAAAATCATGCGACGCGACACCCTGACGACCGGCTTCGAGGAGACTGAGTGGATCGCCGGTCCCGTCTGGAACATTCCTCTCGAACCTGTTCCCCATCCGCTGATGACCGTCATTCGGCCTTACCCCACCTATCCCACCGAAGCCGTCTATATGCGCGAGCCGCCTACCGAATCGCCTTCTATCGTCACCCAGGAGAGAGGTACGTCACGGCTGGCCTATCTGTCCGGTGATGTGGACGCCTCCTTCTGGCGGCTCGATAACTGGGACTTGGGTCGCCAGCTTCACAATACGATCGAATGGCTGCTGGGTGATCGCAACTCGCTCAAGGTCGAAGGTGAAGGATTGATGGAAGTCTTTGCTTGGGAGACGGTGCCGGGCTTCGCCCTCCACATGGTCAACTACAACGGCCCGCACACGTACCGCGGTGTCATGCGCAAGCCTGTTTCGCTTGGGCCGCAGACTGTGCAGATGGAGTTGCCGCGCGACGTGGTGATCAAGAGCGCCAGCCTTCTCCGTGCTGGAAAGCCTCTCACCTTCCAGCAGCACGGCCGCATCATTCGATTCACCGTCCCATCCGTTGGGGCTTATGAGGTCGCTGCGCTTACGGTTTGACACCATACCGCAGTGACCGTTGTGCCCGGTGACCTCGTGCTCGTTTCGCCTTTGCTGTTGGTCGTTCCAGTGCCCCACCGAGTCTATCTACCTTGTCTTTGCTCTAGAGCTCAACCACAGTTGCTGCACCAGTCACGAAACTATCCTCCTGTACCGCCACAAAGTGTCATCCTGAGCGAACAGACCACAGCTTTATCGTGATCTGTGGAGTTGAAGGATCTGCATTTCGCCTTTCTGTAGTTCATCCAGTAACCACGGGTACATCTACTTTGTCGTTGCTCTAGCGTGAACGCTGCAGGCGGCGTTCCTCTTTAGCTGTACTCCTGGCGCCTTCAGAGTCTTCTTTATGGCAAGTGTCGTCGAGACTAGGTGATCCCGCAGCGCACGTGCCTTCTCCTGCTCCCCACCCAGGGTCAGCAGATCGCTTGCATCGATGAGATGTGCCGTCATCAGGCGTGATGCACGCTGAGCATCCCGCTGTTCGATTGCAGCAAGAATCCGTTTGTGGAACGCCAGTGTATGCTCTAGGTCCACCAGCTGCGAAGTCACCATGATCATGTTGAGCATCGCGCGGTGAATTGTGTGAAACAAGCGCCCCGTAAGGCGATTGCCCGAGGCCTGAAAGATAGCCCGATGGAAGAGTAGATCGGAGGCGACCAGCTTCACCCGGTCGCCGTCGCTGTGTTCGAGATCATCGATGGATTGACGCAGCAGGGCAATGTCGTCGGAGTTGGCCCGTTCCGCCGCCTTTGCAGCCAGGGCCGGCTCCATCAGGAAGCGCAATTCAGTAAGTTCGTGGATCGAAGTGTCATCGAGTAAAAACAGAAATTCCATGGGCACCGCAAGGACGGAGGATGCATCGCGATTCAGATAGCTCCCGTCGCCGACTTTCTGCGTGATCACGCCCATGATCTCAAGCACCTTGAGAGCTTGACGCAGGGACGAGCGAGCAACCTTGAAGTAGGTCGCAAGCTCTCGTTCTGATGGCAGCTTCGTCCCAGGCGTAAGAACGCCATCGCTCAGCATCTGCTGAAAGCGAAGAATAAGCAGGTGCGTCACATCCTCCTTATTGTTGAGGACCTGTTCGGACGCGCCGATCTGCAATATGCTTCGCCGATCCATACTTCCATAGTGCGTCGGTGGTCTGACAAAGTCAAAACGGTTCGCCCAGAGTTTTGCAAAGTTTGGTCGTACCACTCGATTCTGGACCAGCTTGCCCCAGGGTCTTGGGGACTTACTAAGGTAAGCTATCATTGCCATTCGCTTTCTATCATTGTCATTCGCTTTATTGCCATTCGCTTTCACGTACAGGCATATAGATAAGATCCGTTGACAGATTCCCCTTAGAGGTACTACCTTTGTTCGCGGTCGGAAGACTCGCTGAAGACAGTGGCGAGGTTTACTCCGGTTTCGATGAGGAGAGTTATGAAGAGACGCGTCATCCGAGTGACAGAACTTTGCACCCTCGCGATTGTAACCATCGCCGGCGCAGGATCACTGCGGGCGCAAGTGGAGCAAGGTCGTTTTGTCGGCCGGATCTCCGATCCCCAGGACTCCGTCATCGCCGGTGCAACCGTCAAGGTCACTAACGCAGGAACCAACATCGTGCAGACAGCCGTTACTGACAGGACCGGCAACTTCGTCGTCACACCAGTCTCGGCCGGCGTGTATACCGTAAGCATCACCGCACCGGGCTTTGAGACCTCGACCACTTCGAAGATCGAGGTGCAGGTGGGCCAGATCGTTCGCGAAGACCTGAAGCTTGCAGTCGGCTCGTCCACCGTTACCGTCGAGGTAACGACGGCGACACCACTGCTGACGACCGACTCCGCGACTGTTGGACAGGTCATCACGAATCAGCAACTCACCGGTCTTCCGTTGAATGGCCGTGGCTTCTATCGTTTGGCCGAACTGACGCCGGGTGCCGCCCTGCTGGCCCCCACCGGGAATTCGCTCGCCATCCGGCCTGAGGTCGTGGACGGCAATACCATCAGCGGCATTCGTGGCAGCGCGACCTCGTTTCTTCTGGACGGTGTCGATGTCAGCGAGCAGCATCAGGGCGGCACCTTCATCCAGACCTCGATCGATGCACTCCAGGAGTTCTCCGTGCAGCAGAGCCCCTACTCGGCGGAGTACAACCGTGGTGGTGCCTTCTTCAACGCCACCGTGAAGAGCGGGACCAATCAGATTCACGGCGGCATCTTCGAGTTCATCCGTAACGATAAGCTTGATGCGCGCAACTTCTTCGCGCCGACACGGCAGATCCTCAAGCGCAACCAGTTCGGTGGCGATGTAGGCGGTCCGCTTACGATTCCTCACCTCTACAACGGCAGGGATAGAACGTTCTTCTTCTTCGACTACGAAGGGCAGCGCCTTCGCCAGGGCCAGGTCTTCAACAGCATCGTTCCCACAGCTGCACAGCGCAGTGGAAACTTCGGCAGAAAGATCATCTACGATCCCCTCCTCACGAGAACGGTGAATGGCACCATCGTCCATGTTCCCTTTACCAACAACACGATCCCGGCAAACCGGATTTCGCCGCAGGCCTTAGCCATCCAGGCCTTCAACCCGCTTCCGAATACATCCACCGGAACCTTCGCGTACTCCCCATCGCAAGCCATCGATTTCAACCAATATACGGTTCGCCTCGATCATTCGATCAACCCACACAACCGCCTCTTCGCCCGCTGGATCTATGTCCAGAATCGGGAGGTCGATCCCAACGCGTCACCTGCACTCGGGACGGCGGCGCTGACCTCGATTGGGCAGGATATCGCTCTGGGCGTAATCACAAATCTAGGCGCGAACAAGGTCAACGAAGCGCGCGTTCACTATCTCCCGAGCCACGTTCGCCTGAATGCCTTCCTGCAAGGTCCTGACTTCAATACGCAGTTCGGCGTGGCTGGGTTTGCGGCACAACTGCGGCCAGGCACCGGTGGCTCCTTTCCAGACTATTCGTGGAGCGGATACAGCGCTCTCCAGGGATCGGCCTTCGATCAGCGTCCCAAGTCGCAGGATCGCAAAGCAGTCGAAGGAACCGAAAGCTTCACCATTCTCACAGGAAAGCAGTCGATCAAACTGGGTCTGCTCATCCGCTACTATCAATGGCTCGGCTACGATAGCCAGACCTACGCCGGCCAGTTCGCATTCAACGGAAATGAGGCGGGAGACGCCTACGCGGACTTCCTCCTTGGTTATCCTTCATCGGTCGCACGCGCTTATCCAGCGAACAACTTCGGCGGCCAGCAGACGTACAAACAATTTTTCGTTCAGGACGACATTCGTCTAAGCGAGCGCCTGACTATTAATGCTGGCCTGCGCTATGAGTATTCTCCGTGGCTGGCCGGCTACAAGGGTCAGATCGGCACCTTCGATCCGACGCGGGCAAAGCCCATCATCGTCTCGGGTTCAGGAACCGTGCCGGATCTATCCGCGCAGTTTGCAGCGCCGGCGGCGTATCAATTCTTCGGCCAGTACATCCAGACGAGCAGCCAGGCCGGCCTGCCGTCGAACATCACCTACACCGACAAGCACCAGTTCGGCCCCCGCTTCGGCATCTCCTACTCCGCAACGAAGAAGACGGTCGTTCGCGGTGGATTCGGAATGTTCTACGAGCCTGAAGGAACGAGCGGCCGCGTGAATCTCAATACGCTTCCCTTCCGCCTGGCAGAAACCGTAAACCAGACACAGAACGTTGCGCCCGCCCGCGGCATCGCCAACTTCTTTCTCGGCACGGCACTCGGATCGGCCCAGGCCCACCCTACCCTCGCGCCCAGCAAGACCCATCTGAATGTAGGCTATAACGAGCACTATAGCCTCGGTGTGCAGCAGCAGCTCTCCGCAAACGATGTGCTCGAAGTGGGATATGTCGGGAATCACGGCGTCGATCTGAATGGCGGGAACGACTTCAACGATCCGTCCCCCGGACCCGGCTCCATTCAGGATCGAAGGCCGTATCAACCCTGGGGAGGCATCACGTATAACACCCAGGACACCTCAACTAATTACAATTCGCTCCAGGCCAAGGTGGAGCATCGCACCGGCTATGGAATGACCGCCTTGGTCGCGTACACCTATTCGAAGTTCTTCCAGTTCAATCAGTCTCCGGCCGTGGGGGGCAACACGGGCTATGAGTATGCCTTATCGCCCTTCGATACACCGCAAAATCTCGCGGTGAGCGGAAGCTATCAATTGCCGGTAGGCCGCGGCCGCCACTTCGTGAGTCACGCGAATGGCTTTGTCGATAGCGCGATCGGCGGATGGCAACTGCAGACCATCGTTGTTCTGCGCAGCGGTGTACCGTACACGCCCGTCATCTCAGGCGACCGGGCGAACACGGGTGTAGGGAGCCAGCGCCCCAACCTCAATCCCGCTGGCGGCACACCCAATTTCCAGCGTTCCGTAGCCCGGTGGTTCGACCAGACGCAATATGTTCAGCCCGCGCTCTACAGTTACGGGACTGTACGCGCCAACTCACTGCGCTCAGACATGTATCGCCAATACGATGCTTCAATCTTCAAGAACTTTGCGCTTCCGGGAGAGAGCGTGCTTTCGTTCCGAGCCGAGTTCTTCAATATCTCGAACACTACGAGTTTCAGCGCTCCAAACGCAAGCATTACTACTTCGGGCGCTACGGCAACGGTAGACACGGCCACAGGAGCGCAGGTCACCAGCACCTCCGTTCCCTCACGCGATATCCAGTTCGCGCTCAAGTACAACTTCTAACAAGGAAAAATAAAAGAGCATGATGAATCTGATCTCCGGCTGGCTGCCCAGTATCCTTCTGGCAGGTGTCCTTGGCCTGCAAGCCTTCACCCCGGGTGCGGCGCTCGCGCAGGGAACGGTACCTGACCCTACGCCGGCGTCACATCAGTCGCCAGTCTCAATCCAGGTGGATCTTGCGAAGCCAGTCGGGCCATACAAACCGATCTATAGCTGGTTCGGGTACGACGAAGCGAACTACACCACGATGCGCCATGGAACGGAGCTACTCAAGCAGTTGCACGACCTCAGCCCGGTTCCCGTATACATCCGCGCACATCACCTGCTTACCTCGGGCGACGGCAAGGCTGAGCTGAAGTTCAGTTCAACGAACGTCTACACCGAAGATGCAACAGGTAAGCCCATCTACAACTTCACGATCCTTGACGGCATCTTCGACGCGTATAAGGCCGCTAACGTGCGGCCCATGGTCGAGCTTGGCTTCATGCCCCAGGACCTCGCCGCCGACCTGCCCAACCGGCACGAGCCCTACCAAGTTCATTATCCAAAGTCAACGATCTCCGGCAAGTCAAACAATCCACCGAAGGATTACGCGAAGTGGGGTGAACTCGCGCGCGTCGTAGCGGCTCATCTCGTCGAGCGCTACGGCAAGGACGAGGTCCTGCGGTGGTACTTCGAAGTTTGGAACGAGCCGGACATCGACTACTGGCACAGCACGCCCGAGGAGTACTGGAAGTTGTACGACTACGCCGTAGCAGGCGTCAAGGCCGCACTGCCCGACGCAAAGGTAGGCGGCCCGGCAAGCACAAGCCCCGGCAACCCGAAGGCGAATGCCTTTCTTAACAGTTTTCTCGGTCATGTGAACTCCGGCAGGAGCGCCGCGAACGGCAAGCCCATCCCGATCGACTTCATCTCGTTCCATGCGAAAGGGTCTCCCACAATCGCTGAAGGGAAAGTCACCATGGGGATTCGGCGCGAGCTGAACGATGCTGACAAAGGGTTCGAGTTAGTGGCAAAGTTCCCGCGCTTCAAGCGTCTGCCGATCATCATCAGCGAGGCTGATCCAGAGGGATGCGCGGCCTGCTCCTCGAAGGTCAATCCTGCTAACAACTACCGCAACGGTACGCTCTATCCCGCATACACGGCTGCAGCCTTCAAGGGCCTCTTCGAACTGCAGGATCGACACTCCGTCAACCTGATCTCGATGCTGAGCTGGTCCTTCGAGTTCGAAGACAAAGACTTCTTCGAAGGCTTCCGCTCGCTTGCGACAAACGGCATCGATAAGCCGGTGCTGAACGTCTTTCGCATGTTCGCCCTCATGTCGGGTAACCGCGTCAGCACGACGAGCACCGGTCAGGTGCCGCTCGATACCCTGCTGACCACCGGCGTGCGGCAGGCGCCCGATGTGGATGCTTTCGCAACCAGGGGCGATCGCGAGGCCGCCGTGCTCGTCTGGAACTATCATGATGTCGATATGGCTGCGGCCGGCGCGGCCGGCGCAGCACCGGCAACCCTTTCGATCGGTGGAATTCCCGCGGGCGTTCAGCGTGTGCTGCTCGAGCACTACCGGATCGACGACACTCACAGCAATGCCTATACGGTATGGCAAGGCATGGGCTCGCCGCAACACCCAACCCCAAAGCAGTATGCGGATCTCCAGGCCGCTGGCCAGCTCCAACTACTTACCTCGCCCGAGTGGCTTGACGTCACTGACGGCAAAGTCAATGTCGCAACAGAGATGCCACGGCAGGGCATATCGCTCCTGCATCTGAAGTGGTAGAGGCGCACCGGTGATGAGTCTCCTGGCCCGACGCACCCATGACGGAGTGTCACGCAGCGCGAGCGATATGCGCTGGTATGCCGTCGTGCTCGTCACTGCCGCTATCGCGATCAGCTACTTCGACAGGCAGACGTTACCGGTAGCGATCGCTGCAATTCAACGCAATATCCCCATCTCGAACCAGCAGTTCTCTTACCTGCAGACCGCCTTCCTGCTCTCCTACGCCGCTCTCTACGCCGTAGGCGGAAGGCTGCTCGATCGGCTCGGCACCAGGCGCGGCTTCCTGCTCATCATGCTGTGGTGGTCGCTCGCCTGCGCGCTGCACGGGCTCGCCTCCGGCTTCATGCTGCTCCTCTGTGCTCGCTTTCTGCTGGGCATGGGCGAGGGCGGCGCCTTTCCTGCCGCCATCCGCGTCGTCGCCGAGTGGGTTCCGCCAGAGGAACGCTCGACCGCGGTCGGCATCATCAACGCGGGTACAGCAATTGGCTCCGTCCTCGCACCGCCGCTTATCGGCTTCGTGATCCTGCACAGCGGTTGGCGTGCCGTCTTTGTCTTGGCAGGCGCGATCGGTCTTGCCTGGGTGCTCTGGTGGTCGATCGCCTACCGTGGTAATCCACTCACCGGGTCTTCGAATACGCTCGACGCACGATCGGTCGCGCGGCAGCTTACCATGCGCGAGGTCATTGGCATCCGCAGCGTGCAAACGCTGGTCTTTGCAAAGTTCATGAGCGACTCCGCCTGGTACTTCCTGCTCTTCTGGCTGCCGAAGTACCTCTACGACGCGCGCGGTTTCGACATCAAACACGTAAGCTACTACGCGTGGATTCCATATGCCGCGTCCGGCATAGGCAGCTTCGTCGGTGGTGTCTATTCGAGCCGGCTGCTTCGCCGCGGCAACTCGCTCGATCGCGCCCGGAAGCTCGCACTCGGTCTCAGTGCGGTCTTCATGCCGGTCGTCATGCTGGTGCCCCTTGTACCCGTGCAGCTCGCGATCCTGCTGTTCAGCATTGCGTTCTTCTGTCAGCAGTCCTGGTCTGGTCTCATTATGACGTTGCCTGCGGATATTTTTCCTCTCTCGCTTGTGGGAACAGTCTCGGGGCTGGTCGGCTTCGGAGGCGCCATTGGTGGTGCCATCTTCGGTGTGGTTGCTGGATACCTGCTCGGCCACGGCTTCACCTATGGAACGCTCTTCGTTCTTGTAGGTACCTTTCACCTCATCGGCTTCCTTGCCATTGTTTTGTTTGCTGGCAGGATTCAACCGCTTCGGACCCCTGACCTCTTGGAGATAGAGAACACCGTATGAAGATCACCGAAGTCCGCACGCGCGTCGTCCACTGGGAAGGCAAAACAGCGCCGCTTCCGCCCCACTTCTGCACCAATCCAATGGACCTTGTCACCTTTGGTGACGCATCGATGGGCAACTTCGCCTTCCATGGCTGGGTCTTGGTCGAGATCTTTACCGACACCGGTCTGGTGGGACTCGGTAACGCCGCCCTCTCGCCTTTGGTGACGAAGACGCTCATCGATACCTACCTCAAGCCGGTTCTGATCGGCGCTGACCCGTGGGATACCGAACTTCTCTGGCAGCAGATGTATCGGCGCACCATGGCCTTTGGCCGCAAGGGTGTCGCCATGACGGCCATTTCGGCCGTCGATATCGCACTCTGGGACCTACTCGGCAAAGATGCGAAGCAGCCCGTCTATCGCCTGCTGGGTGGCCGCACGAAGGAGCGCATCCTCGTCTACGCGAGTCGGCTCTACGCCATGCCGCTCGATCAGTTGCGCATCGAAGCGAAAAACTACAAAGATCAGGGCTACACTGCGATGAAGCTGCGCTTCGGCTGGGGTCCGGTCGACGGCGCGGAAGGCATGCTGCGGAATATTGAACTCGTCCGCACTGTGCGCGAGGTGATCGGCGACGGCATCGATCTGATGACCGACGCCTATATGGGCTGGACGCTCGACTACGCCAAGCGCATGCTGCCCCGCCTGGAGCCGTTCAACCTGCGCTGGCTGGAGGAGCCCGTCATTCCAGATGACACCCGGGGCTACAGCGAATTGAAGCACCAGGGCCGCGTTCCTATCGCCGGTGGCGAGCACGAGTTCACCATCTTCGGATTCCGGGCACTGCTCGAGGCCAACGCGCTCGACTACATCCAGTTCGATACGAATCGAGTAGGTGGCATCAGCCAGGCCCGTAAAATCTCGGCGCTGGCCGAGTCCTTCCAGGTTCCCGTCGTGCCTCATGCCGGCCAGATGCACAACTATCATGTCGTGATGGCCAGCCTCAACTCGCCCATCGCCGAGTTCTTTCCGAAGGTCGATGTCGAAGTCGGCAACGAACTCTTCTGGTATATCTTCAAGGGCGAGCCCGTTCCCACGAATGGCTACATCGACCTTGATGACAAGACTCCTGGCCTCGGTCTCACCGTCGATGAAGAGTCGCTGAAACGCTTCACCGTGATCGGATAAGGCCTGCAAACTATGACAGTTCATCTCGTCCAAATCGCCGACTCTTCCGCCCGCCGGGTAGCCCTTGTAGACGAGCCCAATCTGCGATGCCTCACCGGCGTCTCGTCGATCTATGAGTTGGCGCGGGTGTGCCTGCGAACCTCGCGATCCATGGCGGAGTACGCCGTTTCGCTTGCGACCGGAGAGACGCTGCCGTACGACGATATATACAGCGGCCAGTCGCCTTGGCGGCTGCTCCCACCCATCGACGTGCCGGACGCACCATCGCGCCTCCTTGTCGCTGGAACCGGTCTCACCCATCTTGGCAGCGCTCGTCAGCGGCAGGCCATGCATCTCGCCGATCAGCCGAAACAGGAAGAAACCCTGACCGACAGCATGCGGATGTTTCAGTGGGGTGTCGACGCGGGCCGTCCGCCCGGGAACCAGATCGGCATCGCGCCCGAATGGTTCTTCAAAGGCGATGGTTCCGTTCTCCGCGCGCCATTCGAACCGCTTGAAATTCCCGGCCACGCGGAGGATGGTGGCGAAGAGGCCGAGATCGCAGGTATCTACATCATCGCGGATGATGGCACCCCCTATCGGATCGGTATGGCCAATGGCAATGAGTTCTCCGATCACGTATTCGAAAAACGCAACTACCTCAATCTGGCAGGCTCCAAGCTGCGCGCCTGCAGTCTCGGGCCGGAGCTGATCATCGGTGCCGCCTTCAACGATCTTCGAGGCACCGTGAAGGTGCTGCGCGCGGGAGAGATCCTCTGGCAGAAGGGCATTGCCACCGGCGAACAGAACATGTGCCACAGTCTCGCTAACCTTGAGCATCATCACTTCAAATTCGCTGGCCATCGCCAGCCTGGCAGCGTGCACGTCCACTTCTTCGGAGCGGATAGTCTATCCTTCGCAGACGGTATCGTCCTGCGGGACGGGGATATCACCGAGGTAAGCTTTAAGGGCTGCGGGCGGGCACTACGCAATCCAGTCACAGTAGAAACCAGGTCAACTACACCGGTTCGCGTGCGTTCCCTCGCATAGCGGTCCAACACGGAGGAACGGACGACATATGGCAAAGATCTCGATAGCGCTTCTCGGTCTCGGAACCATGGGCAGCGGCATGGCTCGGAACCTGCTGCAAGCAGGCTTCCCGCTCACCGTCTACAACCGCACAGCTCGAAAAGCCGAGGCCTTCGCTGCACAAGGGGCGCGGGTCGCAACGACCCCCGCGGACGCTGTAAAGGGAGCGCAGTTGATCTTCTCGATGGTTGCAGATGACGCAGCTTCGCGCGAGCTGTGGACAGGAGCGGACGGTGCTCTTGCGGCAGCTGAGAAAAGCGCCGTACTGATCGAGTCGAGCACCGTAAGCCCCGCATGGATCGCAGAGCTGAGTACCTTGGCGAAGGCCCGCGGTCTCGACCTGCTGGACGCCCCCGTAACGGGCAGCCGGCCCCAGGCGGAGGACGCACAGCTCACCTTTCTGGTAGGCGGCTCGGAGGCAGCGCTTGCAACTGCGATGCCTGCACTCGAGGTTATGAGCAAAGAAATTGTGCATCTCGGTCCTTCTGGTTCGGGCGCAAAGATGAAGCTGGTGAACAACTTCCTGAGCGGGGTGCAGGTTGCCTCTCTGGCTGAGGCTATTGCGTGGCTGGAGCACAGTAGTCTCGATCGCGAGAAAGCGATCGACATCCTGAAACGTGGCGCGCCGGGCAGTCCCTTGTTCGCAACCATCTCCGCTCGCATGACAAGTCGCGACTACAGCGTGAACTTCCTTCTGAAGCTTATGGCGAAAGATCTCGACTACGCCCATGCCGCGGCCACGGAGAGTGGTGTGGACTTGACGACAGCAGCAAATGCGGGCGCCCTCTTCGGACGAGCGATCACTGCCGGATACGCCGAAAAAGACATGTCCTCGGTCATCGAACCGCTCCGCCATCCCACCCGCACGGAGATCTGATCGAGCCTTGTCCCTGCCAGGGCTGTGGCTTTAGCCACGCCGTAAGCTTCTCAAGTGAACGGATCTTCAACTTGGGGAACATTGACCAGCACAATCAGAGCTTCCCGATATCAGAGCTGATGAAACTCCTCAGACATACGTCAGCACCACGGAGATTAGTATGAACGCAGAACAAGTATGGATCGCAGGTAAGTGGCGGAATGCAGCTTCGACCTCGTCCTTCAACGCGGTAAACCCATCGACAGGCATTGATCTGCCTGATACCTATCCGATAAGCACATGGTCAGACTGCGACGTTGCCCTGGACGCCGCCGTAAAAGCTGCACATGCCCTTCGCTCCATCTCCGGCGAAGAGATCGCCCTCTTTCTCGAAGCCTACGCAAAGACGATCGAAGACTCCGCTGATCCGATCATCGCTATGGCACACGCCGAGACCGGCCTCGCCATCAAGCCGCGATTGACCGACGTCGAGCTTCCCCGCACGACCACGCAGCTCCGCCAGGCTGCCGCAGCAGCTCGCGAAGGGTCCTGGCAGCACGTCATCCTCGATACAAAAAACAACATCCGCTCGCACTACGCCGCCATCGGTCCCGTAGTCGTCTTCGGTCCCAATAACTTTCCCTTCGCCTTCAACGGCATCTCGGGCGGAGACTTCGCCGCTGCGATCGCCGCCGGCTGTCCCGTCATCGCCAAGGCACATCCGCTCCATCCCGGCACCAGCAAGCTCCTCGCTGAGTGTGCCGCGCGAGCGCTCGATACCAGTGACCTGCCGAAGGCGACTGTGCAGATGCTCTACGGCATCTCGAACGAGGATGGCCTGCGGCTCGTCAGCGACCCCCGCGTCGGCGCAAGCAGTTTCACTGGAAGCAGGGCCGGTGGCCTGCGGCTCAAGAGCGCCGCCGACGCCGCAGGTAAAATCATGTATCTTGAAATGTCGAGCCTCAATCCAGTGATCCTGCTGCCGGGCGCCATCGCCGAGCGTGGACAGAGCCTCGCAATCGAACTCGCCGACAGCTGTCTCGCGGCCTCCGGCCAGTTCTGCACCAGCCCGAACCTGATTCTTGCCGTCGCCAGTGAAGCGACCGAACAGCTTGCAACAACGCTCGCCGACACGCTGCGCACGCGACCCTCCGCACCTCTGCTCTCGGAGGGCGGCTTGCAAGGCCTCGACGAGGGCGTCCAGTGGCTCGTCGCTGCCGGCGCCAAGATCATTACAGGAGGCTCGCCCGCCGAAGGCGAAGGCTGGCGCTACAAAAACACGCTCCTGCGCATCTCGGGCAAAGGCTTTCTCGCCGAGTCGGAGAAGCTGCAGCGGGAGGCCTTCGGCAACGCCACGTTGCTCATCACGGCGGCTAATAACTCCGAGCTGGTCCAGGTGATCGAGGCTCTCGAAGGCAATCTGACCGGAAGCATCTACTCGAGCGCCACCACCGCGGACGATGGTCTCTACCCTGCTGTCGCCCAGGCACTCCGCTTCCGTGTAGGTCGCCTGTTAAACGACAAAATGCCCACCGGCGTCGCGCTCTCGCCTGCCATGAACCATGGTGGTCCCTTCCCCTCGACCTCGCACCCGGGCTTTACCGCGGTAGGCATCCCGCGCTCAATGCTGCGTTTCGGCGCCCTGCACTGCTACGACAATGTCCGCGAAGATCGTCTCCCTGCCGCACTGCGCATCCAGGCAAACTCCCCACAGATGTGGCGTATGGTCGATGGCGTCTGGACTCACGCATAAGAATCCGCGAATAGAGACTCACGCGTTAGGACTTAAGCATAAAGAAGTGCCCCCGACAGGACACTCTCCGCGCAGCGGAACATCTCGATACTCTCGCTTACAAGGATCCCCTCATGCGGCAAGCTCTCCTCGTTCTCGCCTCTCTCGCCTGCTGCGGTGTAGCTGTCGCGCAGAGCGCCTCCACACCGCCCTATCTCGATCCTGCAAAGCCCACTGAGCAGCGCATCGCCGACCTCATCGGCCGGTTGACCCTCGAAGAAAAAGCCGCGCAGCTCGATCACCTTAACACCGGTATCCCGCGCCTCCAGGTACCCATGTGGGGCGGCTGGAACCAGACCCTGCACGGCGTCTGGTCCAAACAGCCGACCACGCTCTTCCCCGTGCCGATTGCCATGGGCGCAACCTGGGATCCGGATCTGGTGCATACCATCACCAACGCCATGTCGGATGAGGCGCGTGCGCTCTATAACAGCAAAGCCGACGGTCCGCGCTCGAAGCACGGCCTCGTCTACCGTTCTCCCGTCATCAACATCAGTCGCAATCCGCTCTGGGGCCGTATCCAGGAGGTCTTCAGTGAAGATCCCTACCTCACCGGACGAATGGCCGTGGCCTATGTACGAGGCCTGCAGGGCGACGACATCAACCACCTGAAGCTCGCTGCAACCGTAAAGCACTTTGCCGTCAACAACGTCGAGACCGGCAGGCAGCACCTCTCCGCCGATGTGGACGAGCGTAGCCTAATGGAGTACTGGCTGCCTCACTGGAAGGCCGCCATCACTGAAGGCCACGCCCAGTCCGTCATGTCCTCCTACAACGCCATCAACGGAACACCAAACGCCATCAACCATCTCCTGCTCACCGATATCCTTCGCAACCAGTGGGGCTTCGATGGCTTCGTCACTGACGATCTCGGCGCGGTTGCGTTATTGACTGGCAGCCGCGAAAATTCGACCGAGACCGGCCAGCGCATCTCGGAGGATCCGGTCGAGGCCACCGCACTTGCCATCAAGGCCGGCAACGACTCCGACGATACCGAATTCAAGACCAATATCCCCCTCGCGGTTAAGCGAGGCCTCCTGTCCACCGCCGATGTCGACCGTGCGCTCACCCGTGTGCTGCGCGTCGGCTTCCGGCTCGGTGCCTTCGATCCCTCCGCGAGCAGCCCCTACACCAGCATCCCGATGAGCGTCGTGCGCTCGCCTGAGCATCTCGAACTAGCCCTCAAAACCGCCGAAGAATCGATGACGCTCTTGAGCAATCGCAACAAGTTCCTTCCGCTCAAACGCGACGCCATTCATTCGCTCGCCGTGATCGGCCCCGCCGGCGATACCGCCTACGAGACCGGGAACTACTACGGCACGCCCACACGCAAGGTAGGCCCCCAACAGGGCCTGCGCGAGTTCCTTGGACCCGGCGTTACCGTGCAGTACGAGCAGGGCGCAGGCTTCACCGAACCCGCTGATCCAGCCGCCATCGCACGGGCCGTCGAACTCGCCCGCAAGTCCGACGTCGCGGTGCTCTTCCTCGGCACCAACCTGCACGTCGAAGCCGAAGGCCGCGACCGGCGCGACCTCAACCTGCCCGGCGCGCAGCAGCAGCTTCTCGAGGCCATCTTTGCCGCAAATCCGCGCACGGTGCTGGTCCTGATGAACGCCGGTCCGCTTGCCATCCCCTGGGCGCAGGATCATCTTCCTGCCATCCTCGACGCCTGGTATCCAGGCGAGGCCGGCGGCATTGCCATTGCACGCACGCTCTTTGGCGATGACAATCCGAGCGGACATCTTCCCTATACCGTCTATGCCAGCCTCGATGGTGTGCCGCCGCAGAATGAGTACGACGTCACGAAGGGCTTCACCTATCTGTACTTTAAAGGACTCCCGCTCTATCCCTTCGGCCATGGCCTCAGCTACACGCGTTTCGCCTATAGCAATCTGCAGCTCTCGGCATCTTCGCTCCCCGAGACCGGCCAGGTAGAGATCTCCTTCGATCTCAAGAACACCGGCGACCGGGCAGGCGCTGAAGTCGCCCAGCTTTACACGCATCAAGTGAAGAGCAGAGTCGTGCAGCCGATCAAGAGCCTGCGCGCGTTCAAACGGGTCAGCCTCCAGCCCGGCGAGACCGCACGTGTACAGATGACCGTGCGGGTATCAGACCTCGCCTTATTCGACGTCTCCTCGCATCGGTTTACAGTAGAGCCCGGCACGTTCAATGTTCTCATCGGCTCTTCTTCGGAAGACATCCGCCTCCGATCGCATGTGGCCGTGCAGGGCCAGACACCGTAGCGGAAATCCGCGTATCGAAGCCGGTCTATGTGTTTCACTTGGGAAAGTGAGAGCACACGCTCGAAGCTTACAGCTACACCCCGGCCTCTCCAATTCCAGTGGAGCTCTGCTGGACGCAATCCTCGCGCCTGATGGACGAAGTCTCTCGTCACCCGAAACCGGTGTGAGAGCTCTCACCATCCGATCTTCGACTACCGCGAGATGATCTGCGCTGCGACAATGGACCACCTCGGTGGAGACGGTTCTTACAATGGTGAGACTTACGAAGTCGGCGAAGCATGCGGCTATGGTTTGTCGGACAAACAAGGATGCGACGACGCTGACGTGGGTCAAGGCCTTCTCCGGTTTTTCTTCGCATACATGCAGGCACACCTGCGGTCTGAGGCGGACCCAGAACGCCGGCGCGCTTGCCTGGCACAGTCACACACATACAAGTTGGGCTGCGATAGCCGTTCTCTCAGCGGGGTAGAAACGCACTTAGGCTCTATGATCGGCGCGGAGAGAACAGCTTCTCGCGTCCGCAAGTCGGCTGGCCTCGAACCTGCCAAGCGCTGCTACCGAATCGCTTCCTGCCAAGCCCACCTCCTACCAGGCAGAGCTTGCGAGCACATGGGGTGGACCGTTTCGCCCGTCGAGGATCTCGGTCGACACGACGAGTTCAAAATTCCCGTCGGAGGGCAGCTTCGACTCCGCCAGCCAGCTCTTCAGATATTTGTCACTGCTCAGAAACTCCGATGCGGCCAGGGTTCCAGTAGCCCCAATGCCGGCTGCAATCAAGACACGCTGCTCCACGTCGGGATCGTAGTAACTCGCAACCAGCGCGTAGTCTTGCGAATTTCCCAGCGCCCGCTGCGTATTGTCGAACGTCCAGTTGACTGCCGGGTGCAGACTGTCTTCGATCCTGCTGTCCGCCGGGGTCTTCGCCAGAAAGCGGTACCGCAGCTTCGAGGTCAGACGCATCGTCCACACATTGTCCAGGCCTCCAATCAAGACGACCGGTCCTCGCCGCAACTCGTCCAGCGTCGTGTCAGCCGAACTCTTTGTGCTGTAGGCTCGAGCGTGCTGAGTCAGGAGGTCCGTTATTTTGCTGTAGCTCACAAGATCGCTCACCGGCAGCATATCCGAGCGAATCATGGCCGAAAGCATGCTCTGCTGCTGATCGTGCGTTGAGCCCGCGTTCGCGTCCGGTGGAATATCGTGTCCGTTCCGATCGAACGTGTGCACCCCTATAACGATCAGAACCGGATTGCGTGACACTAGGGCTGGCTTCCAGATCAGGTCGAGTGCACGTTCTCTTCCCGGATCGCGCACCAGTCGCACCGAGAGCGCAGTCGCTGCAACCCCCAGGAAGAAGAGCAGCGCACGAAACAACCATCTCCCCGGCCGCCAGATCCTGTTCACAGCTTCAGACTGAGCCGTCTGGGCCGCTCCTGGGCCTTCGCTCGATTCAGGTACATCAATCACGCCAGGTACATCGATCGCGACGTCGTCATCATCCGGGCGCTCCGTGAGAATCGACGGAAGAGCCCGGGCCGCGACTCCGAAATGCGGCACGTACGATCCCAATGGCAGATCGATCCGCAACTCGTGGCCATGCTCTGGCTCCTGGTAGTATTGAGCGATCCGTTTCCTGATCTCCCCGGCAGTAACCCGAACGACGGGATCGACATTGGTGTCGTAGTCGTTCGTCTTGCCGAAGACGTGCACGCCAAGGGTTCGTTCCTTCAGGCTCTCGGCATGTCCGGCAAGCGTCTGCTCAACGACAAATCGCAACAACGCAGGATAGCGCTTGCTATTCCGAAAGTGCTTGCTTGTAACCAGACGTTCGAGCTGCTCCAACAGGTCAGAGCGGCTGAACTCCACGCCTCCCAATGAAATAACGTTTTCATACCCGGCCCGCTCCAATGCCTGCGTATTCATAAGCGCGTACTTTCTTCAGCTCTGCGGTCCCAGGAGATTGCGATTGCAGGGACTCAGGTATCATACGTCTCCTTCCGGGTTCCGTACAAGTCATTTGAAATCAGTAAGTTATTTACCACTTGAGTTCTCTTTACCGTACGACACTTGTCAAGTGTTGCCGTCGGCCCCTATCGTGTTGGTCGAAGTCAGAACTCCCACAAATCAGTCCACTGTTCCAACGGTACAGATTGCCGGAGACTTCGATTGTTCAGAGAGGCTACACCGAATGACCACGAATCAGCAGCCTGGGACCATTAACACCACCGCACGTCCAACAACCATCCCACACGTGATGTCTCGCCTCCAGCAAAGAATGAAGCTCGTCTTCTTTTCTCTTGGCCTCCTTATCCTTTCCACCTCTCTCGCCTACGGCCAGCTCACCACGTCGGACATCCTGGGAACCGTCACCGACAGCACCGGCGCCGTCATCCCCAACGCGACTGTTACGCTGAAGAATCTCGCCACGAACGCCACCCGCATCGATAAAACAAACGGCAGCGGCGATTACAGCTTCACCCTGCTGCCGACTGGCCGCTACAGCGTTCGCGTCGAAGCGTCGGGTTTCAAAGCTACCACAACCGAAAACCTCTCAGTTGAAGCAGGCGATCGCGCCCGTGCCGACTCCCACCTCGAGCTGGGCGCATCGAGCGAAACCGTATCCGTTGAGGCTCAAACACCTCTGCTCCAGGCCGACAGCGCCACCGTCAGCTCAACCGTGACCGCACGGGCCGTGCAGGATCTCCCGCTAAATGGCCGTAACTTCGTGCAGCTCGTGGATCTTGTTCCCGGAGCCAACGAGGGAGCCGGTAACGGTCTCAGCAGCGGTGGCCGTCCCGACGATCGCCGTTCGAACGCCGCCGGCCTTTCCGTCAACGGGCAGGACGATACCCTCAACAACTGGGTGGTCGACGGCATCGACAATAACGAGCGGATCATCGGCACCATCGGCGTCAAGCCGAACGTCGAAGGAATTCAAGAGATCACCGTCCAGACCAACAGCTACGCTGCCGAGGCAGGCCGTACCGCTGGCGGCGTGATCAACATCGTCACCCGCGCTGGCACCAACCAGTTTCACGGCTCCGTCTACGAATACTTCCGCAACGATATCTTCGATGGCCGCAACGTCTTTCAGACCACCGGACGTAAACCCGAGCTGCGCCAGAACCAGTACGGCGGCAGTATCGGCGGTCCCATCTTCCGCGACCGGACCTTCTTTTACTTTGACTATGAAGGATTCCGTCAGGTTTCAGGCGTCACCTACACCGGCACCGTACCGACGCTCGCTGAGTACAACAACATCAACAGCATCGGTGGCGGATCGCCCCAGGCGCTGCTATCGACCACCAACGGCACCCTTCAGGCATATCAGGGACTGATTCCAGCTACGGGTGGACCAGTGCCCATCAATCCGATTGCACTGAACTACTTGAAGCTGTTCCCCGCACCCACCAATAGCAAGCTCTCGAACAACTTCACCATCAGCCCGAATAAGACACAGACCTACAATACCTACGACGCACGGGTCGATCACAAGTTCACCAATAGCAATCAGTTCTTCGCGCGCTACTCCTACAACAAGGTCAACACCTTCACGCCGCCGAACTTCGGAACGGTAAGTGGTGTCGGTATCAGCGGCGGCAGGTACAACTTCGACGGCCCCGCAACCGATGCGGCCCAGCAATATGCCTTGGGTTTTACCCACATCTTTACCCCCAACCTCCTGCTCGATTTGCGAGCAGGCTACACGCGTATTAACAATCTCTCACTTCCGCTCAACTTCGGTACAGGCATCGATCAGAAGGTCGGCTTTCCTGCGACCATGACCAACTTTAGCCCCTTCGCCGACTCCCTGACCCCGGTCTCCTTCGGGCCCTTTGGTGATATCGGCGACGGCGCTTATGTTCCTTTGCAGGACATCGACAACACCTTCCAGTACTCCGGTACGCTTAGCTGGACCAAGGGCAATCACAATATCAAAGCCGGCCTTGGCCTGATTCGCAGGCAGGCTCGTAACGTACAAAGCGCCTCCGCAGTCGGTTCGTACGGCTTCAACCTGTCAAGCGATAGCCAGAACACGAAGGGCGACCAGCTGGCCACGCAGAATAATCAGATTGCCTCGGCTCTCCTCGGCGCCTTCAATAACCAGTCCCGCAACTTCAACCTGACTCCCCCTGACTACCGCAGTTGGGAGCCAAGTGGCTTCCTCCAGGATAGCTGGAAAGTAAGTCCGAAGTTGACCATCCTTGCCGGCGTTCGTTACGACGTCTTTACCCCCTTCACGGAAGCACATAACCATATCTCGAATTTCGACTATCTTCAGGCGCGTTCCTCCTCTGCCACCACTGTCTCCAGCGCCTTGAAGATAGCTGGCGTCAATGGGGTTGACAACCAGGCCAACATTCCGACCGACTACTCCAACGCCGCTCCCCGCGTCGGCTTCTCGTATTCCGTGACACCTCTGGTCGTTGTTCGCGGAGGCTACGGTATCAGCTACTTCCCCGGCAACTACACCTCCAACGCAGACCTGAAGAACGCTCCCTTTACCTCCGTCTATAGCCCTTCCTGTCAGTCCACCCTCGCCGTTCAGATCGAACAGAGCCAGAATGGAGGCAAGCTCCCCGCGGGCCAAAATCCGGACTGCGCCGCTCAAGGGCAACCCGGTAATTTCAGCCAGGGGATCCCGTCCCCAACGGCCCCGTCAGCAGCCCAACTCGCAAACCTGTCCACGATCCCTGGTCTAGGGTTCGTAGCGGAGGCCACCCACTTCAAATCGGCTATGATCCAGCAGTTCAATATGCAGGTGGAGCAGCAGTTCGGCGCCAGCGTCTTCACCATCGGCTATGTCGGCAACATCGGCCAGCATCTGCCGGAATCGATCAACAACATCAACCAACCCAAGCCGTTCAATCCAGTTACGAACGCCGCTGGCTCAGCCCGTCCGCTTAGCGCGCTGCTTCCTAATCTGGGCGGCGTAAGCTACATCCAGAGCGAGGGCGTCTCCAACTACAACGGTCTGCAGGCCTCCTTCCAGCGCCGCTTTACCCACGGTCTCGCATTCGACGCCAACTACACCTGGTCCAAGGCATTGAGCGACATCACTGGCTTCTCTCAGCAAGGTGGAAACCAGGGCTGGAGCGACGCTGATCCAACCCGCATTCGTCAGATCGAGTACGGTAATTCGGAGAACGACATCCAGAATCGCTTTGCTCTTAGTCTGAACTACGAAATCCAGTACGGAAAGAACTTCACAGGTATCAAGAAAACGGCTCTATCGGGTTGGCAGACAAATATGATCAGCGTCTGGCAAAGCGGTAAGCCCTTCACGATTGTCAACACCGGGAGCAACGCCGACAATCCTGAGGGCCTGGGCTTCAACAATCGTGCAACTCCGCAGAACAGCGGAGGTCAGGATCGCCCCAATCAGATTGGTGACGCGCGTGGACCCAAAACCAACGCGCAGTTCTTCAATACGGCAGCATTCGCTCCTCAACCCCTTGGAACCGTCGGAAACACGCAGCGCAACTCGCTGTTTGGTCCCAACTTCCGCCACGTCGACCTCTCCCTCTTCAAGACCTTCGCCATTACCGAACGAGTAGGTCTTCAGTTCCGGGCGGAGAGCTATAACATCTCAAACACGCCTAACTTCTACATGCCGAACGGCAACGCTGGCGATTCGTTTGGCAATCCCTCGTTCGGACAGATCTCGCAGACCGACCCGAACTACACTCCTCGTCAGTATCAGTTCGCACTCAAAGCGCAGTTCTAACCGAACCACATCACAGCAACGCGGCAGGGAGACCCTCTCCCTGCCGCGTTTTGCTGTCCGCCACATACTTCGTGAAAAGTTCCTGTGTCGCTCTTTTATCGCTCAATCTAAAAGACTGTTATCCCGAGCGGAGTGTAGCGGAGTCCAAGAACTTGCGGTTGCTTTGGCTCTGTTTGCGAATGGATTTCGTCGGCCACCTCCTCCGTCGCGGTCGGTGTCAGTGCAAGCACGGGCGGAGTGCCCAGCGCCTTTCGCGCGTAGCCCACCCCCAGGTACGCAGTCCGGAAGTCAAGACCCCCCTGCAAGTGCAATGCGCCGCATCGACGACAAAGAGGCCAACTCCGCTCGCCTTATTCAAGTGTGCTTTGTCCCTTGAACACAGACTCCAAAACCTCACGCTGACCCAAGCGAAAACGCTGATCCCAAAGCGTCTCTTCGCTTCCCGGAGGGCGTCTCCGCAGGCAACCTCTAGCAATCAGCACACCGACGTAGAGAGGGCGAGCGAAGCAGATGCCCCCGTTCCGATGTTTTCATATTCGTGGAAGATGGTCCCTGGCAGAATTTACATGCAGCATGGCTCAGATGCGCTCGCGATTCCGGAACGCTGCATCTCAGAATCCCGAACAGACGCCGCATACAGCACTCTGTAAACAATGCACGATAGATGCGGCCTAAGGAACTGCACCATCGAAGATCCAGGTACATCCCGCACCCGGAAACTTGTCATCTGACTCGATACACGAAAGCTGCACGTTATGCCGCGCCGGAGAGTGGATGCATCTCGTAATTTTTGGCCTGACCGTCTCATCCTCCTGGGGTAACGGCCATGCAACGCTTTGGCGATCGCTCATAAAAGCAATGCTGCATCGCGGTCACACGGTCAGCTTCTACGAGCGCGACACACCCTATTACGCAGCGGCACGCGACATCGAGATTCTTCCAGAGGGTGGCAACCTCCGGCTCTACACACAGATCGACGACATATGTGATGAGTTGCGACAGACTCTCGACCATGCCGATGTCGCGCTGTGCACAAGCTTCTGCCCAGACGGCATCAGGGCCAGTGAGCTCATTCTCCAAAGCCACGCGTCGGTCAAAATTTTTTACGATCTCGATACGCCGGTCACCCTCGAGGAGTTGAGCGCAGGCAGGAGCGTAAGCTACTTGCTGCCCGCAGGACTGGCTGACTTCGACCTGGTATTGAGCTACACCGGAGGCCGCGCCCTTGACGAACTGAAGACGCGCCTTGGCGCACGCATCGTCGCTCCACTCTACGGCTCCGTCGATCCTGAAACGCATCGTCCAGTCGCTGCCTGTCCGGAGTACCGCGCCACGCTCTCGTATCTAGGCACTTACGCAGCGGACCGGCAGGACGCCTTAAGTAAGCTACTGCTCACCCCAGCGCAGCGCCTGCCCCACGAACGCTTTCTCATCGGCGGAGCACAGTACCCTGAGAGTTTCCCTTGGGAGACCAATATCGCCTTTGTCCAGCACGTGCCGCCCGGATGGCACCCCGCCTTCTTCTCCTCCAGCCGTGCCACCTTAAACATCACTCGTGCCGCCATGGCTCGCTACGGGTACTGTCCTTCCGGTCGATTGTTCGAGGCTGCCGCCTGCGGCACGCCGCTCCTCACCGATGTATGGGATGGCCTCGAGAGCTTCTTCAAGCCCGGACAAGAGCTGCTGCAGGTCACCTCCGCGGACGATGTCGTAAATGCACTCTCGCTCTCCGATCGGGAGCTTCGCGCCATCGCTGAGGCAGCACGGGAAAAAGTGCTGGCGGAACACACGGGGGAGTGCCGCGTGCAAGAATTGGAAAGATTATGCGACGCCGTCAGCAGTCCGGCCACACAGGAAGTCTACGCAGGATGAAGACCGGAGACGCGTAGCCATGTGGGGCATCATTCCAGCAGCAGGCGTTGGCAGCCGGATTCAGCCGCTCGCCTTCTCGAAAGAGCTGCTTCCCGTCGGCAGCCGTGTCACCGATGGCCAGGAACGCCCACGCGCCGTCAGCGAGTATCTCGTCGAACGCATGATCCGCGCCGGGGCCGACAAGCTCTGCTTCGTCATCGCACCCGGCAAGACGGACATCGTGGAGTACTACGGCTCACGCGTCTGGGGCGCGGAGATCGTGTACGTCGTGCAGCCCACGCCGGGCGGCCTCTGCGATGCGCTCTTTCGCGCCATGCCGCTGATCCACCCGGACGAGTCGCTCCTGATCGGCCTACCCGATACGGTATGGGCGCCTGACGACGGTTTCCTCAAGCTGCCTGACCATATCCTCTCCTTCCTGCTCTTTCCGGTCGAGCGTCCGGAACTCTTTGACGCAGTCGTGACCCGCGACGATGGCATCGTCGAACAGATCCAGGTCAAGCAGATGAAGGCGCAGTCGCACTGGATTTGGGGTGGCGTCCGCATGCCAGGCTCCGTATTCCACGCTCTTCACGCGCTGTGGTCGCGAATCGATCGCAGGGACGAATATCTTGGTACGCTGGTAAATGCCTGGATCCGGGAAGGCGGCAAGGCCATTGGCGTTCGTGCAGGGGAAGCCTACGTCGACGTCGGCACGTTCGATGGCTACCGCGCGGCGATTCGGCTGCTTGCCAGTCATGCTGAACAGAGTCGCTGACCAGTCACGCTGAAGAGAGTCACCATGAAGAGCAGCCACACCCGGGAGATAGAAGTTGAGCATGAACCAAATGCCGTACAGGTCAGCGGACGATAGAGCGATACTCGAACAGCGAATCAAAGACCTTGGACCCTGGTTTCACAACATGCGATTAGATGGCATCGCGACCGCGCCGGATCATTTCCTGGGCGACTATCCGGAGGTCAAGTACGAGCGCTTCCGCGATTCCTTGCCCTCCGACATGCACGGCATGACCGTTCTCGATATCGGCTGCAATGCCGGCTTCTACTCGCTCGAAATGAAACGTCGTGGTGCGGCGCGCGTCCTTGGCATCGACACCGATGCGCACTATCTCCGCCAAGCGCGATTCGCCGCCGAGATAACCGGTCTCGATGTTCACTTCGAACAGCTGGCCGTCTGGGATGTAGGCGCGCTCGGCGAACGATTCGATGTGATCATCTTCATGGGCGTGCTCTATCATCTGCGTCATCCCCTGCTCGCCCTCGATCTCATCCACGAGCACGTCGCAAAGGACCTGCTGCTCTTCCAAAGCATGCAGCGGGGGAGTCGCGAGATCGCCAGCGTTGCTGAAAACTATGATTTCAATGCGCCCGCACCCTTCGATGAACCTGGATATCCCAAGATGCACTTCATCGAACAGCGCTATTCGCATGATGAAACAAACTGGTGGGTGCCGAATCGAGCCTGCGTTGAGGCCATGCTGCGCTCCTCCGGGTTCGCCATCGAATCTCAGCCCGAGGATGAGGTCTACGTTTGTCGATGTACACCCGTGGCCATCCCGCCCGACGGCCCGCACTGCGTCTACCCAGTCACGAGGCGTCCATAGCCTATGCCGTGTGGAGACGATGCCTTAGCGTGTCTGGCGGAGGCCGAACGCCTGCTTCGTCAACGTCATCTTCCAGAAGCGTTCGCTGTCTTCCATCAAGCTGAAAAGCTGGGCGTTGCAGCAGACCGGTGCTGCGCCGGGCGATGGATGACGGCGATGCTCTCGGGTGACCTTGCCACGGCATGGCTCGAGAGCGATGCCATTCGGACGCGCGGCACCCCGGATCCGCACCGCTTCTGGAACGGCGAAGACCTTCACGACGCGCGTGTCATCGTTCGCTGCCTGCATGGGCTTGGCGATACGGTGCAGATGCTGCGCTATGCCCCCTTGCTTCAAGAAATCGCGTCGAGCGTCGTCTTCGAAGTTCCGCCGCGCTTCGTTCCCCTGGCTCGCTTCTTCCATGGCGTGGACAAGGTCGTTACCTGGGGCGACGATGCTCCCTTGCAAAGCCCGGCATGGGACGTCCAGGTCGAGATCATGGAACTCCCATTCCTCTTTCGAACTACTGAGTCTGCGTTGCCGATCGCCCAACTCTACATCGATCTACCCACTCCGATAATCGCCAAAGTCAGCACAGCGATGCAGAGCCACGGACTCCCCCGCATCGGCCTTGTCTGGGCGGGTGGTGAGTGGAATCGAGCTCGATCCATTCCACTCGCCTCCTTCGCTCCACTCTTGCGCGAAGAGGAACGGAACCATCGTGGCGAGGCTCTTCACTGCACTCGCGAGTTCTGGAATCTGCAGGGCGGTCCAGCCTCCGCGGACGCTGCGGGCTATCCACTACGCGACGCGAATGCCGCCTGTGGAGACGGTCTCGTTGCGCTGGCCGCCACGATCGCGAACCTCGATCTGATCATCACCGTCGATACGCTCGCCGCCCATCTCGCCGGCGCCCTCGGGAAATCGGTCTGGCTGATGCTCCACGATGAATCCGACTGGCGCTGGATGACGGCGCGTGAAGACACACCCTGGTATCCCACCATGCGCCTCTTCCGGCAGCCCACCCCCGGCGATTGGCCAGCAGTAATCGACACGATCCAAACCGAGCTGTGGGAAAGATTCCGCTAGCGACCTCAACTCTGTCATCCTGAGCGCAGCGCAGCGGCAGTCCAAGCACCTGCACTAGCCTCTGCCGTTGCCAGTCCCTGTCCACTCCCCAAACCTCTGTCATCCTGAGCGCAGCCGAAGGACCTGCATTGTCCTCGCCATTGCCTGCCCTCTGTCTACTCCGTAGTCGCTCACACCCGGAAATGAACGCACACTTGAGCTTCCAGACATAAATCGTCTCTAATGAACCATGCGAGTATCGAACCCGGACAGTACTCCTCAACCGAAACGCGCATGGGACCGCTATGACGCGTATCTCTTCGACATCGACGGCACACTCCTGCACTCGACCGATGCAGTCCACTACTTCGCGTTCTGTGATGCACTCACCTCACTCGCCGGCCGCCCCCTGAATCTCGACGGCGTCACCGCACACGGAAACACCGACATTGGAATTCTGCGCGATGCATTCACCTTGGCAGGTATCGCCGGGCACGACTGGCGGCCCCGACTTCCACTGCTCCAGGCAGCAATGTGTCGTTTCGTCGAGGCGCGCCGAGACGAGCTCTGCATGACGATCCTGCCCGCCGTACGCCACGTTCTCGCTCATCTCCGGGCCCATGGTGCCGTGCTTGGCGTTGCCACAGGCAATCTGGAACACATCGGGCGGATCAAGCTCGATCGCTGTGGCCTGTTAGAAACTTTCGACTTCGGCGGTTACAGCGACGCGTACGAATATCGTCGTGACGTCTTCGCCGGCGCCCTCGAAAAAGCACGTGCCCTGGCCGGCGTCGAGGCCCACGTCTGCGTTGTTGGAGATACCCCGGAGGATGTTCGATCCGCCCGCGCCAATGACCTCGATGTCATCGCTGTTGCGACGGGCATTTACGGCTTCGAAGAACTTCAGTCCGAGCACCCGGACTGGTGTCTGCACTCGCTCGAGGAGCTGCCGATCCCAACGCACTCACAAGCCTGAACCCTGACCGAATCGCTGCCCGTGAACAGAACGGCTCTGATCGGCAAAGAGTGCAGCCATGGCCCTACATGACCTTGCTAGCTCGCCCCGCAGTCCGACACGATCCGTTCCAACTCCATAGCGCGATGCATCGCGCTATGCTCGGCAAGGATGCGCTGCCGTGCCCGCCGCCCGATTCTATGGCGTTCCTCATCGGTCATCTCCCGCAGCATCAGAGCCGCTTCGGTGGCATCGACCGGGAGGAGAATCTCCTCGCCCGGCTCGAGAAACTCTCGCAGCCCTGGCCAGTCATCCGAAAGAATCGTCGCTCCACACGCCGATGCTTCAAACAGCCGCACCGAAGGCGAGTACCCCGCATCGATCATGTCTTTCCGTGTGAGATTCAGCGTAAACCGGCACGAAGAATAGAAGGCAGGATGATCCCGCGGAGGAATGTGAATCATGCGCGCAACATTCGGCTGCCACACCGTATCCACGGGATACTGTGGACCGGCTACCAGGAAGCGTCCTTCGGGCAGCAGCGCGGCCGCTCCATCGAGCAGAGCGACCAACGTTCGCTGGCGGTCGGCTGCGTAGGTCCCGAGGTAACTCAGATCGCACCGGAACTCCACCCGCTCACGCACAGGCCGATACAACTCCGGGTCGACAGAACAGTAGAACGCGATCGCGCGCCGCGCACCGAAGCGCCGCTCTAGTTCACCGAGTGACGGTCCTCCCGTAAAGCTCAGGTATGCAGCGTACGAGGGCACATCCACAACCCGAAGGTACTCCGTCCCCTCGCCCTCACGGAGCCGATTCAGCGTGATCGGCGTGTCGATGTCATAGAACAAGATAGGACACCCGGCCTGTTTAAAGAGTGCATGACTCGCCCGGATGGCATCGGGAAAATACGATCCGACTATAACGACGTCCGCGTCCACGGCAACAGCGAGCAGTTCGCTCTCTCTACTCTCCCATGACTCATAGAGATGTACGGAGCAGAACTCCGGCCGGGGCAGATCTCGGTTGCTGCGATACCACTCCACATCCTTCTCGATGAAATGCATTGCATGCCCTCGATCGGCAAGGGCCTTCAGGAGCGAGCGGTATGTGGTCGCATGGCCATTTCCCCATGAGGACGTAATCGTCAGACCATAGACGACAATCTTCATGCGCGAGCCTTCGCCTCCGCGCGCGAAGCCAGGCACCGACGGAACGCCTGCTCCGCCTCGACCGCTCGCTGTGCATACGTGTGGTCGCGCAGACCGCGTCGATGAAAGGCGTCTCCGATCCGCCGCCGCGCAGCATCATCGTTCGCGCTCAGCGCGTCGACGACATCCTCCGCGTTCTTGATCACGAGAATTTCCGTCCCGGGTTCGAAGCAGTCGTCGATCCCCGGCCAGTTGTCGCACAGCAGGCACGTACCCGCGCCCGCAACCTCGAAGACACGGGTCGGTGGCGAGAAGCCGGATTGCGCCATCGATGCCCGATTGATGTTCATCACCATGCCCGCCGAACAGTTCACGCGATTGTGTTCGGCCGTGGGCACATGGCCTATATAGCGCACGTTTGGTGGCAATGCCTTGTCACTCCACCCTTCGCCGCCCAGCAGAAACCGGCTGGCCGGCGCAAGCTCGGCAGCATCCAGAAACAGCTCATCCACCCGCGCCTCGCGGTCAGGAAGGCGATTGCCCAGAAAAGCCACATCGCAAGCCAACGCTGGGTCGGGTGCCACAGGATAATGCGTCTCTGGATCGAGGCCGTTATAAATACTTGAGTACGCACGCGCACCAAACGCCAGATACTGCTCCCGGCACCATGGCCCCCCACCATAACTCAGAACAGCGTCGTAGCACGGCATTGAGACGCGAAACGAATCCTTCACATTGGTATGCATCCGCTCCAGCGTGGCAGGCGCATCCACATCCCAGAAGGTAATGGCACTATCCTCCTGCAGTTCGAGAATGCGGCGTTCCAGCATCTCGTCGTCCACGCCGATGCCGCTATGCTTCACAATCACATCGGCTCCCGCAGCGCGTGCCAGCATCGCGTCAATGCCTGATTCAGGCTGATACACAATTGATTCCACATAGGAGAAATCGTCCGTATCCCGATGCTGCTGGCGTCCGTACGCGTCCGGCTCCGCGAAGGTCACCTCGTGTCCAAGCCGCGCAAAGTATTTGTAACAGCCACGGTAATACGTTGCCGCTCCATTCCAATACGAGGAAACAATGCTCGAACCGAACGCGAAGATCTTCAAACCAGCAACTCCTCACAGATTCCAGTCAGCTCCTGCGCCCTGTGCACACACGTATGGCGTGCAAGCACCGTCTCGAGCCCGCGACATGCCTGCTCCGCGGCGGCTTCAGGCTCACTCAGGATGAACTTCATAGCGGTTATCATCTCCTTGGCGCTTCCAGCAAACTGCAGATCACCCGGGCGAAAGAGCTGCTCGGTATCCTGCCACGGTGCCGATACCAGTGGTATCCCGCAGGCCAGCGCCTCGAACACCCGTATTGTGGGGATGCCCGTCATCACTGCCGCATATTGCTGACGCGGAATGTGAACCGTCAGTCTTGCCGCTGCGTAGATTGCGGGTGCGTCAAGATTCGGCAGATATCCACCATAGCCCACACGGGCCTCTCGAAGAGCGGTCAGGCCCTCCTCCGGATACCGGACTCCATAGATCGTGAAGTTCGTAAAGTTCTTGTTCGCCAATTCGCGTGCAGGATTGAGGAAGAACTCCTGGATCTCCGCCGACCGCTCCCCCTCGCCCCAGTTCCCGATCCAGACGACATCGGTCTGCCTTCGAAAGTGTAACTGCGGCGAGAACACACTCACATCCGCAGCCTCGTGCAATGTCCAGGCCCGTTCGATACCAAATCGTTCCTTGTAAATCCTTCGTAACGCCCCGCCAAACACCACTATCCCGTCGAATCGGTCGAGCCCGAACAGCGCCATCTGCTCCGGCGACGAAGACGCCCGGTGATGCGTGTCGTGAAACACCAGCTTGAATCCCAGTTTGCCTCGCAGCTTCAATAGTAGCTGCGCCAGCGCCGGAGGGTTCCATTCATGAAGAATAACAATCTGCGCACCGCCTAGACGCTCGCGCCACTCGGCTTCCCTGTCGCAAGCCGCATACGTCCGTACGTTGAGGTCAGGATACGTTTGTGCGAATTCTTCAAGTGATCGCTCCCCAAGCTGCTCCGTGCGAAGGTTTTCAATCGACCACTCCGTCTCCGGTTCGAGAATCGTGACGTCATGGCCCAGAGCTGTCATGGCTCGCATCAGTCCACGCAGAAAATGCGCGTTGCCGTTGTTCCAATCGGAGCGCAGCGAGTGTGCGATATAAACGATTCGAAGCTTAGAAGGCATCAGGGACGAGGCCCTCCATCGATCCAGCAACTCGTCCGTCGCCGCGAAGCAGGCTGGCGTAAAGCGACACGTACGCCTCCGCCATGCGAGATCCGGTGTACGCACCTGCTCGCAGACACGCTTTACGTTGTGCGCTCTCGAGCACCTCAGGCGAGGCGTGCAGATGCTTCAGCAGTTGGCCGAGGTCTTCCGCATGATGAAAATAGAGCACCGCATTCCCCCAGATCTCGCGAAACGAATCAAGATCATTCGCGACGATGGCGCAGCCACATAGCGCTGCTTCGACCAACGCCAATCCAAAAGGCTCGTAGATGGAGGAAGCGATATAGATACTGCTCCGGTGCAGAAGCGATAGCAGTTCCCCTTCGGCCAGCACTCCCAAGTAGGAGACGCTGCCGGATGAAGAAGGAGCATGGGTTCCATCATGTTCCACATCGCCTACAACCAGAATGGGCATAGGCGAATCCACCTCATTTAACAAGGCAACGTTCTTCGCTTCGTCCCAGACCCGCCCTGTGGAGATTGCCTGCATCGTGCGCGCTTCCGTTGTAGCCGCAGTCCCCAGATCCCGGCCATTGAAGATCACATGCTCTGCCGCACGCAGCTTGAAGCTTTCGCCCAGCGCACGCAGCATCCACCTTGTAGGCGCAACCACCGCATCCGCCCCGTCCAGGCCATCCTGGACAAGCGATCGATAGCGGACGAGCCACTCGGAAACCTCCAGACCAGAGGGTTTGCACGCCGAAGCCCAACTGAAGACGTCACTATGAGCAGTCACGATCTTCGGCAGGGAGATTGGCAACCTGCCAAAGCAGAACTGACTTGTATGCAGCACGTCAGGACGAAACTCACCTACAATTCGTAACAGAAGCGGTAACGCATCGACATACGCATCTGAGTTCGTCCGCATCCACTCCAGCGGAGTCGCGGAGCCCTCGTAAAAAAACGAACTGCCGTACTCGCCTTCCGTGGATGTAATCCATTCGCACTGCTCGGGAGAAGGCAGCCTGCCAAAACTGATCAGGGCAACGGTGTGTCCCCTCCGCAGCAAACCCGCGCTCAGCTCTCTCGTGAATGTCCAGACCCCGCCGATCGTATCGGTTGTCAGCAGGATGCGCACAGAAGTTCCCGAGCGTGCTGGGATTCGAGCTCTGCGAGAGACAGTGGCGCCTGATCCTGAATATCACTGTATCCGCGCTCCGAAAAAAGCTGGAGATAGAAGGCGTGTGCCCTCTCCCATGCGCTCTCATCCGGTTGTGTGCCGAACGTAGTTACGTACTCCGGACTACCAGGAAAAGGAAACATCGGCACTGGCTCGCTCACCCACACGCCCTGGGCCTTCAGCTTCGACTGCCACGCAGCAACCAGCGCTGGATCATCCTCGGCAGTCTTAATCAGGTTTGCCTGCACCCACGGGATCCGCTGCTTTGCATAGACAAGCAGTTCGGTGATGCGATCCGTCGTCATGCGGCAGTTCTTGTTCATCGCATCGCGTCCCTCATCAGTAATCGATTCCACACCGCATTCAAAGGAGACACAGTGCGCCCGCGCCAGCAAATCGATCGACTCCTCATTCCAGAGATCGATCCGCGTCTGAAAACCAATCGACACCCGCCGTTTCGCAATCTCCTCTAACAATTGTAGGGCCTGCTTGCCCACACCAAAGATCTCGTCGATGAAGTAGACGTAATCGACGCCGCGAGCGAGAAGTTGATCGATCTCAGAAAGCACCGCCGGCAATTCACGCTCGCGATACTTGTTTCGAAAGAGTGTCTTGTTGCAAAAGGTGCAGGCGTACGGACACCCGCGTGCAAACTCCACCTCCGCGCCATGATGCAGATGATCAGCGCCGTTACCCGGAAAAATATGATGCAGATGACTATGCCGCTCAACGGGATAATCGCTGTAATCAAGCGCTCCAAGCGCGCGCATGTCGGTTGCTCCAAGACCGGCGCTCGTGTGGGTCGTTCCGCTTCGATCGCGCCAGCAGCAACCCGCTATCATCTCCCAGGGCTGCGTCGCGAGTTGCGGCAGCGTCTGGTCCGGTTCGCCGCGCAGCACCACATCCGCGCCCGTCTTCCGAAGCGTCGACAAAGGGGTCACTGAACCATGTGGTCCGATCAGCACCTTCTGCGACGACCGCTGCAACGCCACAATCCACTCCCTCGGCACACGCAACTCCGGCTGAGGACAGCGCCAGAACAGGTACGAGGGCGCTGTCGGCATCACCAGAAAGTCTTCGCCAAAATATTCCAGCCGCTCGCGAGTCTGCTCCGGCGTAAGATCGTCCATCCACGCATCGATCAGTAGCACGTCCTGGCCCGCGGCTCGCAGCATCTCACGCGCCGAGAGAAGCTCCAGAGGAAAGTGTGGCTCGGCGCAACCGAAGTAGGTCGAGCCTTCAAAGCTCCACTTGGGATTGACGAGGGCAAACTTCATGCAACCTCCTCCGTGACCAGTTCGTCCGCCAATCGAGCATCCCGTTGGCCTGCAAGCAGCCGGCGGTTTTTGAGCCCGAAGTCGTGAATCGACCGCAGCGTAGCCTCGCACGAATGGCGCGGAGCCCAGCCCGTATGTGCGAACAGCTTCATCGTATTCGAGATGTACAGCGGCTGGTCGCCCGGCCGTATATCGCTGTAGCGCAGGATCGGTTCGATGCCGGTCTCGCGTGCAATCGCCTGCAGCATCTCTACGACTGAGATGGCACGCTGCGGTCCGCCACCCATGTTATAGATCTCTCCAGCCGTCCGGTCTGAGTTCTCGCGGGCGGCCCCGATCGCATCCAGCAGATCGGAGACGTGCAGCACATCTCGCACCTGAAAGCCATTGCCATAGATGGTAATAGGCTTGCCCTCAAGCACCGAGTACAGGAAATGCGCGACCCAGCCCTGGTCCTCTGTGCCGAATTGGCGCGGCCCCGCAATACAGGACATGCGGTATACCACCGTGGGTAAATCATAGATGCGGGAGTAGTCGCGAACGTACTGGTCCGCGGCTCCCTTCGAGCAGCCATACGGCGAGTGGAAATCCAGCGGTTCCGCCTCTGTGACCCCGGCGAATCCGGCGTTCTGCGCACGGTAGTGCGTCCCCTCTACCTTGACCGGAACACCGTCGAGCGAACCGTATACCTTGTTCGTCGACGTAAACAGCAGAAACGGCCGGCGCCCTGATCGCCGCGCCGCTTCAAGCACGTTGAAGGTTCCGCGGACATTAACGTCGAAGTCGTCCCGTGGCGCGTCAATCGATGTCGTCACCGCAACCTGCGCCGCAAGATGGTAGATCTCCGTCATGTCCCGGGCTGCATCGCTCACTGCTGATGCATCGCGCACATCACCCTTCACGAACTCCAGTCTTCCACGGTTCGGATGATCCCGAAGCCATGTGAGGTTGTGAGCGACGCCATGACGTGACAGGTTGTCGAAGATCCGTATGTGGGCCCTGGGATCAGCGGACAGTCGCTCCGCTAGGTTGCAACCGATGAAACCGGCACCGCCAGTAATCAGAATCCTGCGTGTTGCCATCCGTTCCTTTCCCATTACGATCTTTTCCTTCATAGCTACGCCGACAGCCCATACGCACTGAGTTCCTGGAGCATCGTTTCGGCCTTGTCATCCGCTTCCTGATCCTGAAGCCACGCCGCAAGTTCACGGAATCCCTCTTCATGCGTCACCTGGGGCTCATATCCCAGCACCCTTCTCGCCTTCGTGATGTCGGCGTAGCAATGGCGAATGTCGCCAGCCCGGTACTTTTGCGTGATTACCGGTTGAAGCTCCTGCTTGCCGAGAGCAGCCGCAAGAATCTCCGCAACTCGACGGATCGTGATTGGTGTTCCGCTACCTACATTAATGACTTCACCGTCCGCGTCGGGCCGTTCCATGGCAAACAAATTCGCGCGTACGATATCGTGGATGCTTACGAAATCGCGCATCTGTTCTCCGTCTTCAAAGACCAGCGGAGCTTGGTTATTGATCAGCCGCGCTGCAAAGATCGCGGCCACGCCCGTATACGGATTCGAAAGCGCTTGTCGTGTACCGTAGATGTTGAAAAAGCGCAGAGCCGTAACAGGAATCCCGTAGGTCCGTCCATAGATCAGGCATAGTTCCTCCTGGTCCCGCTTCGAGAGAGCATAGATCGAATTAATCTCCGAGGGTTTGCGTTCGTTCGTAGGCCGCGGCATAAGCACACCGGAGCACACATCACAACGCAGCTCCCACGCACTCTTCTTGAGTTCCGCGACAGAACGCACGGACGGAAACGCCGAGCTGCCGCACGAGGAACATACATACTCACCCTCGCCGTAGATGGACATGGAAGATGCCACAATTAGTTTCTCGGGTGTGTGTTTGTTGTCCAGCATGGCTTGCAGCAACTCGGCCGTGCCTTGGCTGTTCACACTCATATACCGGCTGATCTCGTACATTGATTGACCTACACCTACCGTTGCGGCAAAGTGAAAGATCACATCGACTCCCGACAGAACCTCGCGCAAGCGGTTCGGATCACGAACGTCACCCACAATGAGTTCTACCTTCGGGGAGAGGTACGTGGGAGCACCATTCTGATGAACCTGTGGCGTCAGGTCATCTAGCACGCGCACACGATGACCAGCTGTTAGAAGACCATCTGCCAGATGAGAGCCAACGAAACCAGCTCCGCCCGTAATGAGTACCTGCTTCGATGTTCGGTTAAGATCCGTCATAAGGTTTGCATGCTCCCTTGTACTTCAGCCGAGAGTTCAGCCGATAGCACAGCCGCGTTCTCTGCAACCACCTCGGTCTTGCTTCCAGGCGCATAGCGCGCGACGGCCCAGGCGGCAAAATCGGCGAAGTGCTGATTGTCTCTCGGAGGACTTGTGTGGTGGTCCTCCAATCCAAGATGAGCAGGCGTGAAGCAGAGCGTCAACGCGACACGGAACGGTGCGAGCTTCTCCATCTGCCGGTCGAACCACTGTGTCGCGTCCGGGCGAAAAGAGTCGGCCCAGCTAAGACCCGTTCGCAGATACTGCACCCCATGCTGTTTCATCCATCGAGCGGCATCGTCCAAACGCGGATCCTCGAAGTGGAACCACTGGCAGAATCCCACGGAGCCATCCTCAGGAAACGTGCTCACCGCCAGCTTCGGTGTGCCATCTGCCTTCACTAGTCCGAGATAGTAGTGGCGATAGTACGCGGAACCCTCCGCTTCCTTGTGCCGCGTCTCCGCCGGCCAACTTGGCGGCAGGTCGAACAAGCTGTACCAGTGAATCCGTTCGACGCGATCCTTCAGCAACTCCAGGGTTCGCTGCATCCCGAACGCCTGAACCTCTTCTGCCCCGAACGACGATACGCCAACCTCAGTCACCCACACCGGAAGTCCACTTACCGCGGCCGCTTCAGCAACTCGACCCGGCCATTCAGAAAGTTGCCAGTGATTCCAGTCCAGCGGAAATCCATGAACGCCCACAACATCGATATGCTCCATCACACCATACGAGGCCATCAGCCGGAGAAAGTCGCAATCACAAGAGGACACGCCACCCAGAACGATCGGTATCAAAGGATTCACGGCACGTATGGCGGTCGCCGCAGCCTTGACCATCGCAGCAAATCGAACCCAGCCGGGATCGAGTTTGAAGTTCCAGTGCGAAAGATTATTTGGTTCGTTCCATAATACGATCGCTTCGACCATCAGTGAGTTCTCAGCCTCCTAAAATCAGGTGTTACAGCTCGCGTTGAGAGAATCGGTACGACATCTCAAAGGAGTGCAACCAACCCACATACCAACCGATACACCCCGGGAGCGACTTCAGCAATGTTCTTAGGAATGCATGTAGAAGGCTAGGGTTGCCTACTCGGAAGATGTTACCTCTGTGGGAGTTGCATCGGAATTGTCTCCCGGAACTTTTCCTAACCTTCGCCCTCGCGATCCCTTCCAAAGACCGTCATCTTGACCGGAGCCGCATGGTCATTACTGCGCGGCGCAGTGGAGAGACCCCCGCATTTCGCTTCTATTCTTTCTTTGGCTCATCATAAGCTGAGATTATTTAGCTCCTGACAAGGTTCGAAGGGAAGCGGGCTACACATCAGACCTTTCTGGGAGAAAGTGAAAGAATGGAGAACCTCTGAGCTCAGCCTTTGCTTCGAAGGCGCGTAGCTTCAACCACGCCAGCACCCCACCTCACGCAGGCGGAGACCCTCCAGTGGCAGTACGCCTCATCATCAACGCAGACGACTTCGGCCTCACGCCAGGCATTAACCGCAGCATCGCCGATCTGCATCACGCAGACGTCGTCACGTCCGCTACACTCATGGCCGCCGGTCCCGCGTTTGAAGATGCCGTCGCGCTCGCACGATCCCTTCCTGGCCTTGGCATCGGCTGCCACATCGTCCTCACCGACGGAAAGCCCGTCTCGCCGCCACGTGAGATCCCCACCCTGCTTGGCCCGGACCGCCTTCACTTTCGCCCGTCCCTGCTCCATTTCGCCTACGACCTTCTTCGCGGAACCATCAACGCGACTGAAATTCGGCACGAGGCGGCCGCTCAACTCGAGAAGCTCGAGCAGGCTGGTATCGCTATTACACACGTCGACACCCACAAGCACACGCACCTCTTGCCCAGGGTCGCAGCTACGCTCCTCAATCTCCTCACCCGTACCTCGATCGGCGCGATCCGCAATCCCTTCGAGCCCCGCTTCGCACGCTGTCTGCCCGGAGCCAGCTACAAACGCCGCCTGCAGCTCTCCCTGCTCAGCCGCTTTAAACCCGCATTCGATCGCCTCGCCGTCGACACTTTAACCACAGACGGCACCATCGGCATCGCTGCCACTGGCCGCCTCGATCGAGCAGCCCTGCAGCGACTCCTCGCCGCGCTCCCCTCCACAGGTCTCTTCGAACTCGTCTGCCATCCCGGCTACAACGATGCAGACCTCGACCGCATCGCCACCCGCCTCCGCAGCCAGCGCGACACCGAGCGCAAAGCCCTTCTCAGTGAAGTCCTCAATACCTTATCGCTCCCTAATCCTCCACAACTCATCCACTATGGAGATCTCGAACCACAACAGCCGAAAGCAGGATGGATTGACTAGACCTCTCAAGATCGGCATCACCTGCTATCCCACCTACGGCGGCTCCGGTGTCGTCGCCACGGAGCTTGGCATCGAACTCGCCGCCCGCGGTCACGACATTCACTTCATCACCTCGTCCCAGCCCTTTCGCCTCACCGGCCGCGAGGCCAACATCCACTTCCACGAAGTCTCCGTCTCGAACTATCCCCTTTTCGAGTACCCGCCCTACGATCTCGCTCTCGCCACCCGCATGGCCGAGGTCGCCGAGCTCTACTCGCTCGATCTCCTCCACGTTCACTACGCCATCCCGCACTCCGTCTGCGCCATCCTCGCTCGCCAGATGATCCAGAGCCAGCCGCTCGCCGCCCGCGGCCGCTACCTTCCCATCATCACCACCCTCCACGGAACCGACATCACCCTCGTCGGCCTCGACCGCTCCTACCTCCCCATCACGCAATTCGGCATCGCCCAGTCCGACGGCGTCACCAGCATCTCCAGCTATCTCCGCGACCGCACCCGCGAAGCCTTCGGCATCACCTCCGAGATCGAAGTCATCCGCAACTTCGTCAACTGCGACGTCTATCAGCGCATCCCGGAAAAGGTCGCCGCCATGCGTCCCCAGTACGCCGCGTCCGCAACCGCAGCCCGGCCGGCGGAGAAGCTCCTTGCCCACCTCTCAAACTTCCGCCCCGTCAAGCGTGTCACCGACGTTGTCGAAGTCTTTGCCCGCGTCGCCCGCGCCATGCCGGCCCGCCTTATGCTCATCGGCGACGGCCCCGACCGCTCCGCCGCCGAATACCTCGCCGCTCGCCTCGGTGTTCGCGACCACATCCACTTCCTCGGCAAACAGGAGAACGTCAACGAGCTTCTCCCCCTCGCCGACCTCCTCATCATGCCCTCCGAGATGGAATCCTTCGGCCTCGCCGCCCTCGAAGCCATGGCCTGCGGCGTCCCCGCCATCGCCACCCGCGTAGGCGGTGTTCCCGAACTCATCAACGATCCCAGCACCGGCGATCCACGTAATAGCGATCCAGGTGGCGGAGATTCCAGCGACAGCGATCGGAAGAACGGCGCCCCCCGCAACGGCCTCCTCTTCCCCATCGGCGATGTCGACGCCATGGCCGACGCCACCATCAGCCTTCTCAACGATCCATTTCGCCTCGACCGCATGGCCGCCGCCGCCCGCAAAACCGCTCAGGATCACTTCTGCACCACGCGCATCATCCCCCTCTACGAGCAGTACTACCAGCGCGTCCTCGCCCGCACCCCCCACCACCCCTGAAGGCTGTTTGACAAGGTGTCGATCTGAAAACCCGTCTAAAACCGTCGTTTCGACCGAAGCCGCGCAGCTCTATCGGCGCCGTGGAGAGACCCCGCACTGCGCTGTTGTTCTTGCCGTTTGCTCGCTTCCAAGTCATCGAACGGATGATCACGGTTCATCGTCATTTGTGGAGTCGAAGGTCCGCGTTTCGCCTCTGCTGTTGGTCCTTCAGTGACCTGCCGGGTACATCTACCTGGTCTTCAATCTAGCGCTGAATGAAAACGTCGGCCCTTGATCAGAGCTCCCGAAGCTCAGCGCCAGCACCGGATCCACAAACGTCGACGCTCCCACCTCGAACGTTCGTGTTCCGATCTGCGCAAATCCGTTCTTCCGATAAAACGCCAGCGCCCGCTGATTGTCCGGATGCACCCCCAGCAGCAATCGCGCCGCCCCTTGCTCTTTCGCGCTTGCGATCGCTAGGTCCATCAGGCCCCGTCCCGCCCCGCCGCCATGAAACTTCGAAAACAGGTAAATGCGCCGAAGCTCAAGGTCGGCTGCCTCTGCCAGCCCAGCCGGAAAGTCAGGCGCCGTCAGCATCGCATACCCGATCGGGGCGGCTCCGGGCGCCACCTCCGCAAGCCAGATTCGCGTTTCGGGCCGCTCCAGGTACGAAACGTAGGCAGACGGAACATGGTTCTTTCGGCAGTGCGCCAGCAGTGAGCCGCCCGGAACAAGTCCGGCGAACGCCTCGAGCAGGGTTGCCGCTCCAATCAACGCCAGGGTGTCGGCATCCGCAGACGTACAGGCACGCAAGGTAACGTTCATGAATCCAGCATAAGTCCGTCCCCCTGAACTCTAAGCCGCATACTAACCTGATCCGCACTTGCCTTTGCCGTCGCCTCATCAACACCCAGCACAACCTGTCACCTGAGCGAAGGCAAACCCAGCCGAATGACCTGCACTGTACTTGCCTTTGCCTCTGCCTGCCTCCTTCACCATCGAGATAGATCCGTCGTCCTGAGCGACGGTAAGCCGCAGCCAAAGCGCCGCACTGGCATTTCCTCTTCAGCACGGTGATCCGCACCAGGAACACTCACGTAAAAACCTGTCAAGCCCCCGAACACCCTAAACTACTCATAACAAACCACATGCGCGTGGCATTCGAGTTACTCGAAACTGCTACTATTAACTTAGTGAAGAAAGTCCCGGCTCACAAGCCGGGCTTTCTCCTTTAGAATGAAATACTTGGCACCTAACTCCAATGGAATGTTATAGATGGCGGTATCAATAAACGCTATGTATAACATTCCATTTACTTTAGACGCCATACCTATACGCGCATTTCTCACCGGCAGCTTCAAAGGAGATTCTCATGCCCGCACCGCTCTGCCGCCACATCAAGACCTCCGGCCAGAAGTGCCGCGCCTTCGCCCTCACCGGTGGCCCTTTCTGCTACTACCATCACCGGCTTCAGCTTCGCCATCGGAGCTATCGCTGGGTCGGGGGTGAGAACAGCTGCAACTACATCCATCTCTGTGCCCTCGAGGACCGCGATTCCGTGCAGCTGGCCATCTCGCAGGTCGTCAATGCCGTCGCCGTCGGTCAACTCGAATCCGGCCGTGCCCTGCTCCTGCTCCGCGGTCTCCAGATAGCAGCCCGCAATCTCACCGCCATCGAACGCCACTCCCATTCTGGAGCCGCTAAAGCCCAGGCAGCCCCGACCTTTCAGCCCGTCCGCGCCATCGCCACCACCCGTGACTATCTCGACCTCGCCCTGCCCGACCTCGAGACCGAGACGCTCGAAGAGATCAACCTCGCCGAACACCTCATCCCCGTGCCTACGCGGAATCATGCCCTCGAACCCGCGTTCAACCTGGAACCGCTTCCTCCGCACGAGACTGCAGCGTATGTCCTTACCCTCGCGTTACGGCGCGCACGGCACTCCCCAGCAGATACTCAGCCGCTCCCAGCGCCTCCCGCCCAGCTTCAGACCAGTTCTGCGCTCCCGACTCCAGAATCGGCATCAGCAGCGTCACCTTCGTCCCCCGCCCCGGCCGGCTCACCACCGCGATCGTCGCTGCCGGCCCATACAGCACTTCCATCCGCTCCCGGACATTCTTCATGCCGATCCCCGTCCCTGCTCTCGATCCCAATCCCGATCCCGCCAGACCTCCCTGCGACGGCCTCCCTCCCTGCTCCGGCGATGGCCGCTCCAGATCCAGTCTCATCCCAACCCCATCATCCTCCACTTCGATCAGCAGCTGTCCCTCCATAATCCGGCTCCGCAGCGTCACCGTTCCCCCCGAAATCCGCGGTTCCAGCCCATGCTTGATGCTGTTTTCGATCAGCGGCTGCAGTAGCATGCTGGGCACCACGATATCCAGCGTCTCCTCTGCAATCTCCTTGATCACCCGCAGCTTCTCGCCAAACCGTACCACCTCGATGCCCAGGTAGTCGTCTGTAAACCCGAGCTCTTCGCGGAACGGCACGAATGCCTCGCGCTCCTTCAGCAGCATGCGCAGGATACTTGCCAGCTTGACGATCATCTCCCGTGCCAGCTCCGGCTCCGACCGGACCAGCGATGTGATTGAGTTCAATGTGTTGAACAGGAAATGCGGGTTGATCTGCCGCTGCAAGGCATCGAGTCGCGCCTCCATCAGCAGCCGTCCCTGCTCCTCGAGCTTCCGTTCTGTTCGAAGCGCGTTCCAGATCTTCAGCGGAATCCCGACGATAATCGGCGCAGACACGCAGATTGCCAGTTCCACCCACCAGTTGGCGGAGTACAGCTCGAAGAAGTGACGTGGATAGAACCGCGACAGCATGCTTGTCAAGAACTGTATTGCTGTGATCAGGAGCAGGAGCAGGATTTGGCGATCCAGCCGCGGATGACGCAGGTTCCGCGTCACCCAGCGATAGAGGCTCAGGTCGATCATCGGTGAGAACGACCAGACATCCTGGGGATCGGCGAACTGCCCAAACGTCCCGCTAACGGCAGCTACGGCAAGGTTTACCGGCAACGCAAAATATTCATGGTGCAGCACCGCAGGAATCGCCAGTATTGCGCCGCCGCCCAGGGCCGCCCATGGTCCAATCAGAATCCCGAGCAGGATTGTCGCTTCGAAGGAGATATCGGCTGCCAGAAAATTCGGAACTGTCACCCGGATCCACACGCCAAGCATCAGAGGCGCGCATAGCATCGCCACCAGGGCGATAGTCTGTTTCGGCGTGCGATTACTCGCGAGCAGCGCATTCCGGAACGTCCGCGATCGTCCCAGCGACGTCGACACAGCAGCCGCCACGCCCAGCTCGACCAGCAGGGTGATCAGGATCAGCTTTGGATCGGCCTGCATCATGCCTTTACTCTAATCCCGTGCCATAGAACCGGGTACACCATCCGACCAGATACCAATCCGAACCAGGTACCCACCCAACCGGGTGCCCCATTCCTGGCGCAGCTTCATCGCGTCAAGGGTGAGCTATCGTGCGAAGCGCGACCGCACTCCTTCCCCAACCACAACTCTGTCATCCTGAGCGAAGACGCAGCCGCAGTCGAAGGACCTGGGTTTGCACTTGGCACTTACACTTGTTCTCGCCCCGGGACTGCATCAAACCGCACGCGTCCGACTCCAATGACTGTGAGTATCGAAACGTATAATCCAGCCATGCCGTTCGCAAGCATACGCAAGATGGCCGACGCTGACTTTCCCACGCGCTGGGGAAACTTCCGGATCCTCGGATTCGAAGGTGTGATCGATCATCCAGTCTCCTGCAATGAAGATCTGCCCGCTCCCCTCACCCGTACCGAATCTGCCGTTGCCCTCGTCATGGGAGACACGCACGGTGCCCCTCCACTCGTCCGGATCCACTCACAGTGCCTCACAGGCGACGTCTTCCACTCGCTTCGCTGCGACTGCCGCCAGCAGCTCGAACTCGCCCTCGGCCGTATCGCCGGAGCCGGCCGGGGCATTCTCCTCTACGAGCAGCAGGAGGGCCGCGGCATCGGTCTTATGGCCAAGCTCCGCGCCTACGAACTGCAGGACCACGGCCGCGACACCATCGAAGCCAATCTGGAATTAGGGTATAAGGCTGATTGCCGCCAGTACGAGCTTCCCGCCGCTATCCTCAAGTCTCTCGGCTTGACATCCGTCCGCCTCATGACCAACAACCCTGAAAAGGTCGAAGCCCTCGAAGCTGCTGGCATCGCGGTTGAACGCATCTCGGCCGAAGTCCCGAGCGTACCTACCAACGAGCTGTACCTTCAAACCAAACGCGAAAAGATGGGCCATCTCGCGGGCTGATGCAGAAGCCGGATGGCTACGCCCCATCGCCCACCGACCACGCGGATCAGTCCCGGGTGAGCCAGATCAGCCCGATAAGTCTGTTCTGTCTCGGGTCTGCAACCGTGTGCTACTTCCCTTCCACCTCAGCCGCGCTCTTCAGAAACGCATCCACATTGGTCTTGTCCACAAGCGCTGTTCCTGTATCGATAAACACGGGATACGGCGAATGCGGGTCGGTCCCATAATCGACAGCGAACCGCTTCGGCAGTGCGTGATGGATCTCCGCAAGCATCTTCAAACCGACATACCCCATCGTGTAAGGCCGCTGAGAAATCGTAGAATCGATCTCTCCCATATTGATCATCTTCAACGTGGCGTCGTCCACGTCCATCGCGATCAGGGGTCGATCGCTTGCCCCGGCGCGCCGTAAGACTTCGGCCACATCCTTGCCCGCCGACGCCTCCAGGCAAACAAAGGCGTCGATCTTCTGCGCGCCTTTCTGGCCCACCAGTTTCTGCGCCTCATCGAACGCCGTACCCGAATCGCCCTTGATATTGAAGACGTCCACGACCTTGATGCCCGGCGAGTTCGCAAAGGCATCCTTGTACCCCTTCAGCCGTTCATCCAGATTAGGCTGCCCCGGCATCGAGAAGAACACCACGTTCCCTTTCCCGTTGAGCCTGAAGGACAGCCTCTGCCCACCCAGCCGTCCGGCCTCGAGATTATTGGTTCCGACAAACATCAGCCGATTGCTCCCTGGAGCATCCGAGTCCATCGTGATCACCGGAACACCCGCCGCCACCGCGTCGTTGATCGCTCCCGTCATCAAGGTCGCGTCCGCTACCGAGACCAGGATGCCCGCCGGCTTGCTTGCCACCGCCTTCTCGAACTCCGTCTCCTCCGCGCGCGGATCGAACCCATCCGGACCCTCCAGCATCGGCGTAACCACAATATCCGAAGCGGCTTTCATGAAACCGGCATTGGCTGTCTTCCAATAACCTAGCTTGAGATTGTTGGCAATCAGATAGTACTTCTCGGACTTGCTGTAGCGCTGGCATCCCGTGCTCGCCAGCAGACTTGCTCCAAGCGCCATCAAGGCAACACTCGATCTGGAAAAATTCATGGCAGTCCCCTCTCTGTCTCACACTGCTCGCGAACTCTTGACGGCCGCGAACAACCGCCTTCCGGCTCGTGCCGAATTTTACTCCTGCCAACGAAGGCCGAAGCATGAAATCGAACTTTGTTCCGGGAGCAGGCTAAGTCTCACGCAGCCCGCGCACCACCTTCGTCAGGAGCACCGCCTGTCCGGTATGCCGCTGGGTATGCTCCGCACAATGAACCAGAAGCCCGCCGACGGTGCTCGGCAGCATCCTGCGCCCCACCCCGCGCACCTCTTCGTAGCTCGATGAAGAAAGAAGCTTGATCCGTCGATCTGCCTCCCTCAGTGCGGCCCGCAATTCAGCCAGCACCTCCTCCGCGACCGCTCCCTCGTCCATCTCGGTCCTTAACGCATCTATCTGGTTCCCAGAAAGTGAGTTGCCCGCGGCATAGGTCAGCAGCCGGTCAAGACTTCGTGCGATATGCCGTAAGTGAAACGCCACGGAACCCAGCGCGAACGGTCGAGCGTTCATCTCCGCGTCCGTCAATTCCGCGCACCATCGTGTTATATCCTCCTCCGTCAGTTCGAGTGTATGCAGCACCTGCCGTCTGACAGCATCCACCTCCGTCAGCGTGCCGCGCAGCCATGGTTCTGCACGCTCACTCATCACAGCCCCTTTCCATTGCGAAATCTTCGGACGACCTCTCCCACATCGCGGTGTTGCCCATCGAGAGCATCATTCATGGCGCGCACTTCGTCCGCCGACACCTTTCCGGCCAGACGGTCTTCAGCGATCCTGATCCCTGGATGCCGCCGAAGCGAATCCTCCCGGACCAAGGGAACAGCCTCGTACGGCGGAAAGTAGTGCATATCGTCCGCCAGGACCTCAAACCCCATCGCGCGGATCGGCCCGTCTGTCGAGTTCCCCGCCACGATATCCACCTGCTTCTGCGCCAGTACACGATAGAGCAATCCCAGGTCCATCACGCGCGGCGGTCCCGCGAACTTCAATCCGTATGCCGCTTGCAGTCCTTTCAATCCATCAGGCCGCTCCTCGAACTCGTAGCCGACACCAAGCCTCAAAAGCGGAGGCTCGCTCTCTCGATTATGAAATGGGTGTTCATGAAGCCGCACCACATCGCTAATCGTCTTCAATCCTAGTTGGCGCGCGTCATCTCCACGGACAACCATTGCAAAGGTGTCTTCAAAGCCAAGCGGCGGACCGGTGTTCACGCCATAGCGAGTCGCGTACAGTTCGCTTACGCGGCGCCGCACTGTCGCCGCATCGCGCTGTCCGATGGGCGGAAGCGGCTGTTTCAGGATCGCCGTCAGTGCCGTTCCGGTGTACTCCACATATCCATCGATCCGCCCGTTCACCAGCGCTTGCTGGCATATATAACTGCCAGCCAGATAGAAGCGCCGGTCAACCCGCTCCCTCGTAACTGCTTCGATCTCCTGTGCCAGCAACTCCCCAAGAACGACCTGCTCCGTAAAGTTCTTCGCCCCGATCGTGATCCGGGACGAGCGCGGTGGCGCACACGCGACCAGTCCGGCCAGCGTTGCCGCCAATCCTATTCGCGATATCCAACCCCGCCATACCCGACTAGCCATTCTCCCCTTAGCCTACTTCTATGCCCTATCCTTCCGGACAGCCAGCTTCTTCTCAAGCCAACCCAGCCCCGTATCGGCAAGAAGCGCTAAACCTGCTGCCGGAATCGCGCCTGCCAGCACGAGGCCGTTATCCACGCTGGCCACGCCGCGGAAGATCAGCTCTCCAAGACCGCCGGCGCCAATCGCTGCAGCGATCGTTGCCACACCCACGCACGTTACCGTTGCCGTCCGAAGTCCAGCCAGGATGACACTTGCCGCGAGCGGAAGTTCGACTTTGAAGAGACGCTGCATCTGTTTCATTCCAAGTGCACTTGCAACATCGATCAGCGCCGGATCGACACTTTCGATCCCGGCATACGTATTGCGAAGAATAGGAAGCATGGCATAGCCGGTCAGCGCAAGGATCGCCAGGCGCGAGGCGTTCTCGCCCAGCCACGGCACGGGAAGCAGCAGGCCGAAGAGCGCTAGGCTCGGGACCGTCTGCACCACGTTGGCGAGTGCGATCACGGGCTTCGCGAGCTTCCGTCGCCGCGTAAGGAGGACGCCAAGTGGCAATCCGATGCCGGCAGCCAGCAGCATTGCAAAGAAGGTCAACCATAGGTGTTCAAACGTTAGCCGACCGATCTCCCAGCCGTGAACGTGCAGGAATTTCAGAAGACCCCTCACGCCGGAACCGCGCGATGAACCGCCTGGACGTAACTCACGACCTGCGCGTCCTTGGAGAGGAGCACGGCCTTTGTAGGGAGATCGGCTACAACTCGGCCCTCAGCCAGAAAGATCACTCGCTGGGCAAGATAAAGGGCTTCATCGAGATCGTGCGTCACCAGCAGCACCGTCTTCTTGACGCGATCGAACAGCGCGAGCACCATGGTCTGCATCTCCGCGCGAGTGATCGGGTCGAGCGCACCGAACGGCTCATCCATCAGCAGAATCGCTGGATCTGTCGCCAGCGCCCGTGCCAATCCAACTCGTTGCCGCTGTCCTCCGGAGAGCTGCCACGGATAACGATTACGGAATTCCGCGAAGTTCATGCCGACCTGCTCGAGCACCTCTTCAGCGCGGGCTGCAATCGCATTCCGATCCTTCCCTGCGAGCTCCAGCGCCAGACCCGCGTTGCGCTCGACAGACATATGCGGGAACAGGCCGGTCTCCTGGATCACATAGCCTACGCCACGCCTCAGCGTTACCTGGTCGTATCCACTGGTCGCCCGACCGTCAACCAGTACCTCGCCGGACGACGGCAGAACCAGGGCATTGATCATCCGAAGCAAGGTCGTCTTGCCGGAGCCGCTCCTACCCAGCAGAGCGGTGGTCGTTCCAGGCTCCAGCTTTAGGGAGATATCGCGAAGCAGGAAACGGCTGTCCGGCAACGCGTAGCTCACCTTCGCGAACGCAACGCCGGCCATGAACTATATCCTCATATGTTTACAGCTCCGTGCCGCCTAAACCGCAGCCTCAGGTTCCGCCAGGGCGCCATCCTGCTCTCCGGATACGGGGATCGCTCCCGGCTGTCCCTTGACACGCACGACTGTGATCTTGTCAAAGCCTTCCTTGAAGGCTGGCGGACGCAGGCGCTCTGCCATCTTCTGCATTACCTCATCCGTCACCTGGCGATCGCGCTTCGAGTTACGCTCCATGCAGACAGCCAGTGGAACGTCGAAGAAGACGGCCTGCACCTCGTATTCGAAACTCTTTGCCATTTTGATCCACTGGCGCCGTTCGTGAGGGGAAAGATTCGTCGCGTCCACATAGTTCCACGGCATCTTTGCAATCAATCGTGCCCGCAGCAGCGAGCGCAGGGTTGAGAACACCAATCCCTGATACCGCTGGTCGGTAATGTCGTCAAAGAGCAGCGATCGGAGTAGATCGCTCGAAAGTGGTGTCACACCACGCCGCTTGTACCAGGTCGTCTTCCCCGAACCGGGGAGTCCGATTGTCAGAACGACATAGCCACGCGGCGACTTTTTGGTAACGGGCGTCAACTCGGCCGGCGGGGTGGCCAGGTTTTCGGGTTGCGTTTCGATGACCATCCTGCCTTCGCTGGCAGGCGCGTCCAGCGTCTGCGAAGCTTCGGGAGGAGTCATAACCGGTTCGGCTGCGACCAACTGTTCGGGACTTCTTAGAGCTTTTGGGGCAGGATCGGCGTCCCACACCGGAGCGGGCTCCGGGTAGGTCGGCCTCAACGGTGCCAGTTGATTTGCAGGAAGTTCCTGCCCAATCTTGCCAGTGGACTCCGATTCATTCGGTCCACGCCTGGAACGTCGTCTCATCTTTTCGCGCATCCAATCGCGCAAGTCGCGCATAAGGTGCTTATAACACCGCGCGGAAGTCCGCCGCAAATGCGTGTCACCTCAAGCGATACCTCCCCCACTGCAAAGATCCCCGGCTTCCGATGCCGGAGCGCCCGGTCAGGTCGTCATCGTCCATTCACGTTTACCACGTACTGTTGAACCGAGGCGGACAGCACGTGATGATGACAGGTACCCCCGAATTGGACGAGATGCAGGCTGACTATAAGGCAGCCGTCGATGCATGGATCGTAGCCATCAGGCATGAAGAGACGCTGGCCTCCGAGGATCACACCGTTGCCGAGGTAGACACGTGGGAAGCTGCCGGCTTTCAGGAAGAGAAACTTCGGCAGAAGGCGAAGACCGCAAAGAAAAGATACGAAGAAGCGCTGCGTTTTAAGTTCTATCAATTCGACGCGAAATAGCCCGGCCATGAATACTCCGTGGAACTCCGAGTGGTTCTCGAGCCATGCCTCCACAGAGTGCGCGTTCGGCTAGCACGCTACAGCTTCATTGCTCGATAGCTTTATAGTGGATGAGGAGCCCCTCATGTGGGCCAGCGGTTCAACTCGACAGGAGCATCACTCTTTATGGCTGTAAAGGTAGGTATCAATGGCTTCGGCCGTATCGGACGCAATGTCTTCCGCACCGCTCTCGGAGATTCCGAGATCGAGTTCGTGGCCGTCAATGACCTGACAACGCCAGCTACTCTGGCTCACCTGCTGAAGTATGACTCCATCCTCGGCAATCTGAAGAACGAGATCACCTCCGGCGAAGACTTTATCGCTGTTGACGGAAAGAAAATACGGGTCTTCGCTGAGCGGGATCCCGCCAAACTCGACTGGGCCTCGGTTGGTGCAGAAATCATTGTCGAGTCGACCGGCTTCTTTACTGATGCAACCAAAGCCAAGGCCCATCTGGGCGGCGCTGCCAGTGACGGAAAGACAACTGTAAAGAAGGTCATCATCTCTGCCCCCGCGACCAACGAAGATCTGACGATCGTTTTAGGGGTGAATTCAGACAAGTACGATCCCGCGAAGCACAGCGTTATCTCGAATGCCAGTTGCACCACCAACTGCCTCGCGCCGGTGGTCAAGGTGCTGCACGAGAACTTCGGAATCGCTTCGGGAATCATGACGACCATTCATAGCTATACGAACGATCAGGTGATTCTCGATACACCGCACAAGGATCTCCGCCGCGCCCGTGCCGCTGCTCTGTCGATGATTCCAAGCTCAACCGGAGCCGCCAAAGCGCTCAAGCTCGTCGTCCCTGCGATGGATGGCAAGCTGGATGGCTTCGCGATCCGCGTTCCGACGCCCAACGTCTCGGTCGTCGACCTGACCTTCGTCTCCGAGAAGCCGATCACCATCGCTGCCGTCAACGAAGCGCTCAGAAAGGCCTCCGAAGAGGGCGACCTCAAAGGTTATCTCGGTTTCACCGACGAGGAGCTCGTGTCGTCCGACTTCAAGGGAAATCCTCTCTCCTCCATTGTCGATTCCAAGCTGACCAAAGTAGTTGGTGGAAACACCGGCAAGGTCATCAGCTGGTATGACAACGAGTGGGGCTACTCGAGCCGAGTCAAGGATCTTATTCTGTTCCTGGTTGAGAAGGGCATCTAGCAAGAACAACAACAAAGCGATTGCCCCAGATCTCTCCAGACGCGGGGTTTGCTCGATCAACGCAGAACAGGCACCGCACATATACATCTGCGGTGCCTGTTTCTGGTTCAAGTGCAGGTTGATTCGAGTTATCGGGTGCGTCCAGCCTTGGTCTGATCATCCACAATCAGCTCTTCGTGCCGGACTTCGTTTGAAACCTCCCGCACATCCTCGACGGAGCGTTTGCCCACGGAGACCTCTTCACGTACCACGGTTGACTTGTCGATCGAAGCACGCTCTTCAGACAGAGGAATGCGAATCTCGTTGGCGTCGCCGATCTGCCCGTTAGCCGCGGTGTTTCCCGCAACGGCGTGACGCTCAATGACGAGTTCTTCACGCGTAACAGGAACTTGCACAGTCTGCATTTCGGTGACCACCTCTTTGCGGAGACGGACATCGCCCAAGCTAACGCGATCTGTGTGGACCCGCAATACCTCGCCGAGCAACTGAATATTCTGCTCGCCACCTACCGCTGCACTGGTACTGGTATTAGCGTAGTCATAATCTGCTGAGTCGTTCCCGAGATCGCCTCCACAGCTCTTAAAAATTTGCTCTGCCTCCGCTGCCCGCCCCTCGGCTTTGACCGTGACTACTGCACCCGCGCTGCTGTTGCCGAACCGATGGCTCATGTACTTTGAGCGATCCTCGGAGACGGAGAGATCGGTCATTGTTCCATGAAGATCGGGGGCCCCATAGGCAGTGTTTGCTGTCGAACCGCCACCAGGTGTTACCTCTCGCGACGCGAGATCGCCGTTGGACCGTTCATCAGCGTAGGGCTCCACGTCGCCGCCATCAAAGAAGTTCTTCACCTTATCCCAGACTCCTTCGGTCTTTGCGCCTGCCGCATGGGCCATCTGGGTTCCGGCGTGACCCTGAGTTCCGGTCTGGGCACCAGTTGAGCCACCCCGGCGAGCAACGCCAATCTGTCCCGACGTAAATCCGGCATCTTTCAGTTCCTGTACCGCGCGTCCAGCATCATCATTGCTTTCGAAGAATCCGGCCACGGTGCCGGTTGCAATTCCTGTTTGCGCCATAATTTTCCCCTGACCTAACGTTTGGAGCGCCTGCGGGTGCGCTTGACTCATGTCGTGTGCTGTAGTTTTCGGATCGATACCTGCAACCTTACACATTCCGGTTCTGCCGGACTCCGCTAAATCTCTGAAGGTACGATGCCTCTTTTCAATGGGAAAGAACATTCGGGAAATTAAATTATGTAGCAGGCCACACTTCTTCAAAACGTCGTTTCCACAATATGCCTGGTGTTGACCTACATCTAAAATGCGCATCAAAGTGAAGATGATCGAACGAACCAACATTGCTGGTACGTCTCCCTATGAGCCTGTCATTGGCTTTTCCCGCGCGGTTCGCATCGGCAGCGAGGTCCACGTCTCGGGCACAGGGCCGGTCGGTGAGGATGAAGCCGAGGCGGCACAGCAGACGGAGCAATGCCTCACCCTTATCGCCGTCGCTCTTAAGCAGGCAGGCAGTTCAATCGAATACGTGTATCGCACCCGCATTTACCTGGTCCGCGCTGGCGATTGGGAGATCGTGGGCCGCATTCACGGCAAGTTCTTTTCGATTACCCGCCCGGCCGCTACCATGGTCGTCGTTGCCGCGCTGCTGAATCCGAGCTGGCGTGTAGAGATTGAAGCAGACGCCTCGATACCAGACGCTCCTTGACGTATCCTGACTTCATCATGCCGAAGCTCTCGATCCGCGACCTCGACCTTGCCCATAAGCGCGTGCTGATCCGCGTCGACTTTAATGTACCCCTTGAGAATGGCGTTATAACGGACGACACCCGCATCCGCGAGACTATTCCTACCATCGAGTACGCTCTCCGGCGGAAGGCCAGAGTCATCCTCGTATCGCATCTTGGCCGCCCCAAAGGACGACCGGTCGAGTCCTTGAGCTTGCGCACACTGGTCGATCCGCTTCGGACGCTGCTCGATCATGTCATCAATCCGGGCGAGAATGTCGCCTTCTCACCGGACTGCATCGGCGAGATCGCTATCGAGATGTCAAGCCAACTTGCCTCGGGTCAGACGCTACTGCTCGAGAACCTTCGTTTTCACGAAGAGGAAGAGACGAACGATCCGGAGTTCGCAAGACAGCTCGCGAGTTTGTGCGATCTCTATGTCAATGATGCCTTCGGAGCTGCGCATCGTGCGCACGCGTCAATTGAGGGCATTACGCACTTTGTTGCACAATCCGCCGCAGGCCTGCTGATGGAGAAGGAACTCACCTATATGGGCAGAGCCCTCGACCGGCCAGACAAGCCCTTTGTAGCGATTATCGGCGGCGCAAAGGTTTCGGACAAGATTGGAATTCTCGATTCCCTGCTGACAAAGGCTGACACGATCCTGATCGGCGGTGGCATGGCCTACACCTTCCTGAACGCCCAGGGCCAGGCTACCGGCAAGTCGCTCGTCGAAACAGATAAGATCGACGTGGCCCGCAATCTGCTCAAGAGAGCGAAGACGAACGGCGTGAAGTTTTTGCTGCCGGTGGATCATATCTTGGCCGACGGGTTTACTGCGCATGCCACCACTCAGACCTTCTCCGGTCCAGGCGCCTTCCCCCCAGACTGGATGGCGCTCGACATTGGGCCAGAGACAATCGAGTTGTTCTCAAGCGAGATCGCCGAGTCCCGCACCGTCCTCTGGAACGGTCCCATGGGGGTATTTGAAATGCCGGCCTTCGCCGCTGGAACAAACGCCGTAGCCCGAGCCGTGGCTTCGAACGCAAGCGCCACCACCATCGTGGGCGGCGGCGATTCCGTTGCCGCTATCCGCAAATCAGGATTTGCCGATAAAATCACTCACATCTCAACCGGTGGCGGCGCGAGCCTCGAGTTTCTTAAGGGAAAGATCTTGCCTGGAGTAGACGCTCTGACAGACAAGTAGCCGGAACTGAATTGCGGCTTGCATTACACTCTGGAGGTTATGGCATCGAGGGATCGTTGCTTGAAGGTAGATGATGAGTAGCGCGCCAAATCGACCACATGGCTCCCCAAAATACTGAATGGAATGTGGGATACTAAGCGTCCAGATGCGTAAACCCCTAATCGCCGCTAATTGGAAGATGTACAAGACTCCGAAGGAGTCGCTTGCATTCCTTAACCAGTTCCTTCCTCTGGTGAGTAAACACAGTGCCCATGACATCATCATCTTTCCTACCATGTCCTCGCTTGGCTACGTGATTGAAGCGGTCAAGGGAACCAATGTTTCAGCAGGCGCGCAGACGATGCACTGGTTGAATGAGGGACCGTACACCGGCCAGACCTCGCCCACGATGCTCGCAAGCATCAGCTGTACGCACGTCCTGCTCGGTCACTCGGAGCGCCGCATCTACGCTCACGAAACCGACGACATGGTGAACTGGAAGCTGAAGGCGGCGCTGGCTCACAACCTGATCCCGATCGTATGCGTGGGAGAGAGCCAGGATAAGCGACAGTCCGGGCTGACCGAGGCGGTGCTGAACTGGCAGGTCGCCTGCGCCCTGAATGGCATCCGTCCCGAGTATGCAGCTCCCATCATTATTGCGTATGAGCCCATTTGGGCTATCGGCACGGGAAGCATCGCCACGCCCGATCAGGCCGCCGAGGCTCATGGAATCATTCGTCGAGAGATCGCCGTGCGTCTTGGAAAGGATAGCGCCGACGCTGTCAGGATCCTCTACGGCGGCAGCGTCAAGGCGGAAAATATTGCCTGCCTGATGGCTAAGCCAGAGATCGACGGTGCACTCGTTGGCGGCGCGAGTCTTGATCCCAACTCCTTCGCGCAACTCATCCATAATTCAGTTCGCAACTCTGGAGCGAAGACGTAGCTTTGCCGCGCGAGCGACCTCACCTAGCGAACAACACCCATCTGGTCCATCGGCCAATACACAAAAGCCGCCTTGCCATAGATGAGGCTTCGATCGACCGGACCAAAGTCCCGGCTGTCGCTCGATATGGACCGGTGGTCGCCCATGACGAAGTAGTCGTTCGGTGGAACGATCATATCTGGCTGCGAGCGATCGTCTGTGTACCGTAGCGGGACATAGCGTTCCTTCAACGCGTTTCCGTTCACGTAGACAGTGCCCTGCTCGATGCGGATGTCATCGCCAGGGAGCGCAATGACTCGCTTGATATAGCTCTTCGCGTGATCGCGTGGATAGAGAAATACGACGACGTCGCCATGCTCGATGCTTCCGACACGGTAGGCAATCTTGTTAATAAACAGCCTGTCTTGATCTTCAAGGACCGGCAGCATGCTTGTGCCCTCAACGCGGACCGGCTGGTACAGAAAGATGATGATGAAAGCCGAGACAATGATGGAAATCATCAGATCGCGCAGCCAGGAGTAAATTCCGCTCCGTGCTGCTCCAGCGGGCATTGCAGCAACGTTTGCTTCGGCAGGTGCATTTAGCGACGTGTGTTGACCTGGTTCACGCTCTTCTTCTGTCACGTTCCATCCTTCTTCTGCCTGTTTAGACGTATCGATATTAATCTCGTTCCAAACGAAACGTTATGTCCATCTTCTCCCACGGCGTTCTTGCCTTCCCGGTCTTCGGCAGAAAGTGTCTGCAACATTTTGTGCTCTTGTTTCCGTTTAGGCGAGTACGATGGTGGTAATAACTAAAAGCTCGAAAGCACGGACGTGGAACATTACCTTGGCATACATCCGCCTGTCGACTTCAAGATGTGCCTCGTACATGCATCACAAGGTGTCGACATAAGCGACCTGACGCAGAGCATTCTTCGCGCATCCGATCAGCAAGGTCTAAAATCATGATAAAGCGGCGGGAACGGACACTATGGCAACACTTACGATGACGGAACACACAATACCTCAAAGACGCACTGACCGGAGTGCAATGGATTCCAAGGTCCCGATGACCGAGACCGCAAATGTCGCTTCGGAAGGTTTCGACACGAAATCGGCGCTTGAGATCGCTCGCATCATTAATCATGAAGATTCTAAAATCGTCGCAGCGGTTAAGAAGGCGCTGCCTGAGATCGCCATCGTCATCGACACTGTCGCACGATCTCTACGGGACGGAGGGCGTCTCATCTACGTCGGAGCGGGTTCGAGCGGTCGTATCGCTTCGCTCGATGCTTCGGAGTGCCCGCCCACGTACTCTACGGCTCCCTCACAGGTTCAGTACATCATGGCCGGTGGACCAAAGGCACTTGCTTCGGCCTCGGACGTGAACGAAGACTCGCCTGAGATCGGTCAGCGCGACATTGCGCGACGCCGTCCCACACGCAAGGATATCGTGATCGGCGTGTCGGCCAGCGGCCTGACACCGTACGTCGTTGGAGCTGTCGAGTATGCTCGAGCCCGCGGCGCAAAGACAGCTGCTATCACCTGCAACTACAACACTGCACTTGCTGATGTTGCCGATACGACGATTGTCGCCGAGGTTGGCCCCGAGGTCATATCCGGATCCACCCGCATGAAAGCGTCGTCCGCCCAGAAGATGATCCTCAACATGATCACCACCGGTGCAATGACTCGCTTAGGGTATGTCTATGACAATCTGATGGTCAACGTGCACATGAAAAATGCCAAGCTAGTTGAACGCGGCATTCGCGTGCTGATGACAGTGTGTGATATCGACCGCGATACAGCTATCCGCACCATCAAGTCTGCGGGAAAATCGATTCCCATCGCCCTTGTCATGCTGAAGGCGAATGTCGACAAGATGGAGGCTGTTCGCCGCCTGACGAAATCTGACGGAAATGTGCGATTGGCGATTGATGATTCGCGGTTGGAACTCTAGGAGAGACTTAGTAGGTGCCAGCGTTCCTGTCTGGCTCAAGCCCTGGAATGCACCGCACCATCCTTGCCAATCCTTTCCACGCGGAATCTCCGTAAACTAGCTCAATGGATAAGTTTGTAGTACGCGGCGGGAATCCCCTTCTCGGAACGATTAAAGTCTCTGGAGCGAAGAACTCTGCTCTTCCATGCATGGCCGCCGCCATCCTCACGGAGGATGAGGTCATTCTCGAAAACATTCCACAGGTTCATGACATTGAGACGGAGCGCAAGCTGTTGACGTCCATGGGCGCCGAGGTGGAACTCGGCTATGGACGTGCCCAGCATCGCATCACCATCAAGTGCGCCATCCTGTCGGACCCTGTCGCAAAATACGAAATCGTCAAGACGATGCGCGCGAGTTCGCTTGTGCTCGGACCGCTGATCGCGCGCGCCGGCATCGCACGCGTCGCCGTGCCAGGCGGCTGCGCCATTGGTGGCCGGCCTATCGATCTCCACATCAAAGGCCTTGAAGCGATGGGGGCGGTCATCACGCAAGACCACGGCTACCTGGAAGCGCGCGCACCAAAGAATGGTGAAGCACCGCTGAAGGGTGCACACATCGTCTTCGACAGGATCACCGTCACAGGTACCGAAGACCTGCTGATGGCCGCAACACTGGCCGAAGGCGAGACGCTCTTCGAAAACTGCGCCCGTGAGCCAGAGGTGACCGATCTCGCCGCGCTTCTCGTCGCCATGGGAGCGCAGATCGAGGGTGCCGGCACCTCCACTATTCGCGTTCAGGGCGTCACTAAGCTGCACGGCGCTCGCCACAAGATTAACCCCGACCGCATCGAGGCTGGAACCTTCCTGCTTGCCGGTGCTATCACCGGCGGAGACCTGATCATTGATTGTTGCGATCCCGCGCACATGGGCTCGCTTATCGCCAAGCTCGAGCAGTGTGGTGTCCGCATGGACGTTGGTAAAGACCATATCCGCGTCCGGTCCAGCGGCGAGAGAGACGGAAGGCTGACTGCATCGAACATCTCGACCGAGGAGTACCCGGGCTTTCCGACCGATATGCAGGCCCAGTTCATGGCACTGACTACCCAGGCAGAAGGGACGACCACTATCACCGAGAACATCTTTGAGAACCGCTTCATGCATGTACAGGAGCTCATCCGCATGGGCGCGAATATCACCGTGTCGGGGCGCACGGCGACGGTCCGTGGAAAGACGCCGCTGCAATCGGCCGCCGTGATGTGCTCAGACCTGCGCGCCTCTGCCTCGCTGGTGCTCGCCGCCTTGGTCGCCGATGGCGAGACGATTCTTGACCGCGTATACCACATGGATCGAGGCTATGAGCGCCTCGAGGAAAAGCTGCGTGGAGTCGGCGCACAGATCCGTCGCATGGGTGACGTGTTCGGTAGAAAGTAAGGTGCTCTGCCTTTATGCTCACACACGCTCAGAGCGATGCTGTGATCAGCTTACGATATGCATAAGCATCGCGCTGCTCGCCGTAGAAAGCTGGCCTGACTGCCTCGCGCACGCAACCCGCAGAGTCGTATAGACGGATGGCAGCTTGATTTTCAACGTAAACGTGCAACTCCATCGAACGCGCTCCAGCCGCTCTCGCCCTCTCTTCGGCGATCTGCACCAGATGGCTGGCCAGCCTCTTGCGCCGATACGCGGAAGCCACATCAAGCGTGATGAGATAACCCCGTCTGCCTGATCTCATCTGCTCGATGTGCACAATGACAAATCCAGCCAGCTTGCCCTGATCCGCCTCAGACTCAGCAACGACGGTTACAGCGTTGCACGCTTCCGCAAATCGCCGCATGGACGTTCGATCAAAGAGGAACTCCGGCGCGAAGCACATCCGGTCCAACGTGACCATCGCATCAAGGTCGCTCTTCCGGTACTCACGTAACCGCAGGTCCATGTCTTGAGTAGTAGATGTGTCGAGTAGAACAAACCTCGTCGTGGACCCGTAGCGGAATTCTTGCTCGAGCCCTCAAGTCATCTTAGAAGGTAATTTTTCCGGCTAACTGTAGCTGCCGTGACGATCCCGAATCTCCTACAGCCCCACGAGTTGCGGTGATCTGGCCAAAGGTACTATTCGGCGATGCAGTCAGGTTGGGATTGTTAAAGTTAGCATGATTAATCAGATCGAAAGAGTCGAGCCGCAGCACCAGATTGACTGACTCCGCAATCCTGGTCGTCTTCTGGAGGGAGAGATCCGTATCCGAAAATCCGGGGCCGCTGAGCGCATTGCGGCGCAGGTTCCCGAAGCCAAACGGCTGTGCGTAGAAGCTGCAACCGGTCATGGGCGTTGCACAGGCCGAGCCGTTTATGAACTGAATGTTCTTCCCCACGTAGGCTCCTCTGCCAGTCGAGTACGGCCCGATGAGTGTTGGACGAATATTCCCGCTCCCCGTGAAGCTTGTACTCGATATCGTTACATTCATGGGTTGACCACCCTGCACCTGCGTGATATTTGCCAGCAGCCAGCCTTCCTTCAATCGATTGCCATGAAACGGGAGCGTCCATGTGCCGCTGAAGACGAAGTGATGGCGCACATCGAAGTCGGAGAGACCATAGTTGTTCGTGGGGTTGTTGTTGTCCTGAAAGCCAAGCGCGGACTGCGAGTTCTCGTCCATGGACTTGGAGTAGGTATAGGTCGAATTGAGATCGATTCCGCCGCGCAGCGACTTACGCACCGTAAGCCACAGCGCATTGTAGTTCGACATGGAGGCATAATCGATGTAGTTGATGTTTCCAAGCGGCGCTGAGGGGCTGATGGAACTTGCGGTAGAGACGGCGGCGAAGGGCCGGACCGGCGTTCTGCTGTTCGGAGCGTAGGTGAACTGGTTGATATTTCTGGTCACCCGGAGGTGCCGCCCGTTGGCTCCGACATAGCCGAGTTGAACGACCGTGCCTGCGCCGATATCGTGCTGTATGTTCATGTTGAAGGATTCGACGTAGGCGTTGCGATAGTTCGGGTTTACCGCACTTGGATTGAGGCTGGATGCTTTCGCCCGTGGAAACAGCGTTCCAACTGGGCCTGCACCCGTCGAAATGCTCACCGGGCTGGAGAAGGGGGGGTTACCTGCGAGGTTCGAGCCGACGCCTGCGGTAGGCTGATCGGCCATCATGCCATAGCCGCCACGGAGAACTGTCTTGCCCGTCCCGAATAGATCGTAAGTAAAACCCAGCCGAGGTTCATAGTTATTGTTCTGGTTATACGGCTGGTTGACCTGCTGCAGCGTGTCCGACGCTGCTAAAAAATTAACGAAGCGATGACCGCCCTCAGCCGGTGTCCCATTCCACTCGTAGCGGAAGCCAAGCTCCGCGGTAAGGCGCGGCGAGATCTTCCAGCTATCCTGCACAAAGCCGGCCACACTGCTGATAAAGACGCGGCTTACGACGTTGATCGGATTTGCGCTAAAAGAATTCGCCATACCATCTATAAAGGCGCTGGTTGTCAGAAATTGCACCGTACCCGCGGTCTGCGAGAAGCTGCTGCCAATGTAACGGCGGAACTCGCCGCCTACCTTGAACGCGTGCTTCCCATGCAGATAGTTCAGCGTATCGGAGAAGACGCCCGTGGTTACCGATCGCCCTTGCGGAAAACCGGAAGGACCGCCAAAATTGAGGTTGAGGTCACTCACGGAGATCTGTGGAATCCCGATCGGCCGATTGACTCCGTTGTTGATTCCAAAAGTACTCGCCGTTGCTAACACGTTTGGCACAAACGAGATTGCGATCCGATTGAAGCCGAGACGAGCCTCGTTGACTACATTGGGCGAGAAAATGTGGACATCATTGAGAGTCCCAATCTGGCGATGGGCGGTACGATGATCGCCGAAACCGGTGATTGTATTGTTCTGCAGGTTTGGTTCGGTGCGGGCATCCTGCTGCCAGGCGTAGTAGAAATGCGCGTTGTTGGCGTTCGAAACCTTATGAGAGAGATCGCCGCTGAACTGGTCGGTCTTGACCGGCCCGGGAGAGGAGCCGGTGAAGGTTGCAGTCGTTACGCCGGCATTGGTCGTCTCGACGCCCGCCGGGATGAAATTGATGATCTGGGCGTATGCCGGGCCGGCCTTGCTGGTCGCAAACGCTGCTCGTTGCCGGGCGGTCGGAACGTTGCTCTGCAGCAGAATATCCTGCGATTGCCGCAGACCCTCGTAGCTCAAAAAGAAGAAGGTGCGATCCCTGAAGATCGGTCCGCCCAGCGCACCGCCGAAGTTGTGTCGCCGCAGAGCGTTCTGCCGGTCCGGCTTGCGATTGAAGAAGTTGCGTGCGTCAAAATAGTTGTTCCGCAGATATTCGAAACCTTCGCCGTGAAAGGCGTTTGTCCCTGAGCGGGTTGCCACATTGACGATCGATCCCGAACTGCGACCGTACTCCGCGCTGAAGGTTGAATTCAGAATCTTGAACTCGGAGGTCGTGTTGATTGACGGTTGAAACGTGATCTGGTTTTGGGTCATGTCGTTCAGGTTGATGCCGTTGATCTGAAAATTCGCCGAGTCTTCGCGGTTTCCCCCAGTGACAAAGGAACTCGCTCCAAGCCCGCGGCTCGGGACGGTGAGCGTTCCATTTGCGGGTGGAACTACGGCCCCGGGAGTAAGCTGCGTCAAATCGAGAAAGTGACGCCCGTTCAGCGGAATCTGCTGGACTGTCTCCTTGTCAATGACCTGACCCACGGTTATGGTCTGCGACTCAATGAGCGCTGCTCCTGTCTCGACCTGTACGGTCTCGCCGGCCGAGGCGACGCCCAGTTGGACGTTGACTGTCGTCCGCTGATCTACCTGCAGCAGAATGCTCTTGACTACGTTCACGGCAAATCCAGCGGCTGTGGTGCGCACTTCGTATTCACCCGGCTGCAGCGACGGCACTGCATAGCTGCCCGTGGTATCGCTCAGTGCTTCGCGCTCTGTGTTCGTCGCCAGTGCATGCACCTGGATCTTCGCTCCCGGAACCACGGCACCCGAAGGATCTGTGACCGTTCCTGCCAACGTCGCGGTGGATTGTCCCAGAGCGAGCCCAACACCTGCGAGAAGCACCATATAAAGAGCTGAACCTCGGATGATGTAATTCAATGAAGCCTCCTGAAGCAGGTACAACTGCCATAGCTGGACCGATGTGAAGGTCGGGAACGGGATAGGACCCGACCCGACTTCCTCAACCTGAAGCCGAAAGATCGCCGGAACGAAAGCCAAGTAGTAGGACTGGCAAGAAGGAGCGGTTGTCTGAACTCACCTGCGATACGAGAGCGACGGCCAACAGGTTCCATCGCAGCTGAGGGACATGTCGTACGTTTTCACGATCCCGTAATGAAGTCAACTTATGTGCAGTGCGATGCGTTCCGCCGTTGCCTTAGAGCTATGCTTATCTGGATTGTTCCGGCTCCTCCATGCATGGACGAAGAGGTCTTTCATGTCGCACTACCACCATAAATTCTTGTTGTCCGCCTCGCGGTTGCTGCTTTCTGCTCCCAACTGGCATGCGCTCAGTCGCCTGAGCCCGACGTCGCGCCAGCCCTGTATTTCAGCGCAGCATGGTATCCGGAGCAGTGGCCGGAGTCGCGATGGGCGACAGACCTGGCACTCCTGGAGCAGGCACACATCCGCTTCGTCCGCGTGGGCGAGTTCGCGTAGTCCAGCATGGAGCCGACCGAGGGAAACTTCCAGTTCGACTGGCCAGACCATGCCATCGCCGCTGCTGCGAAACACCACGTCGCGGTCGTGCTCGGGACTCCAAGTGCCACTCCGCCAGCGTGGCTTACACAGAAGTTTTGGTCCAGCCCTGAAAAGCCTTCTGGGCGGCGGGACCATAGTCTTCGGAGCCGATCTCGTTATCGAGCTGCCAGCCGATGACATTGGCGTCGTGACCGTAGCGTTTGGCGATATCGCGGCAGAGCTCGCGATATCTGGTGTCTACGAAGCTGCCTGCTGCCGATTGCCGTGCTCGGCTCGCCGGCCATCTGCCTCAATGCGGAGGGTCTCGGGATACCGTCCTCACAGACGCAGGCGCGAGCACTCTGATAGAGTACGTCCGCAACGGCGGCACCTGGTCCTCGGCCAACGCTCCGGCATGAAAGACACCGACAACAGCCTGCAGATGAAACGCGGTCCCGGTGCCCTGGTTGATCTTCTTGGCGGCCGTGTCGAACAGTTCTATGCCATCGATTTCGACGCCCACCCCGAGGAGGTCGTTCCACTTAAGGCAAGTGGAGCAAGACTACCTCGAAGATCTGGGCTGAGCAACTCTCCACGAGCACACCGGACACCGAGTCCTGATGCGCTACGGCAGATCGAACGGCTGACTTGACGGCCAACCCGCGGCCATCACGCGCAAGGTTGGAAAAGGCCGCATCACTTATATCGGTGCCTAGATGGATGACGCCACGCTCCTCACTGCGGCCAAATGGATGACCGAGAAAAGCGGAGTCACCACTGCCTGTGGTCCCGTACCCGAAGGTGTTGATGTTTATCCCCGGGAAGGCGCTGGGAAGAAAGTCTTCATTCTGGTCAACTTCAACAAAGCTCCGCAGCGTGTCACCCTGCCCTCCTCGATGCGCAGCATTCTGGACGGCAAGGACGTTACCACAATATCTCTAAACCGCTATGGCGTCGCCATTCTCCAAGCCAGGTAAAGCGCAGGCACCTATTGGAGATGTCGTTGCGTTTCGTGTGTTCACGCGATCAGCGTTTACGCTACCCCTTGAATGAGTTCCTACTGTATTTGAGAAAGCGCGCATTGCACTCCTTGCACCGAAAGGGCCAGATACCAAAGACACTCAACAGGTACTCAAAAAATTTGCGTTTCGATCGCTGAAGTGTCATACCTCGACACTTGGAACAAAGCACGGACATAAAGACCTTTTCAATGATTGCATTTGCCAGCTCGAATAGTAAGCAGCGGCAGCATTCATTCTTCGCTGCCGCGAGCGCATCTCAAGACCAAAGTATTCCCTCCGACTGTATCAAATGCTATGGGGGAGCTCCGATGCTTCATTCGCATGGACATGACACAGCAGCGCAACGCCAGCATTCTGATCGGACGTTGTCCCTTGCACAACAAGTCGGAAGTTGCACTTGCATCCATGTGCGCCGTCTGTTTTGTTGGACTGGGAGTGACATCGGCAGATCGGGGAAGCTACTTACTATCCGCTCTCTCGCCCATGTAGGTGTCACGCACCGGTGGCAACAGATGCAAGCCGGGCACACAATGGGCTACTACGCAGAGTGTGTGTTCCTACCATACGTCTGAGATATGCTGGAACTTAGTCGCGGAGCATCACGTATCTGCGGAGACCAACTTTCTTCTCCTTTGAACGAATCTCACGCAACCAATTGTCGAAAACCTGACCCTAACGTCTGCATGAGAACTTTTCGATTTTCCTCGCTACTCACCTCTACGATGTTTGCTTCCGCACTCCTCCTTGCGCCGATCTCCTTTGCGCAGACTGCGGGACAAGACATGCAGAACGCGGGCACCGACACGAAGGATGCCGCGAAGAGCACCGGTCATGCCGTCAAAAGAACCACCAAACATACCTATCACAAGACCAAGCACGCCACACGCACTGCTACAGCCGATACGAAAAGTGGTACGGGCAAGGCGGTCGATAAGACAAAGGAAGGCACTACCGTCGCAGCGGATAAGACAAAGGAGCTCTCGGTAAAGGGCTATGACCGAACCAAGGAAGGTGTCCAGAAAGTCTTCGATCCGAATGCCGCGAAGCAGAGCAAGGTCACCGATCGTACAAGGGAGACCAAGATGGATACGAAGGACACCGTAATGCAGCATAAGCAGAAGATCAAGGACACAAAGCCACAGTAGGTTGTTCGCACTATGTTGCCGCTGCCAGCTCTCTACTGCGACCACTTTCGCGCTCGCGATGTTTCCCGAATGACATTCGCCTCAGGCGAACGGGAAACGTAGTAGGCGTTGGTCTAACAGGAGTTGTACCCATCTACTAACTTTGATAGCACAGCTATCTTCCGTGCCATTTCTGCACTCGCCTCATAGATGGTTCGGAAGATAAGCCTCGTTCTTCACTTTGCATCACATCCGAATTACTTCCCGCGCTCAGAGAAGTACAGTTGCCCGTCAGTTCCCCAATACCTGCTCTTGCATCTTGTCGATACGTGGTGCGATCAGCGATATGCGAGGTGTAGAGGGAGGAGCTTTATAGTCCACGAGTTCATCAACCGGTTTCTGGGCTGCCCAGGCGATACCACGCAGTAGCATCGCCTGAATCTGGGGATTGGCGAAGTTTGCGTACGTGTGCCCTTGCATCCATACAAAAGCTCGAGCGGGTTGACCCCCTGGGATCGTGTGTTCATACGTCCAGATCTGTGGCGCGATCTTGCCCTTGTGCGTGCCTGCACTCGGCGTTCCTGCGATGACTGTGGTTGCAAGCACGTGGATGGAAGGATCTTTTGCCCATGTCATGTTGAAGAAGGCTTCATCATAAATCGTGAGACCGGACATGCCTTGCATGACAGGACTCGACGAATCCACAATCGTGTAGGGAATTTCCGCACCCAACGTGTAGTTGACCTCACCATGCTTCTTCGCACCGCCTACGAGGGTCGCAAAATAAGCTGGATCCGGACCGCATAGCACATCATGAAGGCTGACTAGGCCGCCACCGCGTTTCACAAACGCATCGAGCGTCGCTTTTTCGCTATCGCTCATGAAGCCCGCGTCGCCCTTGTACATCACGAGGACATCGGCGTGCTCGAGTTCGGCAGCATTGGGTGCATGCAAGGAACCGTCCACGACAGCCCCATGCTGCGTAAGGATCTTGCTCCAGTCAGCGAGGAACTGCGGATAGTCGTGCAGGCCAGGGCCGTGGGACTTCAGCCCTGCCCGAATGTAGATGTGCATCCCATTCGGGTTCTGACCCTGCGGTCGCGGTGCATTCGCAGATCCGGATTGAGAGGAAGTCGATTGCTGTGCAAAGGTGTGCGGCGACAACAAACAAAGCGCGAAGACCAAAGCGGTTGCACAGAGACCTAGGGTTTTTATTCTCATGATTTCCTCGAAGGATTGAGTCTCTTGTAAAGAAGTGATCGGAGCGTCAGGATGCGGAAACCATGGATACCATTTAACTCCGATAAATTTGGTCCATGTGCCCTGCAGTCTAGTCGTGATTTGGTCTAATGGTGCGGTGCTGCTCCTCCAACGGCCTACTTGGGAAATGATTTAGCGAGATAGGCGGTGATCTCATCGAATTCTTCATCACTGGCGACGGCACCACGGCCGGACATGACCTGGACGAGGTCGTACCATTCCTGAGCGCTCAGATGCTGGGCTGCCGATACCGTTGGCGCATGGCAGCCGGAACAGACCTTGATCGTGATGTCACGCCCCGGCCCGGCTGGCAGGAGAGCGTAGTTCGCTGAGTCCGCTTTGATAGAGACACCGGATCCAGCGTGAACCACGGCTCTGGCGGCGGCGGTCGGGGCGCTTTGCACCGCCGAGTCCGTAAGAGGCTTCGCTAAATAGTGGGCAGTCGCGTCGGCTCCGGGCAGCGCATAGACGACAAGGGAGTCGCTGCCTAAAGGGGCGCCGATGAGTCCACCACCTGTAGCCACGATGGCCACGTACTGCTTGCCTTGGTCGTCGGCGTAGGTGATCGGTGTGGATTCAGCGGCGGCTGGAAGTTTCACAGTCCAGATCTCCTTGCCGCTCTTCGCATCGAAGGCTCGAAAGCGCGCATCATCGGTTGCGCCTATGAAGACCAGACCGCTTGCCGTGGCGATCGATCCTCCGAGTCCCGGCCGGCCTGTATTCTGCTTTCCATCGGGCAGACTGTCGGTTACTCCCAGAGTGGAGCGCCAGGCGATCTTCCCGGTATTGACATCGACCGCGACCAACTGCCCCCATGGTGTCGGGCCACACGGCAGGTGGTTACTTGGATCCCAGAAGCGAATGAGTCCGGCGAGCGAACCGGAGTTGCTGTAACTTCCGTCGGGGTTGCGGACGATCCTCATCGGCTGGGCCAGGTTATTCACGTTCGCGAAGAACAAGCCCAGCTTGGGGTCGAACGCTCCGCCATAGTAGTTCACGCCGCCTTGGGTGCCAGGCATCGGGACCGTGTAGCGGTCCAGTTGCGGCGGTGTATATTGAAGCTCGCCCAGGAGCATGTTGTTATCATCGACGTACTTTTCGCACCAGGCCTGGTGCTCGGGTGTGTCCTTATAGAGGTTGGACCGGCTCAGCGTGGTCTGCGAGAGCGGCTCAGGCAGAACCGGAAATGGCTGGGTGGGGGAAGTTTGCTCACCCGGTACATTGCTCTTGGGAACGGGCCGTTCCTCGACTCCATAGATGGACTTGCCGGTCACCCGGTCGAGAATAAACATCAGGCTGTTCTTGTTGACGGTAGCTACAGCCGGAATAGTCTTACCGTCATGTTGGACGTTGAACAATACCGGAGGCGACTCCGTGTCCATATCCCAGATATCGTGATGGACTACCTGGAAGTACCACACCAGCTTGCCGGTCTCTGCGTTGACGGCGACAAGCGAGGTGCCGTACAGATTGTCCCCTGGACGATCTACGCCGACGCGATCATTATTCGGTGCGCCAAAGGGCATGTAGAGAATGCCGCGCTCCTCATCCATGGTCATGGCGCCCCACACGTTGACGCCGGAGCGGTCTTTCCAGCTATTGCCTCCCCAGGTGTCGTGCCCCTGCTCGCCCGGCCGCGGTACAGAGTGAAAGGTCCAGACCAGCTTACCGGTTCGCGCATCCCAGGCGCGCGTGTCGCCTGCCGGGCCCAGGCCGCCGCCCAGCCCACCTGGCCCTTCGCCGGGACCCGCGCCGGTGATGACTAAATTTTTATAGATGACTGGGGGTGAGGGCAGGGTGTAGCTCTTGCTCATGCCGGTCGTCATGACCTCTGGCGTCTTCAGGTCGACCATCCCATTTACGCCAAAGTCAGCGTCGAGCTGCCCGGTTGCTGCGCTGATCGAGTACAGGCGGCCACGGCGTGTGCCGAAGATGATTGCCGGCGGCGTGCCCGTTTTGCCCGGCCAGTATGCTGCGCCCCGCAACGAGGCATTATCGCCGTCGGGAATCCTGAAGACCCACTTCTCCTGACCGGTGGTCGAATCCAGGGCGACCACCCTGCTATACGGTGTGACCACGTACATGGTCTGCCCGATTACCAGAGGCTGGTCTTCCGACTCGTGAAAACCGGCCCCGCTAGCCGGAGCACCCGGCCTGGCTGGACTCGCGCTAGCCGAGCTAGCATCGGCCGCCGGCTTCATGTGATAGACCCAAGCTACCTTCAACCCGCCTACGTTCTCCGGCGTGATCTGGGTCAACGTCGAGTAGCGTTCGCCGCCTGCATCGTGGCCGACCATTGGCCAGTTTCCTGGCGCGGCTAGATCCGCTGATCCTTGTCCGGCGTTCTTTTGTCCAGCGTTCTTTTGTCTGGGGTTACTTTGATCTGCTTCGCTGATAGCTAGCAATGGCACGAACAAGACGACGCAAATAAGGCCGCTCGACAATCCCCACCGTAACCTTGATCGTCTTTGCATCGTCTCCTTGGAGCTCCGCTTTCATGATGGTATGCCATGTGGAATTTCAGCGTCAAAGTCCGGCGGACGTTCTAGCGGAACGATGGATGAGCTAGAAGGTGATCTTGAGCGATCCCTGAAGATCGCGATTGTCACCCGTTGTCGTTGTAATCGCGGTGGACGACCGTGACGGAGCATTAACGTTGATGGTCTGGTTGGGAATTCCCATTCGAGGATGGTTCAGCGCGTCAAAAGCATCCACACGAAACTGGAAGGTAACACCATCTCTGAGAGCAAGATTCTTTGCTGCTGATAGATCGAAGTTCACCGTCTGAGGTCCGCGTAGGATCCCGCGCCCTGCCGTGCCATAGCGGTATGCGGGTACAGAGCAAGCTCCCGTCGCGCTTACCGCAACTTGGCAGGGTACGGCGAACGCTGCTGGGTTATACCAGTTCGCGTACGTCTGGTGAATCGCCTTCGGGGAGCCGACCAGGTCCGGCCAGCATGAACTGGCATTATTCGGGCAGGAAGACATGGATGGTATAGAGAATGGAAAGCCACTTTGAAGGGTTCCGATCGCATCCACCTCCCATCCTCCTAGAACAGTCGCAAGAGGCCCCTTGTTATTCAGAAATGCCATACCTGGCCCGGCGGGAAGATACCAGACCAGGCTTTCGACGAGACGATGAGGAATATTGAAGCCAGAAGGTCCATAGCCGGCTTGTAAATTCGTGACGGTCTGCGGACCGCCCACGTACCCGCCGCCGCTCGCTGCCGATCCGCCGTCATCGAGTGACTTCGACCAGCTATACGAGGTGAGAGAGCTTAGGCCGTGGCTCAGGCGTTTCGTGAGCTTTGTGTTAAGGCCGTTGTAGTTGGAATAATTCCTGTTCAAACAATAGGTGATGCTGCGGAGCGCCGCTATAGCTGGAATGGTAATGCGGCTGGCGACAGGAACGCTCGTTGGACCAGGTTCGACCTCCTGCGGGTTTTCACAATACAGCAGGTGAACGGAACGACTTCCCGCATAGGCGATCTCCCAAACCAGGTTGCTGCCGAACTGCCGTTCCACATCCAGATTGTAGCTTTGAAAAGACGGTGTCTGGTTTTCAGTCGCCTGGGCGTTGATGCTCGGGTTCGCGGCGATCAGTTGAGCGGTCGTTGTAGGTTGCAGGGCCACGGGAGGAACAAATATGCTGCTGAGTGGTGGGTCGGCAGCTAATTGGGCCGCGGTTGGATAGAGCGGTATGGTCGGCGAGTTCTGGTTGATTGCCCAAGGAAGATTGATGGGATACATCAGGCTTCCACCGGGCTGTTCCGGAAAATAGGAGATAGCGTAGCCGCCGCGGAGCACTGTGCTGCCGTTTCCAGTCAGATCGTAGGCGAATCCCAGCCGTGGTCCGAAGTTGCGGTAGCGAGTCTGCAAGCCAACGGAACGCGAAACCCCGTTAATTCCGGCATAGGTAAGTGCCAGCGTACTGAGGTCAAAGTTTGTAAGGCGATTGGTCTTCTCGGTGTAGGGCGTAAACAGATCCCAGCGAATGCCAAGATTGAAGCTTAGGCGCTGGTTGAGCTTCCAATCGTCTTGGACATAGGCGGCATGCTCATATGATGTGAGATAAGGGATAAATACCTGGTACGCTCGCGAGGCTGCTGCGCTGTTCCCATTTGCCAGGAGACCCATCATCATCGATGCCAAGCCGCTTCCGCCGGTTCCATCGACAGGATTGTTTGTAAGGTTCAACTGAAAGTTCAGACTGCCCCGAGTGTTCTTGCTCTCGAACATACCGGCCTTGATGTCGACGATACGGTAGCCGAACTTGATCGAATGTGGGCCCTTGGTCCAAGAGACGGCGTCTTCTAATTGATAGTTCGTCTGGCGCGTATTCACAGGCAGAAAGCTGGGTCCATCATTGATTGTGGTGTACGAGGTGCCGGAGCCGGCTCCTCCGATTGTGATAGTGGGAATCCCCGATGTGGACTGCGAAACGTTGATGCCGCCCAGCCCCAGCGCCGTCGCACCATTCAGTCCATAGTCCGATTGAGTGGTAAGTGGATTGATGTGGGCAAATCCCGCGATAAATTGATTGACGATCGCCGGCGTGAAGACATGTGTTTCGTTGAGTGCAAGTCCGGAGACGAGAAGCAGCGTGTCCTGTCCGCCCGAGATATATGGCCCAAGGCTGTATTGCTGCTGGAGGCCGGGGGGTGTCTGAATGCAGCAGCCACCCTGGCCGTTGGTAGCGAATTGCTTGTACCGCTCATAGCTGTAGCGGCCAAAGATCTGATCTTTCCCGCTGAGTCGGGCGTCTATACGGATGTTGCCGCCGTTGTCGCCAATGTTGCTCTTCAACGTATCCGTGTGATTGTTGATAAGGCCCGCACCGGGAACATTGGGCAGGGGATAGATGTTCGCAATCGTGAACCCTACTGTATTGCGGTAGCCTGCCGGAATGACATTTCCTGGAAGCGGGGTGCGCGTCGTCTGGCCCTTTGCATTGACCGTCGTTGAATACGGATCATAGACGGTGGTGCCCAGTTCGCTAAAGTTCCCGGTACGTTCGAGCGCCGTAGGTACGGTCGTTATAAACGTGTTTCCCTGGATCTGGGTTTCGCCATAATAATCCATGAAGAAGAATGCTTTGTTCTTCCAGATTGGTCCTCCAAGCGCCGCGCCAAACTGATGCCGGTTATAGGGCGGCTGCTTCTGGGGACGTTTGTTGAAGTAGTTTCTGGCATCGAGGGCAGCGTTCCGGAAGAATTCAAAGGCTTCACCATGGAAGGCGTTGGTTCCCGAACGTGTTTGCGTGGTGACGATCCCGCTTCCGCGGCCATACTCAGCGGAGTACGTGCCGGTAAGCACCTTGAACTCCTGTATGGATTCGACCGAGGGTTGCAGCATTACGGTGTTGTACGTGAACTCGTTGTTCATGATGCCGTCCACCAGCCATCCGCTGGAGTTTGCCTGTGCACCGAGGGCGTTGAAGTTGGAAGGGGCGCGCGGATTGATGGTGCTGTTGCCCGAAAGGTTTTCGCCCTGCTGACCAGTAGTGACTCCCGGCACGAGATAGACGAGCTGGGCGAAGTTGCGGCCGTTGAGAGGCAGACTCTGGAGTGAGCCCTTATCAATGACGGTGCCCAATTCGGCGCTCTCCGATTCGATCAACGGCGCACCCGAGATCACTTCCACGGCCTGCTGGACACTTCCTACGCTGAGCGCGAAGTCGAACCTGGCTCTCTGATCGACGTCCACCTGCGTTGGCTGTGAGACCTGCCTCTGGAAGCCTTCCTTCTCGATACTGACTCGGTAGATACCAGCGGGCAGGAAAGGAACTACATAGTCACCGTCAGTGCCGGAGATCGCGGTCTGGCTTGTACCTCTCTCGGTGCTGGTGACGGTGACGGTAGCGCCACCAATTTGCGCCCCGCTCGCATCATGCACGTTGCCGACGATAGTGCCGCTGGTTTGAGCCAGCATTGCAGAAGCTGTCAGCACCGCAAATAATGCGCATATCCAAAACCGCTTTGCCATCTGAGTGTCTCCTTACTTGAGCAATTCTTTGTCACCGATGTCAGTTCTTGTTTTCGAAGAGTTGCGACCGCTTGGCTCGCTGATGCGGTGGACATGCTATTCAAAGCAGGCGTTCGTAACGAGCAAACTTGGGTTCAAACCGACGGGGTACATCTACCGAGACCAACGCACGGCGTGATCTGTATACTAAATACCGATCCGAGTGTCAACACCGGAGTTCCCTCTGCACCACCGCCCAAAGAAAGAGTGAGGGGCTGCGAAGAAAACGTTTATGGAATGCGGCAATCGGGCTCCGTAGCTGTGTTCGCGGACCTGAGATAAGGCCTTTGCAGAAGGCGGTGGATTCGTGGGTGACTGCTGTGCATGCTTGAGGAAGAGTAGCTTGCATCCTGCTCCTGCGTATGGACACGAGCAAAGCCGTCATACAGTGATTTCGTATAGAGTGCCTAATAGTTTAGACAAGCACGGCCTTAGAGTGTCGTGGGTGAATCGATGTCAAGTGGACGTTAGCTAAGTAATTCAATGCAATTTCGCGCAGAGAGTGCACTCTCAACACAGAAAGGATAAGGATGAAGATTGATCTGACGGGTAGAACGGCTGTGATTACGGGGGCTAGCCGAGGTCTGGGCGAAGCGATGGCGAAGGCTCTGTCCGAGGCGGGCGCGCATATTGCCCTTGTGGCCCGCGACGTGAAACGTCTTGAGTCCGTACGAGAAACCATCACCCAGCGTGGTGGCACAGCCGGAGTCTTCACCGCAGACGTGACGCGAGAAGAGGACGTTGCTGCGATGGCACACGCGGTGACAGAGCGTTTTGGACCTCCGCAAATTTTGATCAACAACGCTGGTTCGAATATCCGCAAGTCGCTTGTCGAATTCTCCCTGGATGAGTTTCGCAGCGTTGTGGACTCGAGTCTCATCTCAACATTCCTGATCTGCCGCGCCTTCGTTCCAGGCATGATGGGTTCCGGCTTTGGCCGCATCCTGAATATGACCTCGATCATGAGCCACGTCTCACTTCCTGGACGCACCGCCTACTCTTCCGCGAAGGCGGCCCTGCTCGGCTTCACACGGTCGCTCGCGCTGGAACTGGCCGGTGAAGGAATCACCGTCAATGGCATCAGCCCTGGCCCCTTTGGAACAGAGATGAATGCCCCCGTGATGAACAATCCTGAAGCCAACAGCCTGTTTCTTGCCAGTCTGCCAGTTGGGCGGTGGGGCAAGGTCGAAGAGATCGGCTCCCTGGCCTGTTTTCTCTGCTCGGATTATGCTGGCTTCGTAACCGGGACCGACATCCTGATCGACGGAGGCTGGACCGCCAAATAGGCGCTGCTTAACCTTGGAAGATGGACTGTGTTTATCATTGACGCGTTTGATACTGTGTCATCAAAATTGACAGCGTAGAGGCACATCCTATGGAAGTTTCGTTCGTCGTCCGGAAACAAATTACGTCCGTTGAGAAATTAGGAGACGGGCCGAGGTGCGGAGAGAAGGACTTCACGCGAACTGCGTGCAGCGAAGAGCGATCTGGTTCAAACAAGAACTCCACCAGATCAAGGTGCGTCGCTGTTCGCGCCGTAAACCGGTGTGGCTTGAGGGCAGGTATGTTGTTGTTCTCCGCTGCGGTTTCCTTTTCCTTTGCCTCAAAAGCGCAGCACGCCGCGCCCGCGTCGGCGAGCAGTAAAGGCGAGATACCAGGGGGGCAGGAAGACATACGCGCTATGCGTACACGAGAGTTCCTTGGACTTGGCAGGAAGCCCGACGCGAAGGCCGCCGGTGACGGCGCAAAGCTCTTTGGGCCGACCTGCGGTTTCTGCCATGGAGCCGATGCTCGCGGCGGTGTCGGTCCAGACCTGTTGCGGTCCGCCGTGGTCCTCGATGACGATCAAGGAGAACTAGTAAGCCCTGTGATTCACAACGGCAGACCCGCCAACGGAATGCCGGCTTTTCCAACTTTCACCGATGAGCAGAACCGCGATATTGCAGAGTTCCTGCACTTACAGGTGGAACTGGCGGCAAATCGGGGCACGTACAAGGTCCTTAACATTGTGACCGGCGATTCCAGGGCGGGAGCAATCTACTTCAACGGCGAGGGCAAGTGCAATATGTGCCATGCGGTCACGGGAGACATGGCGCACATCGGATCGAAGTTCGAGCCTGCTGATCTCCAACAGACGTTTTTGTATCCGGCCGCACGAGAATCTAGCCCTCCGGGCCGGCAAGCAGCTCCAAACGTGACGGTGACTCTGCTCAACGGAAAGAAGATGACCGGGAGGCTTCAGCATCTGGACGACTTTGGTGTTTCGTTCTTCGACGGCGGGGACAATGTTCATTCCGTAGCGTTGGAGCCAGACATCAAGGTCGAAGTGGAAGACAAGCTCGTCGTCCATCGACAAATGCTGGATAGATATACCGACACGCAGATGCACGACCTTACCGCCTACCTGGTGACCTTGAAATGAAGTCTGGCCGCGTAGTCGCCTCATGCTCTCTCCTGGCGCTGCTTGTTGGGCTAGCTGAAGTGTCGAATGGCCAAGGACTGAGTCCCAAGCAGTTGCTCGCGGCGGAGCCGACTGACACTTGGCCCACGTACAACGGAGACTATTCAGGCCGGCGGTTCAGTCCGCTGGTACAACTCGATGCGACAAACGTGCACTCCTTGTCGCTGGCCTGGATGTACCGTGTGACGATTGCGAGCGGCACCCTGCGGGGAGTGGGAACACCGGACATCAAGTCGACTCCGCTCATGGTGAATGGGATCCTCTACTTTACGATTCCTGATCATGTTTACGCCGTAGATGCGCGCTCCGGAAAGGAGCTCTGGCACTACGATTGGGTTGACAAGGGCGGGCACCTAGTCGGGAATCGTGGTGTGGGAATGTACGGCGATTGGCTATATTTCAGCGCGCCGGACGGCTGGTTTATCTCACTTGACGCGAAGACAGGAAAAGAACGCTGGCGAAAAAAAGTTGCCGATGAAAAGATGCAGTACTTCACGACCTCCGCACCGATGGTAATAGGCAATCACGTCCTTGTAGGAGTGGGTGGCGATGCGATCGATGTTCCCGGTTTTCTAGAGGCGCGTGATCCTAAGACGGGAGAGCTGCAATGGCGATGGAATAGTGAACCCAGAGAAGGCGAACCAGGAGCGGAGACGTGGCCGAACCAAGCCGCGATGGAACACGGTGGCGGCATGACGTGGCTCTCGGGAACCTACGACAAGGACCTGAACCTGTTGTATTGGGGAACTGGAAATCCGAATCCTGTCATGGCGGGAAAAGGCAGGAAGGGATCCGATCTATGGACCTGCTCGATTGTTGCTCTCAACCCGGACACGGGCAAACTTGTCTGGTACTTTCAAGGGTCGCCGCACGATACCCATGATTGGGACGAGACGGAGACGCCGGTGCTCTTCGACGCTACCATCGGTGGCAAGCCGCGTAAGCTGCTGGGGCAGGCGGCCCGCAACGGCTACTTCTTTGTGCTCGATCGCACCAACGGCAAGAACTTGGTCTCGAAACCCTTCGTTCCTCTTAACTGGTCGAAGGGTGTCGACGCTAAGGGTCAGCCGATACCAGACGAGAAGCGAGAACCCACCGTGTCGGGTTCGCTGCTGACGATCAATGGAGGTGGTGGAACGAATTGGATGCCGCCAAGCTTCAACCCCCAGACAGGCCTGTTCTATGTCAATGCGACACGAGGGTACAGCCTCACCTACCTGACGGATACAAGCGAACGCCCTGAGGGCTATGGTGCGTCCATGCGCGGACTTTGGTCGCAGCATCTGTTGGAAGCCATCGACTTTAATAATGGAGAGATCAAGTGGAGTCATCCGTACACGACTGCCGACAGCATGGGAGGCGGTCTCGGCGGTCCAGGGATTCTGACTACAGCAGGTAACCTTCTATTTACGGGCGACTACAACGGGAATCTGATTGCGTTCAACGCAGCAAATGGCACCATTCTTTGGCACTTTCCAATGCTGCACTCGCTTGGCAACGGCCCTGTGACCTACATGTTGGATGGGCGCCAATACCTGGTCGCAGGAGGTGGCGATACACTGTACGTATTTACGCAGGCACGCTAGTCATTCTCATTTGATTGCCGGTGGATTTCTTATCTGTCCTGAAGCTGCACCGCTCAAAGAGACAAGCCCTCGACATCGAGGGCGCTCAGTCCTCCTTGGATGGGCTTCTGCTTGCGGTCGGAGCTATCGGGATTCAGGTAAAGCCAGCATAGAGCTGAGATGATAGCCGCTCCGACCATCAGATGGATGAGCGGATTCCAATTGCCGCCAGTTCGCTGCAGAATCAGGCCGCCCACAACGGGCGCGATGAAGCCCGCCAGATTGCCGAACATATTCATCATCGCCGCTACCGTCGCCGTGTATGGACCGCCGATCTCGACACAGGCGTTCCAGGAGATCGGCATCGTGAGATCGCTGCAAAAGCTTGCCATGCCCATGCACAGCATGCCGGGTAAAACAGCATGAATGCGTGTAAATGCGAACAAGAGGGCCGCCGTCCCCAGAAAGCCCCAGAAGGCGATAGCGCGCCGTGGCAGACGTGCCGACGCGAATCCTGTAGCAAGCGAACCAAATCCTCCGAAGAGAAGAGGCAGTACGGATAAAGCCGCTGCATGGCCCTGCGACTGTCCCCGTGCCTCTCGCAAATAGGTGGGGAGCCATGTGATGTAGAAATACCAGACAAACGAAAAGCAGAAATACTGTACGACGAGGAGCAGGACCTGCGGCGTCAGCAGCAGAGCAATCCAGTCTGGCCGAGCCGTATCGTGACTCGTAAAGACGCGGGACGCCTCGAGCAGCTCCCGTTCTGCGGCATTGACCGACGGGTGCTGTGCCGGATCATCCTTGAACCATAGGATAAATACAGCGCACCAGACCAGACCCAGAGCCGCGAATCCCACGAACGCCCATCTCCAGCCAAACAGCGCGATGGCAGCCAGGACGAGCGGGGGTGTTGCCGCACCGCCCCAGCGTGTGCAGGCCCACATCAGTGATTGCGCAGTGACCCGTTCGCGCTTCGGAAGCCATACGCTGAGCATCCGTGTGAGGTTCGGGAAACATCCCGCCTCGCCTGCGCCAAACAAGAAACGGATGACACAAAGCGAAGCGACGTTCCAGGCCGCACCCGTTAGCGCCGTGAAGATCGACCACGCCAGAACGATCCGCACCAACACCCACCGGACGCCCAAGCGATCTCCGAGGAAGCCCATAGGAAGTTCGAACAGCGCATAGGACAAGCCGAATGCGCCAAATACCAGCCCCATCTGTGCTTTGTTGATATGGAGATCATGCGAGATCGGTCCAGCTGCCTGGGAGATTGCAACACGCTGCACGTAGGAGAGAACTGCAAGCCCGACTGCGAGTGCCACCACGTTGTATCGAGCTTGACTCGCCTTCATCGGCACTCTCGCTGTCGTTGCTGTAAGGGAGATATGCGCTGTATACAAATCAATACTTCTAACGCCATCGAGCCTCCTGCAGGTCTGCCGTGCTCTCGACAGAGCACCCCGGCGCCACACCTATACAAGGAGCGGAACCGCATCTGCATACTAAGTACGATAGTATGTGATGTCAACAGCTTTGGCTTCGGGTTGTTCACGTTTGCTGTGTAGATGTATTCGATGTCGATGAGCCTGAAGTACGGATCGAATAAGTCACTTTGAACTTGTATCTTAGCTGCCAAACCGCTAAATGAACATGGAGGTCCTATGCGTGAATTGACCCCGTCGACCCTTCGATCTCATGTGGTGAAAAGGTTGCGAGAGGCCATCCTTTCTGGCAAATACAGGCCTGGCGATCGCCTGAACGAAAGTTCGATTGCTCGGGAGTTTGAAATCAGTCGTATACCCGTCCGGGAGGCCCTCTTCGAACTGCGGGAGTCCGGTCTCGTAATGAGCCATGAGCGCCGAGGCATGTTCGTGACTTCTTTGTCTGAAGAGGATGTTGAAAAACTCAATAGTGTTCGCGTCGTTCTGGAAACAGAGGCGCTTAAATTGGCTCGGGTTCATATGACGTCTGATACTGCGACTGCACTTACAGATCTAGTGAATAGAATGGAGACGTGGAAGGGTCCATTGTCGGAAGCAGTCGCATTAGATCTAAAATTTCACCGGACAATTTGGGCGGCAGCCGGCAACAACTATCTCGTGAAGGTGCTTGATTCGCTCGCGACCGTCTCCTTTGCCCACAACACGCTCGAGCATGTTAGTCATGAACTACGTCGATGGCGTCTCAACCATCATCGCGCTTTGCTCAATGTCGTCCTGAGCTCCGACGAACAGGATATACGAGCAGCATTACTACTCCACTTGCAGATGGCATACACCCATAACGGGGCAGTTCCTCAGTCTGACCGAACTTGCGCTCAGACCACACTTCGTCCAGGCCCACAACGAAAGACCGTTAGTTCAAAACTACCTTCGTCAAGCAGATCAAGAAGAAAGGTTGATCCTGGCAAACAAGGGAGAGATTCAAGATTTGATTCAGCAGTACTCCAGTCGAATAGAGGATAAGTCATTGCGCGAGTGCTCTTGCCTAATGTTTCGATTTACCGCAGACCGAGGAGCAGACCATGAAAGCTAAGGGATCGTTTCGATCAGGAGCCTGGTTTGCCTCAGCAGACAAAGATGGTTTCATTCATCGGAGCTGGATGCGCGGCTACCCGGAAGATGTATTCGACGGAAGACCCATCATTGGAATTTGCAATACTTGGTCTGAACTCACTCCCTGTAACGCTCACTTCCGCGACCTCGCAGAACGTGTGAAGCGCGGTGTGTGGGAGGCAGGAGGATTTCCACTTGAGTTCCCGGTTACCTCACTTGGAGAGACAAACATCAGGCCGACCGCCATGCTCTATCGCAACCTGGTGAGCATGGATGTCGAGGAATCCATCCGCGCCAACCCGATCGACGGCGTAGTCCTGCTCTGCGGATGCGATAAGACCACGCCCGCTCTAATTATGGGAGCAGCGAGTTGTGACCTCCCAAGCTTGGTTGTCTCCGGCGGTCCCATGTTGAACGGAAAACTGCGCGGCGTCGATATTGGGTCGGGTACGGACGTATGGCGTTTTAGCGAGGAAGTTAAGGCTGGCGCAATGAGCTTGTCCCAGTTCAGGGAGGCCGAGGTCTGCATGTCTCGCTCCGCAGGCCATTGCATGTCTATGGGCACGGCTTCTACCATGGCCTGCATGGTGGAAGCGCTCGGCCTTGGACTGCCGCAAAATGCTGCGATCCCCGCTTCTGATTCCCGGCGTTCCACTCTGGCTCACCTTGCGGGCCGCCGCATCGTCGAGATGGTGCACGAAGATCTCCGTCTCTCGAAGATCCTGACCCGGGAAGCCTTTGAGAATGCAGTTCGCGTAAATGGCGCCGTGGGCGGCTCGACGAACGCTGTGATTCATTCGCTCGCAATCGCCGGACGAATCGAAATTGACTTTTCCTTAAGTGATTGGGACGAACTGGGCCGGGAGGTTGGAACCGTAGTTGATCTCATGCCCTCCGGCCGTTTCCTGATGGAGGATTTCTACTACGCCGGCGGTCTTCCCGCAGTCCTTCGTCTTCTCGGAGAGAACGGCTTACTGCATCGCGACGCCCTCACCGTCAATGGGAAGACAATCTGGGAAAATTCGAAGGACGCCCCCAACTGGAATAACGAAGTAATCCGGCCGATCGATCGACCGATCGCCGTACATGGCGGAATCATCGTCTTGCGGGGCAATCTTGCACCTGACGGCGCGGTGCTTAAGCCGTCGGCGGCATCGCCTCACCTGCTTCGGCATCGCGGTCCTGCGGTGACCTTCGACAGCATTGAGCACTACCACCAGCGTATCGAGGATCCCGAGCTTGTTGTAGACGAAAACTCCATTCTTGTGCTCAGGAACTGTGGCCCTTGCGGCTATCCGGGCATGCCCGAGGTTGGTAATATGGGTCTTCCGCCCAAGGTGCTCAAGCGCGGGTTCAAGGATATGATCCGGATCTCCGACGCCCGCATGAGCGGAACAGCGTACGGCACCGTGGTCTTGCATGTCTCACCCGAAGCTGCAATCGGCGGCCCTTTGGGACTCGTTCGGGATGGCGACATGATCGAGTTGGATACGGAAGCGAGAAAACTCCACCTCGAAGTCTCTGTGGAAGAGTTTGAATTAAGGCGCTCTACGTGGGTCAAGCCGGCACATACGATGAAAGGTGGCTACCAGCAGTTGTATGTTGAGCGTGTGATGCAGGCCGACAAGGGAGCGGACTTCGACTTTTTAATTGGATCTAGAGGTGCTGAGGTTCCTCGAGAATCGCATTAATATTTGGTTCCGTATTCGGTGGATGCCCGAGTCCCATCGCCATCAGGCTACGCTGAAAGATCGCCGGTGCTCGATCATAATGCAGCGATCCATGACAACGCGGATTCCAGCCTCTTCGGCGCGCCTAGCGGCTTCCAAGTTGACGATCCCCTGCTGCACCCAGAGATTTAGAAGACCGAGCGGCAGCATCTCATCTATGACCGCGGAAACAACGCTGGCTACACGGAAGACATTCACGATGGTTGGCTTTACTGGCAGGTCAGCAAGGGCCGCGTACGACGGTTCGTTCAGGACGCGGCTAATGGATGGGTTGACAGGGCAGATGGAATAGCCGTGCTGCTGCATGTAGGCGGAGACATAAAAGCTCGGTCGGTCCGGTCGATCGGAAAGGCCGATAACTGCGATGCTTCTGGGCATGTCGCGGAGCATCTCGTCGATAAGTTCGGGTTCATTCACGCTACTTCTTCCAAGCTCCAAGCAGACGCCGCACAACGACCAACTCACCGAGATGGTAAGCCGTATGGTCTGCGATGAGCAACGCCTCGCGCAGAAGATTCTGGCCATCACCCCAGCGGAAGGGCTTGGTAAGATCGGCATTTGGATTCTTGAGAAGTGCCTCGAAGTGCTCACGGTCAGCGCGTATAGCCTCAACGCTCTGTTCCCACGCCTCGGCCGAGGGTAGTGTGGGCGATTTGGGCCAATAGTCATCAGGCCAGTTGATCGGATGATAGCCGCCGGTTGGCGGAGCGCTGAAGTTGAGGATGTCGCGCTGTGTAATGCGGAGATGTTCAAGAAGCTGCCACGCGGAGTAGGGCAGACCGTCGGGAACCGTCCCACGAAGCTCCTGAGGAATACCGGTGACCGCATCATCGAAGGTGGTGTGAGCCGGACCACCCTGAACAAGAGCGACAAGCTGTCTGCGGACTTCAATGGACTCGCTAGCCTGCGCATTCGACTCGTTAATTTGCGTCTTCATAAGAGACTTTGATGCTGTGTGGACACACTGCGGACGAAGTTCATTGACGAAGTTCATTCTGGTCACGCAGAACAGTATTGGAACGTTAGAGCTCGTCATCCTCAGCAATCTCGGCCGGGAAGTTGCCTTCACGGCGCATGCGCAGATACCCGCGGATGAACGGCTCGATCGCACCGTCGAGAACCTTGTCCACATCGCCGACTTCGACCCGGGTACGAAGGTCCTTGGCCATCCGATAGGGCTGCAGGACATAGCTGCGGATCTGCGAACCGAACTTGATGTCGAGCTTTGAATCTTCAAGCTTCCGGCTGATAGCTTTCTTTTTATCGAGCTCATACTCATAGAGCTTCGACCGCATCATCTTCATGGCGCGATCTTTATTTTTGTGCTGCGATCGCTCGTTCTGACAGCCTGTGACAAGCCCTGTCGGAAGATGGGTGATGCGAACAGCGGAGTCAGTGGTGTTGACATGCTGTCCACCCTTGCCACCAGATCGATAGGTGTCGATGCGAAGGTCTTCGATCTTGAGATCGATGACGATGGTATCGTCGATCTCCGGTGAGACGAAGACGCTCGCAAAGCTGGTATGGCGGCGCTTGGCGGAGTCGAAGGGCGAGATTCGCACCAAGCGATGCACCCCGGTCTCCCCACTGAGGAGGCCAAACGCGAATTCGCCGGAGATGGTGAAGGTGGCGGACTTTATGCCTGCCTCATCGCCATCTTGGATCTCGTTGATCTCGACTTTGAACTGCTGGCGCTCACCCCATCGGATGTACATGCGCATGAGCATCTCTGCCCAGTCCTGGCTTTCAGTTCCACCGGCACCAGGGTGAACAGTTACGATTGCATTGAGCGGATCGGTCTCGCCGGAAAGCATGGTCTTCGATTCGAGCGCTTCGGCGAAATCGATAAGTGCGGGGATCTCGCAGTTCAGATCAGGCTCGGTGTCTTCACCTTCACGGGCAAGTTCAAAGTAAGCCTCAATGTCCTCGGAGCGACGGCTCAGTTCGGTGTCGTCGGCAAGCAGGGTTTCGAGACGCTTGCGCTCGCGCATGAGCGGCTGGGAGCGCAAGGTGTCGGCCCAGATGGTAGGATCTGACATCTTTTTTTCGAGGGTGGCTAGTTCGCGGCGAAGGCGGGCCGAGTCAAAGATACTCCCGCAGTTCGCGAACCTGCGCGCGGACTGGGGAGTAGCGAAATTCTAGATCATCAAGCATTTAGTTAGTTTAGTTCATCTTGTGAGTGAGGCTGTACATGAGGGCCAGCACGGTCACGAAGCTGCAGGCATAGGCGAAAAGGTCGCCGTGCGCGGTGTAGAAGGTGACCTCCTGCTCGTAGTTGAAGCCGGTGTGGAGGGCGGTGCGGATGTGACGAGGCGCAGCTGCGGTAACGCGACCATACGGATCGATTGCGGCGGTCACGCCCGTGTTGGTGGACCGGAGAATCCAGCGATGATTCTCAATGGCCCGCATGCGAACCATATTGAGGTGTTGCCAGGCGGCGCTGGTGTCGCCATACCAGCCATCGTCCGAGATGTTGACGAGTACCTCGGCACCGTTCTTGACGAACTGGCGAACCTCATCGCCGAAGATCGATTCGTAGCAGATGAAGACGCCATATGCATGATCAGCTGTGCCTCCCCGCGTGCGCTCTGCTGCATGAAAGACGGTCCGATTAGTACCGCGATCCATATCTCCAGCACCTGCGGTCAGCTTCTTTGCGAAAAAAAAGAACTCTTTGAAGGGAATATATTCGCCCCACGGGACCAGATGAATCTTGTCATAACGGCCCATGTTAGTGCCGTCGCCAAGAATGAGGTTTGCAGAGTCGTAGACGTGGCCACCTCGTGCTGAACTCGGATCAGGGGCGACGCCAAGACTACCTATAACCAGGGGAGCCGAGGCAGTGCGGGCGAGAGTTGCGAGACGATCGCGGAAGATCAGATCATCGCTGCGGAAGCCGGCGGGGGATTCAGGCCAGACAATCAGGTCAGTCGACGTAACGGAACGAGTACCACCCGGTGAGTTCGATTGAAAGTGGATGCAGCGTGTTGAAGGAAGCTCAGGAATTCCTATGCATCGATCTGCTGGAGGATAAAGACTCAACTGCGTAAAAGAGTCCGTGAGTTGGGAGGTCGTTTCAAAGCGGGTGTGGGACTCCATACCGACGCCGAGATTTTCCTGAATGAGCGTAGCGGTCGAGTTCGTCACCAAGTACGATGGCGGCTGAGCACGACGAAGCATAACAAAATAGAAGACGATGCATGCAGCACCGGCGAACGTCAGGATCTGCCTGGTGTGAGGGCGTTCGCGGATACGAATGCGAATAAGCCAAAGTGCATTGACGACGACGATGACGAAGGAAAGACCAAACGCACCTGTGACCGGGGCGAGACGTGTGAGTAACGAGTTATCAACCTGGGCAATGCCGAGCAGATCCCAGGGAAACCCCGTGATGCGTGCACGTGCCAATTCAACAGCTACCCACGCGAAGGGTGAGAGTAGCAACGCACCTTGTATACCGAAATGAGAGCGGCGAAAAGATCCAACAAGAAAGCCGAAAAATGCATGGTACAAACCAAGATAAAGACAGAACAGAATAAGTATGCCTGCGGCAATGACCCTTTCAAGTCCACCATAGAGATACATGGTCTGGTAAATCCAATAGCAATTACCGAGATACCAGATGATCCCGCAAAGATAGCCGAGCACAGCAGTTTGACGCATAGTAAGTGATCTTCCTACTTGGTCCGTTCCCAGTAAGGAAACCAGAAAAGGAACTAATGCGAACCAGCAAAACGTTGTCCGCCAAAGCGGAACAGGGCCAAAGAGGGGGAATGGAAGCGTTTGAAGAATTGCGGAAAGGACGATAAGCAGCCAAATCTTAAAGGGAATACTTCGCATCGCTGAGCGCAGTCTATCACTGTGATCGTAGCTCAATGAATGCGTTTTCACTCTAGGAGCACAGGTCTGAGATAATATTTGGGGAGTTTGCAAAATGGTATCTTGTGTTCCTTATAAGTTGCGGGTTCGATCAATTGCCCTACTTTTTAGAAGGAAGCCTCGTTTCGTCATTTAGAAGCTGGTTCTCTATGAACGAGTCAAGAAGAGCTGCTACCGAAGAGATGAACAACTATGACTTTTCGCCTTAACTCAGTAATAATTTGAGCTCACTATTCAAGTAGAATCTGACCATTTGCGGTTTGCAACAACCAAGTGCCTTCTGTATCCTCATATAACGGAACTCTTTGCAAAGCTTTAATATAGCTGAAGCTAGACCCAACTAAAGGGAGGCATTACGTGGAAGTAAGTCAAATGATTGCTGGGATCGATGCAGAGATACTGAAATTGGCAGAGGCCCGCAGAATTCTCCAGAGCATCTCCGGGAAAGCCTCAGTATCAAAATCGGGTCGTGGTCGTCCCAAAGGAAGCAAGAATGCTGCATCTACTGCACCGGCAGCAGCCGTAGCTCCGGTAACGCGTAAGCGCAAGTTGAGCCCTGAAGGTCGCAAGCGCATTGCTGACGCTATGAAGCGTCGCTGGGCGGAGCGCCGAAAAGCTGTTGCCAAGTAATCATCCTCTCTATTTAGATATGTCCAGCAAGGCTGGGCTTTCACTCCGTCACTTAACGTGTGGCAATTACCTCGCGAAGGCTGTCCTTCGCGAGAAAAAAGCGCATGTTACTAAACTTCTCCAGCAGCTTTTCGATCTGGCGATTGTTGAAGGAGTGAAGCAAAGGCTGATTGCCTGCAAGTTGCATCTCGACAACATCTTTATCGGTCAAATGGTAGCGCCGGAAAGCTATCTCCGGACCAGTGTTTTTTGAGTGGAAGAACGCCAGTATCTGGCCGCCCGGCTGCATGACTTCATACAGGCGGGAAATGACGGGTACAAGCAGAGGTTGGGGAAGATAGTCTGCAGCATCCCACAAAATGATTACATCGAAGATGCGTCCGGAGAAGTTAAGATTGGTGGCGATGAAGCCGTCAACATCGTAGCTCGGTAGCTCGCCAGGATCACCCTGCACGAGCCACTCTGGACGGGCCGCCTCCTCCGCTAGATTCGCCATGTAAATACTGTGGCCTAGGCTCGTGATGTAGTTGATATTGTTTGAAGAAGTAGGACCAATATCGAGAATGCGCAACGAGTCCTTACCTCGTAGATACGTAAGCAATTGTGCCCATCCGCTGGAGTGGCGAGGAACACGTTCCTTGCTACTTCCGGAGCCTCCCTTCTTGTCATGGTTGCCGAATGGATTGCGCATACGACCACAGACCTCCCTGCTATGGCTTTGGAGCGGATGCGCCAGATGGATTGAGTTCGACACGACCTCTGATGATGGCGCTTTCCTCGATAGCGAGGCGGCCAGCAAAAACATCACCAATGACAACAGCGGATTGACGTAGATCGATACTACCGGTCGCGTGAATGTTACCGTCCACGCGTCCGAAGATGATGACGTCCTGAACTTTGATGGCGGCAGCGCTGACGCGAGCGTTCGGACCAATAGTCAGGCGACTGTTGGTCAGCGTGATCGCACCCTCGATTTGGCCGTCAATGAAGAGGTCTTCGCTGCCGGTAAGCTCTCCCCGGATGACGACCGACTTCCCAATGACGGTGGTACCTTCTGCTGGTTTCATGCGCTTGTCTGCTCCTGTAGGATTGCCTTGTTCGACAAAGTTTTAGATTTCGATGTCTTGCCCGAACTATACCCAAGCTCATGCGACGAGGCAAACCGGAAGACCTTGGTTCGGTCGAAACGTCTTAATCCTGTGCGGAGAATCAGAATGACGGAGTTCCGGAACTTGGAACAATACACACCTTTACCTCGTGGCCTGCTGAGCCGCCAGATCAGATCCTCCGCTCAAAAATTGCCACTCGTCGTCCTTACTCTCTGTTTCGGCTTGGTGACGCACTCTGCAGAGGGCGCGCAGATGCAAATCACAGCTGGATTACCTACCGGCAAGCCGCCTCGTCAGTGGGCCATCGATACAGCAACAAACGAGATCGCGATGCTGCAACACGTGAACAGCTATCTGCGTTACCGGATGCATCTTGTGAACGAGCGAGGCGACAGAGTTCGCGATGTTATCGAAAGCAAAGATGGTCCTGTGGCGCGCCTTGTCCTGCGTGAAGGCAGGCCATTGACTACGGAGGAAGATGCGGCGGAGCGGGAGCGGCTGAACGACCTGGTCGCCTCGCCCTCCGTCTATGCACGGCATGTGAAGAGCGAGAACTCTGGAAAGAAGCTTGCGGCCGACCTGATCCATCAAATGCCGGACGCGATGCTGTATTCCTACACGCCTGGGCAGCCACAAGTTGGCGTTTCTGTAAGTGGCAGGCAGGTCGTAATGGACTACCAGCCGAATCCAATGTGGGTGCCACCTTCGATGACAGCCGAGGCCCTGACCGGCCTCAAAGGGCGAATGTGGATCGACGTGAAGACGAATCAGATGGTGCGGATGGAAGGTACGATCTTCAAGCCTGTCAACTTTGGCTGGGGGATGCTGGCGCACATCTATCCGGGCGGTGTACTACTGCTGGAGCAGACCGACGCTGGTGGCCAGCGCTGGATCTACAGCCACTTTTCGCAGGAGATCACCATCCGTGCACTCATCCTAAAAACTCTCAATGTTCATACTCAAATCGACGCATCAGGGTTCCACGTGTTACCTGGCCCAATTAGCTATCAAGAAGCGATCCAGCGACTTCTGGCAACTCCACTTCCGCTACAGTGATCTGTAGACCCCTTCATCATGCGCTGACAAGAGCCCTGGGCCGAATTGTTTGACAGCGAACGGTGTGCGCCTCGATGCGGTCGCGTTGGACTGAATAGCCAGTTCCTGGTGTAGTTGGAACCATAATTTCTCCCTTTACGCTGACCGTCACCGCTGGCTCGATGATGTCCTCGGTCCAGTAACGTCCGGATGCAGAAATGTCGCCGGGGAGTGTGAACTGAGGCAATGAGGAGAGCGCCACGTTATGTGAGCGCCCAATTCCCATCTCTAGCATCCCTCCACACCAAACGGGAATGCCTCGCTCAGCGGCGACGTTGTGAACTGCGATAGCCTCACTGAAGCCGCCCACCCGGCCGTTTTTGATGTTGATGATCCGGCAAGACTCCATGTCAATAGCAGCGAGCGCGTCGCGACGATTTCGAATGGATTCATCGAGACAAATAGAGGTTTCGATCTGCTTCTGCAGCATGGAGTGAAAGTAGAAATCGTCATACCAAAGTGGCTGCTCGATCATCAGTAAATTAAACTGATCCCAACTCGCGATATGCTCGAAATCGCGCATCCTGTAAACCGAGTTTGCGTCGCAACTTAGCACGATATCGGGCCAGCGTGCGCGGACCGTTTCAAAGATAAGAGTGTCCCAGCCCGGCTTACATTTCAGCTTGATGCGCTGGTAACCCGCGGCTAGTTCTATGGCGATCTTATCCATAAGTTCTGCGACCGAGAGCTGAATCCCGATCGAGACGCCACAGGAAAGTGTGCTTCGTGTACCGCCAAGCAATCGTGAAAGGGAGACACCTTTGATCTGAGCTTCGAGGTCCCAGACGGCGTTTTCAAGCGCTGCCTTGGCCATATGATGGCCGCGGACCTGCTTGAAAACGAGCGGACAGCTTCCCCCACCGGTGATCCCGATAGCATTTAGCAGGCGCGGTGCAAGCTCGATCTCAGTAATGATCCAGGCGGTATCGATTGTCTCATCGGAGAAGTAGGGATGCTCGCCTGCAACGCATTCGCCCCATGCCGTAATCCCCTCAGACTCAAGCTCAATCAGCAGAATGCGCCGATCTGTAGTGAGACCGAAGCTGGTCTCAAATGGATGCGCAAGTGGCATGTTGATCTCACGTAGATGAATGGCGTCGATCTTGATCATGTGCGGAGTCCTGTGAGTTGTGAGGGAATGCTGCGTGACCAGTTCAGCTGTGGCAAGCGATTCCTTCGTGTCTGGACCACTCCTATGTGAGCCCTAAGGACACGGGCCGAGGAGAAATGATCCATTTCCATCCGCATCGCATTCGTAATCTACGGCAGCAAGACCGCTGGCGATGGCCTGTTGCAGCGCAACACGGTTCCTAGTCTGAAGCTCCCTAGCCAGTATGCGCTGCGCTGGATGCTGCTTCCACTCGGCGACAGCCGCCGGAACGGCGACTCGAACCGCTAAGCTCTCTGAAGTGCTTTTTCTTCCCGTCTCTTCATCACCGTCCAGCATTGCAACGACACGGGGCGAACGCAGCCACCACTCCGCTGCGAGCCGGTCCGTCGGCAGACCGCCTTGCAGCGGTGACGACGATGGACCATAAAAGTCTGGATAGTACCGGTTCGCAATCGCTCCCAATCTATGGAGATTCAGATATGCGTTTTTGATATCCAGCGGATCGAAGGTCCATTCCATCAGATCGAAACCGCGGACCAGAGCATCGTCGCGCTGTGCGAGTTTGAGACGACACCCTAGACCACGATTGCGATAGTCCGGCAATACGGCGAGCATGTGCGAGTGAAGATACGGTCGGCTATTACGATACCCAGGTAGAGCCATGGCAAAGCCGACAATAGTATCTCCATCGATCGCACCGAAGACCTGTCCCCCGATGCGTTGGGCAATCAGGAAGACACGCCGCGGAACTACATCGCCATCATTGTATCCCCACACCTGAACCTGGAGGTCAACGCAACGATCGAACTGCGCAAGCTGATCCAGAGGAATGATGCGAAGTTCCAAGCTTGCGGGCTGCTTCATGCGGTAGTGCATGAGCTACCGACCCACTCGGGTCGGCGTCGCACTCTTCGCTTCCGCCCAGAGTTCCTCGAACTGTGCTGGCGCTAGTGTCTCTAATGCGTCCGTTCCCCCAGCAGCACGCTCCATTGCGGCAAAGCGCACGCGAAACTTGGCATTGGCGGCACGTAAAGCGAACTCAGGATCTACGTGAAGATGACGGGCGAGGTTGATGACGGTAAAAAGCAAGTCTCCGAGCTCTTCTTCAATCGCAGGCGACTTCGTAATTACTGCCGGTGTGATCTCGGCGTAAAGCTCAGAGATCTCCTCCTGTAGCTTGTCAAAGAGGCCGTTTGCATCTGGCCAGTCGAATCCCACCTTCGCTGCGCGCGAGCCAAGTTTGCTCGCTTCCTGCATGGCAGGCATGCTCCGCGGAACCGCAGCAAGCAACGACTCAGGACTATCGTCACGATCGTTGATGCGCTTTTCAGCTTTCTTGATCTGTTCCCAGTTGCGGAGGACGGCATCTATATCGGAAGCGACGGAGCCACCAAAAACGTGAGGATGACGGCGAACGAGCTTAGCATTGAGATTCGAAGCTACTTCATCGAACGTAAAGTGGCCAGCTTCGGCGGCCATTTGGGAGTAGAAGAGAATTTGCAGCAACAAGTCACCAAGTTCGTCCTTCAGATCGGGCCACACGCGACGCTCAATGGCGTCGAACACTTCATACGTCTCTTCCAGAGTGTAACGTCTGATTGACTCGAAGGTCTGTGCTCGGTCCCAGACACACCCTCCGGGACCGCGAAGAAGAGCTAGAAGTCGGATCGTCTCCGCGATGGAAGCTGTCACCTCATCCGAGTTGTCTGGTGAAGATTGTGTAAAGACAAACATGCCCACCACTTTATCCAATCAGCACGTCTTCCTGTTGTACCGTTATCTGACTTAAGCTAGAGAGATTGGACCTGCGCACCTATTGCTGACCGGTGGGCGACGTGCGGACGCGCTCGAACCTGTGTTCGACATCAGCTTAATCTCGACGCGGCGATTTTTTGCTCGTCCTGCCGCAGTGCGATCGCTAGCGACTTGCTGATCTTTCCCAATCCCAATCAGGTAGAACTTGTGCGGCGGAATGCTATGTTTCGACGAGAGGTAGTTCACTACAGCATCCGCACGACGCTGGCTCAATCGATAGTTATATTGTGCATCCCCGGTGGAGTCCGTTCCGCCCGTCACTTCAAGGATGTAGCCGCGTGCAGTCTCGAGCGTTGAGGCAAAGCTGTCAAGTTGCTGGCGGTCAGACGCTGTAAGGACCGCCTTATCGAAGGCAAAGGTGACGCTAACGTCGGAGAGCGGTTTGTAATTATCTAGGTTAGCTATGACTCCGCTCAGGCTGTCGACGCGGTTGTAAGCCTCTTGCGCAGACTTACCAGCAGCATCCGCGGATTGGCCGGCAGCACCCGCATGCTGATCTGCCGTGCTCGCGGCATCCATAGCACCGCCAATGCCCTTCTGGGCCCGTTCGTCCGTGTCAGAGATCGTGCGGTGGTCGGAAGCGGTTTTCGCATCGAGATCATTGGTCTGCTGAATGACGGGAGCGGTCTGCGAGCGAATGTAATTCTTGCTGGAACAACCGGTCGTGACAACCGCGGTAGCAGAGGCGAGAACAGCTAGCTGGAAAATCAGAGATTTCGAGTTATATGCTTTACAGATTTTATTCGAGTTCTGTTTCATGATGAAAATCTCCTCGGAACACACCGGCCCCACCTAACATTATATGCAAATCGACTGCCAATCGTTTGGCTCTCATAAACTTCCTTAAATGAGCAGTTTATGGGATCCTGCAAACACAACTTTAATGCTATCGCTAAGCACATCGCAAATTTTGCCTTAAATTTTGCGCTGGTATGCGTCCAACTCGCGATTTAGTCACCGGTCTGAGTCATGCTTTGCTTTGCCGGTCATCGGGCGATCTACACTTAAAGCTGCGATGGATCTCCTTGATAAAGTTCGGACACTCCCCACATCACCCGGCTGCTACTTGTATAAAAATGCAGAAGGGGAGGTTATCTATGTCGGAAAGGCGAAGAATCTCCGGTCGCGAGTTCGATCTTATTTTCTGGACGGCTCGCAGGCCAATCAGAAGACGGGTTCGCTCATGCGAGAGGCTGTCGATCTTGAGTACATCACGGTCGACAACGAATGTGAGGCGCTGGCGCTTGAGAATAATCTAATCAAGCAGCGGAAGCCACGCTTCAACATCCTTCTCCGCGATGATAAGACCTACCCATACATCAAGCTCACGATGAACGACCGATTTCCAAAAGTCTTTGTAACGCGGCGCTTGCGCAAGGATGGCGGAGCATACTTCGGTCCTTACTTTCCAGGCAATCTCGCGCACCGCTTGGTCGATCTGATCCATCGCAGCTTCCTGATTCCAAGCTGTAAGGTCGATCTTTCCCGCTATCACCCGCGCGCCTGCCTTCAGTACTACATCAAGCGCTGTCTCGGTCCGTGCGTCGAAAATCTGACAACACCCGAGGCGTACAAGGAAACAATTCGCGATGTGCAGCTCTTTCTAGAAGGCCGTACCAGTGAGCTCGAAGGTCTTCTGACGAAACGCATGGCCACAGCCGCCGAAAATGAGCAGTTCGAGTTGGCCGCGAAGCTACGAGATCAGGTCGTTACCGTTCATCAGATGCAGGACAAGCAGCGCATCGCAACCGTCGACAACGAAGACGCAGACGTCTTCGGATACCACTACGAGATGGACATGCTCGCCGTCAATCTCTTCCACATGCGGGCTGGCAAGATAGTCGATCGGCGCGATTTCTTCTGGGAGGAGTTGCCGGAGTCCCTTTCAGAGACTCTGAACGAACAGGTCGATCACAGAACTGAGGAGAGCATCCTCGCCGAGGCTCTCCCAAGACTCGAGCCCGACCCCTTGCAGCCCGCCCCGGAGATTGGTGGAGAGGTCCTTGTGACGCAGCACTCTGGCATCACCGAGCTGGGGAGTAGCTTCAGCCCGTCAGCGTTCTTCTCTGCCCTGCTCAAGCAACTCTACCTTGATCAGAGTTATGTGCCGCGTTCCATCCTCGTGCCAGTCGATTTTCCAGATCGTGCGGTGCTGGCTGAGTTGTTGACGGAGCGCGCGAGCCATCGGATCGAGGTCGCTGCACCGCAGCGCGGGGAGAAGCGTTCGCTAGTCGACCTCGTCTGCCAGAACGCCAAGCAATCTTACGATCAGCGCTTTCGTGTCCTGCAACCGAGCATCAGAATCATACAAGAGGCTCTGCAGGAGGCCCTAACGCTCGGAGAGTTGCCGCGTCGGATCGAATGCTTTGACATCTCACATATCCAAGGTGCGGAGACAGTCGCGTCAATGGTGGTATGGGAGGACGGCGCAATGAAGAAAGCGGAGTATCGCAAGTTTCAGGTCAAAACCGTGACAGGTGTCGACGACTTCGCCAGCATGCGCGAGGTAGTGCAACGCCGCTACAAGCGCTTGCTCGAGGATAAGAGGCCTTTCCCTTCGCTGGTGCTCATCGACGGCGGACTAGGACAATTACATTCCGCGTACGCAGGACTTAAAGAGATCGGCGTCACCCTCCAGCCCCTTGCCTCAATCGCCAAGCGTGAAGAGATCATCTACGTCCATGGGCAGGAGGACGATCCTATAGTCCTCGACCGCCGCTCACCAGTGCTTCATCTGATACAGAAGATCCGCGATGAGAGCCATCGATTTGCAGTCACTTACCACCGTAAGCGTCGCGAGATCCGGGACCGTGACAACGAACTCTTCTCCATTCCAGGAGTCGGACCACGGACGCGGCAAAGACTGATCGAACACTTTGGCAGCGTTCGCGGTATCAGGCAGGCGGGAATAGATGCGCTCACTGCAGTCGTCAATGCTGCCACTGCGGAACGCATCCATCGCTACTTTGCAACTAGCAAAGACTCGCTAATCGAAATTTCTTAAGTTGTAGTAGATGACGATACTTCGTATCGCTTGTTCGGGCCGTCAACGCTGAAGCTAGTTCAGTCCCAATGACTGTTTTCACGCTTGTCAACTTCGAAGGGCCGGGACAATTTCAGGGCTGAAGTAACGGCGAACAGGCCGATTTGGTGCACACAACATGGGTGATCTATCAGCGATGCATCACACACCTTAAGGACAAGTTGGTAGCGTTACCGGGGCTCGAACCCGGACTCTTCGCCTTGAGAGGGCGACGTGTTAACCAGTTACACCATAACGCCAGTCGCCGAAGACCTTTAGACTTCCATCCTACGACTCGGCGAGTATAGCAAACTCGATGCGGGTAATGCTAGATAGACGGTCAACCTTCCAATCCTACAAACCTAATTTCTTTACCTCGTCGTTATAGTACTTACGGTAGAGGATGTCCCATTCCTGCGACCCCTCCGGGATAACCTTGCGCTGAGAGGCGATCTTAAGCCGGGCACCTGCGTCCAGCTTCAACTCATCCGTAAGCAGCTTCTCGAGCGCTTTGCGAGCTTCCTGACGAATGGTGTTCCGGTCTTCAAGAAAACTGACTTCATCGATTTCGGCGAGTGTATCCGCAACAGTGTGGGCCAGCTTATTTAGCTTGTCACGCGAAATCCTCACAACACCGCCTTGTACTTGCGCGCGAGCTCCATCTTGACCTTCTTGAACATCTCCGGATAGCTGGCGCCGCTTTTGAGCATGTCGTCCTGGAAAGCCTCCAGGATAATCCTGACCTCGTCATTGATCCGATCTTCGAGGGCGAGTTCGTCAATCATCGCAGAAGTAACACGTTCATTCAGAGTGACAGGCTTATCGGTTTGAATCATGTTCGCGTCTACCAAGTGCTTCACCGTCTGGCGCGCAAGGTACCCTATGTAATCTTTAGAAAAAATCATTGAGTTTCCTCTGAATATACCATGGGAAGATCACGCATCTGAACGATGCTTCGTACACTTTGCGCTCTACTCCGATAGCTTTCTTGCGGAGTCTCATGAGCGTTGCACCCTGCTTTCTGCGACAATCAGGCTTGATGCAATCTGACAATCTTATCTCGCTCAAAGACGACATGGTGGCGTTTATCGCCGGCCACGGTTTACGCCGTTTTAACGGCTATGTCACGGAAGAAGTCCCGACGGTCCTCCTTGAAGAGGACGAGCCCGATGCATGGAAAGATTTGGTCGAGCACGCCAAGGCTGCAAATGCCGCATTCATCACAATGAGCGAGGTTATACTCGAGAAGGTTGACATTGCTCTCCTGCTGGAGCAGCTCCGTTCTCAAAGCTTCCCCGACGAAGACTCTCCAGAGATCGATGACGCAGAATACCTCGTCAATCACGTTGGTAAAACGGGCTACCTCCAATTAGGCTTTGCTCACCAAGGTGTGATGTTCGTCGTCGAGATCTCCACTGAATGGTACGAGCGCTTCCAGCAGCTAATGGAAACCGTGACAGATCTTGGCAGCGTCATCGTCGATGATCGCGACAGCGACGTGTAACTACGGTGGCAGCTTCTCCGACTGGTTTTCGGCAACAGTGGTCTGTTCTCCTCCCCGATACGGCGGCAGCAGCAAGCCTCGCCGAACGTCTTGGCTGCCCCCTAGCAGTGGCTCGCCTGCTTCTCTCACGAGGCATCATGGATCCTGCAGCGGCGGCTATCTTTTTCAAACCCGCACTCGGTGATCTCATCGATCCTATGCGAATGCTCGGCATGGGGCACGCAGTCGACCGGATACAAAGTGCTGTACGCGCGTCCGAGCCGATCCTCATATATGGCGACTATGACGTCGACGGTACAACGGCTACCGTCCTTCTGAAGACCGCCATCGAACGAATTGCTCCAAAGGACAAACCAGCCATTGTCACGTGGCACGTCCCACATCGCATCCGTGACGGCTACGGGATGCAGGAGCACGTTCTGGCATCGGCAGCAGAGCGGGGTGTCCGCCTGGTGATCAGCGTTGATACTGGCATTCGCGCCTTCGCGGCAGCTGCAGAGGCAAAGCTCCACGGACTGGATCTGATCGTTACGGACCACCATATTCCGGATGGAGCAGCCGGTGTTCCCGACGCGCTAGCGATTCTAAATCCTTCGCAGGCGGGGTGCCCTTACCCGTTTAAATCGCTTTGCGGGGCGGGAGTTGCCTTCAAACTAGCTCATGCTCTCCTAGCAGCTGCTGCGGTCACGCCGGATCAGCAGAACCGTCTGCGCGACGTCCTTTTGCCATCCTTCCTAAAGCTCGTTGGAATTGCTACGATCGCCGACTCCGTACCGCTCATTGGGGAGAATCGCCTTATCGCTTCGCTTGGTCTGCAAGCACTGTGCAACCCCGTTCAACCGGGTCTACGGGCACTGATGAGCGTTGCCAAGCTTGCACTGGATCGCTCTCCAAGTGCTACAGAGGTCGGCTTCCGACTTGCGCCTCGTATCAACGCTGCCGGTCGCATGGACGTGGCCGACGATGTCATTGAGCTGTTCCTGACCCGTGATCCCGCTCGGGCACAGTCGCTCGCCGATAGGCTGGATCGAATGAATCAGGACCGCCGCGCTGCTGAGGCGGAAGCACTTGCAGCTATCGAGGTTCAGCTTGACTCTTTCCGCACCCCGAAAGGAGAGTTCCGCTCAGAGTGCATCATCCTCGACGATCCTGCCTGGCATCGCGGCGTTCTTGGTATCCTCGCCTCACGTGTCGTCGAGAAGACTGGACGGCCTGCGCTGGTTCTGACTCACGAGAATGGCCAGGCCCACGGCTCAGGTCGTTCGATTCCTGGCTTTCATCTTCTTGACGCGCTCACCGCCGTCGATCTCTCTCTCGGGAGAAGGGGAGCCGAAACGATCTTCACCCGTTTCGGTGGTCACGCTTACGCAGTCGGCTTTTCTTTGCCATCTGCCAACGTTCCTTCATTGTGTGCGCGAATGCGCTCTCATGCCGAATCCACGCTGACACCGGCAATTCTGTGCCCCGAGCGCCAGTATGACGTGGAGCTGGACTTCGCCGACATCACGCCTGAACTTTGGAAATGGCTGCGACATTGTGAGCCGTTCGGTAATGCTCATCCCGAGCCACTGTTTTTGACAAGGAATGTGAAGCTTGCCGCTCCTGTTCGCTTCATCAAGGAGGAGCATATCTGCCTGGAACTGGTGCAAAGCGATCGACAACTGCGGTTCAGCGCCCTTGGCTGGAGCCGAAGTACGGACTGGGTCGCACGTTGCAGAGAACTCGACCTGCAGCATGGCTCGCTGATCGAGATCGCTTATCGGCTTAGAGAAAATCAGCACCCGCAGTTTGGCGGCCTTCAACTGGAACTCGTAGCAATGCAGCCCGCCTGAGCGCGTAAAAAGGTTCGCTCCGTTTTGAATACACTGGCGTCTTATATACTGACCTTCGATCCTTTGCGAATCATTACCTAATGCCAATTACAGAAAAGCGTCTTAATCCGGCCATCGCTTGGGGTAGTTTAATTCTCGTCGTCGTGCTTGCAGTTGTGTTACTTCGCTCATTTACACGCGAGATTGTGCGCGTACGGATCGCGCCGGTAACCTACCAGGACCTACTCAGCACGGTTTCGACGAATGGCAAGGTGGAACCAATCGAGGAGTACCAAGCACATGCTCCGGCGGCAGGAGTTGTGGAACATATCTATGTAGTTGTCGGGCAGAAGGTAAAAAAGGGAGACCTCCTCATCAAGTTAGATGATTCCGACGCCGTCTCACGTATGGCGACCGCGAATGCATCGCTTAAGTCAGCTGAAGCTACGAATACCGACCTCCAGCAGGGCGGGACGCAGGAGGAACGGATTGCTATATCCGGCGATCTCAATCGCGCCCGCCTCCAGCAGCAGCAAGCTTCTAAGGATCTCACTGCCTTGCAACAGCTCCAGCAAAGGGGAGCAGCTTCAGCAGGCGAGGTTGAGTCTGCGAAGCAGCGTCTCGAAGTGGCAAACTCTACTCTGCAGGGGGTCGAGCAACGCTCATCGCGGCGCTACAGTATAACCGACCACTCGCGGACTGCAGCACAGATCAAGGAAGCAAGGGCAGCACTCGCATTAGCCCGCAGCAGTTACGCAGGAGCCAATATCCGTTCGCCAATCGCAGGTTCGGTCTACTCTATCCCTATATCGGTATATGATTTCGTCCCAGCTGGCGAGGACCTGCTCGATGTTGCGGACCTTAATCGCATACAGGTTCTTGCATATTTCGACGAACCAGAGATCGGCAAACTCGCCCAGGGACAGGCTGTCAAGATCGTCTGGGATGCTAAACCCTTGCAGGCCTGGCACGGCCACATTAGCCAGGCTCCAACAACCGTGATTAGTTATAACACGCGAAACGTGGGCGAGTGTTTCATCACGGTCGATGATGCCAAGAATGACCTACCACCGAACAGCAATGTAACCGTCACAGTCACGACAAAGCAGCGCTTCAACGCGCTTAGTATCCCACGTGAAGCCCTGCACACTGAAGGCACAAACAATTATGTGTATCGCGTGATCCATCAGAGACTTGTCTGGACGCCAGTCAAGGTTGGAGTCGTGAATCTCAATCGAGCTGAGATTACATCAGGTCTGACGGAGAAAGATGTGGTTGCTCTCAATGCCACGAACAATCGTGATCTTTCGAATGGACTGGAGGTCAAGTCGGTTGAATGACGAAAGCATACAAGGTCTCAGCGCGAAGCGCGAGACCATGAATCCTTGTGGCTCCCGAAGGGCCGCGTCGAAACGTATGCCGCTCCTCTTCCGTATAGCAGCATTCTCTGCTCTGGCTTTTGCCGGCGTACCTGCGCGCGCACAGATATCATTTACAACCGCGATCGACCTGGCCCTGCGAAGCAATCCTCGGGTCTTGATGGCTAAGGCGGACGTCGATCGTGCAAGAGCGGCACTCTCAGAGAGTCGAGATGTGTACATCCCAAGCATTGTCGGCGGCTCAGGCCTGGGTTACTCATATGGATTCCCAGTCGGGCAGCCGTCAATCTATAACTTCAATGCTCAGTCTCTCGTATTCAATTTTTCGCAACATGATTACATTCGAGCGGCTCGCTCTGGCCTGGAAGCCGCAAACTATGCTTTGATGGATGCGCGTCAGGCCGTTGCCGAGGACACGGCGATCACCTACCTCGCGCTCAATCGCGATCTCCAGCGCGAGATCGCGCTTACTGACGAAGATCACTATGCGGCGCGACTGGTCGCCATCGTGCAGGATCGGCTCAACGCTGGCCAGGATACAGTAATCGAGCTCACGACGGCGCGGCTCACCAATGCTCAGATTCGCCTCACCACCCTTCGCGATCAGGACGAGACCGAGTACGATCGAAGCCACCTTGCCCGGCTCACTGGATTACCTGAAACTGGCTTGACAACCATAACCGAGAGCATTCCGGCCCCGACTTCCTCGGCCATCCCCGTAGTACTGCCGAATGCAGCGAGCAGCCCCGGCCTCCTTGCTGCGTATGCAAATGCAAAAGCTAAGCAGCAGCAGGCATTCGGCGATGCCCGTTATGAGAGGCGACCGCAGATCGCGTTTGGCGCTCAATACAGCCGCTTCGCCTCCTACAATAATTACGCTACGTACTACACCAACTTTCAGCAGAATAACGCCGAGATTGGGGTACAGATCAGTCTTCCCATCTTCGACCTGGTACATCGAGCGAAGGCGCGCGAATCATTGGCAGAAGCTGTTCGCGCTCTGCGCGACGCCGACCAGCAGCGCGATCAATTTCTTGATGGCAGGCTCAAGCTGAAGCACTCACAAGCAGAACTGGCCGCACGCTATGAAGTTGCTGATCTCGACCAGCAACTGGCCGAGCAGCAGCTCGAGTCCATGCTCGTGCAACTCCAGTTGGGAAACGGGAACTCCACCGGCCGCCAAATGAGTCCAAAGGACGAGCAGAACGCACGGATCGGAGAGCGCGAAAAATTTCTGAGTGTCCTCGACACCACTCTGCAGCTGCGCCAGACACAGATCAACCTCCTGCGCCAGACTGGACAGCTTGAAACCTGGCTTAAGTCACTCTCCACTCCCTTACAATCCAGCATGACCACGCACTGACCGCCGAGAACTGGCTAGCTGCATTGAGTGGGTATAACAATAACCGGAGTAAACATGCATACTTTTCCGTTCTTGTTCCCACCGTGCAGTGATAAACTAATAAGTTATGATGCCTCTGAAAACGCTATTCCTGAACCCGCCCTCATTTGAAAAATTTGACGGTGGTGCCAGCTCCCGTTGGCCCGCTACGCGCGAGATTGAGTCTTATTGGTATCCCGTGTGGCTTACGTACCCCGCTGGTATGTTGGAAGGGTCGCGCTTGCTCGATGCACCGCCGCATCACATAAAGTGGCAGGAAGTCGTCGAGATCCTTAAGGAGTATGAGTTTCTTGTCCTCTTTACCAGCACTATGGGCTGGGATGGCGACCAGGAGATGGCTGAGGTCATCAAGCAGACGTATCCGAATATCATGATTTCCTTTGTAGGCCCTCCGGTTACCACGTCCCCGGATAAGGCTCTGACTGAGTGCGCCGCAATCGACTTTATCTGCCGTCGCGAGTTCGACTTTTCTGTTGTGGAGTTTGCCAATGGCAAGCCGCTGAACGAGATTCTCGGTGTCTCTTATAAAGACAAGGCTAGTGGCAAGATTCTACACAACCCCGATCGTCCGCAGGTCACCCCTGAACAGCTCGACGAAATGCCCTGGGCCACCGAGATCTATCACCGCGATCTCGATGTCACCAAATACAACGTTCCATTCCTTTTGCACCCCTATGTCGCTCTGTATTCGACGCGTGGCTGCCCGGCGCAGTGCACCTTCTGCCTCTGGCCGCAGACCCTCTCGGGTCACGCCTGGCGCAAGCGCTCGACCGATGACGTTGCCGCGGAAATGAAGCAGGCAAAAGAACTCTTCCCTCACGTAAAGGAGTTCTTCTTCGACGACGATACGTTCAATATTCAGAAGGCGCGCACCATCGAACTTTGCGAGAAGCTAAAGCCGCTTGGCCTCACTTGGTCCTCGACCTCACGTGTAACCACCGACTTTGACACCCTGAAGGCCATGAAAGACGCAGGTTGCCGCCTCCTCATCGTCGGCTACGAGTCAGGCGATGCTCAAATTCTCAAAAACATTAAAAAGGGTGCGACTGTACAACGCGCGCTCGACTTCACGCGCGACTGCCATAAGCTCGGCTTGGTCGTCCATGGCGATTTCATCCTCGGATTGCCTGGCGAGACTAAGGAATCAATCCGCAATACCATCGACTTCGCCAAACAGCTCGACTGCGAAACTATTCAGGTCTCGATCGCGCACGCTTTCCCGGGCACAGAGTTCTTCGACTTTGCTAAAGAAAAGGGCTTCATCACGAACGAGGCTATGTCTGATGATGGTGGCCACCAGATGGCTCACATCGAATATCCTGGCTTGCCTGTCGAGTACGTTATGGAGATGGTCCATCGATTCTACGATGAGTATTATTTTCGTCCCAAGGCGGCGTTCCGCGTAGTCTGGCAGGCTATCGTCAATCGCGATGTTCCACGCCTGTATTCCGAGGCTAAAGATTTCATGCGGCTTCGATCGCAACGCAATAAAGCTTCACGTGCAGCTAAGGAAGCTAATGCGGTGAAGGCGCAAGAATCGGTAAGCATGAACGCATAGCTGGCATGCAAGTAAAAGCGGTCGGCATGCGTATGCTGGCCGTTCTTTTTCGCCTCTCGTGGCTGTCTATTCTGTTCTGGATCATTCGAGTCCGCTAATGAAGCATACCCTTTCTCCGCGGCGTTACGTCATCCTCGTATGCGTCATGCTCACTGCGTCGGTGGGAGACACGGTACTCGCGCATGGCATGACCCAAGTCGGTTCAGTCTCCTTCCACCATCTTGGCTTGCTCTTCATTGCACTTCGTAATCCATGGGTAATCGGCGGCATCCTACTCCTGCTCGGCTTCTTCGCCAGCTACCTCACCGCTCTTAGCTGGGCTGACTTGACCTTCGTTCTACCTTCCACAGCCTTTGGCTACGTGATCGTTGCCCTGCTCGCCCGCTTCTGGCAGCACGAAAATATCTCCATCTCCCGCTGGCTGGGAATCGTGCTCATCGTTTGTGGAGTCGGCTTCGTGGCCAATGGTCCATCGCTTACTGAACTACCCTCAACAGGCAAACAGAGCAGCAAACAGGCTGCGCTTAAATTGGAATGACACCCGCCTCCACCTTCGAAACCTGGACCACAATCCTTACCATCGCCGTAACTGCAATCGCAGGTGATGTGCTCACGGCGGCGGCCATGCGCCGCATCGGTGACCTCGACCTTATCCGTGCCAACTCTGGAATGTCAGGCGCGATCAAAGCTGTCATCGGCAATCCAATGTTTTTATTGGGCGTCCTCTCGATGGCACTCAGCTTCTTCTCTCTGCTCTTCACCCTCAGCAAGGTTGATGTCTCGCTGGCAGCGCCCGCCAGCGCCTCGCTGACCTTCATCGGCAACGCAGCTGCAGCCAAGCTCTTCCTGCATGAGAATGTAGATCGCCGACGCTGGTTCGCAGCTATCTTTGTGTGCGTCGGCGTCGTCTTGCTCTCCCGTTGAACATTTCCGGAGCATAGCGGATCAGAGTTGGTGGACAGCTTCAAGAGGCATGACCGCGCCCAGAAATCCGGGTTGAGGAACTCCATCTCCTGACAAATTAGCGTCATCGATATCGATCGACGGTTTGCTTGAGCTTAGCTTGCACGCTCCTATCGGCTACCCACCGCATTACTCCAGCCGGTGACACTTCTGCGGAAAGAAAACAGCTGCGTTCGCCCAGGATCGCCCCCGCAGCGAAGCGCCCACTCCGCACTGCACCTTCCATGGTCGAGGGCCACTCGGTCGCGGTCCAGTCACCTGCAAGGTATAAACCCGGCCACTGCGTCTGTTGCTGTGGTCGAAAGTGATCCAGCCCTGGTACCACCGAGAACGTCGCGCGCGCCTCTTTCAATACCGTATTCTTCAAGAGCTTGGCATTACGCACTGCTGGAAAGAAAGATTCCAACTCCTGCAGAGCCGATTGAAGGATCGTTTGCCGTTCCATTTCCAACTCCGGCCAGGAAGCGCTGATCACGAGTTCCAAGTAGCTCCCTCGTTCCGGATCCCAGCCCCGGATCCGCGATTTTGCAAAGACCCACTGGATACGAGTGTCCAGGAGAACAGCATGATCGACTTCCGTTACGTCCCGGTCATACCAGAGATGAATCGCCGTGATGGGCGAAGAGATAAAGTGCTCGAAATCGATCGTCGCTCCAGGGAGCCCTCGCACCAGCCGCTGAGCTTCCCTGAAGTTGACCGCAAGCAACACCGTACTGGCGATCTGCTCCTCACCATTGGACATTACGCTCCACTGGCCATTTTCTGTCTGCGCTATCCGCTCGACGCCGGTTCTGCGCTTTACCACAACCCCGAGCCGTTGCGCATGCTCCTCAACCGGCACTAAAAAATCGCTCAGCGGAGCCGTCGGGATGCCCAACCGTCCGCCCTGTGCCGAAGACAGAAACGATTCATGGAAGACCTTGCCTGCATACTTCGTCGAGCAGCGCTCAAAACCGTCATTCAGCGCTCCCAGCACCACCGGTTCCCAGAAGTGCCGGATGGCGCGATCCGTCTGTCGCGTTCGCTTCAACCATGTAGCGAAGCTCTCGGCATCATCGTTCGGATAGCCGCGTAGAAACTCTATCAATCCCGCCGCGATCCTTACCTTGTCGCCCGGCCGCAGCATAGGAGCCTGGAGGAAAGCCATCGTATGGTGCAGCGGCACAGGGAAAATTCCCGGCCTCATCACACTGCGTGACCCGCCCGGCTCCAAGAACAGCAACTCATCGTACCACCGGATCAAGTCGCTGCAACCCGCCTGAGCGCAAAGATCGAGCAGATTGGTACAGCAACCAAGAACAACATGCTGCGAATCGACCGTCTCTTCGAGCGTCGGATGCTTATAGGAGTAGACTCGGCCGCCCAGTTCCGGCCGCCGTTCCAGCACCGTCACTGTCGCTCCGACACCTGCAAGCGCAATCGCGGCAGCCATCCCGGCCAAGCCTCCGCCCACAATCAGAACGTCTCGGTATGCAGAGACAGGCTGTTCAGCGCTAGATCGCTTGTGTTGTGAAAAGCCGTTCAAGCTGTCACCCTGTTCCACAACGCCTTGCTAACCCCGTGCGCTAAAATCGCCAGCTTCGCACTCGTGGGTACGCTGACCCGCTCTGAGAACACATCTCCATTGCGCGCATCAATTCGTGCCAGAAGACCGCTGTAGATCCTCACTAGAACCCACAGTGCGGCCCGGCTGTCGGCATCCACCATCGCCACTAGCTCACCCGCCGCCGTATAGTACTGCCATGCCTTTGCCGAAAGCGCATGAACAAGAGCACGTTCGTTGGAACGCAGCCTACGACCACTCGTCAATGCGATCACGTCCGCCGAACTGACCTGAAACTCAGCCATTAGATCAAGCGGCAGGTAAAGCCGGCCACGCGCCGCATCTTCCTTTACATCGCGCAGGATATTAGTCAACTGGAATGCGATTCCGGTCTTCTCGGCAAGCTCTTCTGCACGCAAATCTTTGTAGCCGAAGATCCGAATGCAAACCAGGCCGACTACAGATGCTACCAGATAGCAGTAGCGATAAAGGTCCTCAAACGTCCTGTAACCCTGCAAGCCTGCTTCGACTACAATGCCCGTTCCGAGCCCAGTCCCGTCCAGATCCATACTGGTTCCCTGCACCAACTTGCCCAGCAGTTCGTCTGAAATTTGAAACTTGTGCTGCGTGTCTTGAAGCGCAACGAAAACTGGATCATCCGACTTGCCCTCTCGCCGTGAACTCCGCCACGAATCCATCCACTCCTCCATCGCCTCCCTGCGTTCAGGCACCGGCCTCATTTCGTCATCGGCGATGTCGTCTGCATGCCGCATGAAGGCATAGACAGCACACATAGCATCGCGTTTCGGCGCCGACAGCACCCGAAAAGAGTAATAGAAGTTCTTCGCCTCGCGCTTTGCGATTTGCCTGCAGGCGGCGTATGCATCGGCCAGGGTCACGAAAGAAAACCTCGCACCTTCCCCGCCAGCGCTATTGCCAGAAGACCTGCCTTCTTGCCTTTGGACACCTCGGGGCGCCGCTTCAGCACATCAAAGTCCTGCGCTTTGATCGCATCTAGAATTGCGTCCCCACCCCTACAGAATAACGTCAACGTAGACGCCAGATCCCTGTCTACCAAACCACTGATCGCACTGCCTTCATGCAACATAGTCCGTGTCTCTGTAAGAAGAAAATGCATCAGCCGCTGGAATTCTGGCGTAAATTGGCGGCCCCAGATCTGCTCATCGGTGACGCCGAATGATTGCATCGCTTCAGTCGGGATGTACCGCCGCCCGCGTTCATCGTCCTCAACCACATCCTGCCAGAAGTTCGCCAGTTGTAACGCCGTACACACCTTATCGGAGAGCAGGCCCAGCGCCTCCTCCCGATATCCACAAACCCACAGCACGAGCCGTCCTACCGGATTCGCCGAATCTCGCGAGTAATCAATCAACTCCGCCATAGATCCGTAATGCGTTTTATATTGGTCCTGCCGAAAGGCTTGCAGCAAGTCCGCAAATAATTGGCGAGGCACACCCGTTGCCGCGATCGTCTCATGTAGCGCTATGAATACAGGATGCCGCGATCGCTCCGGCGTGTCATAGCACTCGCCTAGCATTGTGCCCCATTGATCTAGCAACCGTAACGCTGTCCGGGAATCGCTTACCTCGTCCCCAAGATCATCCGACACACGGCAGTATGCATAGATGCTCTCAAAATGGGGCTTCACACTCTTCGGTAGGAAGAATGTCGCGATATGAAAATTTTCATAGTGCGAAGTTGCAAGTCTCCTGCACCATACCCTCGCCTCAGCGAGCGACGGTCTCACCACCGGCGTCTGATACTCGGCCGGACCCTCCGCAAGCGCATCCCAGGCATACGCCGCAAAACTCATCGCCCACTGCCCGACTTAACAGGAGGAAAGACGGCGGTCTTGATCTCCCGCGAACCGCCATTGCGCGTCATCATCGCCGCATACACCGCAGGAACTTCATCCAGCCTAACGCGTCCCGTAATCGTCTCCCCACACTTGAATCGTCCGCTCGCAATCAACGCGAGTGCTGTCCTGCACGTCGCAGGCGTGTGATGAAAGCTGGCCTTTAGCGTGATATCACCGTAGTGAAGACGATTCGTGTCAAGATGGACCTTCGTCCCACTTGGAGGACCGCCAAAGAAGTTCACCACCCCGCCTTTGCGCACCATCTCGACCGACCACTCCCATGTAGTCGGCGTCGCAACAGCCTCAATCACCACATCCGCCCCACGGCCATCGGGAGTAAGAGCCCGGGTAGCCGCTACAACATCCCCTGCCCCAATCTGCACCACCTGTCGTGCCCCGAACAGCTTTGCCGTCTCGATCTGATCTTCACGCTTGACTACCGCGACCACATCAATGCCGGCCAGATCCGCAACGTGGATGAACATCAGCCCGATCGGCCCTGCGCCGATCACGATCATCGAATCACCGGAACGCGCTTCGCTCTCTTCGAGGCCGCGCACCACACAGGCCAGAGGCTCGGTCAATGCCGCATGTTCAAACAGCACATCTCCTGGAATGATCAGCGTATTCTTCTCCACAATCCTCGCCGGAACCTGAATAAACTCCGCATAGGCCCCATTGTTGAATAGCAGGTCCTCGCACAAATTTTGTTGACCCCGTCCGCAGAAGTAACATTGATCGCAGGGCGCAGAGTTCAGCGCCACTACCCGGTCTCCAGTTGCGAACTGCGTCACCCCATAGCCCACCTCGGTGACGACGCCAGCCAGTTCATGGCCAAACGGGATTGGCGGTTTTAACATCATCGCGTGATAGCCACGCCTGTAGACCTTAAGGTCCGTCCCGCAGGTCAGCGCGGCCCCGACCTGGATCACGATCTCGCCTAGTCCGGCCGTCGGAATCGGAACTTGTTCGAGACGCAGGTCCTCTCTCCCATACAAGACCGCTGCATTCATCAGCGCATTGGTTGGTATCAAGTTTCTTTCAGACGTCATCATCTGTTATCTTCTCATTTCGCCGTCACCTGCGCTCGCCACTCGACTCCCTCCGCTTTCTCACCCGGCCGGCATTCATGGTCGATCGCATCCCATACTGACTGCATCTGATAAAGTGAGCCAGAGAACTACATGCCCCTAGTCTCCCCCGAGGTCTTCGCGAAAGAGAGGATTGCCGCAGTCCAGGGTTACTCCCTGCTCTCCGGTCGCGCCATTGCAAATCTCTTCTCACGTCCGCGCTATTGGGCCGATATCTTCACTCAGATGGACGCTATAGGCGTCGGTTCGTTGCCTATAGTCGTGCTCACCGGATTTTTTACCGGCTGCGTCCTGGCGCTTCAATCTGCCACGGCGCTGAAAGACTTCGGTGCTGTCAGCAAGACTGGCACGCTCGTCGCACTTTCCATGGTTAAGGAGCTCGGCCCTGTCCTTACTGGACTTATGGTCTCCGGCCGCAACGCCTCCGGTATGGCGTCCGAGCTTGGTTCCATGAAAGTAACCGAGCAGATTGACGCCATGCGCGCTCTCGGAACAGATCCGGTGCGCAAGCTCGTCACACCCCGCCTGCTCGCCACTGTTTTCATGCTCTTCTTCCTGACAATCCTTTCAGACGCGGTCGGCATCGCTGGGGGTGCCCTGGTCAGCGTCACGCTTCTTGGTCTCAATGCATCGTCTTACCTGCACACCTCTTACCGTGCACTCGTGTACGCGGACGTCCTCCAGGGCCTCACCAAACCCCTTTTCTTTGGATTTATCATCGCCAGCGTGGGCTGCTACTTCGGCATGAACACTAAAGGTGGAACGCAAGGTGTAGGCCGTGCTACAACTCAGGCCGTAGTCGTCTCCTCCGTCTCCATCATCGTCATCGACTTTCTTATCAGTCGAGCCATGATCGGTCTCTTTCAATGAGCATAGCCGCAGATGCAAACACTTCGGAAAACGTTCCAAAGAGCGACCCAAACGCAAAGCCGACCCAAACAGTTCCTGTCGTCGTCTTCCGCGATGTCTCGATTGCCTTTGATCTGAAGTCAGTTCTCGAGCATATCTCTTTTTCCGTAGATCCCGGCGAGACTCTCATCCTTCTCGGTCCCGCAGGTTGCGGCAAGTCCGTTCTCATGAAGCTCGCCAACGGGCTTATCTGTCCCGATAGTGGAACCATAGAGGTCTTCGGGAAAGATGTCACGAAGATGGCCGAGGTCGATCTATACAAGCTGCGCGGACGCATCGGCATGGTCTTCCAGGAATCTGCTCTCTTCGATTCTCTATCCGTTGAAGATAATATTGCCTATCGCCTTCACGAGGATGGAACTCCTGAAGAGGAGAGCCACACCCGCGTCGTTCAGGCCCTCGAGTTTGTCGACCTCGAAAACGTCATCGACAAGTTCCCGTCCGAGCTCTCTGGAGGAATGCGACGCCGCGTCTCCATCGCTCGTGCCATCATTAACGGGCCTGACCTCATCCTGTACGACTCCCCGACCGGCGGCCTCGATCCGATCACTTCCACTACCATCGTAGAACTCATTATCAAGCAGCGCGATGTCTCCCACGCCACCTCCCTGCTGATTACTCATCGCCTGCAAGACGCCTTCACGCTTGCCATGAACCGATTCAATCAAGAGACGTGCAAGATGGAGTTGATCCCCGACGGCGGCATCGACCCGAGTACCTGCTTTCTCGTCCTCAACGACGGCAAAGTCGTCTTCCACGGCACTACCGAGGAACTGGTCCACACCACCGATCCCTGGCTGAAGAACTTCATCTCCTGACACCAGAGAAAGTGCTCAGTACCAAAGATGGGTGACCCGCTTTCTGAACTCAGGCACTCTGGCCCGAAGTCTGAAGAATCAGTATCTATCGACTGATCCACCCTGTTGGGTCTTATCGCGGTTAAGCATCGGCTGGTCAGACAACACTCCGACCGACGTACTACGAATGTTCTTTCTTCCACTCTGCATACAGAATTCGCGGCATGGCCAGGAATGAATCCCGCGTCCTCACATATGCTCCCAACCCGTTCATGCGCCCGATCGCATGGAGCTCCTCTGCCTTAATGTATGGCCCTGCCGCATCGACGAACTGATCTTCCACATACATCGCCACAATCCGGCCGAGAATAATGCGTGAGCGGCCAATCTCCATCGTCGTGTACTCTACACATTCAAGCGCGGCATGAGCTTGCGCTATCCGCGGAACCTTGATCACCCGTGATGGCAACGTTGTCAGACCTGCTTTTTCAATCTCACTCACCTCGGCCGGAAAGTCTGTGGCGCAGATGTTCATCTGCTGCATCAGGTCCTCCGTCACTACATTCACGACGAACTCCCCCGTTCGCCGAATATTGCGCGCCGTGTCTTTCGGTACGAACTCGCCTCCGGGTCTGTCGGTCACGCCAATCCCAATGATCGGCGGATCGGTGCACAGATAGTTGTAGGCGCTGAACGGAGCGGCGTTGAGCCCTCCATCTTTATTCATGCTCGTCACGAGCGCAATCGGTCGTGGAGCGATCAGCCCGATCATCAGGTTATAGGTCTCACGCGCCGTCAATCTCTCCAGTTCGAAGTCCATCGAATCTCCTCAAGTCACAATATCCTCCCTCAGCTTACTCGGCATCCCTCATGAAGCCGCCACCCTGATCTGGACGTAGCCGGGTAGTACAGCACAGCAAGAAGTGCACAGTTTCACGCTGAGAGTCAGGCAACAAGAATCTTCTTTATTGCCTCGCGCACGGTCGCCCAAGCTCTGCTCTGCGGATCGACCACATCGAAATGGTCAGCGCCCGGAATCATGTAAATCGTTATGTCATCACCTTGTCGCCGCGCTGTCTCCGCCCACCGGTTCGGCAACTCCGGGGGGATCTGCTGATCCTCGGTCCCCTGGATCAGCACTTGCTTCACGCCGAGCGGCAGCAAATCACCTGGATTGCCAGCGCGATAGCGATCCTCATACTCACGCGGTGATCCGCCCATCAGGCTGTAAACCTCCTGCCTATCGTGTGCAAAAGTGTCGTGCGCAGATTTGAAATATCCAGCCAGGTCGATCGTCAGTCGCAGATCAACCGCTCCTGCCAGTGCAATCAACCCATGAAGCGGAACCTTCGGCTGTGGGCTATAGATCGCACTTTGCGGCTCGATATGGTGTCTCCCTGCAATCCAGAAAGCGAGATGACCACCCGCAGAGTGTCCCATAGCCGCCACCCGCGACAGGTCCAATGGAAAGCTCTTAGCGAGGATAGCGACGTAGTCAAATCCGGCTGCCGCATCTTGGAAAGTCGTTGGCCATCCGCCACCAGTTGCCCCCACCCTGCGATACTCCAGCGACCATACCGCAACTCCATTCGCCTTCAGCGCGGCACAGAGATGACCGGCATATGCAAGGTTGTAACCCGACTGCCACCACCCACCGTGATAGAAGACGGCTACAGGCTGGAGCTCCGTCTTGCGTGGTAAAGGGAGCCACAGGTCGCCAAACTGGAACTGGTTCGCTCCATAATGAATTCGGTGGTCGGCAACCGGCGGTGTACGGTTGAAAATATCCATAGAAAGAGCATGAAGTGTTTTCCGGAGAGAGTTATGCGGAGAAGCTATACAACTTTACGTAAAGTCCTAAAAATAGTAGGTCCTCAACCTCGGTTTCTGCCTGCGCACGAACCGGCATCGATTGAGTAACAGCATAAACCATAGGGCATGGAATCCTCATCTCTGTAACGATGAGGTTGCACAAGAGATCTTCTAACTAAGCTAGTTTTTGACAGGCGCGGAGCTTATGACTTTTTCTTGGTAGGGTGCTGCCGGCAGCGTGTAGATCACCTCGCCTGCCCGTGTGTAGTGCAGTTCTTCACGAGCTTGGTGCTCAATCGCGCCTGGATCGTTCTGCAGCCGCTCTACATGCCACTTCATCAAATTGTTTTCACGCTGTAAGACATTCAATTCCTCATTCAGCATCACACTGTCCCGTCGCTTCTGTTCATAGGCCGTCAAGCCATTATGGCCAAAGATGACGTGGTAACCCAATCCTACCGCCAGCACCGCCGCTGCACCCGTTGCGACTCTGCGTCGGCCGACGTAAGTTAATGCACAGAAACGTCTAACAAGGCCCGTAGGTCTGCGCTGCATCCGAGTTTGCTTCAGAAGGGGCATCATGTATGAGTACAAATACGTATCCCGCTCCCGTCAAGCAGAAAGAATCGGTCATTCACAAAGGAATCAAGTTTGTATCTAACGAAAGAAAACAGACTAAACCAACAGACAACTCACCGATTTGACATGCAGAATCGATTGCTTTGCAAATACCCGCACGCACCGAGCGGACCTTGTTATTCTTTCACTATGGCCATGGGATAACCCTCACGCCTGAAAGGCGCGGCAAACGCTTTTTATCCTCGTCAGTGGGCAGCATTCATTCTTGAAAGGACATCAATGAACTCCGCCCTTCGTACCCGGCTGGATAGCGCCAAGCTGGATCTTATCAACTCCGGACCGCTCTCGAAGTCGCTTATCGGCAACGCAGTCTTCGTAGTCGCTGCCACCGGCTTGGTAGCACTTGCTGCGCATATCTCCCTTCCGCTTCCCTTCTCGCCCGTGCCTCTCACACTGCAACCCTTCGCTGTGGTCTTGATCGGCATGGTTCTCGGTCCGGTCGCCGCCTTTTCGTCGATGATTCTCTACCTTGCTGAAGGAGCCATGGGCCTGCCTGTTTTTACACCACAGGGTCCAGGCGGCGTCGCTCAACTCCTCGGTCCAACTGCGGGCTTCCTCTTCTCCTATCCGTTTGCCGCAGGCATGGCTGGCTGGATCGCACGAAGCCTGAGCGCTCTGCGCTCGCCCTTCGCCCGCGGCATTGCGGCAGGAACGGTCGCCACCGCCATCATCTTCGTCTTCGGCGCAAGCTGGCTTGCTTCGCTGCTGCATCTCGACTCGGCGGCTGCCTGGCACCTCGCCGTCGTACCGTTTCTCCCCGGGGAGGTCATCAAGATCATCGCGGCGGCTACTCTCTTCAGCACTATGCGCCGCTGGCAGCAGACGTAGGAGCTGAAAGGCCTGAGATCAAACTCCTGCTTCAAAACGTACCCTCGAAGGATCACCAAATGACAGCTCCCGGAACCGCCATACACGAGATCAGCATTGCCCATAGCCCCGATTCTGACGACGCCTTCATGTTCTATGGCCTTGCAACAAACAAGGTTCGCGTCCCCGGCTACAAGTTCACTCACGTTCTTACAGACATTGAAACCTTGAATCACAAAGCGATCAATGAGCAGTTCTACGACGTTACGGCGATCTCCTTTCACGCTTACCCCTTTCTTCAGGATAACTACACCCTGATGGCCTGCGGTGGCAGTGTCGGCGAGGACTACGGCCCCATGATCGTCGCCTCTCGGAAGCTCTCGCTCGATGAGGTCAAGAAGACGCGTGTCGCGATTCCCGGCACCCTTACCACTGCCTTCCTGACCCTCAAACTCTTTCATCCGGAGATTGAGACTGTCACCGTTCCGTTCGATAAGATCATCCCTGCCGTGGTCTCCGGTGAGTTCGATGCTGGCTTGATCATCCACGAGGGCCAACTTACCTACGCGAGTGACGGCCTGACTAAAATCCTTGATCTCGGCCAATGGTGGCGTGAGCAGACTGGCTTACCGCTTCCTCTCGGCGGTAATGCCATTCGCCGCTCGTTAGGTCCAGATGTCATGAAAATCGCAACGAGCGCACTTCGCAACAGCATCCAACATGCGCTGGATAACCGTGAAGCAGCTCTTGAGTATGCCATGCAATTCGCCCGTGATCTCGATCCAGTTCTCGCCAATCGTTTTGTCGGAATGTATGTGAATGAACGCACCCTCAACTACGGTGAAGACGGCAGGGAGGCTATTCGGAAGCTGCTCGATATGGGATATGAGCGCGGCATCATTCCGCATCGCGCCAAGGTCGACTTCATAGGCGACAGACGGGCCGAACGCGGTATTTGAAGCTCCGGGGCGTGTTGCGACTATGCTATTCTTTATGAGTAGATGGGAGCGTCATTCGTAGCGAAGCTCACCGGACAGACCTTCCAGGATGCATGATCTCTCAATATTTCCTGAAAAGGACGCGTAGCTCAGTTGGTAGAGCATTCGACTCTTAATCGACTGGTCGTAGGTTCGATCCCTACCGCGTCCACCATTTTCAACTCATTTAGAATGACTAGATTTTTAGCCAACCCCAAGTATTGTGCTAATTTTGTGCTAGCTGTTTGGGCTCAATGCCCAAGAAAGCTCAAGGTCCGTGCAATGAATGTCCGAACTGTCTCAATAGCCGCCATACCCTCAGTCTCGATTTTTGTCCGGCATAAAACAAACTGTCCCCGCTCTCAAGATGAGTTTTACAAAGGCTGCAAGTGCTCCAAGCATCTCCGTTGGTCGCACGGTGGGAAGCAACATAGGCTAGCTGCCAGAACTCGATCATGGTCGATTGCCGAAGAAAGACGGCGAGAGATCGAGGGTCAGTTCAGAACTGCTGATCCAACGAAGCCCATTGAGGCTCTCAAAATCCAAGCCGAATTCCGTCCGACAATAGAGGGTGCGGTACATCTTTTCTTGAGTGACAAACAGTCGCAGGGGTTAGATCACACCGCCCACAAAAAGCACGTCCGCGAGTTGGGCCGCTTGACCGAGTTCATGACGAAGAGGTCTAAGTTCTTTCCCCATGAGATTGGATTAGCAGACCTGACGGCGTTTCGCGCGGGGTGGGTGAAGCATTACGCCTCTTCTTTGACTCGCTCCAAAGTCCAGGAACGTCTCAGGGGCTTTCTGAGGTATGCGTTCAACGCGAAGATGATCGACCACATCCCTCAACTCTCTCCTATCAAGGTGACGGAACCTCCGACACTGCCGCTGACGGAGAGGCAATTTGCAGAGTTGCTGGAGGTAATTCCGACCGAGTTCAAGTCACCCGTCAGAGTGAAGAGGCTAAACGCGCTTATACGCCTGATGCGTCACAGTGGTCTGGCGATCCAGGATGCGGTGACGCTAGAGCGGGGTGAGATTCAGAGGGATACAAAGAAAGGCATCTATCGAGTTGTCACCAGTCGACAAAAGACAGGTGTTCATGTTTCAGTTCCTTTGCCTCCAGATGTTGCGACGGAGGTTATCGCAGTGATGGAACTGAGCGGGCATCCTCAGTACATTTTTTGGAACCGATTAGACGGCAAACCAAAGGCAGCAGTGGATGTTTGGGAGCGGGCGTTCAAACGAGCATTCAGGGAGGCGGGGATGCCTAACGGGCACTCACACCAACTGCGGGACACGTTCGCTGTGGGATTACTGCAAAAGGGTATCCCGATGGAAGAAGTAAGCAAGCTGCTGGGGCATACTTCAATCAGAACAACAGAAAAGAGCTATGCGCCTTGGGTAACTGCGAGGCAGGACAGGTTAGACAATCTGGTAATAGGAACGTTTGAGGCGGCGGCTAAAGCAGATTCGTAAACGCTGCGCAGAGTAAATGCGATCATCAGAAGCGGACGTCATACTCGGGGTGTTTGATTTCTACTTGAGGCTCAGATTCGAGCGCTTTGGCGGACGGTAGATTTCACCTTTGACCCTTCGGTTAACAGCTCTGGAATTGGCAACGTCTCCCGCTACTATACCTTGCTATAAGTTGTTAGCAATCATCCATTTAGAGCCTCCCATCGGTTTTCGAGTTGCTACCGATACGTGCTTGATTATGACTCATTCTGATTCAGTATGGGTACAAAAATGGGTACAGTGCTAAGGGCCAACAACCATGAAATACTAACGACTTATTTACCTGCCCCCACTCGCCTCGATGGAGTATGTGTCAGATAATGAGGATTCTGTACAGGTGCGGTGTACGCGCTCATTAGAAGTGTCATGGTCCCGCCCATTAGAACTGTCAGGTTCTAAGGATGGGATGGATCAGGATGAGCGAACGCGATCTGAGACGGATCGAAGTATTGAGTGAGGTGCGGGCGGGACGCCGCACCGTGGCTGCGGCAGCAGCCGTGCTTGCGGTAAGCGAACGTAAGGCGTATCGACTACTCGCCAGGTACGAGCGCGATGGCGGCAGCGGGCTGACCCACAAGGCACGAGGCCGAACATCGAACCGGAGCCGGAACGAAGGGATCCGGAGGTATGCGGTTGAGCTGGTCAAGTCCAGGTATGCCGACTTCGGGCCGACGCTGGCGAGCGAAGTGCTGCTGGACAAGCATGGGCTGCGAGTAGGCCGGCAGACGCTGCGCCGCTGGATGATTGGCTGAAGGCTTGTGGCTGTCGCGTACGCAACGGCGGACCTTCCATTAACCTCGGCTGCGACGTGAGAGCTACGGCGAACTGATCCAGATCGATGGCAGCGATCATCGCTGGTTCGAGCAGCGCGGCGAGCCCTGCACGTTACTGGTCTTCATTGACGACGCCACGAGCAGGCTGATGCAGCTCCGCTTCGTTCCGAGCGAGAGCACGGATGCCTACTTCGAGGCACTTCAGGGATACCTGAACGATCATGGCTGCCCGGTCGCCTTTTACTCGGACAAGCACACCGTCTTCCGCGTCAACAAGCCCGACGCGAAGGGTGGTTCGGGGATGACGCAGTTCGGCCGCGCCCTTGCGGAGCTCAACATCGAGATCCTGTGCGCGAACTCCAGCCAGGCCAAGGGCCGTGTGGAACGAGCGAATCGCACGCTGCAGGACCGGCTGGTTAAGGAACTACGCCTTGCCGGCATCTGTGACATGAGTGCTGGCAACGTCTTCCTGCCTAACTTCGTGAAGCAGTTCAACGAGAAGTTCTCGGTGCCCGCAGCGAAGGCTGAGAACATGCATCGTAGGCTAAACGTGCAGGGTTCACGTCTGGCCGACATCCTGTGCCATCGCGAGCAGCGGCACGTAAGCCAACAACTTAGTCTGGCCTATGATCGCAGGCAGATCATCCTGGAGCGAAGTGACACGGCAGACAAGCTGGCTGGCCAGTACGTCGACGTCTATCACTTCAGCGATCGGCCGCTAGAGGTGCGATGGAAAGGTCACTCACTTCCCTACCGGGTCTTCAGCAAAGACCAGCGGGTCAGTCATACTGCAGTCGTTGAGAACAAGCGCCTCGGCCATGCACTCCGAACGGTGAAAGCCCAGCAAGACCTCAAGCAAGCGCCCGCGATCATGACCAACAGCGCCAAGAACGGGTACAAGAAGAACCCGCGTCGCGTCTATGGGCCCGATTACACACCGAAAGTCGAGGGGGCACCAGCGGTGGAAATGACGGCCTGATGGAAAGCGTGGAACGATGAAGCTGTCCCACTCTTCCCACAGTCCTTGGAAATCACCAAGTACGGTGATTTCACACATTCCCACCGCACGACGACGACTGAGGTTAGACTGACATTTCTATTGGGCTAGCCACCCTGACGTTTCTAACGAGCAGCAACACGAGCTATTAGCGCCGGATAGAAATGTCCTACCCTCGCCCGATAGAAATGTCCGATTGGCCCTCCAAGCGTAGAGCTTTGGAGGCAAGAGTTGGGCTGGGTGATGATGAGCGAACGCGATCTGCAACGGATCGAGGTCTTGACAGAAGTTCTGGCGGAACGGCGTACCGTGGCTTCCGCAGCAACGGTACTGGACCTGAGCGTGCGGCAGGTAGGCCGGCTGTTGTTGCGCTACCGTGACGACGGTGGCGGCGGCCTGATCCATAAGGGCCGCGGTCGAGCCTCCAACCATTGCGTGAACGAGGGTGTTCGGAAGTGGTAGTCGTGGAGCGGACTCCAGAATGCACGGGCAGGATAGAGTTTTGCTTTACTGCTGATCAGATCGAAGATGAGGCACTTTCGGCTTAGTTGATCATCGAATACCGTTGCAGTTCCGTGTGTCGTCCCTGGATTGAAGGCGACCACGTCACCCTTGCGAAGAGTGAATACTACCTGTTGCAGCCCCTGCTGGGTGCACTCAAGCAACATGCGATTGCTCATCTCCGCATGCAACCGCTCGTGTAAGACGCGCCAAGCCCCGTCCGTTGTGGAGTTCAACTGCCTTCGCAGATCGTCGACCAGATTCGGGTCCGCTTTTAAAATGTCCACCATCACCTTGGGAGTTACGGAGCGATGGCTTCCGCGATAGACAAAGAATGGTCCCGAGCGGAGATCGATGTCTTCGAGCGCGCACCAGAACCGAAGTCCATCGCTCCACGGATCGGGCGTCCATCCGCCGGATGCATAGTCTGCATGGACCCGAACTTCTTCTCCTGGAACAGGGCCGGCGGGTGCAACATGCGTCATCCCATTCCAAAAAGCCGGCGCGTCGCCGAATCGAAGACGGGCAAGAGCGTGCAGTCTGGGATCAAACACCAGCTTGCATGTCTCCTCCCTCAGTGGATTTAAGAGATGGACCTTGCGGAAAAGGGCTAGGCCTTCCGGTGTGTCACGGGCTATGCGCAGGGCAACCGCATCAGACGTTCCATCCGGGACCGAGAATCTGTCCTTGATCTCTTCGAGTTGCAGCCGCAGTGCGCTTGTGAACTGCCCAAGATAAGCGTCCATCTCTGGGGCTTCCAAAACCTGCGGCAAGACAGCAAAGCCGTTGTCCTCGATCTCCTGAAGACTTCGGTTCTCTGGTGTGCTTGGCGGCCGATGTTGCTTGTTGGTGCGGCGATGACGATCATGATGTTCTCCTGGGTTCCGAAAATTGCAAGTAAACTCTACCGTTTTGAGTTGCAAAAGCCTGTTGCGATTGCCTTTCCGCTGGCAACAGGTAGTGACCCCAGATCGCCCGCGTGTCCCCTCTAGCCCTGTGACCTGCGACTCCCGAGTCCGCCAGCTTTGGCTAGAGCATGTTTCATAAACATCGTCTCAGTGTGATCCAGTGGCAGGCGAGGTAGAAGTATCGCCTGAGTTAGCGTCCGTCCTGGTAGCGCCGGTGCTTGCTGTTGCTGCGGTACGGGACGATGAGGTCGATGCCGCGCTTGAGCATGTTATGAAGTTGGAACCGAGTTAGGTTCTTTGCTGGGCTTGCAGATGTGTCCAGCATGGAATCATGGGATCAAGCGTCGGGTTGGGTGTGGGAGTGATGTGACTGATGAGGAGTGGGAGTTTGTGTTGCCGTACTTGCTGTTGAGCTGAGAGGATAGCGCGTATCGCGAGCATGATCCGCGGGTGGTGTCCAACGGCGTGCGCTATGTGGTGCGACCGGCTGTCCGTGGCGCTGGAAACCGAACGATCTTCCGCCGTGGGCGGCGGTGTATCAGCAGATGCGTCGCTGGCTGGAGGCGGGCTGCTTGGGGTCGTTCGGTCGCTCATGTCCAGTCGTTGTTACGCGAATTGGGTGGCCGAAAGGGCCTGCCGACTACGGTGGTGATCGACAGTCGCATGCTGCAGTCGACGCCGGAAAGCGCGGCGAGCTGGCTACGCCAAGCCAAGCGGCGCAAGGGCCGGCGCAATCCGTTCGCGCCGCTGCCTGGCTCGGTCGAGAGCCAGCGGTCTGACGAGACGACGTACAGCCCTCAGTTGGTTTCTATACCCTTTGAGTCGTCTGGGGCCCATGGCCCTCTAAATGCAAAGAGACCGCAGACAAACGAACTCCCTTTACAACGGAGACTGGCTCTCCTCTGGCAACTCGGGTGCCCAGTGCCCATTACCGATAGCGTTGCCTAGCCCTTCAGAGTGACCGCCCTCGATACTGAGGACGCCTCCACCGATAATTAGGATTGTTCCAGCGATTGCACTGGCGCTCGGCACGTCTCCGAAGATCACCCAACTGAACATTCCCGCGAAAATGACCACGCTGTAAGTGAAGGGCGAGAGCGCAGATGCGCTTCCAAATCGGTAGGCTACGATGATAAGCCACTGGATCATAGCAAACGCTATGCTAATGACCGAGAGCAGGAGCAGCGCGTGGAGTGAAAGCGGTCTCCACGACAGGACTGCGATCGGGATTAGCAGAAGCGTCCCGATCCTGAAGTTGAGGGCAAGAATCCGCATCGGCGGTTCAGTATGGGTAAGCTTATTTGTTGTGACCAAGCCAACTGCTGAGAAGAGTGCGGAGCTAAGAGCAACGAGGGCGTTCGGATCACGAAACATTTCCGGTCCAGGTCTAATCACAACAATCATTCCGACCATCCCCGCCAAAAGACCGATCACGACTGCAGGCTGAACTTTCTTCCGAAGCCAGACCCAAACAATGATCGGAATGAATATGGGTGCAGCATTTGACAGGAGCGAAACCGTTAGGAGGGGCAATCGCATTAGCGCGACAAAATAGAGCATCTGCGAAAGAGCTCCCGACACGCTGCGGACCACATGGAGGATAGTATGGCAAGTCCGTAAGGTCCTAAACCCTCCTCGGGACGCGAAGGGTAAAAGAATGATGGAACTCACCGCATACTGAAAAAACACGAAAATTTGCGACGGAACTCCTGGTAGGAACTTCCCCATCGCCCCAGTAGCTGCGGAGAGAAAGAATGCCGCACATATAGTTAGAATCCCTTTAGTCAGTAGGAAAGGCGTTCCTACGGATCCCTCGTCTATTGATGGCTGCTGCCGGCTCCCACTAGAATTCGAGTGTTTATCCAAGCATTCATCCGCGCTCGGTCTCGTACGGTTAGCAGCCATACTTCAGCGCTCCTTTGCTGTTCGACCTTTGTAGGGCAAGAACAGCCGCTGTCCTCCAGCCGCTCTCTGAACGAGATCTCAGCCTCGTTGCCTCCCGCGCTCTGTCGCGTCCCAGCGACAACGAATGCCGGACACCTGCTCATGTTTCCAATAGCGGCGTCGCGCATTTGGCACCAGAAGAGCACTGGAGGCTCCGTCAGCCTCAGTCGGGGTGTCTCCACTGCACTGCGCTATCTTCGGTTACGTTCTCCCTCTGCCATCCCCCTGAACTTCCTTGCAATTGGCTACCCGGGCACATTGGCTCCTCTATGCACTTTAGATGGGCTTGCATGACACAATCATGCGAACGGTGTACTTGATCCTCTTGAGGAGAACGCCTCCGGGACTTGATCGTACGTGACTAAATTAATGGTTGTGATGAGGACAAACCGAAGATATTGCGTCTTGCATTGCCACCCACGCACGAGACATCCAGGAGAGAATTTGGATACCTGCCTTGCGGCTCGTGACAGCAATGTTGGAGTTTGGGCCGGCTAGTGAAGGCGACGGCGAATGGGCTGCTGGCGCAGCTGCTGCCGAGCGCCAGATTTGTCGCTTCCGATAATGTCCTGGAAACCATGAAGGCGCGCAAGACCAAGAAGGAGTCGGATCTGATGCGGCACGCCGTTGCCGTCGCGTCAGCTGGCTTTGCAAAGAGCATCGAATCGATTCAACCCGGTTTGCGAGAGACCGAAGTGGCCGCTTCTCTCCAATCCGCATTCGACACGTCGCTCGACGCGGTCTCCTTGCAGCGCAGCTACGGCTCTTTTTACTGCATGTCCGGCCCGAATTCAGCGCGAGCCTCCGCGGCGTACGCGCGCACCCGGCAGCGCCGGTTAGAGGAGGGCGATCTGGTTATGATCCACGCCAACACCTGCGCCGACGGCTACTGGACCGACATCACACGGACCTATTCCGTTGGCGCACCTTCAGCCCGGCATGAGGAAATGCGTTCCGCGATAGAGGCTGCGCGCGACGCGGGTCTGCGCTCCATTCACCCCGGCGCGGCGGCGCGCGATGTGGACCAAGCGACGCGGGCAGTCATGGAAGCGCGCAGCATGGGAGCGGCCTTCCTGCAGGCGGCCGGCCATGGCGTGGGCTTTGCGGCGGTGAACGCGAATGGGCTTCCCAGGATACATGCTCACTCCTCGGATGTTCTGAAAGAAGGCATGACCTTCAATCTGGAGCTGGCAGCATATTTCGATGGATATGGCGGCATGCGTCATTGCGACGTCATTGCGGTCACGCCAACCGGCGCGTCTGTTCTAACCCAGTTTTAAGGAGCATGATGCAGCACGAAGCAACCATTACCGGAAGCAAGCTGAGAGTGTTCACCATTCCAACGGACGCTCCCGAGGCCGATGGAACCTATGCGTGGGATAGCACGAGCATGGTGCTGGCGCAGATCGAAGCTGGAGGGAAAACAGGTCTCGGCTATACCTAGCTCAGCTAACCTGACAATCGCTCCTCGGTAAAGGTGCCCATATCGGGCGAGAACGATTCTGCCCTTGATGTCAACCCGCATTTGATCGAGTAATCTGTAGTCTTCCAGTGATCCATAATTGGCATAAATAACAGGGGCGGACAGATGACCGGATGCTGAGAACGCATTGAAAGGGACTTGGATTTTAGGACTTGTCTGCCCTGAGGTGAACTCGGGAGAAGGTCCACAAAATGCAGCGTGGGCGGGGATGCCGCCGACGCAGAAGCGCGCTCTGAGAGGGCTAGAGATCGGAACTCTGAACTCCTCCACTTTTGCGCTGAGACCGTAGCGTTGGAACTCTTTGAGCATGTACGTAGCGGTGCGAAGATCTGCAGAACTTCCCGCCACGTGAGGTTCACGAGTCAAGAACGCGTGTTCATTCCGGGCACGCAGGGCATTCGGTACGTTCAAGTAAAGCTTCTCGACACGCCTCTCTTCCTCATCGTGCTCTGCAGTGAAACCCAGCAGTGTCTTGGCTCGTGACTGCCCCCAGCCAGACAATGACGCGAATAAACACATGAAAGCGGCAAGTCTGAGGGTTTTGCGATGCGTCATCAGTGGCTCACCGGTTCCCCGCGTTGAAGGATGATGATCTCAGATGCCTTCTCGAGCGCTCTGTCTCGCCCAGCTTGCATGTCCTCAGGCGAAAAGAACGGAACCACGACGTCTGGAGGTATCCCTAGACCGTCGAAAGATCTTCCATCGACCGTGTAGTAAACCTCATTCGAAAGCCGGAATCTCCAGCCATTGAGCAGTGAGCGGGTCAATACATCCGAGAAGACTCCCTGGGTTGCCAGACCGACGCGAGCAGCTTGCGGTTGCCGCCCCATAAGCGCCATTGCGAGGGTCTCTCCAGCACTAATCGTGTCAGGGCCGGTTAGCAGGATCACCCTGCCGTGAAAGGCAGGCCGGGAGGTCGGATCGACTTGCACGTCCTGAGCATGGGTGAATCGCTGCTGCTCACCATTGCTTAACAAAGCCGCCTTTCTGTAACCCAGGTATTTCGATTCGGTCAACCTGGCAGCGAACGCAATACCTAATGCATCGTCACCACCGTGGTTCTGGCGTACATCGATTACCAACCCTTTCCACGAGGCATCAGCACGGAAGATCTGGTCCAGAGCCGCGTCGAATGTACGAAGGCTATCCGTGTATGTGCCGTCCGTCACGTATCCGTAAAAGGCAGTGATCCTGATATAGGCGATCGAGTCCTTGAGCATTCCATATTGAAGGCGGTTGTTACAGAAAGCAGTCAGGGAGCCGTCAATATAGTGCGTATCGATCAGGTTCTGAGCCTCTTTCCACTGATCATTCGTTAGCTCATTCGAAGATGGGCGCCAACCGTCGAACTCTTTTTTCAGGTCTGGAGCTTCCACTCCCGTATGTGCGTCGTGGAGGGGTTCGATCATGCTCACGAAGGTATCGAAAAGATCTGCGGAGGTCGCACCAGCCGCTTGGAGACGAAATCGGCGGTTTACGGCTTTCCAATCGACTTTGTGCACCCTAAAGAAGGGATAGTTTTCCGCGTATGTTCTCCAGAGAATGTCGAAGTTGTTCGCTGGGGTGTTCGCAAGTTGATTCGAGCAGAGCTTTGGCCGTTGTGCAATCCGTCGCAACACAACGTCGGAGACGGTACCCTCCAAGTGCATGCGTATCAATTGTGGAGATGCGGTATGGGAGAATCTGATCACACCGTGATCTCCCACGTATACATCGGGCTCCTGACGCCGGGCATGCCAAGAGGTGATGCAACTAACAGAGGTCACCTCAGAAGTCGTCAGAAGCCCACCTGAGACTTCCAACAAGAGGCCGTACCCATTCGATCGCCATTCTCCATCAAGCGCTTCTTTCGCTTGAGCGCTTAGAACTAATCCGGACAAGAGCCGACACGTAACGAGAGCGAACGATGCAAAGCGCAGGACACCTCTTCGTAGGACCATAAAGCCTCCTCAGATCAAGCAATTCGAATTGCTGTACTTCAAACGAGCACGCCCAGATGTCGCTCTGGGATCGGTCGCGCATCACGGAGAAGTGAATTTCTGCAGGCGCTCAATGCTGGCTTGCCAATTCTGCTGAAGCGTCATTAGAGCCTTAGTCAATTTCTGCTCCCGGATCGCTTCACAGATAGCCTGATGTTCGAGGTAAGACCTTTTCGCCCGGGCCTCTCGGCCGAAATAGACAAGCTCCGCTCGCCGGAGCTTGAGCTTAAGCTGGGCAATTAGCCTAGACATCTCTTGGTTCTGGAGATTCGTGATCCAAACCTGATGAAACGCCTCATCTGCAGCGATCACGGCAGAAGCATCCCCTCTTTGGGTAGCCTCAATCATCGTTTTGTTGGCCGCCTTTAGTTCGAGTAAATTCCGACCATTCAGCATGGCAAACGAGTGCTCCAGCGCGTAAACCTCTAGAGCCTGGACAACCGCGTACGTCTCGACACATGTGAGGACATTGATTGCCGCTACCCGTGTCCAGCGGTTCTTTGCCGTTTCCACTAAACCGTCATCTTCCAACCGGCGGAGAGCTTCGCGCACGGGGGTCCGACTCACGCCGAATTGCTGCGCGAGCTTCTCGTCCAGCAGGACCTCACCGGGAGATAGCGTTCCGTCGACGATCCAGTTTTGTAGTCGGTCATGCACTTCTTCGCGTGCCAACGGACGCGCGAGTTTCGTCGAACTCGGAACCGGCATCGCTCCCTCCCTGTAATATGTAATATATTACACAAGGCGAGCGCGGGTAAAATTGGTAAAACATTAACGTCGTTCGATACTCAATAGGTCAGAAGTCAGGAAAAGAAAGATGAAGATGGCCAGCTCGGCCGTGCTCCTGTTTTCTCTCGGGTCTCTAGGATCTCATGCTCAAGGAACCTCCGTGACCTGGCAAGGAAGTTTTCTCAGCAATGGTGAACGGCACCGTATGGTGCTACAGGCTGAAGAGGCTGCGGACGGCCGCCGGACAGTCCGGTCCCTTGCGGTTGACTTTCTTCCAGATGCCATTCACCTCGATACGGCCAGCTTCCAAAACGGCCAGGTAACGGCTTCGACTAACACCGGCAAAGGAGCTTACGATGCCCACCTGAATTTAGGTGGCACAATCCTAGACGGCACATGGACGTGGGAGAAGCAGCCAGTCACGGTCAAACTGCAACGTGTACCGAACGAAGCCGCGTGGCATACGCCGATGAACTACCAGTACCACCATAAGGACATCACTTACGCCCGGCCCTCCCCCGAAGAACCGAAGATTCCGTTCTCCCCCCGTTTGGCCGTGGACTATATGGAACAGGGAGCAATGGCGTGGACCGGCGAACGAGGCTGTATTTCGTGCCACAGCAATGGAACGTACATGATGGTCCGTCCCCTGATGTCGCCGGAGCTGGGTGCACCACAACAGGCCATGCACGACTTCTGGGTGTCTGAATTGAAAACCGCACTTGCCGCCGATCCTAAACAGCGGAACGGGAGCTTTGACGGGACGGAAGCAGTCTATCTTGCAGCGGGACTCGCAATCTGGGACGCGCACGTGTTGCACCACCTCTCGCCGGAGACGGTGCAGGCGCTGGACTTGATGTTTCAGTTTCAACGTCCCGCAGGCGACTGGTATATCGAAGATGACGTCAATCCACCGTTTGAATCCAGTCCGTACCAGGTTGCGACAGTAGCGGCGCGAGCTGTAGCGAATGCTCCAGGATGGTTGGCGCAGCAGCGTGGCACGTCGGCGGGTTCTCATGTGGAGCTGCTGAAGCACTACCTTCGTACGCCCCAGAAGATGCAGGGTGACTATGACCGAACAGACCTGCTCTGGACTGCTTCAGAATATCCAGGGCTTCTGGATGCGCGGCAAAAGCGCGACCTCATATCAATGATCTTCGCGCACCAGCAGTTTGATGGAGGCTGGTCGATCCGCTCCTTCGCCTTGCCAGAGCAATGGGGTAGAGGAACTCGTGCGGCAAATTGAGATCTGAGTTGGAGTTCGGCTTGCCGCAAAGCGATGGGCACATGACTGGACTTGCCATCATAGCGTTGCGCAAGGCAGGCGTTCCGAGCAGCGATCCACGCACCTAGAGACGCTGCGGACCACGATCAGCGAACTACGCGCCTTGGAAAAGAGCCTCAAGCAGTTTGTTCAGACGTGCGACACGCAATGCGCCGGGGGACCTGGCGAGGCTTGCGCCATTCTGAGCGATCTTGCTCGCGCTCCAAACCCCTAATCGTACGATTTTTGACGTTTGGTGTAGTGACCCCTTGTTCTCGCTCAGGGGAGAACCCCGGGAAATCACCTTCGGGCTGCTCTCGCGCCTCTGACGCAGAAACCGAAAAACCGGCAGATCGAACTACCGCTTCTTTCCTTCTAAAACCCGTTCCTGATTCAACCTGAGATCGGAAGCGGTGGTACATCGGACAGCCTCTTTGGGTCGCCATTTTCTACGGTTCTCAGGCAAGAGTAGGAGTTTTTGCAGTCAGTTCGATGCCCAGGGCGCTCATGACCGCAAGCGTCGTTTTCAGAGTGGGGTTTCCTTTTTCGCTGAAGGAGCGATAGAGCTGTTCGCGGGACAAGCCTGTTTGACTGGCAATCTGGGCCATTCCCTTTGCCCGAGCGACCACGCCGAGCGCATGAGAGATGTAGCGAGCATCGTTGGTTTGAAAGGCCTCCGCCATGAAGATTGCGATTGATTTGTCCGATCCGAGGTCTTCCGCAGGATCGTAGGTCGTCAGTTTCTCAGCCATTTTCTTCGCTCCATTCTTCTGACAAGCGCTTCGCTGTTTTGATGTCATTTGCCTGTGTGCTCTTGGTTCCACCACATAACAGGATGATGATGGTGTTGCCTCGTTTCTTGAAATACACACGGTAACCAGGGCCATAGTCGATCCGGAGTTCACTGATTCCATGTCCAACCGGCTTTACATCCCCGGCATTCCCAAAGGCTAGACGATCCAGTCGAGATGCGATCCGAGCACGTATCCCTTCATCCTTAAGGCGAACTCGCCATTTACGAAAGGTCTCGGTTTGTTGGAATTCGATCATGTAACCTGGCTGTAGTTTATAAACTACCACATTTAGGGGCTTGGTGGTGCTGGCGGAAGATATTTTTATCTCCCAGAGGACAGTAACTTTTCTGATTTCTGGCTAGTCCTGCTCGGCGTCGCTGACCGGTTTTTTGACGGTGATGGTGAGGCCGAAGAGTGCAGCCTTGAGACGTTCATGAGCAGCGTCTGGACCCGCGTTCCTGGGCCGAGCAGGGCCGGGAGGATCTTGCCGCTCTCCGCGAGTTGAAGACTCTTCAAGGAGATGGACCCGAGGCCGTCGCGCGGCACCAGGAGATCGACGAGCAGCGCCGCCAGCGGGCCGAGCTTCCCGCGCCTCATCTTGACCCGGCGGCAGCGATCCAGACCTTAGAGCGCGAGACCCAGAAGGCCGTTGCCGAGGTCGAGAAACGGCGTGACCAGGAGATTGGCATCCTTGATCGGCTGATCGAGAGAGCAAAGGAATTTGCCAACGAGGTGCGGGAGAAAACGGTCGCTGCCGCGAAGACGGTCGGATCGTTCTTCCGGGGTGAGAAGCAGGACGAAGAGCGGGCCGAGATTGTGCCTGCCAAAGTGCAAGAACAATCCTCCCCGCCGGGCCTATCGATCGAGGAGCGTTTGAGTCGAAAGATGGCCGAGATGGAGGGTATGGATTTGCCGCTCTTCGAGCTTGGAACGAGCATAGTGCGCTCGTCCCACAAACCCACAGCCTAGACAGACGACTGGAATAATCCAACTGGCGACAAGCGCGTTTTTCGGAGTCTCCACGGACTTTTGGGTACAGCTCAGCTGCAGCCAAGTTCCTTTTCGCGTGGGGTTCCGAGGCCCAACCTTGATTATTGCGTCTTCACTGTTGGCTTTGAAACCGGCGGTGGCGGCGTTGCCGGAATCTCTTCAGCAGGGCCCTTAGATTCAAGGATGATCCGGTCGTATGTCGTACGAGCGTGGTCGAACGCCGCCTTCGCTTCAGCAAGTTCCGCCGGTCGTATTCTCTGAGCCTTCTGCTCCCAGCACACATCAACCGCCTTCCGGCGCCATTCCGCGCTGCGCTTTGAAGAACGGATAGGACGATTCCCCACAGTGATGTAGATAGGGTTAGTGTGCACGGAAGGCAGGATGCGTAAGGCGAGCCAGCTGCTGTGCCGCACCATAATATCGAAACTAACTGGATGTGGTTGACCATCGGCCTCGACTTCGACCCTAGCAACCGATTCGCCGTTGAGGATGACTTCAACAGGAACTTTGCGTGACGAGCCAATCCTTGCCCGCTCTAGATGCCAATAAGGACGGTCGTAGGCCGACGCCCTCTGAATCTGCCGTGTCTCGTCATCCACTTCTGCCTGTAAGCGTGCGCAAACAACCGCTTCGAGGTGTACGGTTTGAGCTTGGTGTAGTTCCAGATCGCGACCTCTGAGAACATTGGTTCCCTGGATTGCGGAGAGACTGAAAACGTGGCTTCGGCCATCTCCTACGTAGGAATCTCCTGTCTTTACACCAGCAACCCACTGTTTATATCCTTGGTCACCAATGGGCGCTTGATCTAAATGGACATATGACCTTCCACCGCCAACGTGTTCATCGGTGATGCAGGGGAAGTCTGTCTCTCCGGCAAATGACACCCGGAATCCGCAATTCAGAGTGTGGTACCAGATGTTCAGCTCTGCAAATGGCCAGAGGTCGCAGCCCGAGATGAAGTCAACGCAGTTCTCGTGCGTGACATCAGCGATGTACTCATTCGCGCCGCTGCTGTCGAAGCGGGGCATCAGATAGTTCGGGAGCTCAGTGCTGTCTACGGTTAATCCGCCAGCTGAGTGCGCGTAGCCGACGACGGCACCTTGAGCTTTTGCCCACTTCAAAATTGGCAAATTCCAGCTCGGCCATTCGTCTAGCGTCTTCGCGCCAGGGTATTCCTGCTGTGCAAGCTGTAAGAGGACGAGATGACCGCAATGGCTTGAAGGGAATCCAGAGACCTCAATGTCATAACGCAGTGTCGATCCAAGTGCCGCCATTGGCGCAGCGGAAGAGACATGGTGATGTCCCGCGTGATCCATCATCTTGTCGAAAGTCTCGACGTGACCGCTGAAGAACTGCTTCTGGTAGTAGTAGCCAGGGGCCCAAGTTAGAACGTCTCCAATATCGAGAGCCTCACCCTGAATCTGTCGGAACATGATTTCAGGAGTTACACCTTCGTAGGGGCTTTCGTAGTGAGCGCAGCCTGCAGCATGGATGTGTGTGTCTCCCGAATAGTAACCAAACTCGCTTGGCTTTACCCAACGTTCGAGTGAACATTCAATGGGTGTGCTTTGCCCACCTTTGATTGAGAGCTTTAGCCACTTTCGGAGGTATTCTGGCCCACGCCCGTAGTCGATGCGGTACTCTCCATCCGCCAGCCGAACGGTCTCTCCATCCCTACGATAAATCTGTTTCTCAAACCATAAATCGGGAAGGGATCGCTTGCCTTGGACCGGATACACACGATCTAGGGTGTCGGTGATAAGGAGCGACGCCGCTACTGGAGAACCATCAACGTCACGGACGTGGACCAGAATATCGTTCGACGGCAAGCAGTCGAACAGAACCGGCAGTGTGCTTCGATAGCCGAGGTCCTGTTCGCCAAGCCCAGCATCCGCCTCAAGAGAGGCTTCCTTCTTACCTCGATCTCGACTATAAATTTGCAGAATGCGGTACTCCACACTTAGACCGGAAAGTGCCTTCAGCATTGGCGCTTTATCCCACGTCTCCGTGGAGATCCATCGATCACGAGCTTCCACAACATCGACCGCGCCGTTCGTGAAATCGTGAACTCCAACAATCGATTGAACCGACGTACGGCCCGTAGGGCGAGACTGAGGACAGTAGATTGTGAGCCCGGTAGTGTCTCCTGCCTGGTTTTGCACCTTGACGAGGAAAGTTCTCCAGCCCTGCTCAATCAGCAGTGCTTTTGCCGCTCCTCGAGTCACGCTGATTCGACTTTCTGGATTGATCTGCACGTTCAGCAAAACGCGAGAATCCAGGATTTTCTCAATAGCGGCTACACCGGCCTGCTCATCTTGACTGCTATAAGCAGCAGTTAACGACGCAATAACGTCAGCGGGCAGCGGATTACCGACTGCAGCAAGTGCTGCGACGAGTCTCTTCGTCTGAGCAGCTAGTGGCTGTAGTGTCGAGAACTCTTCTTTACCCAGGACTGTCAGAGGCCGGGAGAGGAGGGCGCAGAGACCTCCAAAACCAAGAATCGCCTTGGCGTTGAAATCTCTACGGGTGAACCGTTGATCAGGAGGACCGGAGGAGGGCTGAATCTCGTCGTTCAATCACGCACCATGTATCTCGTTCGATTGGAAGCCTGAGCTATTGCCCCTTATGGGCGCTGACAAGTCAAGAGAGCCTTTCAGCGCCAGAATGAGATTAGCCTATGGTGTACAGCATTGGCATCCTCCTATCGACTTGAGCTTGTACTCTCTGAAACCACCATTTCAGCCGATTACGCTATTCCTACCCGTTGGGGAATGACCAACTGACGTGAAGCGCTTTATCGTTACTTACGCCTGAGCCCCGAAGCCTGCAGGCTCAATCACTGGGTTGGCTGTGCTTTGGATATGCGTGAACTTGAAGGAGGCCGGGTACTTTAGACCGTATCCAAGCATCCGGTCCATGCTGATATGGGCAATCCAGATCAGCCCTATTTCTTCAAGCAGAATTCTATGGAGCAGTGCAGCGAGTATGACCAAAAGACCAGGGAGCGCATAGTTGTGCATCACGTTATAGAAGACGCTGGCCGCAGCGCTCGGTCCACGGAAGTATGTCAGCAAACTCACGTCCGGAACTAGGAACAGACAGGCGAACAACACCCAGTGGTGTGGAAACAGCAGATGATAGGCGCCGCAGGAAGCAAAGAGGAAGCACAGAGCTTCAGCGTGCAGGAGGGAAAAGGGACGGAAGATTGTCGGCTGCGTCGTCATAGTTACAGCGTATTTGAACAATCGGTCCCTTGCGCAGCGGCCGTTCAATTCAAGAACTGCTTTTCCCGCATGATAATGTCCTTTATCATGCGTGATAATGCGCTATGATCATGTCGTTGCAAGTCTGCTACGGAAGGTTGATTGTGGCGAATTCACCTGTCAGAAATGCCGAATACGGTATCGACGCTCCAGGAGTGATACGCAATCTGCTGATCCTCGGAGCGGTCTGCCTGCTTCTTGCTCTCTTCGCGCCTGCTGCGCTTCATCTAGGACCAGTCGTCATCATCAGCAGGTCCTTCTTTTGGCCCGCTGGCTTTCTCCTGGGTCAAGGCTTTCTTATGCTGCTTTATAGCCTGCACGGCAAGTTTTCCCATCGCGACCGGATGCTTGCTTTTCATTTATGGCGCGGTGACGAACAGGTACTCGATGTAGGCACCGGCCGTGGGCTCATGTTGATTGGAGCGGCGAAGCGCCTTACTGTGGGTCAGGCCACCGGCATCGATGTTTGGAACAAGGAAGATCTGAGCGGTAACTCTGCCGCAGCGACTCAGCGCAACCTGGCGATCGAGGGCGTCGCCAACCTCTGTACCCTCGTCAGCGAGAGCGCTCAGCAGATGTCTTTCCCGGATGCCACGTTCAACGTCATCGTCTCCAATCTCTGTCTACATAACATTTATGACAAGGTCGCTCGTCAGCAGGCATGTGCAGAGATCGCACGTGTACTCAAGCCTGGCGGCATCACCATCATCTCGGATTACAAGCTGACGAAAGAATATGCAGAAACATTTCGTCAGAACGGGTTGGTCGTAGATCGAAAAGCAGCGGATTGGTTCCGCACCTTTCCACCGCTCACGACCATCGTAGCGCGCAAGCCATCCTCCTAATGGGCGCTGAAATTACTCTTGTCAATTCCACCGCTTCCCCGCCCTCCGTCTTCACAGCACGGCCCGAGGCACGGGCGAGGATGCGCGACTTCTTCAGCTCGCACATTCGCAACCCAAATACGCGCCGCGCTTACCGCGAGGCTATCCGCCAGTTTTCCGCCTTTTGCGCCGAGCACGGCATTGGGGATCTCGCCCAGGTGCAGCCGGTACACGTCGCGGCCTTCGTCGAGATGCAGATCAAAACCCATTCCAAGCCCACGGTAAAGTTGCGCTTAGCCGCGTTGCGAATGCTCTTCGATTGGATGGTGGTCGGCCAGGTAATCCCCACGAACCCGGCCCACGCGGTGCGCGGGCCGAAGCACTCGCAAAGGCGCGGCAAGACGCCGGTCCTCCAGGTCGACGAAGCACGGACCCTGATCGATTCGATTGATGTCAGTTTCCTTCCCGGCTTACGGGACCGAGCGCTGATTGGTCTCATGGTCTACACCTTCGCCCGCGTGGGAGCGGCGACTTCGATGAAAGTGGAGGATTTCTTTGTGCAGGGCCGACGCGGTTGGGTGCGGCTCCACGAGAAAGGCGGCAAGGAACACGAAATGCCGACGCACCACAATTTAGATCGCTACCTTGAGGAATACATTCGAGCAGCCGGGATAGCGGAAGACCGGAAAAGCCCTCTGTTTCGCACGACGCGCGGGCGATCGGGCGATCTTACTGCCAATTCCCTGCTCCAGTCCGATGTCTGGCGCATGATTCGCCGGCGAGCGCTCGCCGCAGGGATCAAAACCGAGATTGGCTGTCACACGTTTCGGGCGACCGGCATTACGGCTTATCTTAAGAACGGCGGCAAGTTGGAGATTGCTCAGCGAATGGCGGGGCATGAATCTTCCCGCACAACCGGCCTGTACGACCGTCGCGATGATGAAGTGTCACTTGACGAGGTAGAGCGAATCGGAATTTGACGCTGGCGAGGCATTGTTGCAGTTTCCGCTCGATCAGCGCAACCGTCTGCTGGGATAGTGTCACCATGAACAAAACCAGGCAGAACCTCCAGAAAAAGAGGCCCTTGGCGAGCGAGTGGTTGTCAGGAAGGCTTTGGAGCGAGCCTCTATGTACGCACAATAGAGGCAGCTAAATATGCTGTTGACTGCATATGATTTTGGGAGCATTATCGATGGAGTGGACAGTAAAGTTTCACGAGGATTTTCAGGCCGAGTTCGATGCACTTGGCGAGGATGTGCAGGACGAGCTGTTTGCGGAGGCCAAGTTCGTAAGGAAGTACGGCCCGGAGACTAGCCGGCCGCACGTAGATACGTTGAAGGGCTCGAACTTCGCAAACATGAAGGAGCTGCGGTTCGAGGCAGCAGATGGTGAGTGGAGAGCGGCTTTTGCGTTCGATCCCAAGCGCGAGGCCATCGTGCTCGTGGCAGCCGATAAAAGCGGCGTCAGCGAGAAGAAATTTTATAAGCGGCTAATCGACAAGGCTGATGCACGGTACGCGCAGCACCTTGAGACGATGAAGGCCGAGGAGAAGGCTGCAGCGGCAAAACAGGCCGCTGCAAAGCCGGCAACAAAGAAAGGGAAAAGGCGATGAAGACTCTTGATGAAATGCTCGACGCCCTTCCGGCCTCACGCCGTAAGAAGATCGACCAGCGGTTTGCTGAACTCGTGGCCGAGGAAATGACGATGCGCGAGCTGCGGAAGGCTCGCAAGATCACCCAGGTTCAGCTCGCCAAGAAGCTAGGCGTGAAGCAGGAGCAGGTTTCACGATCTGAAAAGCGCGTCGACATTCACCTTTCGACCCTGAAGCGGTCCGTTGAAGCAATGGGCGGCACACTTACCCTGATTGCACAGTTCCCCGATGGGGTGCCGGTGAAACTAACCGGATTTAGTGATCTAACCCCGTAGCTTTATCCGATCCTTACTCAGCCAATAGGGGTCCCGTCAGAAACGGACGATAGAGCACGCTGAGCTACCGGCCGCTGGTAGAAAGGCACGTCCTAGAGAGGAGAGCGAGCCTCCAGCGTTCAAATGCACAGACCGCAGGCATAAGATCACGCAATGAAGGTGCCTCTCAGCCGCGAAGAGTGGCTTACGATCCTCGATAATGCAGCAGGCCAACAAGGGGAAGCCGGCACAGAGGCGCGTTGGCTGGTGATTCAGCGGCTTGGCCTTGGGCCTGACGACTATCCGGGCCTCCTCCCCGCGCTCAAGCAAGGGCGTTGGCGCGAGGCCAAAGATCCACGGGCCTATGTGAAAACGGTAGCCCGGCGCGAAGCAGCACGTATGTGGGCGCCAACAGACCCTCATGTCGTGCCCTTCGATGCAGTCGGAGCCGGGGAGGATTTTTCTCCCGATCTTGCGATGGATTACATCACCTATGCCAATGAGACTTCAACCGCCGTTCGCGGCGGAGACGGCGGTTGAAGGCCGGGTGGCCACGGAGAGCAGTACGACGAATACGAATCGCTGCGCGAGCGCCTCTGGGCCAAACTGCCCGCCAGCCTAAAGGTGTCGATCGAGCTGCCCGAACAGATCAAACAGCAACTTGATAATTACAACGCAAGCGTTAGCGATCACCACATTCATGCAAGACCGGGGCTAATGATCGATTTGGAGGAATGGGGCCGCCTTGCTGGCTTTGACGACGCAGAGACGGTTGTTCTCGAATATCGAAGCTGCGGCATCAGCCGCGATAAGGCCATGGCTGAGCAGCCCGACGAAGCATCCCGTAAGGAGCTTCAAGCGGCATGGAAGCGTTTCGATCGCACTGGCAAAGACCGCCTTCGCGCCGCCGCCAAAAAAATGCAGAAAAAAATGTCCCGAAAGGCCCTTTCCAACCCTACTAGATAGGTAGCAAAGAAAACTCTCTCAGAGGCTGGCCATGTGCCGGTCCCTTTTGTCGTTCAGGTCGCCCTCGGGCGGCCTTTCTATTTGCACGGATGGTATATGGATCATGCGATTCAGTTGATCCGGGGATTCGAGCAGCTTGCGATCCAGCTCTGCCTCACGATTTGCACCGTGAGCCTCCTCGCTCGTTTGGCGTGGAACGAGCTGAAGGCGTAGCGAACCCCGAACGCGAAGCACACCTTTAAGAAGACCCGATAGAGAGCCATCGCTTTTAAACGGGAACTTCGTTCCGTGGGGCGGAGTTTGTCCATATTGGATATATGATAAAGGAAGTTATCATATATCAATGGTGAGCATGGAAACTCCAGATCTCGGCTCCGCGCATAAGCACTGCATTCGGCATAGCGCGGAGATCGAAGCCAGCGACATCTGCGGGTGCTTCTATTGCTTGAGCACGTTTCCGCCGTCGGATATCGTGGAGTGGACCGACGACGGACAGACCGCGCTTTGCCCAAGATGCCCGGTGGATGCCGTTCTTGGGTCGGCATCGGGTCTGCCCATCGCGCGCGCATTTCTGGAACTCATGCACGAGCGCTGGTTTTGATGACAAACCCCATGTCTCCAGAGCTACTCCTCCCAGCCTCCCTATCCGCCCACTTGCCGGCAATCATTGGAGCGGCCGGGGATCGAGCCGCATATCGCTTCGTCGAGTTCTTCACCGCCAACATACGCAACCGCAATACCCGGCGCGCCTACTCAAATGCCATCGGCCCCTTTCTCGCCTGGTGCGAGGAGCGCGGCTGTCCCTTCGAGCGCATCGGTCCGGTTCTGGTCGCCACCTATATAGAGAAGCTGCTGGCCGATGGCATGGCCAAGCCCTCGGTCAAGCAGCACCTGGCGGCGATCCGAATGCTCTTCGACTACATGGTGACGGGCGGCGTCCTTCCCTCAAATCCAGCCGCTTCGGTGCGCGGACCCCGACACAGCGTTCGGAAAGGCAAGACTTCGGTGCTCTCGGCCGAGGAGATGCACGAGCTGCTGGCCGCGATCGACACTACTTCCCTGCTTGGACTCCGCGACCGTGCCCTCATCGGCTTGATGGGCTACACCTTCGCCCGCGTCGGGGCGGCCGTCGGTATGAAGGTCCAGGATTTCTACGTTCAAAAGCGCCGCGGCTGGGTACGGCTCCACGAGAAGGGCGGCAAGGTGACCGAGCTTCCCTGCCATCATAACCTAGATCAGTATTTAGAGGAGTGGATTGCGGCGTCCGGCCTTGGCAGCGAACCCGAGGCCCCGCTCTTCCCTACCCTGCGCCATGGCCGGCTGACAGATCGCACTCCCCTGCCACAGGCTAATGTGCACATGATGATCCAAAAACGGGCGCGAACTGCAGGACTGCGGACCAAGATCAGCGCTCACAGTTTCCGCGCCACCGGGATCACCACCTACCTGCAGAACGGCGGCAAGCTTGAGATTGCTCAAGCGATGGCAGGGCATGAAAGCGCCCGCACCACCGGGCTCTATGACCGCAGAAGCGACCAGGTTGCGCTGGATGAAGTGGAGCGCATCGCATACTGAATTGTCATTTGTCGGAGGAGAGCTTGTGATTCAGAATCATCCTGTGGCGCTATGATCCTCGCTGGGAAGAACATAAAAGTGGGTCGGGAATGAAGAAAGTAGTCACGATGTTGCTCGTTGTTGGCGCACTGGCAGCTGCGGGCGCTTATGAATGGCGGTATAGCGCCGATATGCAGGAGCACATCAGCACTGTGAACCGTGATCTGGACGCCGCACACTCGGATGCAATCTACGCGACCGGTCTGATTGGCTCGCTGCACGCAATGACAGCTCAGAGTGAGGTCGGTGGCGAAATCATCAGCACGCATGAGCACGTTCACACGCTCAAAGACGAAGTGCTCGCCTGGAAAATTAAGAAAGCGTTGGATCGCGAGGGAATGACTGTGGGCGGTGCAATCCAGACCGCGATTGCAGTCTGGCCGGACAGCCTGTAACCGCTGCCGAAGAATCACGCTAGCGAAGCTTGCTGTCTCTGAAACGCTCGTTTCAGGAGTAACAAGGCGGCCCTGCATTGCCTGAAGGATGGTTAAGTGAGTACACGCGAGGTAAAGCTCATTTCATGCGTGAACGTTAATCGTGAGTTACTCAATGAGGGAGTTGGCAATTTTGCGTTTGCGCGAATCGAGAACTCTTCGGGTCGACATAGGCCGTCTCAGACGTATCGCTGGGATTAACGATATAAGACACGCACTGTTTACACTCAATACGGTTATTTTCGACCGCAGATCAATTGCCTGTGTGGAGGTCATGTATACAGCTTCAGAAGACTAACCAAGTGTTTGAGGAGACCGGTTTCCCGCTGAATCGGCTAGCAATTGAAATTACAGAAAGCGTGCTGATCAACAATTTTGACTGGGCTAAGGCTATTGCCCAAGTCCTAAAGGAGTTGGGTTGTCATCTCGCCAAAGATGACTTTGGACCGGATACTCCAGCCTTAACTGCCGTTCGATCGGTTGAAGATTGATCGCAGCCACAGCTTCGACGGACAATCCAGAAAGGCACCGTCCCTCCTACCAAACGACCAAGCCAGGCCCCTTTGGGTACCGGCTTGGTCGTTTGCAACTGTCCCTCAGGGTTGAGGGATGGCCGAGCTGTCACCTTGGTTGTACATCGCCCCGGCCGGGACGAAGGTGTTCGTTGCCGTCCGTCCGCCCGCGGAACCGACGCGCGGTTCTATCCGCCCCGCATCGACACCTTTTTCCACAGTCAGATACCGGCGCTCGTTGAGAGCCCGTTCTGCAGCCACCTTCGGCGTTTCCCCCTTGCCATAATTTCCGACGATGACTAGCTTGCCGGCCGACTCACGTTGCAGTTGCAGGGCGATATCGTCTAGGCAGGCCTTTGCTTCGTTATCTACACGCACGGGTCGTTTCCGATCACGCTCAAACGAGATCGCACAAAGCGCGCTAGGCTGAGGAGCGGCAGTAACCTGAGGAGCATTGACGTTCACGTTAGTAGTCGCGCTAGCTGTCTTGCCCAGATCGTCAACGACGTTGCAAGTCACCGTAATCGGACCCGGCGCCACACCGCTCGTACTTAGGCTTGCACTTGAAGTCGTTCCGCTGATGGCTCCCGAACTCGCGATGTACGAGTAGCTGAGCGGACGGTTCTGCGGGCTCGTCGCCTGCGCCGTCACCATCGCACTATCGCCCGGCATCACGCTCGAGGGATTCGCCGAGCAGGAGACCGTGGGTGGATCGAACGGCTGCACTGTAAATTCAGCCGTACATTCTGCTTGCTCGTCCACACGACCACCCTGCGAAACATGGCCGGAAACCGTGTAGCTGCCTGGCGCCAAACCTGCCGTGCTGATGGTTGCGTTGGAGTCAGTGCCGCTCACGACTCCGCCGCTTGTCGTCCAGCTGTAGAGGACCTTGCGCTTGGGGATCAAGTTCGTTGCTGTCGCGGTAGCTGTCAACGCTTCGCCAGGGAAAACGGTCCTCGACTGTACGCTGCAGGCGAGCAGCACGGGAGGCAGTGGCGGCCTGCCACCGAACGCAAACAGTAAGCCGGAAGAGAGCCGCAGATCATTCTGGTTGGTGCTCGCCCCCGTGGAAACGCCATTTGCGACGCCTTGAAACCTGGTGAGCATATACTCCGCCTGCACCGCACGAATGGAAATGCGGTGTGTCAGGCGAATGTCCAGCCCGCCGCCGCCGGTGAACGCGAAGGAGTCTTGCGAAGGAAGAACCGCGCAAGCCGATCCGGTGCAATCGTTCACGGTTACAGCAGACGCATGAACGCCTCCGGCTAGGATCTGCGCAAACGGTGTAAAGCGGGTGTGATTGCGGAATGAGAGCCGAGGCCCGAAAAGATAGGTGTAAGCCGTACCGCTGGAGTCCACTACGAACGGCTGATTGACTCCGGTGCCGGTGAGTTCCAACTGGCTGTCGTCATAGCCGCCAAACTCACCCACGATCCCAAGATAGCGGTTGAAGTTGACCGCGACCGAAGCGCTTCCTCCATTCAGGCCCACCATACGATTGCCCGTAACCGTGTCATTCGATAAGGTCCCGAACCGCGAATACCCTAAGAACACCTCAATCTTAGGCGTCTCGTAGCTTCTCGCCTGCCGCGCGGGCACCATCACTGCCGTTTGTCCCACAGCCACTTTCGGCAGCAACAACATCGGTACTGCAGCTAGAGCAACGGCCAGCGTAGCGAACGTCCCCGAAAATAATCTCATCTCATTCTCCTGAATCTCGTGAGTGCCGCACAGCCTCAAAACGTCTTACTCTTCTGTAGGCCGCTGCCATCCTCGTTCGAGGTTGGCAGCGGTGCAGCTTACTGGACGTTGATCACGGTGTTGACCATTGTGATCGATGCATACAAGGCAATAACTCTGCCGTCTATGGTCGTTATAGCTGCAACTCCGGGGCTTGAGACCGTGATTCCCGGCGAAGAAATAATTGTTCCCACCATCGTCCCGCCTCCTCCATAGTTGATGACCGCGCCAGGAAGACCACCTACCGCCCAGAAGACGTGGCTTGCCTGGGCACCATTGATAAGAACAACACTTTGTGCTTCTGTAGGCGTGCCCACCTGGAGAGACGATCCCATCTGAAAGATCCAGTACGCATTGTTATTACCTTGGGCGTCGAGCGTAAGCGGCCCCTGAGTGATGCCATAGGAGGTTGCGGAAGTGTACGTGCCAGGGGCCAGGATTCGATTGCCCAACTCGTTGTTCGAAAGCGTAATCCCTGGAGGCAGGCCTTGAAGTGTGTTGTAGGCAATCTGGGCCTCTAGCGCACCCTGAGTTGCGGTGGCGAAGGTTGTGGCGGTTCCTTCATTGGGGCATGCTGTTGTGGGCTCACTCGTGCCGGGGGCTGTGAAGATCGTGGTAAGCCCCGTTCCGGGTGTGGCCGCTGTGGGTCCCACAATTCCCGTAGACAAAGGAGTCTCCGTATAGGTGCATGCATCTACACCAGTGAGCGTCACGACGCTGTCATCGTGAAATCCGGTGATGAGAGACGATGCACCCGTGGTCCCGATATCTCCGTTATTGATGGCCGTCAGGAGTCCTTGATTTGTGATCCCCGCGCCCCCGCCAAACGCTCCAAAGAGCGAGATGGTCGGCCCGACAACGATCGGCGGCGGCACGATTGCTGCAGCCGTTGTAAAGATCCATGGATTTGGGGCGCCGGCGGTCCCCAGCGGATCTCCTGCAAGATCCGTTGCTCCGGAGGTCACCGTTGCCGTGTAGGGTCGGGTGCGATTGCGCTGCAACTCGACGTGACAGATCGGGTGTCGATTGCGGAAGCGGCAGAGTCGATCCGCAAGGAATGCGGTCTCCTCGACCTGCTCGTGAACAACGCGGCGATCTCCAACACGAGAAAAGGCAGCTTGTCGCTGCAGGAGTACGCCAAGATGTCCCTTGCGAGTAATGCATCTCTCGACGAGATACGCACGGTGTGGGAGACCAACGTCTTCGGCACGCTTGCCGTGTACCAGGCGATGCTGCCGCTGCTGCGCGAGTCGTCTGACGCCCGGATCGTCAACGTATCGAGCGGCGTCGGCTCACTGACGACCAACGCGGACCCGGCTTTCCCATATCACTCGTTTTACGGCCCGGTGTATCCGGCGTCCAAGGCAGCACAGAACGCGATCACCTTGGCGATGATGGTCGAGCTTGAGTCGTCCAAGATCAAAGTCAATCTAGTTTCACCAGGCTTCACCAAAACAAACCTCAATGGGTATGCGGGAACCGAGTCCGTCGAGGATGGCTCCCGCGAGGTCGTGCGTGTTGCCTTGCTCGGCGCGGATGGTCCGACAGGCACGTTCACACGTTGGGAAAACACGCCGATCCCATGGTAAGCGGCTTGCCGAAAAGCTTATGAGTGTGGATCATCTCCTAAATGCGGATGATCTGCGCCCATAAGACCGACAGTCCACCTGCAGGTTCTGAGGAACAGCTTCATAAGTCTCCAGAAACGCGTATGGCATCATCTAGACCTGCTCACCCGGAACGACCCAGCATCGTCGCTGTCGGTCAACCCTAGACCACTTGTCAGGACATACGGTCCGATGTCATCCCTGCTGCCAGCTACAAAGGGGCCGAAGGCATGCTTGCCAAGCAGGTCTCCGGGCTCGGAGAGAGCAAATGTTAGTGCGGCATCGCAATGCACAAGCGTCGTGTCGAAGACTGGCACCGGTACGTTGCTTTGATTGAGCAGCATGCCAACCTCCGTGCAGCCCAGAATCAGGCAATCGGCCCCACGCTCAATCAGGCGGCTGGCAATGGCGATATAGGGGTGGAGTCAGAATTCTGATATCTAAGCACGGTAAGCAGCTATCCACGCTGCAAACAAAGGATTTACAGCCATGCCTTACCTGCCAATTTTCGCGCCAGACTCCACGTTCTAAGCTGTTGATTCTGTTCACCGAAGCCTTCACTAACGTGCATTACGGTCCGAATTCTGAGTCGACCCCTAAAAGCTTCTCGATTGCATGACGGGCAACTTCACTTGCTGATGCCTCGACTCCGATCTCTTCAGAGATACGCTTTCGCTCATCTTCCAGGAACGCTGCCAGCTTTGGCGAGACCCGGATCGACAGCGTATGCGACTGGCGGTGTGACCCTAGTCTCACCGTCGCATCGCCAGGCAAAGATCCTCTTCCGGTCAACGCCTACTGACATCAGGATTGCCGCAACCGCAAAACATTGAACGTTATACAAGTTTTCTTTATGCGTTCACATGACCACGAGTAGCCGGGGAGATCCCACTATGGTGACATCCACCAGCCAACCACACACCTCAAAGAGTGCCCCATCATCGCACCGAACGGTGAACGTTGATTCGAAATCCCACATTTCCGTGATCGGGTCGAAGGAGTCTCCACCGATTACCTCTCCCTCAACATCGTTCTCATCGATTGTGCTACAAAGAACACGCATCCTTCCCTCCTCTTGATTTAACCCCTAAGTTTTCAGCCGAATGAGTAGCTTATATCAGCCGAAAACTATCTTTTCCAATTCGCAGCAGCGGCACTTTTGGGATCGATCACTCAAAGTGCCTCCAGAGCTGACAAACCTGTCTAGCCGAAGACGATTCACCTTTGAGTAACACCCAGTATGTTATTAAAGTAACATATTTAGACTTCTCTTGGTTGTAGGATGGCATGCATGATAGCCAAAACTGCTTTCGCATTGCGTGTTCAGATTGCCGTTACTCTAAGCGAGATCCTTGTCTTGGAGACACAGAAGACCACCCTCAGTGCCAGTGCAGGAGGCGTCCTAGAGTCTGCGGCTATTGACCGTATCGAGAGTGTTCTTCGAGAAGCTGTAACTCGACTTCACACGAAGCTGGCAAATCGAACCAAAAGATCACTGCACAGTGCGGATGGGCTCTCTGTAGCTGGGCATTGAACTCACGAAAAGGCTTGGATCGTGCAATTGAGAGGAGGTGTCCAATGAAGCCGGTCGAATACTGCGACTCATGCACTGTCACCGAAGACACGCCTTACCAGGTTGAAGGGAGTGACCTGAAGGGAACACATTCAGGTACGGGCACCCTCCATCTTGGACGGGTCGTTTGGATCAGGAAGAGCTCGGAAGACCACGGTTTGGAACCGTGGATATCGGTGTATGCCGAAGGCGTTGGCGTGGTTTCGCTCGAGTCACGCCTCCTTCAGTCTTTTTCGTAGCGCTCCACAGGTCAAGCTTGATGCTGCTGGCGTGCACCTAACCTTCCTCACGGATATGCGGCTAGATATCACGCTGAGTGCCATGTAGGATTTGGGATGACGACCACCCTTCACGTCTGCAACCAAGCTCCGGATGGCAGCAGCCAGCTGCCCCACATGACGATCTACAACGCCGAACACTTTCCAGCCATCGGTGACCTAATGGAGACTTCGGAGGGAAGATTCATGGTGAAACAACGCCTGTTCAGCTTTCCGGCCACAGGAGATTTAGACGTTCTGCTTACGATCGCTCCCGTTGTCAAATAATACTGATCATCAACCTCATACATCTCAGACGTGCTATTCACGAGACTGAGCCTTCGGGGACGCATCGTTTTTACTAAACGGCACGAGTGCGAGCTTCGAGTTGTGACGGCGAATATGCCGTTCGTGAACACTTTTTCACGTGTCGCGAGCGGAGACGGTCCACCGGTTTATTTACGACCTTGGAAACGGCCAGTGGAATATCCCGCAACTCCGCAGTCTGTCGGAGACGGTACTCTCAAACAATAAGGCGGTGACAGACTTTGAGGTAAAACACAGTTTCGAGAGCCTTGGCAGCCGGACTATGTTGCTGAATGCGCGTTGCTCGCGGCAACGAAGGGGACCGTGCCCATGGTTCTGCTGGCGATTGAGGACGTTACCGAGATGAGGCGAGCGGAAGCGGTGTTGCGCGCCAGTGAAGGGCGCTTCCGCACCTTTGTGGAGGGTAGACAGCTTCTCTCAACTTCAAAAGGATGCGTTTACGAGCGCTTGATTCTTCTTATAACCTAAAAGATGTGGCTGTGAAAATGCATCACGCACTTCTAACAACCCCTTTCGAATTTTGCTCTTGATGGTACCTAAAGGAAGTCCCGTCTCTTCTGCAATTTGCCGGTGCGTCAAATCACGATAAAAAGCCATCTCCAGTAAGACTCGCGTGTCAGCACGGAGGGAACTAATGATCATGATCGCGTGGTTCGTCATCATCTGATGTTCAAGTCTTAGTGCGTAGTCGCTGGGAGATGCAAGAACACTCTCCTCACAAGAACAAGAAGAGAACTTGACGCGCTTACGCAGGACGTCCAAAGCGCGATTACGGCCTACAACCGTCATCCACCCCTTTAAACATGTAACCTCCGCAGCAACGACATCTGGCCTACGCCAGATCATCATGAAAACCTCTTGAAGTACGTCTTCCGCAGACGATTCATCGCGTAGCATCTTCAATGCAACGCGATAAACCACTCGTGAATATCGATGATAAAGGAGACTCATCGAAAGTTGGTCGCCGCCTCTTATTTCGCGCAAAAGGTGAGAATCTTCTGGACCCTCGGGATCGAAGGCTGCTGTGCCTTCTGCGGGATACCGAGGAGATGGGCCAGCATCAAGAGCAGGCGCGCTGGACAGGGCCACGACGACGTCAATGAGGGAGATGGATCGTGGTGAGCTTGGCACCGCTGGTGAAGAGGATGGTACAGCTGATCTGGGAGAATCCGCATACATAGAAGATCACTCCTCAATTTCCCAATCTTACCCTAAGGTTATGCTCACCGCTAGCAAAAAACATTCTTTGGTAATCATAGGATTCGTAAATGGGTTTGGCCTTCCGTGTAGAGGTGCAGGGGGCATCTTTTGACTGAACCTGCTTCGATCGACGGATGGACAATCATCCTGGCCAGATTCTAGCCCCTGAAGTCGACACAATGTTGCTTCACTGCTTCTTGGAAATGTCACGGGTTGCGATTGAGGCGTTACATGTGGCTTATATCGCAAACCAATCGCGTAAGAATTACAATCCGAGGTCACTCCATATGCGTTACCTTATCTACGTGAGGAAAGGTGGAAGAGTCTTGGTAATCTTCGATAGACACTCAGTCGTGCATGTGGACCACACACCTGGTGGTCTTCTCTTTGTCTTGGTTGATGAGGAGTTTGCTGTCTATCGTGAGCGGGATATTGAGATCGATGACGACATCATACGAAGCGCAGGTAAGCATGAGCTGAAGGCCGGTGTCCAGGCACTTGGCATTTTTGTTCATGATTTCGACCCAAGCTCTTTCACCGGCTCATACGTCTTCGGCGGTGGTGCAGCGCCGACTCTCACCTCAAACAATGCGCCAACAGGTCAGACCGAGACCGTCACTCCACTTGAACAGTACCGTCGCGCTTTGCTCAATCTGCCTGGCGGACAGCCGACGACATACCAGGTCATTGCGGGAAATCCGGTTGTGCCCGTGACGCAATGGCGGTTGGGGCTCTATGTGCAGGACACCTGCAAGCTCTCAACGAAGGTGACGCTCACCGGAGGTCTCCGGTACGATCTTCAGACCACACCAACCAGTTTCGCCAGCTTCGAACCTCGGTTTGGTCTCGCGTGGGCGGTCGATCAAAAGCAGACCTGGGTATTTCACCTACGTGCGGGGCTATTCAGCAGCCAACCCATAAATCCGCTCTACGCAACTCAGGTCTACGGGGTCAATGGCCTGCGGAAGCAAGAATCGACAGTCTACTCGCCCAATTTCCAAACACCGTTAGTACCTACTGTGGGATCAGTGCAGGTGGGCACTGTCTATCAGTTTTCCGAATCGTCCCTTGCTCGGCAGAGTTCTGTTGTGATCTATGCCAATGCGGAGCACACGTTCCCCCACCAGTGGTTGGCCCGTCTGAACTTCTACTATGGCGAGGACTACAACGTTGTCCGGATACGCAACATCAACGCACCTTTGACGCCTAGCAGCATCGGTGAAGAGGTAAACCCTCTAACGGCTCTGCAGGCACCAAGACCATTTGCTCCAAACGAGAACATCCTCGTGTACCAAAACTCGGGTCATCTGAACGGCGACGTGGCGTCCTTCAGTCTCGACCAGCACAGCTATAAGCGCTTCGGCCTCTCTGCCAGGTACGCGCACATGAATTTCAAGTCAAACGCCGGAGACTCCGATTCTTCCCCGGTCATGCCACAGTCCAGCTACTCGGACCAAGGCGAATCGGCCAGAGTCGATTGGCTTACCGCGAACAGCGTCACTTTGCTTGGAAATCTGAATTTACCTGACAAACTGGAGTTCGACGCGGAGCTGGACGCCCATAGTGGTCATCCTTACAACATAACGACTGGCACAGATAACAATGGAGACGGCAGTTTTAATGACCGGCCCGCATACGCCTCTTCTCAAGGATCAAACGTCTATAACACTCGATTCGGCCTACTGACACCCGATGCTGTAAACGGGACGATATCGCGAAACTTGGGCACCATGCCTGCTGTTCTCCATCTCGATGTAAATCTGAGTCGAGACTTCATTCTGAATCCACAGAACAAAGACCATCCACGCACAGTGAGCTTTAACGTGCGGAGTGCCAGCCTGCTCAATCACACCAACGTCACGGCTGTGAACTCTGTTCTGTCCTCCGCTGCTGTTGGTCAACCGCTCACGGCAGAACCGGCCCGTCGAGTGGAGCTTGGCGTTCGCTTTAGCTTCTAGGAGCGTTGGTACTCCCCGGCTGAGAGCAAGGCATTCCAACCAGCTTTGCTCATCTTCAGCCGCTCTCCGTTTCGGAGTAAAACCGTGCCGTCGCCACGTCCTTCCCGCAGCACTTCCTTGACTCTCGCAATGTTGACGATGACAGAACGATGGATGCGAACAAATAGAGCTGGGTCCAAAGTGTCTGCAAGCTCCTTCATGGTTTCGCGGAGCAGCAGCGTTCGCTTCCCCACATGGAGGCACGCGTAATAATCGGCCGCTTCGACCCACTCGATCTCTTCTACATCAACGAATATATCGACTCCACCGTTCGGCACCAAAAGTCGTTTGGGATAGTTGACCTTCTTGACGGAAGGAAGCTCCCCCAACACGCGGTGTAGAGCCTCTTGGGTAAGGATTGCTTTCTGAGCCTGGAGGCGTTCGCGAACTCGGTCGATTGCGAGCTGCAGCCTTTCGGCTTCAATCGGCTTCGTAAGATAGTCCACAGCGTGCACGTCAAAGGCTTGGGTGGCGTACTCATGATGTGCCGTGGTAAAGACGACCAAAGGTGCCTTGTTTCCAAGCTTTGAAAGAAGATCGAAGCCCCCAACAACCGGCATCTGAATGTCCACAAGCAGCAGGTCCACCTCGTTTCTTGCCAGGTAGGTCGCTGCCTCACCGCCGTTCCGACACTCACCTACAACTTCAACTTCACTCTGCTGAGCGAGCAGAAAGCGCAACCGTTCCCGGGCAAGCGCCTCGTCATCGACCACGAGGGTTCGAAGGATCATACTGGAGCAACCTCGAAGGGAATCGTGATCGACACTTCGTATCCACCTGCCCGTGGGCGGTCGACTCGCATCTCGAAACGGTCTTTGTAGAAGTGCCGGAGACGATCCTCCGTATTCTTCAGACCGATTCCATGACCCGTAGAGCCCGGCGCACCCGTTCCAGGTCCGTTATCCATCACACTGAGGAGAAGCGAAGAACCTCTGCGCAGCACGACAGTCCGGATCGCTCCATCTGAAACGAGTTGGGCGATTCCATGCTTCAGCGCATTCTCAACGATTGGCTGTAGCAAAAAGCAAGGCACCAGCCCCCCAAGTGCTGTCGGATCGACGGAAATCTCCACCTTGAGACGGTCTGCGAAGCGGGCTTGCTCGATTGCCAAATAGCTCTCCAGGAGAACCAACTCCTGCGACAAGGGCACTTTTTCTGGAGTCTTCTGACGCAGTGTCGTCTTCAACATCCCGCTCAGATGTTTCAGCATTTCTGTCGCTTCAGCTTGGCGACCAAACTCGACTAAGGCGGTTATGGAGTTTAAGGTGTTGAACAGAAAGTGAGGATGGAGCTGCATCTGAAGGGCCTGAAGCTGAGCCACGGAGAGTTGACGTTCCAATTCGGCGGCTCGGAGAGCATCCCGTCGCGATGCTAAATTCTGGCCGATCGCAAATTCTGAGCCAATAATGGCCACATAGATTAATGTCTCCAATCCGAAGCGATTCAGATCCAGATTGGTAGACCAGATGCTCCACGCCGTTTGTCGTAGCTGCCAGCCTTGATCGAGGAAGCCCAAACTACCCAGGAGAAGAAGGTGAACGAAAGCGAGGAGGCTGCCAATGCTCAAGTGGAGCAGCAATGACTTCAGTTTGAACGTGAGGCTTATAGGAAAACGGCGGCTCACCGTCCAAAAGAAGCTGGCAACGAGACCCCACCACACCCACAAGACCAAGCCGTAAAGGAGAGAAGGCCAGTGCCAGATAGCCCTACATTCGGCAGCAGTGATGAGTGCTAACGCAATCGAAAGACCGGATGCGCTCCCCCAAGCGACGCGATCAGACATAAGCCACAGGGATGCGGTGACACTTGACTTCGTGCTAGCTTCAGCAGGACCTTTCTTGAAATTCATCAGTATGGCCACCAGAGGACTAATTGGATTCGTCCAAGGCTACATAGTACGACCGGTACTCGCGGGTTTGCCCGTGTTTGCAGCCAACTTGTTGTTTTCTGCAGCCAACGCGCTCAGAGCACCTTCGAGCTTTGTCGCTTTGGATAGATAACGATAAAGTGCCTCTCACATCATGCATGTCTAGCAAAAACAGGCCGAGGCCACTCAAAGCTGCGACTTGAAGAGCTGCGACTTGAAGAGCTGCGACTTGAAGAGCTGCGACTTGAAGAGCTGCGACTTGAAGAGCTGCGACTTGAAGAGCTGCGACTTGAAGAGCTGCGACTTGAAGAGCTGCGACTTGAAGAGTCAATCCAAATTGACGGCCAGACAGATTCCACATAATCTGCCGATCGAGCGACCGCGCACCCATCATTGTTCGAGAGCACGATGGCGGGTACTTTCTGCAGATCGGGTCGAAAGAATTCTTGAGGTTGCGCAGCTGATAGCACTTCCTATCCTCAGACTGGAAGAGTAACTTCTTACGTCTGCGGCCCTGGTGCACTACGATGCGGAAGCGAGACAGCACCGCGCCGTCGGTGAACTTCAGGGGGGGTGCCAGCACAATCGTTTCGCCGGCACTTGGTGCCTTCTTCTGCAGCCTCTTGCGGCAGTCTTCCCTCCACCCCTTCGCATATTCCGACTCTGTTTCAGTCAGTAGATCGAGAATCGCAGATGGGCAGTCCGTCTCGCAGGCTCCCATCGATTCGTCCATGTCCTTGTAGCCGAAGATGTAACCATCCTTCGCACGCAGGTTGTAGTTCACGAGGCAGATGATTGCGAAGACGTGCCGCTTATTGCTTTCATCTATCCGTTCGACAGCCGCATAGTATCGCTTCATCTGGACGAGCGCGGAGCGGAAAACGCGCAGATTCGCACGTTCTCCTGCAAAGGTGAACTGATCGTCAAGGTACGCTTTTAGCGTTTTGTGTCCCTTGAGATTGGTCATATAAAGCCAGCCCATACTTCCCTCCTCAATGTTTGCGTAAAGACCAAAGCGGCATCAAGAAGGTGCCGCTTCATGCGATTGCGCCTAGCTTCACGACTTGGGTGTTCATGCCACGCGGATGTGATGACCGTGGCTGACCGTTGCGCCTTCGACGATCTCGCGCTGAGCCACTGCCTGCTTGATGGCATCGTTCATCGGAGAAAGGTCATGGATGCCGGCGAGGAGAACGGGTCTTAGGTCTTCGGGTACAGCATCGACGATCCTTTGCCATGTGTTGCCATCAAACCGGGCGTCTACGCGCTTCAGACGAAGTGGGATAAGCGCAGGATCGCTGATACGGACCGAATCCTGTGAGTTCTTCTGGCAGCGCAGGGTGAACTGCTTGCCTTCCATCTTGGTGATCTCACGGCTCTGCAGGTAATAGAGGACGAGCGCTTTGGTCTGTTCGACCTTGTTTTCGGCACTTTTTCCTCTGGCAATGAGCCTGGCAGCTTCTGCCTTGCAGTAGGCGGTACGAGCTTACATCACGCGGATGAAGCGCCCGATGCGATCGACTTTTTTCCCGTAAGCGTCACAGAAGGCGTGAAAGCGTTCGATGCTTTCCGAGCTCGCTACCCCGCTCTCCTCGAGTTCTTCCTGCATTTTGTCGAAGAGAAGATCGAGCTCCCGATCGATCTCAAGGATCGAGTGATCGGCGGCGATAGACTCCGGGACAGCCTTCGTTTCCTGTGATGACGCGAACGGCAGCACCGGAGCTTGAATGAACGCAGATGCGGCCATGTAGAACTCTCTTCCTTTAGCGATAAGGCCTGAAGCCTAGGACGAAGCCGGGCTTCTGAACGAAAAAGCCTATCCGGGAGGACAGGCTGTGAAGTAGACAGGAAATTGGCTTGTGTCAGCTCTGGTTGTTCTTGGACCCAAAGTAGAAACCCAGAGCAGAACCGATCAGACCCGTCAAAGCAGGAAGCAGTTTGTCCAAGAGATCCTTTGTCTTTTCGTAATCGCCATGAGTGGAGTAAAGGGCGAAGCAGATGATGACAAGAAGCGCTCCGATCAGCCCGAGCGCGATGGCAGCTCGCACTGAGTCGCGTCGCGGCTCGGGATCGTATTGGACGATGACCGACTTCTTAGTTGAAGGAACATCGGGTAGGTTGGGTTGTGTTGACATAGGAACCTTTCACAGGAAGGTGGACACTGAAAAGGCTCCCACGCGGGAGCCTTGGACTCAGAAAGAACAATGTCTACTCTTTGATTTGTACAGCGTAGCGCTTACCGCCTTGGTAGAGGTAGACCTTTGAGGCAGGATCCTTGTCTTTGGCCTCAAGCACGATCTCTGCAAGATCGAGTGCCCGGCTCATGGCCTGGTCAATAGTCCAGCCATGCTTGTGGGCAAGCTCTTCCAGCCGCTCTATGTAGCCAGAGGAGACGGGTGCAAGGGCAGAGGCGTGGATATCAGGAACAGTGGTGGCCATGGCTTCCTCCAAGAAAAGCTAACTGAATCATAGAATAATCCTCCTCGGGACCGAAAGACACGAGAAAAGGGGAGGTCGATCACCGCCCCTTTACCTTGAAAGAACGACTCGATTACTGGCGATTCAGCCAAAGAGCCTCATCTGTTCGCCTGCAAGATGTCCGGTGGGCCAAAGCGGAGTCTGCTTCCGCTTTGGGCGTGGTTGAGCGGAGTGGATCAGCTGCGGACCCGAGCTTACAGCAACCTCGGCCGGAATTGCAGCAGGGATAACAGCTGGCAAGAGTACCGGAACATCAATGGAACCCGACAGTTCCGATGACCTTGGCTGCTCCGGAGCATGAATAGCCCGTTCGCGTTCGAGGTCCCTCCACACAGCGTCGGCTGACTCGCCGACCCCGCCCTTTTCGACCAACTCACGAGCCATCGCAGTAAGCAGGTCCTCGTTGGCGTCCAGCGACTGCAGCCCTTCGCCGGAGAACTTCCCTTCCATCATTAGGGCGACCAGCATCTTCTTTCCCATGTGACGGATGCAGGTCTCCTGCATCGTGCCCCGATACGCCAAAAACTTCACGCGAACCGGGTACACCTGCCCGATCCGCCACGACCGCCGGCTAGCCTGCCGAAGGGTATGCAGCGAGTAGCCGGTCTCGTAGAAGTATAGGGTCGGAAAGGCGAGCAGATCGAGTCCCGTCTCCACCAGCTTGGGATGGCAAATCACGACCTCGACACCCGCCCGCAGCTGCCGCTCGTATCCAACAGTCTTGCGCGGCCTACACGATCTTCGCCAACTAATGCAGAAAGTCGGGCAAGCGTCACCTCAAGACAAGCTGGTTCTGGCGTCTGCGGAGTGAACAGACCAGCCTGTATCTCAGCACGAGGTCCAGGCTCGGCACTGAGGTTGATGGCTAGAATGCCCGCGCAGGGTGGGTGCGCCTGCAAATCAAGCTGCAGCAGCTTTAGCAGAAGCGCATGGTCAAAGAGCGGCAGTGCGGGCTTGATCGTGCGACTGTGCTCGGGCGCACCTTCCAGGCCAAGCGTAACGGTAACACTGGCCAGCGCAAGCGCACGCAGACCGGCACGAACCAGCAACTGACGAAGCATCGGACCGAGCACGAAGAGCAGCGAGTCGAGATGATCGACTGGCGCGTCGAAGTCGACACGCTCCGCAAGCGAAAAAGCAGGCTCCTCTGGAAACAGCAGATGAGTGTGTTTGCCGCGGGCTAGCTGGTGCAGCGTTCGTCCCGCTTCCCCCAGACGCGCAACCACGGCGATCTTTGGCAGTGCGGCAAGTTCACCCACCGTGCGTATGCCCCACAGGGCAAGCGTCTCGACTTCCCTTTCGCCCGGTGAAAGCGCATCGAGGGGCAGCTTGGCGAGGAAGGTCTCTTCCGTGCCGGGCTGGAGAATGGCAATCGACTTTGGTGATGAACGCGCCATGCACACTGCGGCGTGGAGATTCGCGCTTGCACCCACACGAACCTGAAAACCAAGTTCGTGGGCGGCTCGCAATAGTCCGCGTGCAGCCATCTCCGTCGGTCCAAATACACGCTCGGTCCCCGTCATGTCCAAGGCGAGCAGGAGTGCGCCGTCACGATTTTTACCGGTGCTATATGCCAATCTATTGCCCTTGGTCATGTCCTGAAATCTTGGCGTGAAGCTAGCCGCCAATTCATGCAAGACCGTACACGCATTGCGTTCTTCCGCAGGGGAACGGCGGAACACACGGAGACCAGGAAAACTATCCAACTCAGCACGCGATAAGCCGCGCTTTACCCCCATGCGTCGAGCGTGGGAGTTAGCCGCACACACCGTTTCTAGAGGTGGTACGCCTTCAACTACGGCAACTGGCATCGTGCGCTCCGCAGGTCGCAGCCGCAACGTGGCCTGTGCCGCGAACTCGGGGACACGCAGACAAAAGTAGAGCGGCTGGAGAAACCTGCTCATCGTTTATCTGCCCATGCAAGCACAGTCTTTTCACGCGCCCGCTCTGCAAACGGGACCCACGCTGTGTTTCGAGACCAAGTTGCGCACCGTTCACTCTGCGGCGGCTTGCGCATGGCAACGACCTTGCCCACTTCATAATGCTGCTCTTCGACAGCCTCGAAGCGCTGACGGCTGACGGAGACTTCGTAGCTCCTTCCGGTGAACAGGTTGCCGGCAGTGATGACGCTCGATGCTTTGAGCCGCAGCACAAGCCCCGCACTGGAGCGTGCGCACGGATGTTGCGTCAGCAACAGGATGGTGGTGCGAGAACGTTCTGCTGCTGCCCGGAAACGAAACCATGTTGCCATCGGGATGCGACCTGCATACTCAGCCGACGTGCTGCCAATATCGAGAACCAGCGCTGCGAAGCCCCCTGCGCTCAGCAGCAGATCGGTGGCACGGATGGCCTGGTCAAGTGCTGTCAAGATCTCCGACCGTTTTGACTCAGTCTTTGTGCCGGAGGCGGGTGTGTTTTTGCGCAGCGCGTCTTTATTCAATGCTGGCGTGGAACTCGCATTCTCTCGGCGTGCTTGCATGCGCATCGTCGGCGTTTCCGCACAGCAAGGCATGATCACCGCCGGATGACGCGACTGCTGGTGGAAATGGTCCCCGCGCCGTGGTGGTTGTCGGTCGGTCGGAGCCTGTTCTTTTCGATCGAATACCCGACGTGCAAAGGTACCGCCCGCTTCTCGCTCTAGCGGGCGGTTCGGCGTTCCAGGTGTACCGATGTTCTTGCGACGCCGTCGCGCTTCGACTGGGTTCTCGCCATCCTGTGTGATCGGACTCGGATAGTGTGGCTCCGTTGTGCCTGATTTCTCCAATCGGGATCGTTGGTCATGCTGCAGCAACGCCTGAATTGCTTCAGGCATGCCGCGTACCTCATTGCGCGGGTGCGGACTGCCGCCTCCACCGGAGGGCGAGTTCTTCCGAGTCTCTCCGCAAAGCAAGCCAGGCACATCGGATGGCTGCGCTAGGTCTCTTTCAGGCTGTTTACCATCGCTTCCACACCGAATCCATAGCTGCCGATTCAGGTCCACGCCTGCGGCGGCGGCTGACTCGGGATCGAGTGCATCCGCAACATCGATCCATGCCGTTGTTTGGCTGGCGCAGGTAAGCTCTGCGATAAAAGCCAGTGCAAACGAGGTTCGTCCTGAGCAGGATGAACCTATCACCTCGGTGATCGCTCCGACCGGCAACCCGCCACCGAGCAGTGCGTCGATCTCCGGCACACCGGATGCGACACGCGGAACAACGGTGCGTTGCCGGGGTGACAACGCTCCGGGCACCCGATGTGCCAGCACCTCTTCGATTTGTCTGCGAATTGAACTTGCGGCGACCAAGGTATCCTCTCTTCGCCTTATCTTCGCCTCACATGAGGTGAGAGTGCAAGCTCACCCGTAACTTTCTTTTGTTTTCTGTAGCTTACGGAGGCGAGATGATGGGTGCGCTCTCAAGAAGAACATCCCATGATGCTTATTGCTCTTGCTTCGGAAGCGTTCCACAGACCTCGAAAGCGCGTGGCATCGCCGCTCTTTCTCGACTCGATGTTACAGTTTCTGTACCCAGCGCAGAACTGCGATCAAAAAAGCCGCACCGGCGAAAGTCGATGCGGCGTTGCAATGACTTCTTTGTGGTTGCAAAAAGCCCTGCTGGGATCGAGGATGGATCGAGGAGCGTCGCTCCTCTCCCAGCGAAAGTCTTTGTTGAAGACTTCAGTGATTAAGCTGCTCATCGTTCTATGTCGCCTTGATTGTCATTCGGATGTGGGATAGAAGCCTTCAGTCGCTTCCAGTAATAATCTGCAATGGGAGCACCCATGCTTCGCCGTAACAGCTGGAGCGTCTCCGTCTCATCGAGAACAACAGTGAAGAAAGGAACTTGTTCTCGCAAAGCGCGAGCAGCTCGATGACTTCCGTCCATCAGCGGCATACCGCAGCCGGCCGGAAGAGTCACCATGATTCCGTGACCTGAATTCAAGGGAATGTGGTCGATGTGACTCTCGATCAGCCGCACATGTTCGAGCCACTTAGCCAGAACGATTGGTTCAATACGAAGGAGATCGTGCCGGTTTGAGAGTTCGCGGGCAATGCGGACGCCGAAGCGAAGGGCGAGGATCTCGTAATACTCTTCGCCAATAATGTCCTCCGCACCGATGACAGGACAACGCGGGCAGTTGTTGTGGTGACGAAGTCTCAGATTTGGCATACATTCTCCTGTGGCGTTATGGGCAGAGCGAAAGCACAAGCAAGCAGAGCCCGGCGACATGCCGGGCTCTGCTCTGCAGCGATTGATTGCGGTGTTGTTCGGGGCGATCATTCCGCCAAGGCCCGGAACGCTCTGAAGTCGAGCTGACCTCCGTTAGCTCTTAGAGCTCCGAAGAAGAATGCGCATAGCTTGACAGGCTTGCCTGCACCATAGTTCGCTCAGGTGAGCAGCCGGTATGGTCAGCTGATTCCAAGAGGCTGTGGATCGATTATTCAGGATGTCATCGGCGTCGAGTTTCGGAGCTCAACTTGGACAGGCACTAGCGGTAGGGTCAGTCCGCGACCTCAACATGATTGTTCCTGGCTAGACGTCGTCAGCGTCGTCCAAATGCTCGCTACCGAAAAGGCATGACTCTAAATCTCCGAACGCGCACCGTGCACCAAGAGCCCATGAATCGTCTCGCTGGATGCGACCAAGTAAGCGGCGCGCCTCCTTTTGCGAACGAGTGTGCTCCATCGCGGCGCGCCAGATCGGGAACGTCGCATACCATGAAGTTACGGTCAGTTTTATCCGAGGTGTGCGAGGTACTCCGCAGGCGAGAGCACGGTGACCCCGCTCCTAACGGTCTCCGGAAAATGCTTGAGATTCCCTGTCACAAGCCATGCTCCTGCCACATGGGCCAGAGCGAGGAATGGCAGATCTTTTGGATCCGGACCTCGCTTTGCCCAAGTTGCTGGGTCTGGAAGGCGCAGGCTTTCCTCGATCAGGAATTCCAACCAGTGGGGAGGGAATCCGTAGCGACGGAACTTGGTGCGCCGGACCACCTCCCTATACTCGCTAACAACCCACGGACTTGTGACCACTTGTATCTGTCCTTCCAGTACCCAATCCATGACGAGCTTCGCAGGGGCGCTCCCCGGCTTGATACCAGCGGATACGATGATGTTGGTGTCCAGGACAACCAGCCTCATTTGAGCTTCCGGCGTTGGCGGACAACACGAACCTGATCGATCTCCCGATCAATGTCCTCGTCACTCAGGTCTTCACCTGCCGCCTCCGCGAGGCGCCAGTTCTTACGCAGGCTTGCCTTTGCCATAGCCCTCCGAAGCTCTAGGTCTTCCAAGATGACATCTCCGAGTACAGGGATCAGAAAATATGCCGGCCCCTTCTGACCCGCCAGCAACACCGTCTCTCCGTTCGGCACAGCCTCCAAGGCCTTCGAGCCCCGAGTCCGGAACTCCCGTAGCGAAACTTGACGCATATATTGCCTCCTGCAATCAGTGTAGCCATTCCGGCTACACTCAACAATACCAACATCGCGCGCACCGCAAATCAGTACACAATGCTGCGCCGCCATCTTTTCGCTGCGCCACTCATGCATGATGTGACACAGAGAATGCCCACTCGCAACCCGGAGTAGTTGCTCAAGCCTCTTTGCAGGGATTCAGTTCGCTTTGCATCGCGTCCTTGTGTCAGCTCTAGTCTGCTGTAATCCGGGTCGACGAAAGATCACAAATTAGACAAAACAACTAACTCAGAGTGATGGCCCGCCGAAAGCTTGAAACGTCCGTCACGGAGCCAAATGGCGAGCGTGCCATTACCGATCCCGCGAGTCTCAAGCCAGACACAGGCTCCGGGGGTGCCGCGCGTTCCCCCGGATCGATTCGGCCTCTGGAGATCATGGAAAGCGAAGCATTTCCGCTCAGGAATGCTTTGTCGCCATTCGGTGATTGGTTCGACCTCGGTGACCAGCCTCCATTCGATCGGGATGGCGTTAATGAACTCCAAGGCCTGAATCTCGACGCGTTGACCAAAGCTTTCGCCAAGCAACAGCGCCAGCTTCACGCCGAAAGTACAAGGAAAGAAAAGAACCATAATCGGGTCTCCAGTCTGCGGGTCGATAGCAGATGATTTCAGTCCATCAACTCTGTCAGTGGGCGAGATGCACAGCCGTGAAGCAACGGGTCCTCCTTTTCACACAACTCTCCGATTTGTTGAGCGATGCTGCACTGCTCGGAGAAAGCGGCCGTGCTCATGAATTGCGCTTCGAGTTCCTCGCGGCGTCGACAAAGTTTCTCGCTTCTCCTCCGGCTGGATTCGGGTAAGTCATACAGCCCCGTGCCTTCCGGAAGATGTCTAACCTCGGAATGAACGCACAAAGCAGTTCCATTCCGAGGTGATCTTTCAAGTTGGAACTAGCGTGCAATCGGCAGGCTGACAGCCTCGCCGCTTCGCACTAGATACCGCTCGCGCTGCGTTGGCGTCGGCAGCCAGACAGGCGCAATAGATGGGACACGATTGGTTTTCACCGATGGAAGTGGTTGCAGTGAGGGCATGCAGGCCTGTGCCATCATCATCTGCGTGGCGTTATGGTTGCGCCAGAACGAAGGCGAGGTGCCGCGACGGGAACGAGCAGAAATTGCCATGGTAATTCTCCTTTAAGGGTGTTTCGAAGCAGCGGGGTGGGAAATGGCAGGGTGTGGCATTAGCGGTAACGGGGGGTGAAAGGTGACGATCCAGACTCTCAGCAACGAGCCCAAAAGAGCCGCAAAGACCAAAGTCACCCCAGCTAACTGAAGCGAGTGACCAGCAGTGGCGCGATAGAGTGTGACAGCGGAGTACTCGACAACTCCGGCGTTGAACGCTGTCAAAGCAAGACAGAGCACGTAGCGGAGAGCAAAGCGAAATGACCGAATGGGGATGAATTCGACCGGAGCCAGGATGATGCGGTTGAAAGCAGGCACGGAGCTTCCTTTCTTCAAAGGCAGGTAGTGCTGAGTTGAAGCGCACGAGGTCGATCCTTCTCAGAGAGGAGGTTCTGCCGCCGCAGGATTTACTTGGCTTTTGTGGTCCCGGGATTTCCTTGGAGAGGGTGCTCAAGCGACTTATGCGGGTTGTTTATATGGACCGCGACAGATGAACTGTTCCTTGATTTCGGAAAGGCGATGCATTGGGCAATCAAGGTTCACGAATCGATCAACGATCGTTTCGTTGTGTACTGACCAGCTCACTTGGTTGTGGATCGACCAAGCAGTAAACGGTTGCAGAGCGAGCAACATTGCGCGCGCTCCTGAGCTAACGCCTGGAGAAACGCTCATACGACGAGTAGTTGGTTCGCCGTATGCGCATATGAACGAGGATCAAGCAGCAACACCTTGCGCGTTATGCTGCAAATCGTTGACCACCGCCTTCAAAGCTTCGAAGGACGGCATTTTGTCGATGGACTGCACCTTGTGCGCATCGAGCACGCCGTAGAAGACGTGTTCGTGCACCTCCTGCGCAAGCACGCGGACGCGTTTGATACCACGATCTACGACCTCAAGCTGCTGAAGAATCCAGTTCTGAGCCTCCACTCTTGGCAGCTCCCGCGCATTGCGTGCAGAGCCGCCCTTGCGGAACACCTCGAAGTAGAGCGCGTCTCCGACAGTTCGCCGGAAGCCCTCGATTCGTTCGGTCAATGCTGGGTCCAGCTGGGCGGTTGCAGACGGTGAGCTTGCCTGCTGGACCGCCGTCGGGCCCCGCGGCTCTGATGGCTTCGTTGAGACTGGGGCAGTTGAAGCCTGCGTCGTGGGAACGACACCGGACGGCAATGCCCACTTCGGCAGCACCGGGAGACGAAGTGGTTGGCCATACTTATTGAGATCGACCCACATTTCTTCGAACTCGTAGAAGTAGCGGCCAAGACCAAAGCAAGAGCAGGCTCGCTTGAAGGCCTGGGCCTCCGCGCGCGTCATGGCATTATCGTCATCCGCCCACATCTCGCCGCTGCCGCTGTGGGACCGGCGCATGCAATGCGGTACTCGCCATCGATTCGAGCCGCGCAGCGACGTGATAGCCGGACTCTAGGCCGAAGTTGTCTGGTGCGGCATGAAGCTGCGAGCTGCTTCTCGCCGTTCCATTCGTCTCGTGAGCCACAAAGATCATCGACGGCTTGGAGTATTCCTCTTGCTCTTTCTGCGCGACTTGAACTTCTTGTCCGTTCGCGGATCGACTTGTGCCTGGATACGCTTCGGGATTCCAGTTCTTTAGGTGATCTGGATCGGTATTCGGCTGTTGAAACGGTGCTACATCAGCCAGCGTCCTGCCCCCAGGGGCTGGAGTCTTCCCGGTCGACGAAGTCGTACCGGGTGCTACGGAACCACCAAGCTTCGGAGACTTTGTCTTCTCAATGTCATTTGCTTCGAGCGATCCAGTTTTCACGGTCGAGTTCGGAACCGCCATCTTGTCTGCAGGTACGAGCTGACCGGGTGCATTAGGCGTGACGACACGACCGAAGTTCGGCTTCCCTGCTGCATCCACGCTGGCCTTCTTTCTGTTCGTACCTTTTGTTGAAATGAAGCCGAAGAAGACGACCAGTAAAACGAGGAGCGTCCCGGCGATCATCAACATCTTGCTTGTCTTATCCTTGCCGCCGGATCCCCCGGTTCGCGTGGGCATGACAAAAGGTCGGCTTTCAACGGGCGGCGTGACAGCTGAGGTGGACTGAGTTTCATTAACGTGTGGAGCGAGTTCTTCTTCCTTGTTGGGAAGCGGATTGGGCGTGGCCATGACGATAGTTCTCCTTAGATAGACGGATATGAGGTGACAGGACTAATTTCCGGGAGCTACGAAGGGCACGGCAAGCAACAGCGGCTTATCCACTGAGTTTGCGGACGCCAACTGAAGCAGAAGCCGTTCCTGGCTTTGCTTGAAGCCGGGGCGATCGAACATCACCACTCCGTCAGTTCGTTGGCCTGGAGCTAGCCGGCGACCGTTGACCTTGAAGTTGTTTACAGGAACCTGCTCCGCCTCCACAATATGTTTCCTGTCCTTCTTCTTGATCTGACCCTTATCACCGGGGCTGCTCATCTCGATCTGTGGAGGGAGCACTTCTACCCAGTGACTGCTTTGGTTTCGTATGGAGTATGCAACCAGCATCTTTCCACTCGACTCCCGGACCTCGCCCAGGGCACCAACAATAGGGGGCGCATCGGTCTTCTTGACCTTATCTTCAAGAGCGGTGCCCTGCTGCCAGGCTGGGGTAGCTACTCGCGATTGGCCTTCAAGAGCACTTTCCAGGGAATTGACGGGCTTGGCGGAAGCGCCGGCCTGCTGTGCTTGCTTCATCGTCGGGTTAGAAGACCCAACAAAGAAACTCTCCTGCGGCTTGTAGTCGACAATGAAATCGACAGGCGCATTCGATGTGGCGTTCCCGTCAGAGATCAGCCGCATGCTGATCGTTTCGCCGGACTGCATGGTGATGACAAGATTGCTCTCCGCTGGCTGCTTGGTCGAGGGCTTGATGTAGACCAGCCGCGGCTCTTGATCCGAGTGCTCGGCCTCGAAAAGTGTAGGCGCTCCCACCGCGACCGAGCTCACTGCGTCCGGCAACCGGATCGTCGTGGTGAACAGAGGCTTCACATGCACGTCAGTCACGGCGGTTTTCGAGAGGGTGACATCGGAAACCATCGGTTGGGAGTTTCGCTGCTGGCTCACTCCCGAAGCTGTGACGAATGAAACTGTAAATAAGGCTACTGTCTGGATGCGAGAGATCATTTCGTTGTTCCTTTCAAGCTGCCGGGATGATTAAGCTGTAATTCGTGTTCATACCTGTTCTCGACCGAGGTGACGTACGCGATCACTTCGGCGTTGTGGTATCGCAGTCCGCTGGCGATGACATGGTGCTCGCCACAGTAGTACGCAGCGACGACCATGCGCAGGTCGCCGTGAAAGAGATCATTGAGGGAGGCCAGATAGCGAACGCCACCGCCGATGTTGTCCTGGATGGAAGTAGGGTCACGCACGAAGAAGTGTGCCGCGGTTGCCGGCATCAACTGCATCAGTCCGACTGCGCCCTTATTTGAAATCGCACGTTGATTCCAACCTGATTCCTGCTCGATGATCGCGTGGATCAGCTCTCTTGGAAGCTGGTAGTGGTCTGCGTAAGCGGCATGTGGCTCTCCAATTCCACTTCAGTTTTGTTTCGATAGAACATTCCGTCAGGTTTCCCCAACGACAGACGGTTGATCCGGGTACGCTGTGCTCCCCGTTGGTCCTGTATGTACGACAGGTGGGAAACTCGGTCAAATTAGGTTCGAACCGCCCGGCTGACACCAACTGGAGCAGAGTTGCACCGCCTCAATGAGGGACGTATCCACGCTCGCCCGGTTCTGTCGTTAGGGTGGGTGCTAAATTGAGGGAGGAATAAATGAACTCAAAAATCACTTCGGCACACGTGTACAGCGCAGAGCGGGAAGAACCTGAGGAAGCAAATTTGTGCTAATTTGTGCTAGATCCTTGCAAATCGTGCGGTTCGTGACAAACTTGATGCTCCTAGAATGTGCAACTTACTGAATTGAAAGGGGCGCAAATGGGTTCGATCCCTACCGCGTCCACCATTTTGCTCAGCGTGAGGAGGCTCCGCTCATGTTCTCCAGATCCTTACCGTGTCCGAATGGGACGGCGTTGCTGAGCATCTTCCTCGGTTCATTTCGAAGCATATAGACGAGGTTAAGATGTAGTCCTCGCCACCGGCTCCGTATACCTGCGTGTTGTCCTACGGAGCTTACTCGAGCATGCACATTAAGGTTGCTCTAGGATTGCACCTTGCGACGTCCATGCCTTTCAGAGTGGATTGGCTTGTCTCAGCTGAACTTTAGGATCCTAGCTATTCCCAAGTGAGGTCGTTCCTCTCAGGAACACCCTGAATGAGCTCGATGAGTGGCCTGTTGTTGGCTGAAGACGTAGCTCTACGCCTTGCGCTGGCGTTCCGGGTTGCTGTAAGGAGCGGTCACGCACGACCTGTTTCTCTAGTCCAGAACACGTGGCACAGTGGCCATAGAAAACACTGGCTTGCTGAGCGACTCATTGCCATTTCGACAGGCTCGCGTTCCCGCTGCTCAAATTAGCTCAAGAGGCTTCGCCCAACCTGGTTAGAACAACTCAGAATGCGATCAGGCCGAAAGAATAACCAGTCGTACAACACGTAGATGACTAGGGGCGACTCCCCTTCTTATCAGGGGCTCTTCTCCGCAGTCGATCATCCTCCTTTTTTAATGCCACAAAGATAGATGTAATGGCACGATTGCGCATCCAACGGTTCTGTATATAGAGAGGATTCCCTACATGAAGTACAAGGCCTTCGCTTTACTCCTTGCGTCAGCACTGACCGGAAGCGCGTTTGCACAAACGGGTAGCACCCCAGATGCCGCAGGTTCCAGTTCAAACGCTAACTCCCACCAGATCGATACCGAACCTCACCATGACTATGGTTGGATTGGGCTACTGGGCCTAATTGGCCTTGCTGGGTTGCGGAGGCAACACCACCCCGGGACAGTTGACACCCGAAGGAACTAAACTCCAGATGCCTAAAGAAGAAGAAGGCCCGCCACGATGAGCGGCTTCTTCTCTACAGACTGAATCAACTTCGGAGTTATACTTGCACGCTTACCTTTGTTCCGTACTGGTCATCTTTGCGGTACGGCGTGTGTAGTGAGCCATCAACTTAAGAAGTGAGTGGAAGATAGTCCGAAGTAGATTCCGGCCGCGGGTTTGCGTGCTTAATGCACGCCGACGGCAGATGGTGGGCGCGTCTAGCAGCTATAAAGCACAGTAATTCGGTTCGCTGGTTCCCCAGTTTCCCGGACGCATGGTCGGCTAGCAGGCTTCTACACTGGTAGTCGAATAAGGGTCCAATGGATGGACATCCCGAATTCAGCAGAACGGAACCACGCAGTGCGTTATTCCTCGTGCGCCTAGGCTTCTCCGAGCATGGACTTTACGTGAAGGAGGAAAGTGGCGGTAGTGACGATGTGACGGCTTAGACATTTTGTGCGCTCATTTCAGGAGAACTGAAATGGCTCCCGGCGATGCTGTTAAGCGAGTACTAAGGGAGTTCCCAAACAGTCTCTTCGGTCTCTCGTGCGGATCAGGTTAGTCGGTGTGGAAGACCTTCTCCATCGTGGTCCACCAGTCCACATCTTTGCGATCAGGGAAGGAATCCGGCATGGAATTCATGATCGTCCACTATTCCTTGGATTATATGAAAGGCAACCATTCCGGCCATCGGCAGTCAAGTCTTCGCTGATGTACTCGAAATGAGCAACAGGACGCCGCTATGCAGATAAGTGGAGTAGTTGCGGATGTTGCATTCTCTGATAATACGGAGCATCTCCGGCCAGACAGCCTGATGGTACTTCCTGTACTCGACTTCGGCTTCAGGGCGAAGTCGGATGATCGTTCCGCAACGTTGCACGGGGTCTCCCGGGTTCAGGAATGAACAGTCACGAGCGGTAGGAGAGGATTACAAGTGACTTGAGCACTTCCTGCATTGATGTCTCCTAAGCACCCATGTAGCTTCGATCACGCAGTGCAGGCTAAAACCGGAAATGTGCCCCAGCGAACTAAGCGCTCATACGTCTACTGCCCTGACGAAAGCGGCTCGAAACGCACAATTCCCTCCGGTAAACGGCGGGTTGTCGCTGGTTAATTCTTGGTGAGGGATGCGATGGCGGAGCGCCTGCGCATTGAGATAGTGAGCGAGGGTCTGCGTCCGGGGGAGCGGATTGTGGAGGGGACGAGGGCTTGGGGTGGCTCAGGCATCGGTTCAGGCGGCCATCTACATCCTTGTCCACGAGGGCTTTGTTACCAAGGCAGAGGGCGGAGTGCGCGGGTGGTGAACCTGAGCGAAAAGGAGGTGCTCGACATTTACGAGCTGCGCGGTGCGCTTGAAGGATTTGGCGGCGCGGCTTGCGACGGAGAAGACGGTGGATCCTTCTGGGTTGCAGCGGCTGGTTGATGGGATGAGGAGCTCACTTATCAGCGAGGTGCGGCGGCGGCGACGACCGGCAGGGCCTGTTTAATGAGAGCGGCGGCCTGATCGCCCATGAGGGCGGCACCGACGTCGTTGAAGTGAACGGTGTCCTGGTAGAGATCGCGGTGCTTGTTCATGAGGGCATGGAGGTCGTCGGTGGGGAGGCTTTGGGGTTGAAGGAAGATTGCGGCGACGCCGTTTCTGGCATCGATACGGGGGTTGCTCGCGCCATCGGATATATCGGATCTGACGGGGGTGGTGGTGGCCCAGATGAGCCGGCCGTGACCGGGGAGATCGCGGACGGCGCTCAAGAAGAACGGGAAAGATGCCTTGTACTGTGCCTCGGTGTACTTCCAACCATGCATGCCGTTGTTGAAGTGGACAACGGCGAAGGAGACGTTCTCGAGGGCGGCAAACTCGGCGATCTGCCGCGGGAGTCGCGGGTCACCAACGGAGGTGGACGATGACAAGAGATAGACGTTGGCGACGCCGGCGAGGTCCTTGGTGACCTGAGGGGAGTAGCTCCGGGTGATGGAGTCGCCGAGAAGAAGGATATTAGGCAGACCTCGGTTAATGTGCTGTGGGCGTACCTCCCAAGTCCACTCAATCTCTTCCGGAATGGAGGTCGATGCCTGGGCGCGGAGCCTGGAGGTCGGAAGCAGAAGGGAGATGGCGAGGGCGGCGCAGGCAGTGAGGATCGCTGGGTTGAGGCGTGGATTGCGTGATTGGCTGTGGCGTGTCATAGATCGCGCGGCAGGTAGCGGTGTGATATGGCCTTGGGTGATTAGTCGAGCGGGATTGGCTCACCGGGGCGTTCGCTTGAGCGATAGAGCGCCTCGACAAGGGCCATGGTCTGGTAGGCGTCTTCGTAGTTTGATGGAAGTGTGGGGGCGGAGCCTTCGGCGAACGCCTGCAGGGCACCCATGGTTCCGATAAAGGCATCGGGGATGTTGTTCCCATTGACCGGAAGGGTGTGCCAAGCGAGAGCGGTGTTGCCGCGTTCGGCATACTCGAGTGTGTCGGGGGCTCCGGTTGGGTAGTTGAGGTTGAGGCCCATGGAGATCCGGGCCACACCCGTGAGGCCTTCCCACTGAACGAAGCTGTGCTGATGGGTCGGGCCGAAGTCGTGGCCGTGGTTAGTGGCAACCAAGACGCGCTTGCTGTCGCCGTAGTCGAGGATGGCAGTCGTCTTCGTCGCGGCGAGATTCCTGGAGAGAGGGCTTCTAACGGTGCGCGCGTAGACACTGTGAGGATTGCCCAACCAGGAGCGGATTAGATCGAAGTAGTGGATGCTGTGATAGAGCATCTCGAGCCGCGGCGCGCTGGCGAGAAAGGTCCATAAATGCCAGGGTGTGTAGGTGCGAGTCTGCACCTCGAGATCGTGGATCTCACCGAGGCGGCCGTCGTGGGCGAGGGCGACGACGGCGAGGTTGGTAGGGGAGTAGCGGAGCGAAAAATTGACGGCGGCTGTGAGGCCCTTGTTTCGGCAGAGATCACGGAGGATCCTGGCCTCGTCGAGAGTCTCTCCCATTGGCTTTTGCATGAGCACAGTGCTGCCGTCGGGGAGTTCGGGAAGGATGTGCGGGAGCTGCGAGGCTGGAACGGCGACGTCGAAGACGACGTTGGATGGGGCGAAGCGGACTGCATCGGCCACGGTGGTGAAGATGTGCGGGATGTTGCGTTCGGATGCGAGCTCCTGCGCTCTTGCAGGATCGCGATCCATGAGGCCGATGACGGTGTATTTCCCCTTCTCATAGGCCGGAAGATGGGCGGCGCGAACGATCCCCCCGGCGCCAATGACCAGGATCGGACGAGCCTGCTCCGGGCGTGGAAGTTTGAAGGCACGAATGACGGAGAGTAGCTGCTCGTTACTTGCGGGATGGATTGGAGACTGTTCCGACATTTTGCTTCCAAGTGCAGCGGGGCTGATGCATGCCATCGTAGCTGACAGGATCGCTGGAGAGAAGGCCAATGTCTAATTGTCTATCGTGAACGATACTGCTCACCGGCTACGTCGTGGAGAGCCTTCGAATGTGCTACTTGCGAGTGCAGGTTGCCAAAAAATAGAGCAAACGGAAATGCGTGTTGGTGCGCGGTGTGAAGTCAAGACGATAGGCTGCACTTCCGGCACAAAGAAGTAACCCGTACTCTCGCTTGCGAAATGCAATGTTCACTGGTGAAAAAAAATTTGCTAGCTTTCAACGTTTGATGTAGTGTGGTTGCCCTCAGTGACATGTCTAAGCACAGCGCTTTCTACTGTGCAGATTTCCTAGGGAAGCCGGTTTAATCAGGAGTGAATACGATGTCAGTAGCTACGTCACTGCACCGCGAAATCGCGAGAGGGATCAGCTCGATCACGCATTGCCATGCACGTTATCGCTGCGCCCGCCGCGCCGCTATCCTTCTCCTCGCTCTTGCTATTCCGGCCCCCTTCCTCGCCCAGGGATCATCCGCTGCCCTCAGCGGAGTCGTCACCGACCCTCTCGGCGCCAGCGTCCCCGCCGCGATTGTCATCCTGCAGAACGTCGATACTCACGTCGAGCAGAGAACCATCACCTCTGATAATGGCTCCTTCTCGCTCTTGAACATCCAACCCGGACCCTACACAATTCGTGTCACCAAGGAGGGCTTCAGCACCCTAGAGAAGTCCGGCATCATCCTCCAGGTCAACCAGACCGCCACCTTGAACTTCGCCCTCAACGTCGGCTCCACCTCGCAGACTGTCGACGTCCAGGCCACTGTTTCCACCGTAGACTCCTCGACGGCCGAGCTTGGCACTGTGGTCGCCGAGAAGTCCGTCAAGGATCTTCCGCTCAACGGCCGCAACTTCACCCAGCTCCTTACCCTCACCCCCGGTGTCAGCCCCGTCAGCGTCGGCCAGAACTCCGGAGGCGGAGGCGGCTTCGCTGGCTCGGCTATCGGCACCTTCACCTTTCCCTCAGTCGGCGGACAGCGCAACCGCAGCAACATGTTCCTGCTTGACGGCGTCCACGATCTCGCCTTTATCGGCAACTACAACTACTCTCCAATTGTCGACGACATCCAAGAGTTCAAGGTTCAGTCTCATAACGATCTCGCCGAGTTCGGCGGCGTCGTTGGCGGCATCATTAACGTGGCTTCCAAGTCCGGCTCCAACACCTTCCACGGCTCCGGTTGGGAGTTCCTCCGCAACGAGAAGATGGATGCCCGCAACTACTTCCAGACAGCCCGCAACCCCCTCCGGCAAAACCAGTTCGGCGCCACCGTAGGCGGCCCTGTCAGCATTCCGCATATCTACAAAGGCAAGGACCGCACCTTTTTCTTCTTCGGCTATGAGGCCTTCCACCAGAGCCAAGCCACCCAGAACACCGTCCTCGTTCCCACCACGGCACAACTGGCTGGCGACTTCAGCGGCCTACGCGATACCCAAGGCCTCTTCGTTCAGCTCTACAATCCGTTCACTACTACCTTTGATGCACTCAACAATCGCTACACGCGCACCCCGTTCCCGAATAACCAGATTCCCGCAAGCCTCATCTCGCCCGTCTCTGCTCTGTATGCGAAGACCCTGCTCCCCGCGGCAGGCCCGGTCATCGCCGGCACAGGCGGTCGAAACCTCTACGACAACACCAAGGCTATCGTTAAGTCGAACAACTACACCGGCAGGATCGACCAGTCCTTCGGCACCAAGGACAATCTCTTCGGCCGCGTCTCCTACTCCGACCAGCCCATCAGCGGCTCCGCCGGCTACCCCGGCGCGCTCAACACCACGCTTATCGAGTCTTGGAACATTGCCGTGCACGAGACTCACGTCTTCAGCCCTTCGACTATCCTTGATCTCACCTTCGGGCGCAACCTCGGCAATGCCACCGTCACCACGATGTACGTGAATGCACCGAAGGACTTCGGCTCCCAGCTCACCGCCGCCGGTCTCACCTCGAAGTTCATCACCGGCTTCCTCAGCACACCCGACACCCTGACGCCCAAGATCACGATCGCCAACTACGCCTCTACCGGTGGGAACAACCTCCAAGCCACGCAGATCGCCAATACTTACCAGTTCGGCGGCGACTTCACCAAGATCATCGGCCGCCATACCATCAAGACCGGCGTCAACTACCAGTCCAACAACTTCCTCGGTCCGATTGCCGGCTCCAGCATCAACTTCGGCGCCTCCCAGACAGCTTCGCTCTACACGCAGCGGGCCGCCGCCGGCGTCTCGCCGACCACCGGCAACGCGCTGGCCTCCTTCCTCCTCGGCATTCAGACCTCCAGCCAGAGAAGAGACTCGCTTGAGAGTGAGCACGGCGGGTCCGTCAACGGCATCTACATCCAGGACCAGTTCAAGGCGACACAGAACCTATCGATCAACCTTGGCTTCCGCTACGATGTCTCCCTCTGGCCTGCCTACGGCGACCTGAACAACGGCCAGGGCTACGTCGGCTCCATGGATCTCTCGAACGGAACCTACGTCATCAGCGCCCCACCACCGGCATGCTCCGCCACGCAGGGCGCGCCATGCCTGCCCAACGGTCAGCTACCGGCGAACGTCGTCGTCACCGGCAACAGCAATCATGGCATCCACAACACCGACTACGGCAACTGGCAGGGTCGCGTTGGGTTCGCCTACAAAGCTTCCGCCGATACCGCCATTCGCGCCGGCTATAGCCGCTTCTACGACGAGTGGAACGGTGTCGCTCAGTTTGCCCAGAACGTCGGCGGCAACTGGCCCTCCGTCGGTCTGCTCGATACCGGCCAGCAGAACATCAACACCATCAACGCGACGATCAACGATCCCGCGAACCAAGGCTCCGGCAGGCTTTCCTATCCCCCCGCAACCCCCTTCGGCAACCAGACCTTCTACTTCGCGCCAAATATGAAGACGCCCTACACCGACCAGTGGAACATCGGTGCCGACCAGCAGTTCGGCAATCAGGCCACGCTCTCGATCGCCTACGCCGGCTCTCACGGCGGCCGCCTCGACCTCGGCGGCATCCACAACACCGCCCAGATTCCCAGCACAGGCAACGCGGCAGCCGTCAAGGCGCTCCGTGAGTACCCCTACATTGTTCCCACCTTCTACGACGACAGCACTGGCAACAGTAACTATCATGCCCTGCAGACCCGTCTTACGAGCAGCACCCACAACGGCCTTACATACCTCATTTCCTACACTTGGTCCAAGTCCATCGACCTCGCTTCCTCCGGCGACTTCGGGGCCGAGGGCACCAGCCTGCAGGACCCCTATCATCCGCAGCGCGATCGCAGCGTCTCCGGCTTTGACCTCACCCACATCTTCTCGACCAGCGTCGTCTACGAGCTTCCCTTCGGTAAGGGTAAGCGCTTCGCCACCTCCGGCATCGCCAGTGCGCTCGCCGGCGGATGGCAGCTCAACAGCATCGTCAACCTTAACTCCGGCGCACCCTACCAGGTCGATGTCTCCCAAGACATCGCCAACACCGGCGTAGGCTTCGTACACTCCAACCTCATCGGCAGACCGTTCACCTCACCCCGCCTCCCGAGTCAGTGGCTCAACCCCGCGTCCTTCGCCACCCCCGCCTTCGGCACCTTCGGCACCATGGGCCGTAACTCCCTCCGCAACCCTTGGAACAAGAACCTCGACCTGTCCCTGTTCCGCACCATCCCGATCTACGATCGCGTAGCGCTGACTCTGCGCCTTGAGACCTTCAACCTCACCAACACCGTCGTCTTTGGACAACCGAACACCACGCTCAACAGCACGAACTTCGGGGTCGTCACCTTTACAGCCAATAACCCGCGCCAACTCCAGCTGGCCGCTAAAATCACCTTCTAGCCATCCATCCGCGTGCGCCGTGCTCCTCACGGCACATGCGCTCCATGGAACGGCCACTTGATCCTTAGACCTCAAGTGAGGCGTGCAGCAAAGATGTTTCCAGGAGTCTTTATGGGACCTCCGTCTCTCTGTGTCGTCCTATGACCAGAAACACCTCAGCGCTTGGCGATGTTGTTGGCGACCTCACCCAACACGTCCGCAAATCTGGCCTGAAGATGGGTTTCTACTACTCCGGCGGCCACGATCGAACCTTCAACCTATGGCCCATCGAGCAGGCCGCCGACTACAAGGCAGTCAAACCCCGGTTCGTCGCCTTAATGGCGAGTACGCCGACAGGCAGCTCGAAGAACTCATCCGGCATTACAACCCTCCATCCTCTGGAATGACATCGACTGGCCCAAATCCGGCAACGTCATGCAGGTTATGGCCGACTACGACGCCGTACTCGATGGCGTCGTCGACGACCGCTTCAGCATCCAGCACACTCCGACTTCACCTCGCCCGAGTACGCCAAACTCGACAAGATCAGCGAGGAAAAGGGAAGGAGTGCCGCGGTCTCGGACGCTCCTTTAGCTACAACCGCGCCGAGGGCGAAGCCGAGATCATCTCCCGCCGAGATCATCTCCCTCCCCATTAAACCGCCGAGGGACCGAGCTCGCTCCACCCGCAAAGGCCCTAGGCTCTGCGCCATCCTCCTCGCCAAGCCAAAGACCAGCAACATCACGCTCCTCAACGTTGCTGCCAAAACCGGCTCGACGATGAAAGTAATCACCGATCATCCTGTTTATGATTCCCCCGACTCGGCTGAACTAGGATGAATAAATGGATCGCGCGGAGTTTAATCCTTTGATAAGGAAGCCGGAAGCTACCGGGTACGCGTGTTGAGCCTGGCTAAATCGGACCTAAGGGCTTCCAGTTTTTGGCCGGCTTCGGCTAGCTTGCCAGCGGCGGTAAGTCGCTGATAGTCATCGAAGTTCTTACTTGCTTCAGCGATGAGGGCGTTGAGGTTTGGTAGAAGCTGAGTTGAGGGCGGGTTTGTTTGCTGCAGCGTCGTGGTGGAGGAGAGTGCAGCAGCCTGCGGCCGTTGCAGGGGTTCGATTGCCGTAAGCGACGAGACTTCGCCGCCAAAGAGAGCCGCGAGCGCAGCCTGGAAGGTGGTACCGTAGGCGAGCTTATCCTGGAGAGCGAGAACGACCAGGCGGAGCTCGGGCATGGGGCTTTGCTGGGCCTGGAGGTAGATGGGTTCGGCATACAGCAGAGCGCGGCCCGTGGGGATCACCAGCAAGCTGCCGCGTAGAACGTGTGAGCCCTGCTGATTCCAAAGGGTAAGTTGGCCGGAGAGCTGGGCGTTCTGATCGATGCGAGCTTCAATCTGTTGCGGTCCATCGATGAGACGTGTCTTTGGGAAGTTGTAGACGGCAGTGGTTCCGTAAGCTTCGCCATCGGAGCGGCCTGCAATCCAGCCAATGAGGTTGTTCCGGTTGGCGGGAGTAAAAGGAAGGATCTGGACGAACTCCTCTGCGGTACCACCGGGGAGCTTCATGAGGACATAGTTGGGGTGCATGGGCTGGACGGACTGCTGGCCGTTGGCGTCGCTGGAGGTCTCCGTCGCGACGGTCCAGAGGTCCTCACGATTGAAGAAAACTTCTGGCCGGGTCATGTGGTAAAGGCCGTAGACCTCCGACTGGAGGTTGAAGAGGGCCTCCGGGTACCGGACATGGCGACGCAGATCGTCGGGCATGTGTGAGGCGTCGGTAAAGAGGGTGGGATAGATGCGCCGGTAGGCGGCGAGGACCGGGTCTTCTGTGTCGAAGACGTAAAAGGTTGTGGTGCCGTTATACGCATCGATCACGACTTTGACGCTGTTGCGCATGTAGTTGACCGAAGCATCGCCCAGCGCGTAGTGGGTGGAGTACGGGTAGGTATCGGAGGTGGTGAAGGCGTCGATGATCCATGAGAGACGGCCGTCGTCTCCGACCACCATGTATGGGTCCTGATCGAAGGTGAGGAACGGCGCGAGCCGAGCAACGCGGTCACGGATGTTCCGGCGCATTAGCAGGCGGCTGTCCGGGGTGACGTCATCCGAGAAGGGGAGAGTGCCAAGATCACCGCGATCGAAGGCAAGGATGACTCGGCGGGCGAAGCTGCCAATAGCGATACCCCCGGTCCCCTGATACGAGGTGACGTTGTTGGCCTGTCCCTGAGGATAGTCGAACTCCTGCTGGCGAGTCTTGACGTAGACGTCGGTGTCGGTGAGTTCGCCGAAGTAGAGTTCGGGACGGGTCACTTTCAGGCCGGGCACTGTGCTCTGCACAGGCATGTTGCTGAGGAAGAGGTTGGGCAGGCCTTCCGGCGTAAATCCGTTGACGGGATTCATGGTGATGCCGTAGCCATGGGTGTAAATCAATTTTTCGTTGATCCAGTTGCGGCTGCTTACAGGAAGCTTCTCGACGTTGAGTTCACGGACGGCCAGCATTACCTGGCGGAGCTTGCCGTCAAGCATGTAGCGATCGATGTCGATGTCGGGAAAGTCGTAGTAGGTGCGGATCTCCTGGACCTGGCGGAGGGTGTCCTGTAAGGCGCGCCAGTCCCAGAGGCGGATATTCTGAAGCGTGGGCTGGTTATGGCTGGCGTCGGCAGCCTCGAGCGTTGCTTCAGCCGGAAACTCGCTTTGCGAGAAGCGGTCAAGACCATAGGCTTTGCGAGTCATCCCGATGTTATGGGCGATGTACGGCTCTTCTCGCACAAGTTGATTGGGTTTAACGATGAAGCTGGCAACGTACCAGCTCACTATGGTAAGCACACCGTAGGACAGGACCGCAGGAAGGGCGGCGGCAACTATCCAGGAAGCGCGGGAGTTCTGTGCGGCGTTGAGGGCAGCAACGATCGCACCAAGGACGAGGGCTGCCGCGACGACTAGAAGACCGCCGGTCATGATGTGGGCGTTGGTATAGTTAATACCGTCAAAGAGGGTGTGATGATCGAGAAGGAGCTCGAATCGCCCAACGAAGACGGTCATGGCGAGCACCAGGAGAAGAAAAGCAGCGGTAAGAGAGAGTCCTCGCCATGGTGAGGGTGCAAGGCTGAACTGGCGGGCACCGAGGGTTCGGGAGCCGCTGGTGATGATCAGGAAGAGCACCGCAACCGCACAGGTAGCAATGGCCAAGGTGAGAAGCCAGCTATCGACCATCCGCCATGCTGGAAGGGTGAAGAGGAAGAAATTGAGAGGGCGGGAGAAGATAGGGTCAGTGACTGGGCCGGCTGCGTGAGGGGCATACCAGAAGAGAGCGAGCGTAGGCCACTGCGCCATCATTGCGAGGCCAATGAGCAGCGCGACCACAATAGAGACGACGAGCGAGATCACGCGCAAGACAGGAGCGACAGAAAGGCTGACGCTTTGTCCCCCGATGACGATCGCATGCTTCGTCGGAAGATCTGCATGATGAGAATGGCGAATCATGAAGAACGCGCCGTACAGAACGAGGAAGGTGATCGTCGAGGAAAGCAAGAAGACTGAAGATTCAATGACGAAGGTCTTCCAGAAGACGGCTCCGTAGCCTAGCGACTCGAACCAGAGAAGATCAACCCAGCCTGAGAGGGTGATGCGGATGACTATCCAAAAGGCGAACAGGATGGCAGCTATGACGAAAAAGCGGCGACGACGATTGGAACGGATTGGGTTTAGATAGTCTGGCGAGTCAATATACTTCGGCACCGATCCTCCGTGCTTGTCTTAGGGATATAAGGGCGACTGCGATTCTACAGGGCGAGGGATTAGGGAATAAGCAGTTTTCGCAGCCAATCGTGCGGAAACAATCGTTACAGCTTGTATTATTCGTCGCGTGGACGAGAACTCACGCAAAATGGAATCTTTTGATCGCTTCGAAGTCCGCACCTTCGGTCGATTAAGCGAAAGGCGTATGCAAGACGATGATGGTTGACGGCGTTGGTGAGGCCAATAGGTGCGAACCCAGGACACCGGCTGGAGCGCCAGGAGTGGTGGTACTGAGACATTGATTGCGTCTAAACCCACATTGAAGTTCTCAGCGAGGTCCGGTCTTGCTGGCGAGGGCTGGCCTGATCCAGCAACGGCGCAGGGCGGGCGGGTTGTGGGCCAAACTTGAACTCTCGGTTGACCGCGCGAGGAAGACGAGATGCGGGGCAACGCCAAGTCTTTGACACGTCGCTGTCTGATCTTCTCGAAGTCTCGGCGACTTTCGAACGACCATACCCCTTCACAGGTCCGACGAGCTGTAATCACGCCTAGTTGATGCGTGATCTATGTAGTTGATGAAAGATAACTTACGTCTGATATGAGCCAGTAGGCTGTGTAGCGCAAAGCAAATATCGTAGCTCTGCAAAGCCAAACCTGAGCGTGCGAAAGCTCAATGTCGCCTTCTGGGACTACGACCGTACCCGCGCTTTGACTGGCGGCAAAGTCAAAATTGCTGGAGCCGACGCAACATTCTCTTCCGCTCCTATCGTAACGGTCATTTTAGAAGGGGTTGTCAACGGGAAGTTCAACGTCTCCGAACTTGGGGATGACCTGTTTCTTGAGGATTTTCAAGGATGGCGCGTCGCCATTTATCGCGATCCCGGTGTTTCCGAACAGCAAGCGAAGCCGGCTACCGCTCCAGGAACGTCTATTCACCATGTGACAACTGCCGAAGAGGCTCGCAGTTCGTGTCGCGCGGCTGGGAGTGGCTGTCCTAACGCAGGCGGGTGCTTGGCGGGTAGCAAGAGAGGGCATCACTATCCGCCCCCTCTCGGTCGAAGGTCTTGTCGTGGAGACGCGGCTTGCATGTAGATCAGATAATCAGGCTCGAATTGTGAGTGAGTTTGTTCGCAACTTGACTCCGAGTATCCCTGAGAGGCAACTATCACTGCACCTCGCTGGATGAGGATCAGCGGTCGTTGCCTCTGATGGCTCTGACGCGAAGCGGCCCATCGTGCCCGCCAACTTTGCACCGAACGATTCCACTCACGTCGACCCGTTCCCCGATTTGACCGGCGTTAACGTTACGTGGCAGCGTTCGCATTCGTGTACGACTTGTGACCTTGCACCTGATCTCATAGCAAGCAGCCTCTGCAGCCAAGCGCGGACAGCTCTTCACATCACTTGACCAGCGCCGGCTCTAGCAACCGGACTTGCTACATGGGCCATAACAGCTTGTCGAAACCAGAACGGCTGCTTGGCATTTGCTCTCCATCGGGTTAGGAGAATTTGTTTCCAGAGATCGGCGTGGCGGCGGCCACTCTTGTTACGGCAGCGCAAGCCCAACGCAACACGTCAGCCGATCGACACTCTATTTTTGCATCCCCCCACCCGTGAACGCATTGCACGGCGCACAATAACATTCTCATCGAATTTGCACCTGATTTGGAGCCAGAGCAGTTATCAAGCCAAACTCTGCCCCGTCGTGAATGGGGCAGAGGTGGCCGAAGCCGAACAGTGGCTGACTCTCCTCCACGAAAGAACCAGCCCTAGAGAGCTTCTAGGATGCGGGCTTGACAACGTCCTGCAGCTTCGTCCACTTCAGGTACGGGTAACGCTGATTTTCTAGCCCCTCATGATGAGTGCTGAACATGCTCTGGAGATACTGGTTCCCTTGCCAGCTGGCATACAGTTCCTTCTCGCCTTCCGGATGCGCTGTCCGATCGCGCTTGTTCTTCTCCGCAAGCTCTTGGCGAGTTCCCAAGCTAACCAGTTCGAACGGCGTCTTGAGAACTTCGTTGGTGAGCTTCTGCAAATCTCGTGCGGAGACCTGAAAACTTGCGATTCGTAGCGCTTTCGGGGTCTCTGTATCGCGAGCGGCAGCGGCGGTGTACGCTGCGGTGTCGTCCATTGTGGCGAAGTCCACGTGCCAATCCGGGTCGTCCCAATATCCGACGATTTTCTTCTTCGAATCAAAGAATGGCACGTTGTAAGTAAGAACGTCTGTGAAAGCACCGTTGTAAATCGATGTTGCTGCGATAGGAGCTTTGTCCAGGGTCTTGTGGAACTCCCGGCGCAGATCGAAGTTGCGGTTTTCTCCTTCAGGCCTCTTCGTGAAATCCGTCGAGAAGTCCGATGGATAAACCGGGGCACCCCCGCATTGATTGCGGCCTCAGCAAGACCGTCTGAGTGTCGACAATTACGTCGTGAAGTCCTTGGACAGCAGAGACAACGCAGGCTGCGCCCTTGAATGCTTTGCTGACCTCTCCAACGCTGGACGTGTCGACAAGCGCCACCTCCGCACTAAGATCTTTCAAGGCTTTCATTTTTTTTCATCGGATCCTTGCCGTGCTAGTGCAACAACTTCGGCCCTTGCGCCAGCAGCGCCTTCACAATCCGATTACTAAGATTACCGATCGCTCCCGCTACAGCTATTCTCTTTGCCATCTTGTCACTCCAACTCGGCCATCTGACCGCCATTCTTCTTAAGGACCCACTCATTCCAGAACGGATAAGGTAGAACTTAGCGCCGCCTCACACTCAATTGCAACATCGAGCGGTGGACCTCCCGATGTCGCGCTGGAGATTTGCTTGCTTTAGCTGGCGCCCTTAGTCCGCGTCACCTGCATACGCGGATCAGCTTGGTCACGTAGGGTGTCAGGCATGTCGACCCATTTCATACCGCTTCTTTCTACGACACGAGCCATTTCTTCGGGTGAGTGCTTCATGGCCCTCCCCTTCGGTGGGCGCGTTCGTTATCACGAGCTCGAAACCAGTTGGGCACGTACGAGTTAAGGATGAGAGCTGTTTCACTGTCAACGCGGAAACTGTGTACTGTGCCGGCGAGAATGGTGACGAAGGAGCCTCTCCTATGAGTTCCTTACCGTCGACGAGAAACGTAATGGCCCCATCCATGATGTAGAAGTTCTCGATCTGCGTGTGTGTGTGCGGGGGTGGGCCCGAACCGTTCGGACACAACTGTTCGAGCTGGCAAAAAGCCCCGCCCGTCTGCTTTCCGTCTGCCAGCAGAAGCCAAAGAATATCCACTTCCCAGTAAGCTGGCGCCTCGTCACGATTCAACTCGTAAGACTTGATCTCTTTTCCTTGTCCACTCATGGCCGACTTCTCCGTCATCATTCCTTCGTCTCCTCGATAGCCTGCAGAGACCTGATCTCTGCATTCCGCTTGAGAAGCACATATCTATAAGATTCAGTCTTCACTGGAAAAATGGGATAGTTCCCTATCTCTGCTTGCGAAACTTGTTACCGTTGTTGCGGATTGAGTCACGACTGCTGTTCCTCCCTGACCGGTGCGGGCTCAACGTCCTCTAGTACGCTAACCTCCGAAGCTGAACTGAGCATGGAGTTGTTCGAGTTAATGCAGCATTGGGTAAACGGAACATCCCCACGCCAGCCGGTGAGATCTTCCTTGCAGAAGCGAAGCTCTCTCTTGAACATCAGGAGCGCGCAATTCGCTTGTCTCGCGCCACTAAACAACAAGCAGAAGTCATCCTGCATGTGGGCAAGTCGCCGTACACAGATCCTTTCCTGCTGACCAATCTGCTGTCGCTTCGCTTGCCGCTCACGCCAACGCTGAAGGTCCGGCTTTCGAGCCGATTGGCTATAGAACTCATGCAGGATATTCTGAGTGGAACCCTCGACTTAGCCTTCGTGACTGGGCTGCCAGACACGGGCCGCCTCACGTCGGTGTTAGTGTCGGATCAGACATTCTTCGTAGTCATGCTGAATGACGATCGACTCGCCGCCCAGAGCGAGATCGGCACGAACGACCTTGAAGATACATCTTGCGTCCTCTTCGAGCGGCATGTCCATCCTTTCTTGTACGACGATGTGGTGCGAGTCATGAGGCCAGCATCGAAATCTGGGTCCTCTCTACACCACGTCATGAACGCAGAGGACGCAGCCCAATTCGTTCGTCGCGGCTTTGGGGTCGCTGTTCTGACCCAAGCTGGAGCATGGCGGATTGCGCGAGCAGGTTTAACCGTGAGACCACTGATCGCAGACAGTCTGCGAGTTCAAACGAGGCTCACCTGCAGATCTGATAACCAGAACCGAACCGTTCGCGACTTCGTCCGTACTTTCATGACCTTAATAGAACAGAAGGGGCCTGCTAGACAGATGGGCCTACGTCTGGCGTCATGAACGCTCGCGATTGATCAGAGATCGATCACGACGACGTGCAGTGAACTTGAACGACCGCATTGGGAACATGCGAAGCCACCGGTGATCATCGCCTCTTCGGTGGTGGCGTCGCGTTCTGTAACAGCTCCGCAGTGTGTGCACCTGTGAACGGCCGTGAGCTTTGGTGTGCTCAGGCACGGCTGCGTCGGCTCGTTTTGGTCGCCTTGTTTTTTCACTATCGTCGCAGTCAGAGGTGAATTTGGTCACGGTTCCCTCGCCACCAATCAAGTTTGCGATCTGGCTGCGAGAGATCTTGCTTCGTATGCCTAACTTGATAGTTCGCGACGGTTACAGCCTTGTGTACGTATTGGTGTCCAGCAGTTTCGAATGTGGATTGCAGATGTGGATCGACGCTGCCGTTACACGTCCCGGATATGACCTCGTATGATTGGAGGGTGCGGTAATCTTATGAAGGCCGTCAACTGCTTGCTACTGCGATTGCCTGGTGAAGATGCGTGTCGTCAACCAGTTGCGCAACAATGAAATTGGCGAGGTCGCTTCGAGCGATTTTGTGGGCTTTCTCGTCCGTTCCAGACGGGTAGACCTTCACTTGTCCGATGGCGGCATCGTCGGTCAAGATAGCAGGACGTAAGATGATCCAATCGAGTCCGCTGCTCTGGACTTTATCTTCCATCATGGTCTTGTCCTTTTCCGCACCACGCAAGAAAGTTGACACCAGCAGGCGTTCGTAAAGGGGTGCGTTTGAGGTGCTCTCGCCGACTCCGAGCATGGAGGTCGCAATGAGTCGGCGCACGCCTGCCTGCTGCATCGCTGAAATGATTGTCGCGGCTGCAGTCTGTTCGAGCGTAGTTCCCTTGTACGGAGTCTTTCCGCCGATGGTATCGACGACAGCGTCTTGACCCTCGACTGCTTGCAGTACCTCGTCTCCATGCGTTGCGTCACCGGAAAACACCCGCACTCCCGCTTTACCATAGGCTTCGGCGTGTTGAACGAAGGCGGATACCTGGTGACCGGCTGCCAGCGCTGCTTCTACGACGGCGCTGCCGGTTTTTCCGGCAGCGCCAAAGACCAAAACTCTCACTTCTACCTCCTGAGGATCGTTGTCACTGTATGGGTAGCGCGCCTAAGAAGCGGGCACACTGACTAAGAGAATCTACTAGCGCTTCTACCGCCTGTGCAGGAAGTGCCAGCAAGTGCTTACGCCACGCAGACCTCTGGAATCGCCACTTTTTGGAATATGTGCGGTGATTCGACAACGTCTGGAGGGTACATCTCAAGCGCTTTCTGGAAGTCCGGTTGTGCCAGGGCCCTGGTGTGGTGTTCTGCAGACTCCCAGATTGCATAATTTAGGAAGACATTGCTGCCCGCAATACCCCTGTGGAACTGAGCAGAAATGAAGCCAGGCTGTTTCCTTTCAGACAGCGTAGCGGCTTTCCACACTTCAAGAAAGTGCTCGGCGTGCTCAGGCTTTACATTGAATTTGTTAATGAAGACAATCGGACCTACGTCCGCTTTGCCCTGCTGCTGAAGAGTCACGGATTGGTCCATCTCGACGATTTGCGGCTTCGGCATGTTCTTTCCTTTGTGTGTAGAAATTGATGAGCGGTGCGTTGCGAAGTAACGCAGTGGTCCGCTACACGAGCTGACGCGCGTGTAGCCTGGAGCGCCCGTTGTTCCTCGCAACATACTGCATCACTTATCCCCTTCCTAAAATGAGATGTTCGCGCGCGGTTGGAAGATACGCGAAAGTTGCAATTCTGTATTGCACGGGACGTTATAATCAGGGCAGGGTGTTTCGGTCAATGCTCGCTGACATGAAACTGTTCGTTAGGACGGCGGAGTCCGGGAGTTTGAGCAAGCGGCAGCGATACACGACATCACTCCATCAACGCTAAGCCGAAGGATTGCTGGTCGTGAAGGGGAACTCGGGGAGGTAAGAGATGCTTCTGCTTGCGAACATGGAGTCATTCGTAGAAGTCGCACGATCGCGCAATTTTGGACGGGCAGCAAAGGCCTTGGGGATCACACCTTCCACACTGACCCGCCGGATCGCTGCCCTGGAACGAGAGTTGGGAATCGTGCTAATCCGAAGATCGACCCGAAGCTTTGCTCTTACTGAGTCAGGGGAAAAACTTCTGGAGCGTTCGGGGCAATTGGTAGAGCAAGCCGAGCGCTTGAAAGAGGAGTTCCGAGTCGATTTCTCAACCATCGCCGGCCATCTTCGAGTCGGAACGCCGTCTGACCTCGCGGTCACACTCGCAGCGCCCATGATAGTGGAGTATTGCCGCACGAATGACCAGACGTCGATCGACATTGTCGCCACTCAGGGATCGCCCGATCTTTTGGCAGATAGATTAGACGTAGCCTTCACAGTGGCTCACCAGGCAAAAATGCCTGACTCCTCCTTCCCGGTGCGCAAAATCGGTTCTTTTCCCAGGATGCTGTTCGCTTCCAAGGCCTACCTCCGAGAGAAAGGAACTCCGGAAACTCCACAGGAACTCTATAACCACCAGTGCATCCGCTATCTAGCCGCCTCTGTTGAAAGCAAGTGGGACCTGTACCGGGGCAGGAAGCGCGAGACGGTCGCGGTGAGCGGCATATGTTCGTCGAGCAGTGTGTTGGCCTCTGCGCTCGCGGCCCGTGAGCACCTCGGCGTTGCCATGCTGCCCCAGCACCTTGCTTGTCACCCCACCTATGGTGGTGATTTGGTCCGGGTCTTACCGGAATGGGAAGGTACCCCTGTTGTGGTCTTCGCAGTGACCCCTGAGCGCGTCTTGCCCGCAAAGGTCGAGGCGTTGATTAAGATGGCAAAAACACACTTCTCTGAACGGCTCGCAGCATTGGAATCCTCCGCCACGCAGTGGCCTCCCCTGCTGAGCTGAATGCCGAGACCAACGCGTGAAAATGAGGAGTCCAAAGGGCCTCAACGGCACCAAAGGACCCCTGACAAAAACTTCGTTATCTCGCTATCGCCAAAATGCAGATTGTAGTCCGCTGAATTCCAGCGATCAATCCAAGACCTGTAGCCACGGCGTGATGTTGGGAACCCGAACACCCGCTTTGTGAAGCGGATCCTCTTCCGTGACGCGGCGGGCTTCCTCGATGTTGTCGACGCGAAGGACATACATCCCATCGCCCGTATTCTTACCGTCTCGCGTGAAGAACGGCCCGGCAAACGAGACAACCTTCTTTTCGCTTTGTGATTTCATGAAGCGAAGGTGATCCTTGAGATAAGGATCGAGTTGTTCCGCGCCTGGAACCACAAGGCGGCTGTGGACGAGGAATTGGACATCATGCTTCTCAGCAATTTCGTCGGGGAGATTAATTGAATGTGATGCAGCGTTAATAGGCATAGAACCTCTCTTTCGTGGTGAGTGTTGGACGACTTTGACGCTTAGCCGATGTCAGGTGCGCCGAGGCAAATGTTAGGGATCGCTACTTGGCGGAACAGATGCAGGCTGGCCGTGGCGCTGTTAGGATAGAGTTTCCTGAGCGGACCAAACTCCGGCTGGCGTGTCATTGCTTCAAGGGCAGCCACACTTTCGAACACTGCGTAGTCCAGAAAAGTGCTGCTTCCCTGAATGCCTTGGTGCAGCTGTGCGGAAATGTAGCCTGGTTGAGCTTTGGTGAACGCCGCGTCCTTGGCCCACGCAGCTCGAAATGCCTCGACGTCATTAGCCTCGACCCTGAACAAGATCATGAGGACCACCGATCCATGGTGGTCCTCATGCAACTGTTGTTCGTAGGTAATATGCGAATTCAACTCCTCCATCTTCAGCATAATGTTGCCTGCTCCTCTTAACTGGTCTGTGTCAACTGAACTCTTGCGCCCCTTTGCGCAACTAGCAGAAGGCTAATCAGGAGTTTCGCTTCGGGCTGTCTGGCGGCATGAACGCTGCATGCTCCTGCAGGGGAACGATCTGGGTATCTGCGTAGTTCGCTTTGATCAAAGGAAAGCTGTTGATCATCTGCTGCAGGTGGTCTGATGACTCTGCCTCAAACAGAATCACGCCGCCATGAGTCCGTGGCACCAGTGCCCACACTTGGCGCAAGCCGCCGGAGGCGTACAGTTCGCGCACCTGGGCCTGTTCCTGTTGCTCTTTGTCCATGAAGTCAGAAGGCGGTCCGTCCGAAGCAAACTGCTTCTTCGGGGTGAAGATAACGAGGTACTGCATAGCGTGAATCCTCCATGCCTATTAGAGATGGCTTGAACTCGTATGTTGTTTCTTGCACGTTGAGCTGAACTGTGTTGCATTGAGAGCAAAGATCGAACGCTGTGCTTTGGTGCAGGATGCCGCGAGACTAGAGCTGTTTGGTACAAAAGCCGGGAGGAATTGCTGTAGCCTTGCTGCAGACGCACTGAACACGACCGGCATCGCTGTTCAATGAGATCACCTTGCTCGTGACAAGAAAAGCGCGTTCCGCCTCTACGTGCATTCGTAAGAAATCCTAGTGTGCTGTCCCGGAAATTCGTGAACAAAGGCGGCCGAGTTTCTGAAGGATGGAGTCTGCTGTGGCGGTCCATGCGAAGGGGCGGCAGTTGCGGTTGTAATGTTGGACGAAGTGGTCGAT